>ERZ894232.1509-NODE-1509-length-21386-cov-6.086775_pt1 | contig 21386 bp, 16 predicted proteins | sample MGYA00380296_ERZ894232 | MGnify/ENA primary metagenome ERZ894232 (study PRJEB32331, sample SAMN06328433) | human gut metagenome | biome: human gut microbiome; feature: stool | host: Homo sapiens | collected 2014-08-14 ... | reverse complement strand
GTCATCCACGAACAGGACCTTGACGCCATTCTCGCCGGCATCGGCAGCCAGGATCATGCCCTGGGAGAGGACGCCGCGCAGCTTGGCAGGCTTGAGGTTTGCAACGACAATCACCTTTTTACCGATCAGGTCCTCCGGTTTGTACCAGGGAGCGATGCCGGAAACGACCTGTCTGCCGCCTTCGAATCCGTCGTCCAGCTGGAGCTTGAGCAGCTTCTTTGCACGCTTGATTGGCTCGCAGGATTTGACCTGTGCGACCCGCAGATCAATTTTGCCAAACTGTTCGATGTCGGTCAGTTCAGCGACGCCTTCATATTTTGGAAGCTGTGGGTGAGCGGCTGCCTGCTGAGCTGCCAGCTCCTCCAGCTCCTTCTGCATATCAATGCGAGGGAAGAGGGTTGCGCCCTTGTGTACGGTCACATCCTTTGGCAGAACGCCGTATCTGCCGGCATTTTCATAGGAAACATCTTCTGCACAAGCGCCGATCTGCTGTGCAATCTTCTCTGCACTTTCCGGCATGAACGGAGTGAGCAGGGCAGCGGATACACGCAGCGATTCCAGCAGATTATACAGTACGCAGGCTAAGCGGGCTTTCTGGCTTTCATCCTTGCCCAGCGTCCACGGAGCGGTTTCGTCGATATATTTGTTGGTGCGGGAGATGACCTTGAACACCTCTGCCAGCGCATTCTGGAAGGCGTAGTGCTCCATCTGCTCCTCATATTTTTCACGCAGGGAGGAAATCATGCCGACCAGTTCTTCGTCGATTGGGTCAGCCTGATGCTCGGCAGGAAGGGTGCCGCCGAAGTATTTTTCCACCATCGAAACCGAGCGGGAGAGCAGGTTGCCCAAATCGTTTGCAAGGTCGATATTGATGCGGCTGATGAGCGCCTCGTTGGAGAAGTTGCCGTCCGAGCCGAATGGGAATTCCCGCAGCAGGAAGTAGCGCAGCGCATCCACGCCGTAGCGTTCTGCCAGCACATACGGGTCCACCACGTTGCCCTTGGATTTGCTCATCTTGCCGCCGTCCAGCAGCAGCCAGCCGTGACCATAGACGTGTTTTGGCAGCGGCAGGTCGAGCGCCATCAGGATAGCAGGCCAGATGATGGAGTGGAAGCGAACGATCTCCTTGCCGACAAAGTGGACATCTGCCGGCCAGAATTTATCGAAATCGTGGTAGCGGTCGTTCTCATAGCCCAGCGCGTTGATGTAGTTGGAAAGTGCGTCGATCCAAACATATACCACGTGTCCCGGGTCAAAATCGACCGGTACACCCCAACTGAAGGAGGTACGGGAAACGCACAGGTCCTCCAGACCGGGTTTGATGAAGTTATTGATCATCTCGTTGACGCGGCTGCGTGGCTGCAAAAAGTCGGTGTTTTCCAGCAGGTCCTGGATGCGGTCGGCATACTTGGAGAGACGGAAGAAGTAAGCCTCTTCCTCGGCGTCTACGACCGGGCGTCCGCAGTCCGGGCATTTGCCGTCTACCAGCTGGGTCTCGGTCCAGAAGGATTCGCAGGGCTTGCAGTATTTGCCGACATACTTGCCTTTGTAGATGTCTCCTTTTTCGTACAGCTTTTTGAAGATTTTCTGTACCGAAAGTTCGTGGTAGTCATCGGTGGTGCGGATGAAGCGGTCGTTGGAAATGTTCATCAGCTTCCACAAATCCAAAACGCCGCGTGGACCCTCGACGATGTTGTCTACAAACTGTTTAGGGGTGACACCGGCTTCCTTTGCCTTGTCCTCGATTTTCTGACCGTGCTCGTCGGTGCCGGTCAGGAACATAACATCATAGCCCTGCAAGCGTTTGTAGCGAGCCATTGTGTCGGTGGCTACAGTGCAGTAGGTGTGACCGATGTGCAGTTTATCCGATGGATAATAGATCGGCGTGGTGATATAAAATGGTTTTTTCTGATTTTCGTCCATATCGTTTTGTCCTCCTGTCTATCAATACCGCAATGGTAAATCATAAAATAAAGATACACGACAAAATTATAGCATCATTTGTTCTTAAACTCAATGCCCTGTCCCCAATTCCTTGTAAATGAAAAAGGAATTGGGGACAGGGCATTGAGCATTTTCATTTTGGACTCTCCTGTCAAAGCGGATTGTGGGCGTTTGCCGAACAAAAGGATGCACAGGGATGTCAAGCGGTTTACTCGATATTGGAAAACTCCCGCCTTATTCGATTCTGACCTTCACAGGACCCACGCGCAAGTTTCCGGCACCCTCCACCGTGTACCATCTGTCGGCTGGTAATTGGATGGTTTGGGATACCCCATGCGTGATATATCCGATGAGATACTCCTCGCCGGTTTCTGTGTCTGTAAACACGACGTCGGTATCACAATCACCGCTGACCTTTACGGTTTGGAACAAGGGCTGTATCTGCTCGTTTTTTTCTCTTCGCTGCCGGAGAGGGTGAAGGTGTGCGCCCTTTGGAAAGCGGTCCAGGAAAGGATGCTGCCAAGCAGAAGGAGAGCAGTCAACAGGAGCCACCATTTCTTTTTCATCAGAACACCTCCATTTTATTGTGCTGCCTTTATTATACAGAATCTTTCTGCGGGGGAAAAGTACGGAGCAAAATTTTTATAAAATCGTTACCAATATTTCATCTCACCAATTTAAAAAGAAAGCATAGGATAGAGGGAAACCGTTTCATACACGTTTAAGAATGGAAAGGAGCCGCTGTTATGAATTTAAAAAACTATCAGATTACCGTAGGAGAGGTGCTGCAAAATCCACAGGCAAAGGCGATGCTGCAAAAGGAGCTGCCTATGGTGATGCGTCACCCGATGCTGCCGATGGCAAATGCCATTCCTTTAAAGGATGTTATCCATTATGCGGGCGGCTATGTGTCCCAAAGAAAGATGCAGAATATCCTCGACCAGCTGTCCAGGCTGTAAGGTTTTCTGTCAGAATTTGCCGATAAAAAAGGAAGGTTCAAGATAACCAAAGAACATTTATCGGCGATTTGTGCAGTAAATGATAAAAAATGATGGAAAATCTGCCGGGATGGGCTTTTAAAATGGTGAAAAATGGTGTAAAATAAAAGGAAGAAATCAGAAAAAACTTTCAACTACTTGGATGAAGGGGTGTGCGGGATGTCCTTCAATGCGTTTGTGGGTGGTGTGCAGCCGGGCGGATTGACCAATGATTTTGAAGTCAAGCTGCTGGTGTGCTATCTGCTGGACAGCCTCAAACAGCCGCTGTTGTTTGAGCAGCTGGGTGAAATCTTTCAGAACACCGGCTTGGTGAATTATTTTGAATTTGTGGAGGCGGTCAGCGAATTGGAGCGCACCGGGCAGCTGACCAGCTCGATACAGGATGGACAGCAGCAGCTTGCTTTGACCGAAAACGGTACTGTTACCGCACAGACTTTTTATAAGACGATTCCAAAAAGCGCTCGAGAGAAGGCTTTGGAAGAGGCAAAGCGCCTGATGGAAATCCAACGGTGCATGGACAAGGTGGAAATCACCTTTGCTCCGGCAGCGGACGGATGGACATTGCGGGTGGTGCTGCGGGATATCGGCTCTGACCTGTTGGATATGAGCGTCTTTCTGCCCACCGAAGGCGAGTGCCTGCGAGTGAAACAGCAGATTGAAAGTGACCCGACTTCCTTTTATTCCCGCGTGCTGGGACTGCTGATGCAGGAATGATTGTTATAAAGATAGTAGAAAGCCGACCGCACAGATTGTTGCGGTCGGCTTTGTTTGTTGTTTTACAAAGGATGACAGGGGATTATTCTTCACCTTCGGCAGGCTTGGCAGTTTCATCGGTTTGACCTTCGGCAGATTCAGACGTTTCACTACCTTCGGTAGGTGTGGTTGATTCACCGTCTTTGTTTTCGACAGGTTCGGTGGTTTCAGCATCTTTGCCGGTGGTAGGTTCAGTGGTTTGGGTCTGTGCCGGTGTGGTTTCACTTGGAGCTGCTCCAGCATTAACAACTTCCAATGCTTTTTTCAGCTGTGGGTCGGTATTTTCATCAAGGGTATCAAAAATGGCCTGCTGTTCTTCAGTCAGTGCGACCTCGTAATCCGGTTTGATTCCCACGCCATCGTAGTTTGCACTCTTAGGAGGATTGTACTGGGCGATGGTGATGCGGATGGCAGAGCCGTCCTTGAGCGAGTGGGTAACCTGCATAACGCCCTTGCCGTAGGTGTTGGTGCCCACCGATTTTGCAACATTGTAGTCGCGCAGTGCCTGGGTGAACAGCTCGGCAGCACTGGCAGTGTTTTCGTTGGTCAAAACTGCCATCGGCAGATCAATGCAGTTGGCATCGGAGTTGCCCAGCACCTCGGTGGAGCCATCACGGTAGGTTGCAGTGGCAATGACCCCTTCCGGCAAAAGCATATCCAGCATTTTGATGGCAGGGTCCACAAGACCGCCGGTGTTGTTGCGCAAATCGAAGATGAGCGACTGTGCACCCTGGTTGCCGACCAGATTTTCCAGTGCCTTTTTGAACTGGTCATAAGTATTCTCGTTGAAGTCGGTGATTTTGACATAACCGGTGGTGCCAATCATATGGGAATAGATGGTTGGGGTCACAACGACCCGTCGGGTGATTTCGGCAATCTCACGGTCTTTATTGTCGCTGCGGACAGTCAGGCTGAGCTTGGTGCCTGCTTGTCCGCCGATTTCGGTAATAGCACTTTCATAGGTGTCGGCGGTAACGTCGATGTCGTTGACTTTGACAATCAGGTCGCCGGCTTTGATCTGAGCATCTTCTGCCGGAGAGTCGGGATAGACCTCGTTGACCTGAATAAAGCCGCTTTCACTTTTAGAAGCGCGGATGCCGATGCCAACCAGCTTGCCTGCATCCTCCTGCTGGCGTTTGGCGTAGTCAGAGGCGGAATAGTAGGCGGCATAGCGGTCAGAGAGTCCGGCGATATATCCGACGGAAAGATAGTCATTCAGATTATTTTCGTCGATGGTGCCATAGTAATTTTTGCGGACATAGCTGTCTATCTCCGCCAGCTTATCATACATTGCTTCCCGCTCGGAAATGTTGGTAACAGTGGTGGAAAAGGTTTGGCGGGAAAAAATCATCGTAATGGAAAAGGTGACGGCTGTGACGATGAGCATGAGCGCAAGAGCTGCGCCAAGAGAGATTTTTTTATTCATAGCAAGAACTCCTACCTGTAAAATTAAGAAACTCAAAGGTATAAATATGATAACCTATTTATTTTACCACAGAATTTTGTATTTTAAAACAGTCTGTAAAGGATTTTGTAAAAAAATGCAGACCGTCTCCTTTTGCAGGTTGCGAAAAGAAGGAAAAAGCGATATAATAAAAAGAAAGAAAATACCCTTTTGTCAATTTCAATCGGGAGGGAAACGATATGATGAAAAAAGCATGGCAGGAAAAAAACTTTTCCGTACTGGCAGCGGTAACTGCCACCGCAGCAACTGCGGCAATGATTGCACTGCTTTGTGCAAAATCGGTGCGGGTGCTGTTTAAAATGGACAAGGCTTTGAGCATTTATATCCGGCAAAACGATCCGCGCAGACAGAAAAAGCAGGACGAAGATGAGGAAATTGTTGGCATTTAATAGACCGGCGGATCGCAGGGGTCATCGCTTCTTTACAGAAGAACCTTATACAAAATAACTAAAAAAAAGTAAAATTTCCGTTGAGGTTTGACGGATGGACAGTAGACTTTTCCAAAAGAATTGGGTATACTGTTCTGTAAAGAAATCCAATGCAGATTTATTTGCTGCAAAGGAGGACCATTACCAACGATCCTGAAAGCAAATCCTTTAAGACGGTCCCGTGAGGCTGGCAAGGTAGTTTGATGGAAGTAGCCATTTTCCAAAGTAAGGCAGAAGAAAAAACTTTGGGGAGCCGAACTGTGATTCGGAAAGGGAAAGCATGGGGATAAAATGATCCGAAAAACGCTTTCCTTTGTGAATTGGTGAACAATCAGCTGTCTGCTGTCCGTAAGGGCGCAGGCAGCTTTTTTTATTGCCTTAGGCAAGGCGGAAAAACAGTGTGGGGAGGATGGATATGCTGGTCGAAAAGACCCAGATCATGGACCAGAAGGCGATGTCGCGGGCAATCACCCGCATCTCCTTTGAAATCATCGAGCGCAACAAGGGCGCGGGGAATCTTTGTATTGTCGGTATCGTGACCCGCGGCGCACAGCTGGCACAGCGGGTGGCAAAGCGCATTTATGAGCTGGAGGGTACTCAGGTGGAGGTCGGGGTGCTGGACGTCACTGCTTACCGCGATGACAAACGCCAGGACCAGCCCGCACAGGACCGAACCTGTCTGCCTTTTTCGGTGGAGGGAAAACAGATTATCCTGGTGGACGATGTCATCTACACCGGCAGGACGGTGCGGGCAGCAATGGATGCCATCCTCCAACGCGGCAGGGCGCGCAGCATTCAGTTGGCGGCGCTGATTGACCGAGGACACCGGGAACTGCCGATTCGAGCGGATTATGTGGGAAAGAATCTGCCGACCTCGCGGGATGAATTTGTCAAGGTGATGGTTGCCGAGCACGACGGCGAAGACCAGGTGGTCATCTGCGAGGAAAGAGTGCAGGAATCGATATGAGCGATAAGAGGGGATGTTGTAAGTGGAAAAATTACTGATTACAAACGCAAGGGTCATCGACCCATCCTGCCAGCCGGCGATGGACTTTGTCGGGGACATCCTGATCGAAGGGGAGCGCATTGCAAAGGTAGGTGCTCATTTAAAAGACAGCCCGATTGCACAGGGTGCAAAGCTGCTGGATGCCGGCGGACTGTGCGCAGCTCCCGGCTTTCTGGACATCCATGTCCATCTGCGTGACCCGGGATTTACCCATAAGGAGGACATCCTGACCGGATGTCGGGCAGCTGCGGCAGGCGGTGTGACCGGTGTCTGCTGTATGCCGAACACAAAACCCGTTACCGATTGCCCGGAGGTGCTCTCTTATATTCTGGAGCGTGCAAAACAGGCGGATGCAAGGGTTTACCCCATCGCTTCCATCACCACCGGAATGAAGGGTGAACAACTCAACGACATTGCAGCGCTGCACGCAGCGGGCGCTGTGGCAGTCAGCGATGACGGACGTCCGGTGGAAAACGGCGGTATGATGCTCAAAGCGCTCCGCCGGGCATACGACGCAGGGGTGCCGGTCATCAGCCATTGTGAAGACCTGACCATCATCGATGGCGGCATCATCAACGAGGGAGAGGTTTCCCGCCGCCTGGGTGTCAAGGGAATGGACCGCGCCAGCGAGGACAGCATCACCGCAAGGGAAATCGTGCTGGCAGAAAGCTCCGGCACCGCCATCCACATCGCCCATGTCAGCACAAAAGGTTCGGTACAGCTGATTCGGGAGGCGAAAGCCAGAGGAGTCAAGGTGACCTGCGAAACCGCTCCGCACTATATGATGATGACCGACCGGCTGCTGGAAAGCAGGGATGCAAACTTCCGCATGAACCCGCCGCTGCGCGAGGAGGAGGACTGCCAGGCGGTCATCGAAGGAATTTTTGATGGAACCATCGACGCCATCGTTACCGACCATGCTCCGCACGCCGCAGAAGAAAAGGAAGATTTTTTAAAGGCGCCAAACGGCATCGTCGGACTGGAAACCAGCTTTGCCGCTGCCTGCACCGTCCTGGTGCATCAGCAGGGCATGGGTCTGCTGGAGCTGGTGCGCCTGATGAGCACCAACCCTGCCAACCTGCTGCGCCTGCCGGGAGGAACCCTGCGGGAAGGCAGTCTTGCGGACATCGTGCTGTTTGACCCGAACCTGGAGTGGACGGTGGATGCACAGCAGCTGCACAGCAAGAGCCGCAACACCCCATTTGATAAAATGAAGTTGACCGGCAGGGTGGTCAAGACCATCCTGGGCGGTAAAGTGGTATATGAACTGTAAAATCAACTGCAAGAGAAGATAAGACGGAGGAAGCAAAAGATGAAAAGATTGATTGAGAAGATTGCACAGATGCAGAACCCAAGCGTAGTGGGACTGGATTCGCTGCTCGACTATATCCCGCAGCACATCAAGGACGAAAAGTTTGAGCAGTACGGCGACAGCTTTGATGCGGCAGCACAGGCAATCCTGGAGTACAACAAAGCCATCATCGACGCTATCTGCGACATCGTTCCGGCTATCAAGCCACAGGCAGCCTACTATGAGCTGTACAGCTGGCAGGGAATGTGGGCGCTGTCCGAAACCGTTCGCTATGCACAGAGCAAGGGCATGATCGTCATCATGGACGGCAAGCGCAACGACATCGGTTCGACCATGCAGGCGTATGCCAAGGCGCATCTGGGCACCACCGCTCTGCGCGACCAGCAGCAGGCTGCCTTCGGTTCGGATATGCTGACCGTCAACGGCTATCTCGGCTCGGACGGTATCGAACCGCTGCTGCCAATCTGCGACGAGAAGGACAAGGGCATCTTTGTACTGGTGAAAACCTCCAATCCTTCCTCCGGCGAGCTTCAGGACCAGAAGATCGGTGACAAGACCATCTATGAGACGATGGGCGCTATGTGTGAAAGCTGGGGAGAAAAGACCGAGAATCATTACGGCTATTCCCGCGTCGGCGCAGTAGTAGGCGCGACCTATCCGCAGCAGCTGGAGGAGATGCGTCAGAAGATGCCGCACACCTTCTTCCTGGTGCCGGGCTACGGCGCACAGGGCGGCGGAGCCAAGGACGTAGCGGGCGCATTTGACAAAAACGGTCTGGGCGCTGTGGTCAACTCCTCCCGTGCCATCCTGACCGCATGGAAAAAAGCGGGCACCGACGGCAAGGATTTTGCACAGCAGGCAAGAGCGGCTGCCATCACCATGAGAGAGGACATCATGGGCGTGGTAGGAAAAATCAGCCTGTAAAATTTTTTTGCTGAACAAATAACTTTTCAATAGAAAACCAAGACAAAGGATATGGAGGTTTTAAGCGTATGGATATTTTTAACAACGCGCAGAAAGCGTGGCTGCTGCTTGAGGACGGAACGCTGTATGAGGGCTATGGACTGGGCTGTGCCGAGGACACCGTCGGCGAGCTGGTGTTCAACACCAGCGTGGTAGGCTATCAGGAGATTTTGACCGACCCGGCAAACGCCAACAATATCGTTGTGGAAACTTTCCCGCTGACCGGCAACTACGGCGTCAACCGCGAGCATGACCTGCACGACAGCATCACTGCAAAGGGTTGGGTAGTGCGTGAATGGTGCGCACAGCCATCCAACTTCCGCTGCGAGGGCAGGATCGACGAATATCTGGAGCAGAAAAAAATCAGTGCCATCTTTGATTTGGACACCCGCGCCATCACCAGAAAGCTGCGCGACGGCGGGGTGCAGAATGCGCTGATTACCAGAAAAGACCCGACAGGCAATATCGCCCAGCTGACCGAGCAGCTGAAAAACCATCAGAAACCCATGCCGGCATGGGTCGATTACAAGGAAACCTTCACCTTTGAAAAGCTGGATGCAAAATATAACATCACCATGGTAAACTATGGGATTCGCAAAGACGTCATCGCTGCTTTGATGGCAAGAGGCTGCCGCGTGACGGTCGTTCCGTCCTGCTGCACCGAAAAGCAGGTGCTGGACACCCAACCGGATGCAGTCGTTCTGTGCGGCGGCGCAGGTCTGGAGGAGCTGCGCACCAGCTACGACCAGCAGGAAAATGCAATCGACGCTGCACAGGAAACGGTTGCTGCCCTGATGAAGAGCGGCGTGCCGATGCTGGGCATCGACCTGGGACATCAGCTGATGGCACTGGCAATGGAGGGCAGTGTGGAGAAGATGCACTGCGGTCACCGCGGAGCAAACTGCCCGGTCACCGAGCTTGCCAGCGGCAGGACCTTTATCACCTCCCAGAACCACGGCTACATCGTCAAAGACGTTCCGGCGTGCGCTGTGGTCAGCCACCTCAATTCCAACGACAAGACCTGTGAAGGACTGGAATACCCACAGATGAAAGCACTCTCGGTGCAGTTTATCCCGGAATCGGAAATCGGCATGAAAAACTTCGACGGAATCTATGAGAGATTTCTTTCGATGATTAAATAGTTTGCTGTGGGAACAGAAATTTTGGATTCGTTTTTAAGAAAGGTTGATAGCTATGCCGTTAAGACAGGATATTAAAAAAGTACTGGTCATCGGTTCCGGTCCGATCATCATCGGTCAGGCAGCCGAGTTTGACTACGCAGGCACCCAGGCGTGCCGCGCCCTCAAGGAGGAGGGTCTGGAGGTTGTTCTGATCAACTCCAACCCGGCTACCATCATGACCGATAAAGCGATGGCAGACCATGTATACATCGAGCCGCTGAACATCGATGTGGTCAAAAGGGTCATCGAGCTGGAAAAACCGGACAGCGTGCTGTCCACTTTGGGTGGTCAGACCGGTCTGACCTTCTCGATGCAGCTGGCAAAAGAAGGCTTTTTGGAAGAGCATAATGTAAAGCTGCTGGGCGCTAATCCGCTGACCATCGACAAGGCAGAGGACCGCCAGATGTTTAAAGACACCATGGAAAAGATTGGGGAGCCATGTATCCCGTCCAAGGTTGTCAACACCGTGGAGGATGGTCTTGCCTTCATCGAAAAGATTCAGTACCCGGTCATCATCCGTCCGGCGTTCACCATGGGCGGTACCGGCGGCGGTATCGCATACAATGAGGCAGAGTTCCGCGAGATTGCAGGCAACGGTCTGCGGCTGTCTCCAATTACCCAGATTCTGGTAGAGAAGTGCATCTCCGGCTGGAAAGAGATCGAATTTGAGGTTATCCGCGACTCTAAAGGCAACATCATCACCGTCTGCTCGATGGAAAACGTGGACCCGGTCGGCGTACACACCGGCGACTCGATCGTCGTTGCACCGGCAGTCACCCTTTCTCCGGCAGAATTTTCCATGCTGCGCAAGGCTGCTCTGAACATCGTGGAGGAGCTGGGTGTAGAAGGCGGCTGTAACTGTCAGTTTGCCCTGCATCCAACCTCGATGGACTATGCTGTAATCGAGGTAAACCCGCGTGTATCCCGTTCCTCGGCTCTGGCTTCCAAAGCGACCGGCTACCCGATTGCAAAGGTTGCTACCAAAATTGCCATCGGCTACACCCTGGATGAAATCATCAACGCCGTCACCGGCAACACCTACGCCTGCTTCGAGCCTTCGGTGGATTACCTGGTTGTCAAGTTCCCGAAATGGCCATTCGATAAATTCGTATACGCAAAACGCACCCTGGGCACCCAGATGATGGCAACCGGCGAGGTCATGTCCATCGGCACCTGCTTTGAAAGCGCTATGATGAAGGCGGTCCGCTCGGTAGAGCTGGGACTGGACAGCTTCAACCTGCCCAAATTTGCAGACAAGACCAAGGAAGAGCTGCTCGAGCTGCTGCACAACTGCGACGACGAGAGAATCTTCTGCGTCTATGAAGCGCTCAAGAAGGGCATCACACCGGAGGAGATCCATGCTATCACCATGATCGACTGCTGGTTTATCAACAAGCTGGACAACCTGAGAAAAACCGAAGCGGAGCTGGCAAGCTGCACCGAGCTCAGTGAGCAGCTGTACCTGCGTGCAAAGAAGTACGGCTATCTGGACAGCACCATCGAGCGTTTCTCCGGCAAGAAGGTAGAGCATCACAGAAAAGGCGTTTACAAGATGGTAGACACCTGTGCTGCGGAATATAAGGCACAGACCCCATACTTCTACTCGACCTACGACGAGGAGAACGAGGCAGAGGAATTCATCAACGAGCACAACTCGGAGAAGAAGAAAATTCTGGTATTCGGCTCCGGTCCAATCCGTATCGGTCAGGGTATCGAGTTTGACTACTGCTCGGTACACTGTGTATGGGCGCTGAAAAAGCTGGGTTACGAGGCTGCGATTGCCAACAACAACCCGGAAACCGTTTCCACCGACTTTGATACCGCTGATCGTCTGTACTTTGACCCGCTGACCCCGGAGGACGTGGACAACGTGCTGGAAAGCGAAAAACCATGGGGTGTTGTCGTACAGTTCGGCGGACAGACCGCTATCAAGCTGACCAACTACCTCTCGAAGAAGGGTGTTCGCATCCTGGGAACCAGCGCAGACTCGATCGACGAGGCGGAGGACCGCGAGCGCTTTGACGAGCTGCTGGGCAGACTGGGTATCCCGCGTCCAAAGGGTGAAACCGTTCTGACCAAGGAAGAAGCCGTCACTGCTGCAAACAAGCTGGGCTTCCCGGTCCTGCTGCGTCCATCCTATGTACTGGGCGGACAGAACATGATTATCGCTCACAACACCGCAGAGGTGGAGGAGTACATGGACATCATCACCACCCACATGAAGGACAACCTGGTGCTGATTGACAAATACATGATGGGTAAAGAGGTCGAGGTAGACGCCATCTGCGACGGCGAGGACTACCTGATCCCGGGCATCATGGAGCACATCGAGCGTGCAGGTATCCACTCGGGCGACTCCATCTCGGTTTATCCGGCACAGACCCTGTCCCAGCGCTTAAAACGCACCATCATCGACTACACCGGTCGTCTGGCTCGTGCGCTCAAAGTTGTCGGTCTGGTCAATATCCAGTATGTCATCTACAACGATGAGGTCTATGTCATCGAGGTCAACCCACGTTCCTCCCGTACCATCCCATACATCAGCAAGGTTACCGGCGTGCCGATGGTAGAGATTGCTACCCGCATGATGTTTGGCGAAAAGCTGCGCGACCAGGGCTACGGCATCGGTCTGTACCCGGATGCAGAGTATGTGGCAGTCAAGGTTCCGGTATTCAGCTTTGAAAAGCTGCACGACGTAGATACCCTGCTCGGTCCAGAGATGAAGTCCACCGGCGAGGTTCTGGGTATTGCAAGAACCTTTGACGAAGCGCTGTACAAAGGTCTGCTGGCAGCAGGCTACAAGATGAAGCACGAAGGCGGCGTACTGGTCACCGTGCGCGACACCGACAAGCAGGAGGTCGTGCCGATTGTTGAAAAATACGAGAAGCTGGGCTTCAAGATTTATGCGACCGCAGGCACCGCGCTGACACTCAACCAGAACATGATTGCAGCCAACACCATCCGCAAGATTGAAGAGGAAGAGCCAAACATCATGACCCTGTTCGATGAGAACAAGATTGATTATATCATCACCACCTCCAAGAAAGGCAGAAAGCCGCAGCGCCACTCGGTACAGATGCGCCGTCGTGCAGTCGAGCGTTCGATTGTTACCATGACCGCGCTGGATACTGCAAACGCACTGGCAAACTCTCTGATGACCAACCGCTCGGTCAACGACATCGAGCTGGTGGACATCACAACCATCTAAGTAAAAACACCTGCAACAAACCCGCTGCTGATTTTTTCGGCGGCGGGTTTGCTTTTTCAGAAAAATTTTATTTTTTTGAAGTATTTGACATAGATTTTCCGTTTTATCCGATGAAAATGTCTGCGGACAAAAAAGAAAAAAGCGGTTTCTTTTCTATTTATGTATGGGCTGTGGATAAAGTATGAACAGCAACAAATTAGCACAATGAAACGAAAATCGGTGCAAAAAAAATCGTTCTCTTTATGAATAGTAACAGAAAAGCAACTGTGTTATAGTTATTAAAAAAGGATATGAGATGCTTGACTTTTGCTCAAAAAGTTGGTATCATTGTATTAGGCAAGTAATACAATAGGAATCCAAAAGGAGTCTTGAGTATGACAAAGAAAAAGAAAATTCTTTCCATCACCTGCGGTGTGTTGGCTGTTGTAGTGGTCGGCAGCTACTTTGCACTCAACCGCAACAACGCGGTACAGGCGATGGTGTCCACCGAAACCTTACAGCAGATGGATTTGCAGAACACCGTCAGCCTGAGCGGTGTGGTGGAAAGCCAGTCGGGCAGAAAGGTCTACTCCACCCTGAGCTATCTGGTGGAGCAGGTCAACGTGCAGGTCGGCGATGTGGTGCAGCAGGGGGACGTGCTGGCACAGCTGAAAACCGACGATTTGCAGATGGACATCGCCCAGCAGCAGGCGGCGGTGAACGCCAGCAAAAACCAGTCGGCACACCAAATCGAGGTCAGCCGCAAGGCGTATGAAAATGCAAAGGAAAACTATGAAAACGGGCTGGACTCCGGCGCGCTTACCGCAGAGCAGGGTGTGACCAGCGCAGAATACAGCGTGGAGCAGGCGCAGCAGCAGCTCAAAGCGGCAAAGGCGGCAGTGTATGATGCCAAGGAAAACTACCGTGTCACCCGCGACCAGCTGGAGGGCAATGTAACCGACGCCGAGGAGGCGCTGCGGGATGCCGAGGAGGCGCTGGGCGATGCACAGGCTGCCTATAACGATGCGGTAGCGGGACAGGAGTCTGCAAAGAAAGAAGCAGCAGCTTTGTTTGAGCAAAAAACAGCTGATTACAAAAAAGCAGCGGAAGAATGGGCGCATCTGGAAGGTACCTATCTGGCAGACATTGAAACAGAAAAGGTAAATGTGAAGGATGCAAAGGATGCGCTGGACAACAAATATCCGACTCCTCCAAAAGAAGGAGAGGATGGGTACGCAGACTATATCGCTTCAGACGAATTTAAAGCCTATCAAGAGAGCGAAGGAAAGCTTCGTACAGCGCGAGAAACTTATGTTCAGCAAAAATCGAACTTCCAAAACATCCAACAGGTCTATAATCAGGCACAAACAGACTATCAAAACCAGTTGGCTTCCATCGCCTCTTCGGCAAGCGGTGCGATGAGCGGTGTGGCTTCGGCGCAGAGCGGTGTGGCAGCAGCGGAAGCCCAGCTGGATGCGGCGCAGGATGCCCGCAACGGTGCGAGCATGGCACAGCTGGAGCAGGGTGTGGACAGCGCCAAAAGAGGTGTAGACAGCGCCCAGCTGCAAAAGGAGATTGCACAGAATCAGGTGAGCAACGCCAAGGACCAGCGCGAAGCCTCCAACAATGCCATCCAGCAGCAGATTGACAGCCTCAAGGACAGCCTGGTCGGCAGCCAGATTGCAGCACAGTCCACCCAGTCGCAGGAAATTGCCATCCAAAAGATGCAGAACACGCTGGAGGATGCCACCATCACCGCACCGGTATCCGGCGTTGTGACAGCCGTCTACGCCAAGGTGGGCGAGCCGGGCAACGGGCTGCTGTTTGTGGTGGAGGACACCCAGTCGCTGAAAATCAACACCAAAATCAAAGAGTACGATGTTGCCAACATCCGGGAAGGAATGCCGGTGGTCATCAAATCGGATGCAACCGGCGAACAGGAGATTTCCGGCACCGTCACCTACATCGCACCGGCTGCCGTTAAGACCGAAGCGGGCAACACCCAGACCGGCGGCAACGATTCCAACGTGGAATTTGAAGCAGAGGTGCAGGTCAACGACCCGAACTGCGGACTGCGCATCGGTATGAACACCCGTCTGACCGTGCTGCTGGAAGAAAAGCAGGATGTCTTTGGCGTACCGTATGATGCGGTGGTCGAAAAGGCGGACGGCTCCACTGTGGTCTATGCGGCGGTCGAGCAGCAGAACAGCGGCAAAAACAGCTCCTATGTAGTGACCGAGATTCCGGTGACTACCGGACTTGAGACCGACTTTTACATCGAAATTTCCGGCGGAGAAGTGACCCCAGGCATGGCAGTCATCAGCAATCCGCAGAGTGTGACCCCGGGCATGGAGGTCACCCCGGACTTTGTTGCCAACGGCACAACCCAGCCGACAGTAGGACTTTCTTAATCAGAGTGGGGTGGAACGACCAATGGCAAAAACAATCATTGACATGAAGGGCATCGTCAAAAAGTTTTATATCGGTCAGCCAAACGAGCTGACCATCCTCAAGGGAATTGATTTGACGGTGGAGGAAGGGGAGTTCCTCTCCATCGTCGGTCAGTCCGGTTCGGGCAAGTCCACCCTGATGAACATCATCGGTGCGCTGGACCGCCCGACCGAAGGGGAATATCTGCTGGATGACATCGCCATCGACCAGGCGGGCGACGGGCAGCTGTCAAGCATCCGCAACGAAAAGATTGGCTTTGTTTTCCAGACCTTCAATTTGATTCCCCGCACCTCTGCACTGAAAAATGTCGAGCTGCCGATGCTGTATGCCGGTATGCCGCGCTCCAAGCGGACCGCACGGGCAAAGCAGCTGCTGGGCATGGTGCAGATGGAAGAGCGAATGGACCATATGCCCAATGAGCTTTCGGGTGGACAGAAGCAGAGGGTGGCAATCGCGCGGGCGATGGCAAACGACCCTGCCATTATCCTTGCCGACGAGCCGACCGGCGCACTGGATTCCTCCACAGGTCGTCTGGTGATGGATTTGTTCCACAAGCTGCACCGGGAGCAGGGCAAGACCATCGTCCTGATTACCCACAACCAGGAGCTGGCGGAGGAAACACAGCGCATCGTCACCATCCGCGACGGACAGGTGGTGGATGTGCGCGCGGGCAGTCAGGTGCTGCCTGAGGAAAGCATCTACTGTCACGGCAGTTCTGCCGCGGCAGGTGAGGGAGGCAGCGTATGACACAGCTTTATGAAAATATCCTGCTTGCCATTTCCGGTCTGCGGGCAAACAAGATGCGCGCCCTGCTGACCATGCTGGGCATCATCATCGGCATCGGTTCGGTCATCGGCATCGTCATGGTGGGCGACTCGATGACCAACTCGATGACCTCCTCTTTGCAGGAGATGGGAGCCAACACCGTTCAAATCAGCTTGCAGCAGAGGGAATCGGAAAACGGCACCAGCTACTCGGTCTATATGGACGAGGAGGACTACATCAACGATGAGATGATCGAAGCCTTTTTGCAGGATTATGGGGATGTAGTGGAATCGGTCAGCCTGCAGGAAAGCATGGGAAGCGGCAGAGTGACCGAAGGACATCGCTATGCAAATGTTTCCATCAGCGGTGTCAACAGCGGGTATCAGAGCGCAAACCACCTGACCATGCTGGGCGGTCGCTTTATCGGAGATAAGGACAACAAAGGCGTCAAAAACGTAGCGGTGGTTTCCGACCGTCTGGTCAACAATATGTTCGGACAGGGACAAAATCCGCTGGGCAAGGAGATCAAGGTCAACTGCGGCAAGGAGCAGTACACCTTCACCATCATCGGTGTCTATCAATATGAGCAGAATGCGATGATGGCAATGATGGGAGCGGCAGCCTCCGATGCGGACATCACCACCGACCTGTTCATCCCGATCCAGACCGAGTGGAAGCTGACCGGTACCATCGAAGGTTATTACTACATCAATGTAATGACCAAACAGGGGACCGATTCCCGCGCGCTGGCACAGGATTTTCAGGATTATTTTAACCGCTTTTACACCCGCAACCAGGATTTTCAGATTATGGCAATCAGCTTGGATTCGGTCATCGACCAGTATGCTTCGATGATGGGAACGGTGCAGGTTGCGATTGCGGTCATCGCGGCGATTTCGCTGCTGGTCGGCGGCATCGGGGTTATGAACATCATGCTGGTATCGGTGACCGAGCGTACCCGAGAGATTGGCACCCGCAAGGCGCTGGGAGCCAAGAACAGTGCGATTCGGATGCAGTTTATCGTCGAGTCGGTCATTATCTGTTTGATTGGCGGTATCATCGGTATCATCTTCGGAATGCTGTTGGGCTATGCCGGCGCGTCGCTGCTGGGATTCCCTGCCCATCCGTCGGTGGATGCCATTCTGATTGCAGTCTGCTTCTCGATGGCAATCGGCGTCTTTTTTGGCTACTATCCTGCCAACAAGGCAGCCAAGCTGGACCCAATCGAAGCACTGCGCTATGAATAACCAAAGTAGGAGGAAGCCGGATGAGCGAACTTTCCGCAGCATTTGCACAGAAGAGCCGCATTGCCGAATGGACGTTAGGAATCTTCTGCTGTGTGATGGCTGTATATAATCTGTTTTTTTCTACACCGTACTATGTTTTCCTTTCGATGCTGGGCTTGGTGCTGGTCTTTGTGCCGCGGATTGCCGAATGGGTGCTGCACCTGCAAAAGGACTACCTTCTGCGCTTGATCAGCTATCTGTATCTCTTTCTGGTCTACGGGATTGGCATGATTTTTAACGGATATGACCGCATCCCTTTGTACGACAAGGTGATGCACACCCTGACCGGTGTGCTCTTCGGCTTGTGCGGGCTGATTGCCTTTTACTTCTTAAAACCGAAGCAGAACGGAAAAATCGTGGTCTGCAAGGAGGAGTTCTGGCAGGCAGCGGTCTTTTCCGCAGGGATAGCAGCCATCATTGCCATCGGCTGGGAAATCGTGGAGTTTGTGCTTGACCTGATTTTGCACAACGACCCGCAGCACGTTCTGGATACCGGGGTGAATGATACCATGATGGACATGATTGTCTGCATGGTGGGTGCGCTGCTGTTTTGGCTGCCGATGCACAGCTACTATGCCAAAGGAAAGCGCGGGCTGCTGATGGGTATCTTCGAGAGCTTTTGTCATACCAACTCCGCTGAAGAAAAATAGAAAAAAGCTCGAAAAAGGATTGACAAAATCTGAAAAGATGATATAATGTAATGGTGCTCACAAGTGAGACACCAATGAGCAGACTTATCATCTTTGGAAAGATGGCTGAGCTGGTCTAAGGCGCACGACTGGAAATCGTGTGTGCCCTATAAAGGCACCGAGGGTTCGAATCCCTCTCTTTCCGCCAAAAGGAACAATCCTGAAAAGGGTTGTTCCTTTTTTATTTCCCGGTCAATAAAAGGAGAATATTCGGTATATAAAAAGGAGACAGTGCATCCATGCGCTGTCTCCTTTTTTAGGATTCATCTTGATATGGGTGGGAGAAACCAGATTTACTTGCGAGTGTACAAAAGCGGGTATGCCTTTTCATCCCCCTTGCGCAGCAGGACGTAGGCGAACAGATTGACTGCGCCGACACACAGGATACAAAACCAGACGCGGCTCATAGGAAGGGTATCTGCCATCTGTCCGACCACCTGTTGTCCCGACAGCTGAAAGGCACCGGCAAAGATGGTGTAAAAGGAGGAGAACCTGCCGCGATGGGAGGCAGGAATCCTGCGGGTGAGGTAAGGCTGCTGACCGATGGTCTGCACAATCTCGCCCAGGGTAAAGATGACCATTGCAACAAAGTAAAAGACCAGCAGGTTTTGAGCCCAGACAAAGAAGGAAAACCCGATGAGCACCAGCAGCTGACCGATCAACAGACGGCTGACATCCTGCAAGCCGCTGATCCACTTGGTCAACAGCGGTGTGCCCACGATGACCACCACCGCATTGACGCTGGTCAGAGTTCCGAACAGGACAGCGCCCTGCTCGGCATAAATCTGCTCCAGATTGAGCGGGAGCAGGAAATTGAATTGGCTGTATACCAAAGACCACAGTCCGCCGCAGAATAAAAACAGGTAGAGCAGTGGATTTTTGCTTAAAATCTTCCAGATACTCTGGTCGCTTTTTGCCTGTTCATACTGGCTGCTGACCGATTCCTCCTGCACCGGAGTGATGTCCTTGATAAAGAAGAAAATCAGGATGGTGGAGGAGAAGGTGGCAATGCTGCTGATGAGGAAGGCAAGGTTCAAATGCTCGGCAAAAAGGAAGCCGCCCAGGATGGGAGCCAACACCAGACCGAGGTTGAGTCCCAGATAGTTGAGGCTGTACGCCCGTTCCCGGTCGTTGATCGAGGAGAGGTCTGCCACCAGCGCATCGTAGCTGGGCCATTCCATCTGTGCAAACAGAGCGGCAATCGCCAGCAGAGGAATCATCTTACGGTCGATGGGCAGAAAGCCGCAGATGAAATAGCTGACCACCGTGACCAAATCGCAGACAATGATGATGTTGCGTTTGCTGAAACGGTCCGCCAGTTTGCCGCCAATCAGGGTGCAGGGCAGCTGAACAAAGCCTAAGATCATCATGATGCCGGCTACCTGTGAGGCAGAATACCCCAACTTATTTTTGAGGATGAGGGTCATCATCGGCCAGATCAGCGCACCCATATTGGTGACCACACGTCCCCAGAAGATGATGTACAGCTCTTTGCGCAGTCCCATGTACTGTTTGAGAAAACCCATTGTTACCACTCCTTCGCTGTGGTAAATTTGTGCAGCAGATGCTTTTGTTTGGCAAAAAACAGCAGGCTGTACACTTTATTATAGCAGTTGCAAGTTGATTTGACAAGATTTTTCAAAAGCTGACCTCGGGATAGTTTGATGTTGGAAAATATGCTAGAATAAAGGTAAAACAGACAGAAGGAGGGAAAAGGATGAGCACTGGAAAAAAGCTGGCGCAGACTGCGCAGATGCTGGCAGAACGACCCTTTCACGGAAGAACAGAAGACCAACCGTCCAACCTGCTTCCCATCGTCCGGCTGTTTCCCAAATGGAATTTGGAACAGGCAGAGCGGATGTGATGCGCAGCGTTTGTCTATTACTGCTGTATTCAGGCGGGATTTTCCATCCCGTACAGTCCGCAGGAGTGCCGCAGCTGTAGTCTGGCAGGGTGCGGCGGATGGGAGGAGTTTGCGCAAGGGGACAAAAGGATTGCATACTATGACGGACAGCAGGCAATCCGTGATGCAGATTTTGTCTGGCAGGAAGGGGACATCCTGCTGTATGACCGGGTGTTTATCAACAGAGAGCACGACCATATTGGTATTTTGCTGAAGCTGGAGGAAGAAAAGCTGGTGGTTGCCGAAGGAAACGTCGGGGACACCAACTGCTCCGGTGTTGTGCGCAGGGAGAAGGATGAGCATATCCGAGCGATTATTCGTATTCCCGATGGCTTTACCTATGAATAGGAATTGGCAGAAAGAAGAGGAGAGAATGATCAAAAGCGATTGACAGCCTGCAAAAATTGTGGTAATCTACATAATTGGAAGGATAAATTCTGAATAAAACTTGTAAAAAAAGGAGATAGATCAAGATGGATATGACCAAACGACTTTCGGAAATCCTGTCGCTGAATCTGGACAGAAAGTATACCTCGGTATCCTATGCAATTATGATTGACGGCAAGATTGTTGCCGCAGATGCGCTGGGACACGACGGTACCAAGGAGAAAAATCCGGTTACTCTCAACCATACTTATAATGTATGCTCGATCTCCAAAATTTTCTGCACCGTTGCGGTGATGAAGCTGGTGGAGCAGGGCAAGGTGGAATTGGACCGTCCAATCTGCGAATATCTGCCGCAGTTCACCATGCTCGACCCACGCTATCGTCAAATCACCGTGCGCCACTGTCTGAACCACTCCAGCGGTCTGCCGGGAACTCAGTGGAAACACTTCTCCGCGACCCATGTCGGCAAGGAGGACAATGAAGAGTACTACCAGGAGGTTTACGATTACCTGGCAAAATGCCACCTCAAGGCAGATCCGGGTGCTTACTCGGTCTACTGCAACGACGGATTTACCTTGGCAGAGATGCTGGTGGCAAAGGTATCGGGCATGAGCTTTGGCAAATTCTGCAAGGAGTATATCACCGAGCCAATCGGCGCACACTCCACC
>ERZ894232.1506-NODE-1506-length-21425-cov-7.003463_pt1 | contig 21425 bp, 16 predicted proteins | sample MGYA00380296_ERZ894232 | MGnify/ENA primary metagenome ERZ894232 (study PRJEB32331, sample SAMN06328433) | human gut metagenome | biome: human gut microbiome; feature: stool | host: Homo sapiens | collected 2014-08-14 ... | reverse complement strand
TATCCGGCAATGGTGTAGAACCAGCCGCGCTTGTGGAACAGCTTGCCCACCGCAGAAACAGCAGCAGCAAACAGAATCCTTGGAGTACCGCATTCCTGCAGCGCCATCTCCATCGTTTCCGGGATGCCCAGACCGATGCCGTATGGAGTTTTGAGGACAAATTTGCACAGGAATTTTGCCAGCGGGCGCGGGTGGATGTCCTTCATCGGGATGGCGCGGCGCTGGGTGCAGGCAACTGCCTTTTCGGTCATAAAGACGATGTCGTCCGGCTGGGCGTATGGCTTGGCATACTTTTCGATGACCTGACATACATCATCCTTATCGGTGATGACATGGGTGCGGATTGCAAGACGCTGGTATGAAACGCCATCCACCTGGATGACCTCATTCTTTCCTTCATTTACGATATAGCTTTCTTCGCTCATTTTTCACAGTCCTTTCAAAGACGGATGCACCGCTTTGTGCGCATCCTTTTCCAGACAGACCTCGGTCGCCTGTAAACATATCCTTATTTTACCCCAAAAAAAAGATAAACTCAATATTGTGGGGAAATTTTATCGACAGTTTGTCAAAGGCGGCAATTTGTGTACAACAGGCGGTGGATTTGTGTATCAATCTGCCAACGACCCGGCAGAATTGGAAAATAAAAAATTGCGACGAGTGAAAAAAGTCTCTTTTCATCCACAGGGATGTGTTATATAATTAAAAAAGCGAAGAGAAAGGTCCGGGAGGAAAAGCAAGATGGTGTTTTCAAATCTGTTTTTTATTTATCTGTTTTTGCCGTTGAATCTGATTTTATATTTTATATCGTCCAACAAAACCTGGCGCAATGGGGTGCTGTTGGCTTTTTCCTTCTTTTTTTATGCGTGGGGAGAGCCGGTGTGGGTGTTTATGCTGATGCTCACCGCCTTTCTGGATTACACCTGGGCAAGGTGCATCGAATATTTTCGCCTGAGCGGGCAGAGCCGCCGGATGAAGCTGGCGCTGGCAGCCTCGCTGCTGTTTGATTTAGGGATGCTGGGCGTTTTTAAGTACAGCGGGTTTTTTGTGGAGAATTTGAATCTTCTGACCGGTCTTTCTCTGCCGGTTCCGCAGATTTCTCTGCCCATCGGTATCTCCTTTTATACCTTTCAAACCATCAGCTATGTGCTGGATGTCTACCGCGGGCAGGTGCCGGCGCAGAAAAGCTACTATAAATATTTGATGTACCTGTCGAGCTACCATCAGCTGGTGGCAGGACCGATTGTGCGGTACAGCGATGTGGCAGCGCAGATCGAGGAGCGCCACACCACCCCGCAGGACATGAGCGAGGGCATCACCCGCTTTTGCATCGGCTTGACTAAAAAGGTGGTGGTTGCCAATGCAGCAGGCAAACTGGTGGAGCAGTATCTGAATGCGCCTTTGCAGGAGCTTTCGGTAGCGGGCGCGTGGTTTGGGGTTCTGCTCTATTCCATCCAGCTCTATTATGATTTCTCTGCCTATTCGGATATGGCAATCGGGCTGGGCAGGATGTTTGGATTTCATTATCACACCAACTTCAACTACCCGTATCTTGCCAAATCGGTCACCGATTTTTGGCGCAGGTGGCATATTTCGCTGGGCAGCTTCTTTCGGGACTATGTTTACATCCCGCTGGGCGGCAACCGCAGGCACCAGCTGCTGAATATCAGCGTGGTGTGGCTGCTGACCGGACTGTGGCATGGCGCCAGTTGGAACTTTGTGCTGTGGGGCGCCTTTTATGGAATCCTGCTGATGGTGGAAAAGCTGGGACTGCTGCGCTGGCTGCAAAGGATACCGGTGGTGTTTTCCCATCTGTATCTGCTGTTTGTTACCTTGATTGGCTGGACCCTCTTTTACACCACCGACCTGAGCCGTCTGGCAGGCTATTTTCAGGTGATGTTCGGCGGATCGGGTAATCCGCTGACCGACCCGCAGCTTTCCATCACCTTTGCAAATCACCTCTTCTGGCTGCTGGCAGCGCTGCTGTTCTGCCTGCCGCTGACCCAGTGGTGCAAGAATCGTCTGGAGAGCTGGGTGGTACAGGACGGCAGAGGGCAGGGCAGACAGGCGCTTGTTTCCATCGGGACAGCGATGATGAATGTAGCGCTGCTGCTGGTGTGTACAGCGCTTCTGGTAGGGGACAGCTACAATCCGTTTTTATATTTCCGTTTTTGATGGCGTTAATCACCGGTCAAGGCGCTGCCCGGAAAAGGCAGTTGCCCTGTCGGTGGCAATAAGGAGGAGCTATGAAACAATCAAACCGCTCTCAGCAGCTGTATCTGGTCAACGTCAGTGTGGTGATTATGCTGCTGGTCCTGGTGGGAATCCTGGCAGTCGTTCTGCCCAAACCCACCGTTTCCGAGGTGGAAAAAAGAGAGCTTGCAGCAAAGCCCCAGTGGAGCCTGCACAGCTGGTTTTCCGGCGAGTATGCCGAGCAGTACGATGCCTACTATGCCGACACCTTTCCGCAGAGGGAGCAGCTGGTGTCGCTGGCATCGAAGCTGGAACAGATGCAGGGTGTTCACCCGGATGATGTTCGCATCCATCCGGCAGGAGGAAATGCTCAGCAAAGCCAGCAACTGCCGCAGCCTGAGCCGGAAGCTGAGCAGGAGCCACAGCAAGAGCTGGCAGAAGAGCCGCAGTCCCCGACAGTTGACTATGACGCTTACAGCGACCCGAATGCACCGGGAAACGGCTTGAGCGAACAGGGAACCGCAGGCGAGCAGGTGGGCAGCCTGTTTTTGTACCGCAATATGGGGATGCAGATTTTCGGCTCCAGTCAAACGTTGTCGGAAGAGTATGCGCGGGTCATCAGCTCCTATGCCCAGCAGCTGAATGGGGTACAGGTGTACAATCTGATTGCACCGACCTCCATCGAATTTTATCTGCCGGAAAAATATCAGGGCATTGCAAGCAGCGAGCGGGAAAATATCGACTTTGTGGCACAGCAGATGAGCGACAAGGTCATCTCGGTGGATGCGCACAGCCAGATTGAACAGAATCGAGAGGATTACCTGTATTTCCGCACCGACCACCACTGGACGGCACGCGGCGCTTATGAGGCATACATCGCCTTCTGCAAATCGGCAGGGTTGACCCCGGTTTCGCTCGAGGAGATGGAGCATCAGCAGATTGACGGATTTTTAGGAACCTTTTACAGTCAGACCCACGACAGTCAGCTGGCACAGACACCGGATTTTGTGGAATACTTTGTTCCGCCGGTTCAAACGACCACCACCCGCTATCAAACGGGTGTGCCGTTTACGCCGATTGACAGCAGCATCTTTGCTTCCTATGCAACCGGCGGACAGAACACATACAGCGTTTTTCTGCACGGGGATTTTCCGTTGACCCACATCCAGACGGACAACCGCACCGGCAGAAAGATCCTTCTGGTCAAAGAATCTTACGGGAATGCCTTTGCTCCCTTTTTAGCCTGCAACTTCGATGAGGTCTATATTGTGGACCAGCGATATTTTGAACTGGGTCTGGTCGATTTTGTCAAGGAACATGGCATCACCGACCTGCTGTTTTTAAACAACATCTTTGCAGTCAATACCGATGTGCGCATCCGGGAACTCAGCCGCATCCAAAACCAGAGGTACCAGCCAATTTCTCAACAGCCGGTGCAGCAGCCGACCCAGCAGACGCAGGAAATCGAGAAAGAAGCGGAAGAGCAGAGAGAGGAAATGAGCAATCAATCGAAAGAACAGGCAGAGAAGCAGGAGAACGAAACACCGTCAAAGCCATCCAAAACAGAGGACCCGCCCAGGAGGTTAGGTCATAGAGAGTAAGCAGATGAGAAAAGAGGAGGGACAGGATGCGCAGGATAATGAAGCGGTTGGGAGCAGTGGCAGTAATCTTCTTGCTCCTTTCTGGATGTACACAACAGGCGGTGCAGAAGGAGCAGGAGGAACAGCCGCGGACGATGTCGATGGTGATTGCCTCCGATGCACCGACGAGCATCCAACTGGCAGCGCAGGAATTTGCCAACCGTCTGGCATACTATTCGGATGGGGAACTGGAGATTTCATTGAGTGCCAGCGACCAGCTGGATGCTGTGCTGACAGCGGACGACACCCAGTTTGCTTTTGTGGAAAACGAGCGGTTGAGCAAAACCATCGAGCCACTGGAAACCTTTACCCTGCCCTTCTTTTTTCAGGATGCCGATTATCTGTTCAGCGGGCTGAATTCCGAGCGCACCCGCGGACAGCTCAATCGTCTGTTGGAAGAGGAGTATCCGATGGAAATTCAGATGTCGGTGGTGTACGGCTACGAGGATTTGGCAGCGGATGCAACGGTTGATTTGACCGATTTTCGCAAACGCTATCCATTGGCGGTCACCCGTTCCTTCTTCTCGCAGGAGCAGCAACAGGAGATTGGTGCATTGGAAATCGAAGGGGAAGAGCCGTTGCAGATGCTGCTGGACAAAGAGGTGGAAATCGCGCCGGTGGAGCTAAGCGAGCTGGTACAGACCGTGCAATCTCAGGACAGTGCACTGGTGCTGTTGGAAAGCTCTCACCAACTGAAACCGGCTTATCTGATGATGCAAACCGGTTTGTATGAACAGCTGACACCAAAGCAGCAGGCGGCGGTGGAGCAGGCGGTGGTGATGGCGTGCGGATACTGCCGCACCGTTGCCGACCAGAACCGGCAGGAAAACCTGGAGCAGCTGCGGCAGTTGGGCGTGCAGATAGAACCGGTCAACCGGGAAAAGTATCTTGCGCTGTTGGCAGACATCTACCAGTATGATGCGGGCAATATGCTCTATCGACCGGATGCCGAGCTGGACCAGATGGTGCGCAGCGATGCGGTCAAATACAGTGTTTCTTAAAAGGGAAGGAGGCTACGGCTCTTCTTCTTTTTTGATTTGCCGATATTTTTGATAAAAGAAGAGAGCAGCCAGCACCAGACATGGCATCAGTAGACCTGCGATGCCAAACAGCTGCAAGCCGGCGTAGATGCTCAGCAAGGTTACCAGCGGCGGCAGACCGATGCTTTTTCCCACCAGTTTTGGTTCCAACAGGCTGCGGAGCAGGTTGATGGCAAGATACAACAGCAGCAGCCCGAATCCCAGCAGGCGGTTGCCCTGAAAAAGCGAGATAACCGCCCAGGGAATCAGGATAAAACCGATGCCGATGACCGGCAGCAGGTCCAGCAGGGAGGTCAGCAGAGCGACCGGGAAAAAGTTGGGAACCTCCAGCAGCCATAGACCGCAGGAAAGCGCAGAGAAGGTCACTGCCATTAAAATCAGGTAGGCTTTTGCCATGCAAAATAGGGTGGAAAAGAGAAAGTGCTTCATCTCACAGGCAAGCGAACGCAGCGAGGGCGGAAGCAGGCGGAGCAGAAACTGGGTCACACGCGGGTAGTCCAGCGAGATAAAACTGGAGCAGAGGATGGTGACCACCACGCCAAAGAAAAAATGAGGCGTACAGGCAGCAAAAGAGGTACAGCACTTCAGCAGGGAAGCGGACAGGGAAGCGGACAGTTGGGCAGCGGCTGCGGAAAAGCTTTGCCGCCACAGGGCGACGGTCTGGGCAAGGTCGGGAGAAAAACGGGACAAAAAACGGCTGAGCCATTCGAAGAAATCAGCAGTAGCAGGCAGAAAAACCGTCCGATAAAGCTGTGGCGCGCGTGCGGTCAGGGAAGAAAGCCAGCTCCACAACAGTAGGAGCGCCAGCCAGAGCAGCAGACCCAAAAGCAGGTAGAACAGGGTCATCACAAAGGCAGCAGCGCGGCGCCGACGCAGATGTAGCTTTTGGGAAAAGAGCAGCGACACCGGACGCAGCAGAGCAGCGATTGCCAGCCCAAGCCAAAAGGGAAGGGTGGCGGGTAGGAAAAAACGCAGGACCAGCCAGCCAAGGAAAAGCAAACTGCCGACTGCAAGAGCAATCGCAATCAATTTATCTGCCGCTTTCATTCCATTTCCTCCTTCACCGTTTCAATATCTTGTGTCCATTAGTGTGCCCGAAGAGCCTGAAGGGATGAAAGAGAAATATTTCCCGGGAAAAGCTTCCTGAATTGGGGAAAAAGCGAAAATTGCCCGGGAAATTATTTTCCGGGAAATGATTTTTGAAAACAGCGAAGAATATGGCAAATCAAAAAATCTGAGTTGACAAACAAAACAAAACGTGGTAGATTAAAGTATACCCAAAAGTCAATACCACATAAATCGATGAGAAGGAAGTAAAACGACCAGCGCACTCACAGAGAGCCGGCGGCAGCTGAAAGACCGGCAGAAAGCGGGATCGACAAGGTAGCCTTTGAGAGTATGCCGAACGGCGGGAGGACCGCTCAGTAGACCATAACGGCTGAACCCCGTTACCGGTTCGGGGTGTTTTTTTAAGCACCTGCCGAGTGGGCAGAATCCTCTGCCAAAAAAGGTGGTACCGCAGGAAATGTTCTCCTGTCCTTTGTATAAAAGCAAAGGACGGGAGTTTTTTTATTTCCCAAAACATTTATTTTTAAATACGCAAATACACAAGGAGGAAACACCATGAAAGAACTTTCCAAGGTTTACGACCCGAAACAGGTTGAGGACCGCACCTATCAGTTCTGGCTGGACGGCGGCTATTTTCACGCTGAACCAAACCCGGACAAAAAACCGTACACCATCGTAATCCCGCCACCGAACATCACCGGTCAGCTGCACATGGGACACGCGCTGGATGAAACCCTGCAGGACATCCTCATCCGCTTCCGCAGGATGCAGGGCTATGAGACCCTCTGGCTGCCGGGCACCGACCACGCTTCCATTGCAACCGAGGCAAAGATTGTAAACGCAATGAAGGAAGAGGGTCTGACCAAGGAGGATTTGGGCAGAGAAGGCTTCCTGGAGCGCGCATGGGAATGGAAGCGCAAATACGGCGGCAGAATCATCGAGCAGCTCAAAAAACTTGGTTCTTCCTGCGACTGGGAGAGAGAACGCTTCACCCTCGATGAAGGATGCTCGCAGGCAGTCAAAGAGGTCTTTGTCAACCTCTACAACAAAGGCTTGATTTATCAGGGCGAGCGCATCATCAACTGGTGCCCGCACTGCATGACCTCCATCTCGGATGCAGAGGTTGAATATGAGGAGCAGGCAGGACATTTCTGGCATCTGCGCTACCCGCTCAGCGACGGCAGCGGAGAGGTCATCCTGGCAACCACCCGCCCGGAAACGATGCTGGGCGATACCGCTGTTGCTGTTAACCCGAAGGATGAACGTTACCAGAAGCTGATTGGCAAAACCGTCATCCTGCCGCTGGTCAACCGTGAGATTCCGATTGTCGGTGATGACTATGTCGATATGGAATTTGGTACCGGCGTTGTAAAAATCACTCCGGCACACGACCCGAACGACTATGAGGTTGGACGCCGCCACGACCTGCCAATCCTCAAGGTGATGAACGATGATGCTACCATGACCGCTGCCTGCGGCAAATATGCAGGCATGGAGCGCTATGAGGCAAGAAAAGCCATCGTGAAGGATTTGGAAGAGCAGGGCTATCTGCTGAAGGTGGAGGACCACACCCACAATGTAGGAACCTGCTACCGCTGCGGCACCACCGTTGAACCGATGGTTTCCAAACAGTGGTTCGTCAAGATGGAGCCGCTGGCAAAACCGGCAATCGACGTTGTCCGCAACGGACAGATCAAGCTCATCCCGGAGCGTATGGACAAGACCTACTATAACTGGATGGAAAACATCAAAGACTGGTGTATCTCCCGTCAGCTGTGGTGGGGTCATCGCATCCCGGCGTACTACTGCGAAAGCTGCGGAGAGGTCGTTGTTGCCAAGGAAGCTCCGTCTGTTTGTCCGAAGTGCGGCAGCACCCACCTGCATCAGGATGAGGACACCCTGGACACCTGGTTCAGCTCGGCACTGTGGCCGTTCTCTACCCTGGGCTGGCCAAACAACACCGAGGAGCTCAAATACTTCTACCCGACCAGCACTCTGGTGACCGGCTATGACATCATTTTCTTCTGGGTAGCCAGAATGATTTTCTCCGGTTTGGAACACATGGGCGACATCCCGTTCAACACCGTTTTGTTCCACGGTCTGGTTCGCGATGCCCAGGGCAGAAAGATGAGCAAATCGCTCGGCAACGGTATCGACCCGCTGGAAATCATCGACCAGTACGGTGCAGATGCGCTGCGCTTCACCCTTGCCACCGGCAACACACCGGGCAACGATATGCGCTTCAGCGATGAGAAGGTCATTGCCAGCCGCAACTTTGCCAACAAGATTTGGAACGCGTCCCGCTTTGTTCTGATGAACCTCAAGGATGAGCAGATGGATTTGGCTCTGCCGCTCGATCAGCTTGCCATCGAGGACAAATGGGTGCTGACCAAGTACAACACCCTGGTCAAAGAGGTCACCGATAACCTTGAGAAGTTTGAGCTGGGCATTGCAGTCAGCAAGCTGTACGACTTTATCTGGGATGTTTTCTGCGACTGGTATGTTGAACTGGCAAAATCCCGCCTGTGGGAAGACGGAGCCGAAGCAGAGGTCGCCAGAAAGGTTCTGGTCTATGTGATGGGCAACACCCTCAAGCTGCTGCATCCGTTCATGCCGTTCATCACCGAGGAAATCTGGCAGGCGCTGCCGCATGAAGGCGAAAGCATCATGGTTTCCCAGTGGCCGGTTTATGAGGAAAGCCTCAACTTTGCAGCCGAGCAGGCAGAGTTTGAAAAGGTGATGGATGCCATCAAGGCAATCCGCGCCCGCCGCAGCGAGATGAATGTACCTCCGTCCAAGAAGGCTACCCTGTACATCGAAACCGCTTCGCAGGAAATCTTTAATCTTTCCACCCCGTTCCTGACCCGTCTGGCATGGGCAGATGAGATCATCCTGAGCACACCGGAGGACCCGAACGGCTGCGTTCAGGTCATCACCGACAGCGCAAAGGTTTATATGCCGCTGTCGCAGCTGGTGGACCGCGACAAGGAGATTGCCCGCTTGACCAAGGAGAAACAGGCTTGTGAAAAGGACATTGCGTTCCTCTCCGGCAAGCTGAACAACCCTGGCTTTGTAGCAAAGGCTCCCGAAAAGGTCATCAACGACCAGAGAGCTAAACTGGAAAAAGCACAGGAACTGCTGGCAAAGATTGAATCGAGCCTGGCAGCTTTCAACAACTAAACCGTGTAATTGTGGAAAAACAAGCGCCGGAACGCAGATGCGTTCCGGCGCTTTTGTGCTGTTTTAGAGACTAATTTTAAAGGAATATTCCTCTCCGTTGTACTCAAAATCGCCCGAAAACCAGAGTCCACTGTTGTTGGAAGGGACAGATCGGGTGAGCCGCAGGTCAGTCGCAAACTCACTGCCCTCAAAGGAGACGGGTTGCAGACCCTTGCCGTAGATTTGCGTGTTGCGCACGGTGATGTTTTTTGCCGTTTCGTAGGAGAGGGTGAGGCGGTGGATGCGCAAGCCGTTGCCCTGCTTTGTATAGTCGTAGGTAAAGACTCCCTTGATGATGCCCTCCTCCGGCAGGATGTCCTCCAGGACATAGGAGTACTTAGGTGGGAGAACGTAGAAGGCTCCCTTACAGATGGTGTCCTCCTCAAACTCATAGACACGAACGCGGTGGGCGGGGAGAGCATTGTAGCGGGTTTCCACAAAAACAGTGTCCGGTTTGTCCGGGTTGCCCGGTGTGTCGTCAAAGACGGTCTCAAAGGAGAGTGGGTTGGTGTCGTAGTCCACTTGCTCCGCTTTGGAGCAGCCGCTTAGACAAAACAGCACAGCCAGCAGGAGAGCAACAGTACGAGTCCATTTTTTCAACATCATTTCACCTTGCCTTTCCGACAGATTTCAATGGTTTCTTTTCTTCACTTTATCATATTGCTTCATGCAATTCAATAGATATAGAAAAAATCAATCGGGGGAAAATACAGACCTTTTATCATATTTCCTCCTTGAGGATAGGGTTAGATGCGGGATGAAAAGGAGTATTCTTCACCTTTATAGGTAATCACACCACGGAAAATCAGGTTGTTTCCAAGGTCGGTCACGATGGGAGATACACGGTCGAGGTCGGCGGTGATAGAAAGGATGCCGTCCGTTTCCTCGATGGTGAGCGGAATCTTTTGATTTTGCAGATGAAACTGCGGTGTGCCACGGTACTCCAAAACCACATCGGTCAAGGAACAGTCCTGCAATTCGATTTTCATAGAAAAAGCAGACAGAACAGATGGCTCATATCCTTCTTCCTCTTCGATTTGTATGTCGTAGATTCCGCGGACGATGCAGCGATTTAAACCAACTGCCAGATAACCATAGGGTGGCTCCACAAAAAAGAAAGCGCCCTTGGAAAGAAGGTGGGGATAAAAAACCTCCCGTTTAAACAGTCGGGCAGGCGGTTCGTTTCCGCCGTTTCCTCCGTATAACTGCTCGGGCGAGCTGTAAGGCGCAGGCGGAAACGGTTCCTCCACCGTTGGCTGATCCAATTCATAATAAAACAGCTGCTGGAAACGCGTGTCCAAATCATCAGAGAGAAGCTCCGGGTGATTTTGATACTCGAACGCAGCTTCTTTCTTTGGTGGTTTGGTTTGAAAATATGAAGAACAACCAGATAAAAAGACAATTACAAAAAATATAATGATTATCTTTTTTGTTAAAATATATTTTTTCATGGTAATATTTTATAAATATGAAAAAGTAGGAATATGCTGATCAACAACAAAATTGGATAAGACTCTGTACTCTCCCTTGTAGTAATATTCAAACATTGTTCCAACACGTCCTCCTGGAACATCAGCAGAATATCCATTAAAGTTTAAATATCGAACAAAATTCCCATTTCCAGATGCAGAAAATGTTTGTGGAGTATTTGGGGTTTGGGGATCCATACTCCATGCAGTTAAATAATCATATTCCAATTCTGGCATAGTACCAGCAGGTTTAATGATAGCCCTATGTAAACGATATCCTTTTTCCCCAGGATAGCCTGTGGCATCTCCGGTAGCAAAATAAATGATAGATTTTAGATCAATTTGATAATCCTCAGCGGGCAAATCATATCTTAGCTTTATATTTGTAGGGGAAATCTGTGATAAAGCAATTTGCATGAATTCTCTCTCATTGTTTCGTGATGATGGTATTTCTTCTGTGTAAATGTAAACATTTTCTCTATACTCATTACCATCAATATTATAAATATCACTTTTTATGAGAGTGCCATTTTTGATAATATCTTCATTGGAGATGTCATGGAGAGGCTTGGAAGCAAAAGAAGTGAGATTTATTGTTAAAACGAAGGCTAGAAGAAGCGAAAAAGATAAAATTTTTTTATCATAAAAACATTCCTTTCTGATAGAATTTATTAGTAGATCTACTGCATTAACAATAACATGAAGAATTCCTTAAATCAATAGAAATATAAAAAAAATATAGATTCAATACAATATATCTGAAAAAACAATGAAAAATATATGTAACAAAAGTGGTGAAAAAATGTCTATACTTATTGTGAGTAAAGGTTAAGGGGTCAATTCTCTAAAAATGTTTCACCATGGGGGGCTTTTTTTAGGAGAGGGATTTCCCGGGAGATAAAGTTTGTGCTGCTTGCGAAATTCTTCCGCCCGCGCTATAATAAGGGTACATTCAAAAAGAACGGAGGAATCATTTTATGCGCGCATACGAAAGATTGCTGCACTATGTCAGCTTTGGCACCCAGTCCGACCACACATCCGAAACCGTTCCATCCACCGCAAGCCAGAAGGTGCTGGCTGCCGACCTGGTGGAGGAGATGAAGAAAATCGGCATTGCCGACGCCTTTGTGGATGACAAGGGCTATGTCTACGGCAGTATCCCTGCCACCAAGGGCAAGGAGGATAAACCGGTCATCGGCTTTATCGCTCACATGGACACCGCGGAGGATGCTTCCGGTGACAACATCCGGGCAAAGGTAGTCGAATATAACGGCGGCGACATCCTGCTCAACGAAGAAAAGCAGATTTACCTGACCGAGAAGGAGTATCCTTCCATCAAAAAATATGTCGGTCAGCACCTGATGGTCACCGACGGCACCACCCTGCTGGGTGCAGATGACAAAGCCGGCGTAGCGGAGATTATGACGATGGCAGAACAGTTGCTCAACGACCCGACCATCGAGCATGGAAAAATCTGCATCGGTTTTACCCCAGATGAGGAGATTGGACGCGGCGCCAACTACTTTGACGTCAAAGGCTTCGGCGCACAGTTTGCCTACACCGTCGACGGCGGCGAGCTGGGTGAGCTGGAATATGAAAACTTCAACGCAGGCTCTGCCAACGTGAAGGTCAACGGTCTGAGCATCCACCCGGGTTCTGCAAAGAACGCAATGCTCAACGCCTCCCTGCTGGCGATGGAGTTCCATCAGATGCTGCCGGTCGAGCAGAATCCGCGCTACACCGAAGGCTACGAGGGCTTCTTCCATCTGAGCGAGATGAAGGGTCATGTGGAGCAGGCGGAGCTGGATTACATCATCCGCGACCACGACGCTGCAAAATATGAGCAGAAAAAACAGGTGATGCAGGAAATTGCAGACTACCTCAACCACAAATACGGCGAAGGCACCTTTGTGCTGACCATCAGCGATTCCTACCGCAATATGAAGGAGATGGTACAGCCGCATATGCACCTGATTGACAACGCAAAGAAAGCATTTGCACAGTGCGGCGTAGAGGCGCAGACCGTTCCGATTCGCGGCGGCACAGACGGCGCAAGACTGTCCTACATGGGTCTGCCTTGTCCGAACCTGTCCACCGGCGGTCACAACTTCCACGGTCGCTTTGAATATATTCCAATCGAAGCGATGGACAAGATGGTAGAAACCCTGATCAACATTTCTAAAATCTATGCTGAATAATGGGGTATCGCACCTCGTTTTATGCACGAAGCTTTGTGGGGAAAATGGAAATTTTGCACCCGCAAGCTGCCTTGAATAAAAAATTTTCGTCCACCTTTTTTAAAAGGTGGCGGGTGTTCAGCGGGCAGCGCCTGCTGGTCGACGGGAATTTTATTTTTGATGCATATATACGAACGAATTCAATCACGCGGGAGGGATTGCCTTGGGCACTCCAAAAACAAATGCGATGCGGATTCTGGAAAAGGAAAAGATTTCCTACCAGATGCACACCTATGATGCTTCCGATGGGCAGATCGACGGCGCTGCCGTTGCCCGCAAGGTGGGGATGGACCCTGCCAAGGTGTTCAAAACGCTGGTGACCCAGGGACACAGCGGAAACTATTTTGTCTGTGTGTTGCCGGTGGAGCACGAGCTAAACTTAAAAAAGGCAGCCAAGGTGTTTGGAGAAAAATCGCTGGAGATGATTCCGGTTGCCAAAATCAATGCGGTCACCGGATACATCCGCGGCGGATGCTCTCCCATCGGGATGAAGAAAAGCTACCGGACGGTCTTTGACTGCTCGGCACAGCAGCAGGAAACGATGGTGGTCAGCGGGGGAAAGATTGGTTTTCAGATTGAAGCCAAGCCTGACGACCTGCTCAAAGCCTGCGGCGGTGTCTATGCGGAGATTTTGGCAGAGTAACAGAAGATGCAGCGCCAAAGGAGGAAACGGATGGAAAAGATTTTCAGACTGGGCAAGGAATCCCTGAAAGAAATCGTGGCATTTGACTGCCTTTGCTTTCCGAACGACTTTTGGCGGCAGGAAGACTGGGAGAATTTGCTGAAAGATGAATGTGCCATCTACTATGCTCTGCTGGACGGCGAGCAAATTGTCGCCGGGCTGTTTCTCTACAACTGGCAGGGAAAGCGGGACTATGTCAAAATCATGAGCCTTGCAGTCCATCCAAAGTACCGCAAGCAGGGCTTGGGAGAGCGGCTGCTGCGTCACGCAGAGCGAGAGATGAGGCAGCTTGGGATGACAAAGTTCTGCGGAGAAACCAGAGCGTCCAACAATGCCATGCAGCGGTTGTTTACAAGGTGTGGCTATCGGCTGGAGTGGGTCGAGGAAAATTACTACCAGCATCCCGACGAAAGTGCATACAAGTATATCCTGCAATAAAATGAGAAAAAGCAATAGGCGTAGACCAAACGGTCTGCGCCTATTTGTTATAGAAAAAGTTTTTGCAATGACTTATTTTTTAGCTTCCTTTGCCCAGCTGTCTTTAAGTCCGACAATCTGGTTAAAGACGCCTTCGTCCTTGCTGTCCTTGCAGAAGTAGCCGGTGCGGACAAACTGGAATTTGTCGCCCGATTTTGCCTCTGCCAGAGCCGGCTCCAGCTTGCAGTGGTGCAGCTCGGTCAGCGAGTTCGGGTTGAGGTAGTCCAGATAGTTGGTGCCTTCCGGTACGTCGTTGACATTTTCCAAGGTGAACAGGTAGTCATACAGACGAACGGTAGCATCGATGGCATATTTTGCGGATACCCAGTGGATGGTGCCTTTGATCTTTCTTCCGTCAGCCGGGTTGCCGTTGCCGGTTTCCAGGTCAGCGGTGCAATGCAGCTCGACGATGTTGCCCTGCTCGTCCTTGATAATTTCATTGCATTTTACAATGTAAGCGCCCATCAGACGAACTTCGCCGTCCGGTTTCATGCGGAAGAACTTCGGAGGCGGTACCTCGGCAAAGTCGTCAGCATCAATGTACAGTTCGCGGGTGAACGGAACCGCTCTGACACCGGCTTCCTCATTTTTCGGGATGTTTGGCAGCTCGAAGGTTTCTTCCTTGTCCTCCGGGTAGTTGGTGATGACCACCTTGATTGGGTGCAGGACAGCTACGCGGCGCTGTGCGGTGGTGTTCAGCTCGTCGCGGATGCAGTGCTCCAGCAGACCGATGTCCACGATGCTGTATGCTTTGGCTACGCCGGCTTTTTTAACAAATTCGTTGATGGCAGTCGGGGTGTAGCCGCGGCGGCGCAGACCACAGATAGTAGGCATTCTCGGGTCGTCCCAGCCGTCTACCTTTTTAGTTTCCACCAGCTCGCGCAGGTAGCGTTTGCTCATGACAGTGTGGGTGACGTTCAGGCGGGCAAACTCGTACTGATGCGGTTTGTGCTCAAAGCCGATGTTGTCCACTACCCAGTCGTACAGAGGGCGGTGGTTCTCAAATTCGATGGAGCACAGCGAATGGGTGATGCCTTCAAGTGCATCCTGAATCGGATGTGCATAGTCGTACAGCGGATAGATGCACCATTTGTCGCCCTGTCTGTGATGATGTGCGCGCACGATGCGGTAGATTGCCGGGTCGCGCAGGTTCATGTTCGGGGACGCCATGTCGATTTTAGCGCGCAGGGTGTGGCTGCCGTCCGGGAACTCGCCGTTCTTCATCCGCTCAAACAGGTCAAGGTTTTCCTCCACCGAGCGGTTGCGGTACGGGCTTTCTTTGCCGGGTTCGGTCAGGGTGCCGCGGTACTCGCGCATTTCGTCGGCGCTCAGGTCATCGACGTAAGCTTTGCCTTCACGGATGAGCTTGAGGGCAAATTCATAACATTGATCAAAGTAGTCCGAGCCGTAGTAGATGCCGCCGGTCGGCTCTGCACCCAGCCAGCGCAGGTCCTCTTCGATGGATTTTACATACTCGTCATCCTCGCGGACCGGGTTGGTGTCGTCAAAGCGCAGATTAAACAGACCGTGGTATTTCTGTGCAGTACCGGAGTTGATCCAGATGGCTTTTGCCGAACCGATATGCAGGTAGCCGTTTGGTTCTGGTGGAAAACGGGTGTGGATTTCTTTTACACGACCCTCTGCCAGGTCGCTGTCGATAATATCATGGATAAAATTCGATACATTTTCGGTATCCAGGATTTTTTCATCAGCCATGAAAAGTCAGTCCTTTCAAAAATTGATAGCGGAAAAATTTATCGGTTGCTCAACAGTTCGATTGCCTGTGCAAGGCGCTGCTGGCAGACCTCCTCGCCCAGAATCTGCATCACGCTGCACAGGTCCGGGGAGTTGGTGCGTCCGGTGATAGCAAGGCGGATGACCTGGCTGACATCGCCGACGTGACCTTTGTACTGGTCCGGGTTCTTCTTGTAATCCTTTGGTTTAGCAGCGAAGCCCAGCGATTCGCCCAGCTCGCGCACCTTGTTGAACCAGGTTTCTCCATCGTCAGCAGGGGAGTAGAGGGAGCGGTACTGGGTCAGGATGTCCAGTGCATCCTGGGTGCTGACATTTTCCGGGTACTCGCTGGCAGCGGTGAACAGCTCCTCATAGAAGAAGGCAACATAATCCTTGACCTCGCTCCAGATGGCGATGTCCTTTCTTGGCTTGGCGCCGCCGCGTCCGATGGCAAAAATGGCTTTTGCTTTCTGCTGGTCTGCGGTGAGCAGGGTGTACAGCTGCGGGTCAAAGTCTTTTGCCCATGCGGTGACCTCATCATATACCTGGTCTGCGCTCATCACCGAGATGGTGTTTTTGCTGACGTCCTTGAGCTTGTCGATGTCGAACAGCGAGCCGCTGTTGCCCATCTTTTTGGTGGTAAACTGGAAATCGCCCATCGGAGCGGTCGGGTTAGCAAGACGCCAGTCCTCGAAGTTGGAGTTTAACAGGGTCATCAGGTACTCCAGCACCGATGGTACCGGATAGCCCTCTGCATTGTAGAAGTCGAGCGCCAGCTCCGGGTCCTTTCTCTTGGAAAGCTTTCTCTTGGAGCCGCCGTCCATCTTCATCAGTTGGGCGGTGTGGACATATTTTGGAGCCTTCCAGCCCATCGTGCGGAACAGCTGGAGGTGGATATTCAAAGTAGCCAGCCACTCTTCGCCGCGGACAACGTGGGTGGTGCCCATGAAGTGGTCGTCGATGATGTGGGCAAAGTGGTAGGTCGGGATGCCGTCGGATTTGAGCAGCACGATGTCCTGATCGTTTTCCGGCAGCTCGATGTCACCCTTGACCAAATCGCGGTGAACAAAGCGTTTGTTCGGGTCGCCCGGGCTTCTGAAGCGCAGGACATACGGCTTGCCTGCCTGGATGTTTTCTTCGATCTCTTCCAGAGTCAGGTCGCGGCATTTTGCCCACTGACCGTAGTAGCCGAAGTTGATCTTCATCTCCTGCTGCTTTTCGCGCATGGCGGTCAGCTCTTCCTCGGTGCAGAAGCATGGGTAAGCCATTCCCTGTTCCACCAGCACCTTGGCAAAGGTTTGGTAGATTTTGGCGCGCTGGCGCTGGCGGTAAGGACCGTAGGCACCGTTGTCGCCTTCGATGGTGGCACCCTCATCAAAGTTTAAGCCGTAGTGGTTGAAGACGCGGATGATGGTTTCCACGCCGCCCTCTACTGCACGCTTGAGGTCGGTGTCCTCGATGCGCAGGAAGAAAACGCCGCCGCTCTGGTGAGCCAGACGTTCACTGACGATGGCGCTGAACAGGTTGCCTAAATGCATAAAGCCGGTTGGGCTGGGTGCGATTCGGGTGACCTTTGCGCCTTCCGGCAGGTTGCGCGGTGGGTACATCGCTTCGATGTCTGCCGGTGTGGTGGTAATATCTGGAAAAAGCAGTTGTGCAAGACGCTGGTAATCCATTTGTATAATCTCTCCTTTTATGAAAACGCCGCCTTTGGACAAGCCAAAACAGCATGGATTTATATAGATAAAATCGGGGATTTATAGATACTAGGATACCACAAAATCTGGATGAATAAAAGGGTTTTACCCAAATTTACCCTTTTCTTCCACCAAAAAAGCGAAGGACTTTGCAGGAAGTCCTTCGCTTTGGTTTAAAAAATGGGAGAAGAGGGGGATTATTCCACCACGATCAAGTCTTTGGTGTAGCGGTTGAGCACCTCGCAGCCGTCCTCGGTGACCAGCACCAGGTCCTCAATGCGAACGCCAAAGTTTCCGGGCAGATAGATGCCGGGCTCGATGGAAAAGACCATGCCGGGACGGGCGATGGTTTCGCTTTCAGAGGATACTGGCGGACGCTCGTGCTCCTTCATGCCGATGCTGTGTCCGGTACGGTGGGTGAAGTATTCTCCATAGCCGGCATCTTCGATGACCTTGCGCGCTGCCAGGTCAAATTCCTTGAAGGCAACGCCCGGTTTGATGATGGCGATGGCAGCTTCGTTTGCACGGCGGACCGTTTCATAGACCTTGCGCTGTTCTTCGCTGACCGAGCGGTAGAAGATGGTGCGGGTCATATCGCACCAGTAGTGACCAAAAGGAGCGCCGATGTCCAGAACGATGCTGTCGCCCGGCTGCAAAACGGTGGAGTCGGCATCGTGGTGCGGGTCGGCTCCGTTTTTGCCCATGCCTACGATGGAAAATCCAAGAGAATTGCATCCGTGTTCCTTAAAGAAGTTTTCTACCTTGGTGGAAAGCTCGCGCTCGGTTGCGCCTTCGTGTACAGCATGGATGACCATATCCATGCAGGCGTCGTTGATGCGGGAAGCGTTGCGCATCAGCTCGCGCTCCTCTTCATCCTTGTACATGGTAGCCTGCTCGACCGGCAGCGAACCCATGACCGGCTGCACGTCGGGACGGTGCGCCATCAGACCAATCAGGAAGCGGCTGGGCCAGGTTTCGTCGATGCCCAGTTTGCCGGGCTGCACGCTCTGTGCCAGCTGGGCAACCGGATCGTCGCTGTCGGTGTGTTCCACCAGCTCCATCCCTTCCTGTGGCTGTACGCCAAACAGCTTGTTTCCAAAGAAGGTGACCTTGCCGCTGCTGTGGATGTACACCGCCATCATTCTCTCCAGCGGTGCGACCCAGATTCCGGTCAGATAGTAGACAGGTTCGGTTTCGGTGACAATGATCTGCTCCAGACCCGCTTTTTTCATGTTTTCCAAAACCTGCTGCAATCTTTTTTGATTCATATTAACATCCTCCCTTAAAATTTTATAGCCATAAACAGAAAAATTCTGTTGGTTGCCGTTTTGCAGTAGATGTACAAATGCTTCTATCTTCAAAATGTGGGGAAAGCATTTTCTTGTACACACAACCATTTCCTCCACATTATAGCACATCCATCCGCTGGATGCTATGATTTTTTGGGTGGATTTTCTAAATGCCGGAGATTTTTGCAGCAGATACTTGACAAATCTGCTGTTGTCCAATATAATTTGTAACTATTGATACTTTTGTAACTAAAGATACATTTTAGGAGGAAGAGGATGAAACAGAAGGTAAATGTTCGCAATTTGAGTTTGATGGCATTGTTTGCTGCGTTGACAGCGGTAGGAGCTTTTATCACCATACCGGTGCCGCCGGTTCCGTTTTCCTTGCAGATTTTTTTCGCAATTTTAGCAGGTGCGCTGTTAGGGTCGCGACAAGGTGCGATGAGCATTGTGATTTATCTGCTGCTGGGATTGTGCGGGCTGCCGGTCTTTACCAAGGGAGCGGGCTTGTCCTACCTACTTCAGCCGACCTTTGGTTATCTGCTGGGATTTGTTCCGGCAGCATGGCTGTGCGGAAAAATCATCGAGGTTCGAAAAAGCAGCAGCTTTCGGACGATGCTGGTGGCTTGTTTTTCGGCGGCGGGTGTGGATTTTGCCATCGGGTGCGGATACTATGCGCTGATTACCAACCTTTGGCTGGGAAAGGGGATAAGTGCAAGAGCAATCTTCTATTCGACCTTTCTGATTTTTGTGCCGGCGGATACCCTGCTGATGGTCTTAGCAGCTTTTTTAGGCAGTCGCTTGCTGCCGATTCTGCGGCGGGAGCAGTTGATTTCCCATTGAGTTGTTTGCCTTGTATCTTTCCTCAAAAGGGAATATAATGAAGAAAAAGAGGGGAGAGATGAAGATGAAAATACAGCCGACCAATTTGACCGAGCCGCTGACAGCTGGAAATCTGCTGTATGACCTGGTGCAGATGCAGCAGCAGGATGAGGAGGAGCTGCACGGCAATATCTACCGAAACCAGCTGCTGGAAGGGTTTGACGGCAGTGGCATCGAGTTTAAAAACTGTGTCTTTCACGGCTGCCAGTTTTCGCAGTGCTGTCTGGATAATCTTTCCCTCACCGATGTGCTGCTGGAAAATTGCAGCTTTTCTGCCTGCCGTTTGCAGGACCTTGCCGCCTGTCGGGTGACCCTGCGCGGGTGCAAGCTGATGGGTGTCGGGATGGCTCACTCTCTGCTTCGGGATGTGTCCTTCTTAGGGTGCAATCTGCGCTATGCAGCCATGGGAGGGAGCCGGTTGAAGGCGGTGCTGTTTGACGGGTGCAGCTTGCAGGAAAGCGATTGCAGCGAATGGAGATGGAAGGAAACAGCCTTTTCCGACTGTGACCTGCGCAAATCCCAGCTGCTGCACACCTCTTTGAATGGGATGGACCTGCGCAGCTGTGAGCTGGATGGGTTCCGTCTGGCGCCTCAGGATTTAAAGGGAGCCATCGTCACACCGGAGCAGGCGATGATGCTGGCGGGTTTTTTGGGTGTTGTGATTCGGTAGCGGGTATGATAACAAAAAGAGCGGCTGCACTTTTGTGCAGCCGCTCTTTTTTATAGATTGCAAAAATTATTTGGTGCCGAAGATACGGTCGCCGCAGTCACCCAGACCAGGAACGATGTACTTGTCGTCGTTGAGCTTTTCATCCAGAGCAGCACAGTAAACCTGTACGTCAGGATGTGCTTCGGTCAGTGCGTTCAGACCTTCTGGAGCTGCGATGATGCACATGAATTTGATGTTAGCAGCGCCGCTTTCCTTGAGCATCTGGATGGCAGCGACAGCAGAACCGCCGGTTGCCAGCATTGGGTCGAGAACGATGACCTCGCGCTCGTTGATGTCGGAAGGAAGTTTGCAGTAGTATTTGACCGGCTGCAGGGTCTGTGGGTCGCGGTACAGACCGATGTGACCGACCTTAGCAGCAGGAACCATCGACAGCACGCCGTCGAGCATACCGATACCGGCACGCAGGATTGGAACGAATGCCAGTTTTCTGCCGGCAATGACCTTGGTCTTTGCCAGAGCAACAGGAGTTTCGATTTCAACCTCTTTAAGCGGCAGGTCGCGGGTAGCTTCATAGCACATCAGCATGGATACCTCGCCGACCAGTTCGCGGAATTCCTTGGAACCGGTGTTTTTGTTTCTCAGCAGGGAAATCTTGTGCTGGATGAGTGGGTGATCAAAAATCATAGGAGTCATAATGATCGAATCCTTTCAGTTTTAATAAGATGAGGATAGGTCATCCGGCGCTTGAACAAAAATCAAATGCCAAACCTATATCTCTATTTTACAACAAACGAGGTCAGAAGAAAATATTTTTTTCACCATTTTTTTCAGAAATGGGAAAATCGGCAATTTACTCAAAAAAGACGGGGAAAATGCGTTATTTGCCAAAGTTTTCTTCCAAAGCCAGAATTTTGTCCACCCTTCTCTGATGGCGTCCACCCTCAAAGCCGGTTTCCAGGAAGGCATCGACCATCATGCAGGCAAGTCCTGCGCCGACAACCCTGCCGCCAAAGCACAGAACGTTGGCGTTGTTGTGCAAACGGGTGTATTTTGCGCTGAAGCAGTCGGAGCAGCAGGCAGCGCGGATTCCCTTGACCTTGTTGGCAGCCATCGAGATGCCGATGCCGG
>ERZ894232.1496-NODE-1496-length-21644-cov-10.769188_pt1 | contig 21644 bp, 17 predicted proteins | sample MGYA00380296_ERZ894232 | MGnify/ENA primary metagenome ERZ894232 (study PRJEB32331, sample SAMN06328433) | human gut metagenome | biome: human gut microbiome; feature: stool | host: Homo sapiens | collected 2014-08-14 ... | reverse complement strand
GTACGGCATTACCGGAACCGAGCGTCTGGCCGGGTTTGTAGGTCGGCTCAACCACCAGAAAAACCCGCTCTACCTCATCCGGGTGTTTGCGGCTATGGTTCAGCAGGACCCCCGCTGGAAGCTGCTGTTGGTGGGCGGCGGTGAGCAGGAACAGCCCATGCGGGAACTTGCCGCCCAGCTTGGCGTGGCGGACCGGGTGCTGTTTGCCGGGGTGCAGAACAATGTGCCCGACTATATGAATGCCTTTGACCTGTTTTTGCTGCCCAGTAACTTTGAAGGCAGCCCCGTTACCCTGGTGGAAGCCCAGGGCTGCGGCGTGCCCTGCCTGGCCTCCACCAATGTGCCGGGGGATGGCTCGGTGACCGAGCTGGTGCATTTCCTGCCGCTCAGTGCCCCGTTTGAAGAGTGGGCCAAAACGGCGGATTCCATTGCTCCCGGCGGGCCGCACGCGGACTATTGGCCCACGCTGGCCGCTGCCGGTTATGAGCTGAAAACCGCTGCACACCGCATGGAGCAGGTGTATGATAAAGTGGCAGGGGAGGGCGCACGATGATTTACGCCGAACTTTCCGGCGGGCTGGGCAACCAGATGTTTGTGTATGCCTTTGCCCGCGCCATGGGCCTGTGCTGCCAGGAGCCTGTTACTTTGATTGACCGGCAGGACTGGAAAACCGGCTCCCCGGCCCACACTGCATTGGCATTGCAGGCACTGCATATCAGCTCAGAGGTGCAGTTCATCACAGATGCAGGCTTTGCCAAGCAGCATCTGCCGGTGCAGAACGCTGCCAAGGCCCTGATGATCCGCCACGAACAGCGTGCGGGCCTAATGGACCGGGACTGGCACCCCTTTGAAGCCCGCATGGCCCCTATGCTGAACGCCATCGGCCTGCATTTTGCGACTGAAGGCTTTACCCCTGCCAAGCGCGGTCACGCCAAAAACTTTCTGGCCTGGGGGTACTTCCAGGGGGCAGATTATTTTAAGGACCGGGCTGAAACTATCCGGGCGGAGCTGCTGCCCATTGAGAACCCGGAACACGGCTTTACCGCTGCGACCGCCGCCTTTGCGCGGGAAATTGAGGCAAGCCCGTTCCCCGTCTGCCTGCATTGGCGCTGCGGGGACTATCTGCTGCCGCAGAACGCGGCCCTGCAGGTCTGCACGCCGGAGTATTACGCCGCCGCCTGCCGTACGGTGCGCCAAAGCCTGCCACAGGCGGAACTGTTTGTCTTTTCAGACGACCCCGCCTATGTGCGGCAGCATCTGGACGCTGCGGGCCTGCCGGTGCATTACAGCACCGGGGCAAAAAGTGCCGCGGCGGACCTTGCCCTGATGCGCCGCTGCCGGGCGTTTGTGCTGAGCAACTCCACCTTCAGCTGGTGGGGGCAGTGGCTGGCCGGTGTGCCGGGCCGCTGTGTGATCGCGCCGGACCGCTGGTACGCCAACGGAAAAAAGACCGCTCTGTATGACCACGACTGGACATTGATCCCGACAAAGTAAAGGAAACAACTGCGATGGAACGCACAGGAAACATCACATTTTCGGTCATTGTGCCGGTGTATAATGTGCAGGCTTATCTTTCTGCCTGCGTCAAAAGCGTGGTGGAGCAGGCCGGCCCGGCGGACTGGGAGTGCATCCTGGTGGACGATGGCTCCACGGATGCCTGCCCCGCCATGTGTGATGCTTTTGCTCAGCTTTGCCCCGGCGTTACGGTCATCCACCGCTCTAACGGCGGGCTGGCCGCCGCGCGCAATACCGGCATCAAGGCCGCCAAGGGCAAGTGGCTGCTGTTTTTGGACAGCGACGATTACTGGCCGCCCCATATACTGGAAAAACTGCGCGCCGCCCTGGCCGCCGCGCCGGGTTACCGCTGGTACGTCTGCCGCTATCTGGAGCAGGACGAAAGCCAGGGTATGGATGCCAAGCCTTATCCCGGCCCGGTGGAGCGGTTCACCCCCGGCCCGGATGCCGACCCCGATTACGCCGCCCGCGTGGCGCGGCTGTATGCCGCGGGCCACTGGGCGGTCTGGCGCTTTTGTATTGACCGGGAATTTCTGGTTAAGTATAACCTGCTTTTCTGGAATGAGGTCCGCTGGGCGGAGGATTATCCCTTTGACCTGGTGCTGGCCGGTGCCTGCCCCAAGCTGTATTACCTGGATGCGGAGCTGGTGGTCTACCGCGCCAACCGGGCGGGCAGCCTGTTGAACGCGGGCCTTGCCAAACATTTTGCGGGCATCGCGGCGGTCATCCACCGGTTTGAAAAAATGTTCGCCGCGCCGGACTGCCCCTGGACCCCGGCGGAGCAAGCCGAGATCTGGCGGCGCACCGCCAATGTGTTCTGGCCGCAGGCCCGCGGCGCTGCCTGCCGTGATGCCGAGGTACGCGCCGCCTGTGCCCCCGGCCTGACCGCCTGCAAAGCACTCTGGAAACTGGGGGACGAGAACACCCGCCCGGACTGGAAGCTGTTTGCCTTCCTCCTCAACCACTTCGGCCCCCGCTTTGCCCTTTGGGCGGCCGGGCTGCTGAAACGGAAATAAAGCTCTGCACCCATTGTAGGGGGCGGCGTCCCCGATGCCCCATGAACCTCTGCCGTAAATGCCGGTTTCGGCTCCATGCCCCGTAGGGTGGGGTCACTCGACCCCGCCGCCTTTCCGCGCCTTGACCCTATCAAAACACCTAGGAGAACACCTGATTGCGTACACGAAAAACAATTTTGAACCTGGTCTATGCGCTGGGGTCCAGCCTGCTGCTGATGTTGCTGGGCTTTGCCACGCGGCGGCTGCTGGTATTTAACTTTGGCAACGATATCACCGCCGCATCCCAGGTGGTGGATAAGCTGTTCAACTTTTTTTCCATCGCGGAATTCGGTGTTGGCAGCGTCATCAGCTACCGCTTGTATGAACAGATCGCCGCCAAGGATACCGAGAAGATCAGCAAATATATGTCCATGTATAAATGGGCATACCGCGCCGTGGGTGTGGTTATCTGCGTGCTGGCGGGCATCGGGGCGCTGGCCCTGCCGTGGATCATGCCCGGCGTGGCCAGCATCCAGACGGCCTATACCGTTTACCTGCTCAACACCATCTCCACGCTGTCGGGCTATTTCCTTGTCACCCGGCGGCTGATGTACACCTGCACCCAGCAGGGGTACCTGTGTACCCGCATCGACTTCTGCTTTAATGTTGCCAACTATCTGGCCCGCATTGCCATTGCGCTGTGGCTGCCAAACTATATTTTGTATTTCGGCGTCAGCATCCTGTTCAACACCGGTGCCAACCTGGTGGTGGCAGCGCGGTATAAAAAGGACTTCCCCGAACTGCACGAGGTCAAGGTTACTTTGCGGGATTTCAAGGATCTTGGCATCTTCCATGACCTCAAGTATTACCTGGTTCACCGCCTGTCCAACACCATTTACGGCTCGTCCGATACCATCGTCACCAGCCGTATGGCGGGCAGCGCTATGACGGCTAACCTTGGCAACTATACCACCGTGTCGGACAGCGCCACCAACATCGGCAATAAAATCATGGACAGCTTTGCCGCAGCCATCGGCAATATCGTGTACGATAAATCCGCCACGGCCAACGCCCATGATAAACAGGTGTTCTGGGGGCTGGATCTGTTCAGCTATTTTTTCGGCAGCTTTGTGGCAACGGCATATCTCTGCCTGTTCCAGCCGTTTATCAGCCTGTGGATGGGCAGTGACCGCCTGCTGCCGCTGGGCTTTGTTATTGTGTTCAGCCTGAACGAATATGTGGGCTGGAACCACCGGATGCTCGGCTCCTACCGCGCCGTGCTGGGCCACTTTGAGCAGGACCAGTGGTTCATGGTCGCCTCTGCCGCCACAAACCTGATTCTAAGCTTTGCACTCTTCCCGGCGTTTGGCATTACCGGCATTGTGGCGGCTACCGTTGTGGCCCACTGCATCATGTGGGTGGGGCGCGGCATTGTGGTTTGCCGCCAGTATATGCGCGGCAGCGGCTGGCGCTACCTGCGGGTGCAGGCGGTGCATCTTGTCACCCTTGTGGTACTTATGGCAGGCAGCTACCGCGTGTGCGCCCTGCTGCCCGGCGGTATTCTGGGGCTGCTGGGGCGGGCTGTTGTGGTCTGCATCCTGCCCAACGTGCTGAACCTTGCGTTTTATATCTGGACCAGCGATGCCGCCTATCTGCGCATCCAGGCTGGCCGCCTTTGGCAAAAAATTACCCATCGTTAAGGGGGAAACACAACATGGCAACCATTGGCATGCTGTATATCTGCACCGGCAAATACACCGTGTTCTGGCCGGAATTTTATGAAACTTTCAGCCGGAACTTTTTACCCGGCTGCAAAAAAGAATATTTTGTCTTTACCGATGCACCGTCCATCGCTCACGAGGATGACCCCGCTGTGCACCGCATTGACCAGCCCGCCTATGACTGGCCGCTGAGCACTATGAAGCGCTTTGCGATTTTCCTGACCCAGGAAAAGGCGTTGGAACAGCTGGATTATCTCTTCTTTTTCAACGCCAACCTGACCTGCCGGGAGGTCATTACCCCGGAAGAATTTTTGCCCCGTCCGCAGCAGGGGGAACAGTTGCTACTGGTCCAGCAGCCGGGGTTCTGGAACAAAAAGCCGATGTTTTACAGCTATGACCGCAACCCCAGATGTACGGCCTATATCCCGTACAACTGCGGGCGGGACTATGTTTCCGGCGGGCTGAACGGCGGTACCTCCGCGGCATTCCTGGCCATGTGCAAAGAGCTGGACCGCCGCACAGAGCAGGATATCCGCAACGGCGTGGTGCCCCTGTGGCATGACGAAAGCCAGCTGAACCGCTATGCCGCCGAACACCCCGGCAGCTACCGCCTGCTGCCCCCCACTTACTGGTACCCGGAAGGCTGGCAGATGCCCTTTGAGCAAAAGATCATTGTGCGCAATAAATCCCGCTACTTTGATGTGGCGGCGGTCAAACACCATTCTCAGCACACCCGCAGCTGGCTGCAATGCAAATGGGAAGCCTTTTGCGAAAACTATCTGCCGTATTTGCTGTGCGCAAGGGACAAACTGCTGCAAAAACACCTGTAACCTAATGAGCAATTAGCAATTAGAAATTGCAGAACTCCCGTAGGGGCGCACATTGTGCGCCCGTCGCTTTGCCTTACATGAAATCAAACAATAGAGGAGGGGCGGCCTATGCCGCAAAAAAATGCACAGGAACGCCTGTGGAAAATTTTAACCCCGGTGCTGCTGGTTCTGGCGGTTCTCGCCATGGCCAAAACGCTGTTTGTGGGGCTGGAAATTGATGAAGAATATGCGTTCTCCCTGGGTTTCCGCCTGGTAAAGGGGGACCGGCTGTTTTATACCATGTGGGAGCCGCACCAGCTTTCGGCCTTACCGGCAGCGCTGGTGCTGGCTCTGTATACCGCCATTGCAGGCACAACCACCGGGGCGCTGCTGTTTGTGCGCGCTGTGGTGCTGGTCTGCAAAGCGGCCATGAGCGCGGTATTTTACCGCGATTTCAAGCAGACCATTGGCTGCCATGGGGCGCTGCTGAGCGCGGTGGTGCTGTTTGTCTACACCCCCAAGTGGTTCCTGGGGCCGGATTATATCAGCCAGCAGTTCCACTTCACCGTGGCGGCATTTTTGTGCTTTTACCATTATTACACCCATGGCTTCCGCCGCCCATGGCTGGTAGTGCTGGGGGCGGTGTGCGCCTGCCTCAGCTTTCTGGCGTTCCCGCAAAGCGCACTGGCGGCGGCGGTGATTTTTATCGGCATGGTGTTGCTGGGCCGCCGCGGCAAGGAGCCGACGATCTGTAAGATCCCCCGCGGCGCGGTGCTGTTTGTGCTGGGCTGTATGGCCTGCGCGGCAGCGTTTCTGGCGTATGTGCTGCCCGGCATGGGGCTTACCGTGTTTTTGCAGCGCGTCAGCCTGATCCTGAACGACCCGCAGTATGATTTTACCACAAGCCAGCGCTTGGCCCTGCTGGGCAGCCAGGCACTGAACACCGCCAAATTCCTGGCAAAGCCGCTGGCCGCCAGCGTGGTGCTCTGTCTGCTGTGGTGGGCCAAAACCCGCCAAAAACGGGATTGGACCGGCCTTGCCCTGAACCTTTGGGCCATTCTGGCGGCTCTGCTCTGCGCGGTGCGCGCTGTGGCGGACTCCAGCTCCGATGAGCGCTACTTTATGCCGGCGCTGGTGCTGGCGGCGGCCTGGGCGTTCCGCAAGGGGCGCGGCACGGCGCGGGAGCCGCTGTTCTGGCTGGGCTTTCTGCCGGGCATGGCGGCGTATGCGTTCATTCTGCGCTCTACGCTGCTGGGCTTTTCGGCTACCTTTATGTATCTGACCTGGCCCGCGCTCTGCGGCTGCTTTGCCATGTTGGCGTGCAGGCAGGAGAATCCGGAGCAGGGAAAACTGCCCCAGGGCCAGTGTGTGCTGGCGGCGCTGCTGGTATTTTTGCTGGTGTGCCGGTTCTGGTCCGTTCTGGTAACGGGTTGGAAGCCTGCCAATGTGGCAACAGCCAACCTGAAGCAGATCACCGCAGGCCCCGCCGCAGGGACCTGGGCGGACGAAAAAGCCGCCGATATGCAGATGGCCCTGTACGAAGCGCTGGAACCCTTTGCGGGCAAGCAGGTGCTGCAGGCTATTGGCGAGCAGCACGGCCTTGGCTTTATGATGGCGGGAGGAACCTTGACCATCGGTCAGGCGTCCGTCATCTCCGGTACCGACAGCGACCCGCGGTTCATCCAGTATTATGAGGAACTGCCCGAGAAGCGTCCCGATGTGATTCTGTATGATGAAGCCGAAGTGCGCGATATGGCCGCGTTCCATGCCTGGATCGAAGAAAACTTTACCATCACCGCCCGCTACCCCGTCACCCACGGCACCGCCCACCTGCAGGTGCTGGTAGTTGATTGAGTTTTCCACAAGCACAGGAAAAAAGGTGGAAAGTTTGCGGGCATTTGCAAGGGAAACGACCCCACTATTATTTTTGAGCCGCGCGCCGCGCGGCGGTCCACCAACATTATTCTTTATTCTCTATTCATTATTCATTCAAATCGCATGATTCGCCTGGCAATCATGCGATTTCGTTTGACCCCCCGCCCCAAATATAGTATTCTATAATCAATCAAAATATCTTGTTCAGGAGGCTTGCCCTATGCCGGAACGCTTTCTTGTTTTTATCCCTGCCTATAACTGTGAAAAACAGGTGCCCCGTGTGCTGAACCAACTGCTGGACCGTCAGGTGGCCGCTATGGTCACCGAGTGCATCGTGGTCAATAACCGCTCCACCGACGGCACCGAGGCCGCCGTGCAAAGCTGGATGCAGGCCCACCCGCAGGCCCCGGTCCGCCTGCTGCGCAACGACCAGAACTATGGCCTGGGCGGCAGCCATAAAGTGGCATTCCAGTACGCTGTTCAGCATAACTTCGACTACCTGATTGTGCTGCATGGCGACGACCAGGGCGATATCCGCGATGTGCTGCCCCTGGTACACAGCGGCCGCCACCGTAAGTATGATTGCTGCCTTGGCTCCCGTTTTATGCCGGAAAGCCACATCAAGGGCTACAGCACTCTGCGTGTGGTGGGCAACTATGGCTTTAACTGGCTGTTCAGCCTGGTGGCCGGGCACAAAATCACCGACCTGGGCAGCGGCCTGAACCTGTACGCAGTGCCACCGCTGGCAAACGGTTATTATAAAAAATTTCCGGATACGTTGTATTTTAATGACTGCATGATCCTGGCCCTCTGCCACCTCAAGCAGAAAGTCCTTTTCTTCCCCATCAGCTGGCGGGAGGAAGACCAGGTATCCAACAACAAACTGACCAGCTTTGGCGTCAGCCTGCTCAAACTGTGCGGGCGCTACCTGAAAAACAAAAACGAGTTTGTGACCCGCGAATGGCGGGAAAAAACAATCGAAGAATATACAAGCACCATCATTGCTTCCAATCTGTAAAGGGGGATGTTGATTATGAAGGTTCTGGTAACGGGTGCTGCCGGGTTTATCGGCGGCCAGCTTATGCATGCATTGTGGAAAAAAGGCCATACCGCCATTGGTGTGGATAACTACAGCTATGGCAGCGCCGATAACCTGCATTTTGACGACCATGATTTTTCCGCCGATGTCATCAAGATGGATATCCGCGATAAAGAGGGCATGAAAGCCCTGTTTGAGCAGGAAAAGTTTGATATCGTCTATAACATTGCGGGCATTGCCCCCCTGCCGGACTGCCAGAGCGACCCGGTGGAGGCCGTCAGCGTCAACACACTGGGCCTTGTCAACGTGCTGGAAAACGCCCGCCGCACCGGCGTTAAGCATGTCATTCAGGCATCCACTAACGCGATGTACGAGAATGAAACCGAGTTCCCGACCGTGGAATCCAAGTTCAACCCGCCCACACTGATCTATCCCAACACCAAATACTGCGGCGAGCGGTTCTGCCAGAGCTTTGCCGATACCTACGGCATGAACATCACCTGCCTGCGCTTTGCCAACGTTTACGGCCCGCACATTGACTGCCTGCGCAAGCAGCCGCCGTTTGTGGGCTATATGATCCGCGAGCTGTACTATGACCGCGTGCCGGAGTTCCACTCTGACGGCAACCAGCGCCGCGATTATATCTATGTGGATGACCTTATCGACCTGGCCATGCGCGTGTGGGATCAGCCGGGCTTTGATGCCGTCAACGTTTCCAGCAACAAGAACTACTCCGTCCGCGAGCTGTACGCCACGGCCTGCGAGCTGATGGGCAAGCAGATCGAAGCCAAATACTGCCCGTCCAGCCATTACTGGGCCAAGTACCCGGAGCTGTACGGCGGCGCTTACGGCATCAAGCCGGAAATTCTGGACCACGAGGTCAACAAGTATTCCCTGTGCGATAACACCCACGCCAAAGAGTGCTACGGTTGGGAACCGAAGATCGACATCCGCGAGGGCCTGCGCCGCGTGATCGAGAACGAGTGCGCCATGCTGGCTGCCCGCGATGCGAAAGGGGAATAACATGGCAAAGCTGCACCTTGTAATGCCGATGGCCGGGCGCGGCAGCCGCTTTTTTGAAAACGGCTTTGTGATGCCCAAGCCCCTGATCGAGATCAACGACCGCCCGTTTTTCTATTGGGCAACCCAGAGCATTGCCAAATTTGTGGACTGTGCCGATATCACCTTTGTGGTGCTGGAGGAGCATATCCGCGACCATGCCATTGACCGGGAAATCAAAACCTATTACCCCGATGCCAAAATCGTGGCCCTGCCCGAAGTGACGGAGGGCGCCGCCATCACCGCCCTGCGCGGGGCGGAAAGCCTGCCGGACGATGAGCCGCTGCTCTTTAATGACTGCGACCACCTGTTCCTCTGCAAGCCGTTCAATGAGTTTTGCAAGGCGGGCGATTTTGCCAACGGCCCGGACGGCGCACTGCTGACCTTTGCCAGCGACTCCCCGGCCTACAGCTACCTGCAATATGGGGCCGACGGCAGGGTGTGCCACACGGTGGAAAAGCAGGTCGTCAGCCATGATGCCATCTGCGGGGCGTATTACTTCAAAAATAAGCAGCTCTATGCTTCCGCCTGTGCAGAGTACCTGCACCACTGCGATTATAAAGAATTTTTTGTTTCCGGCATTTACAACGTGCTGGCCGCCCGCGGGGCGAACCTGCGCGGATTTGCAACTGATCTGCACCTGCCCTTTGGCACCCCGGCGGAGTATGCCCAGGCGGAACAGGAAGCCAACAAGGCAGCATTTGAAATGCTGATGTAAAATCCCCCCAATAAACTAACGGATTCAGGTGACCGCCGATGCAACCTTTCGGAACCATTTTATTATTGCTGCTTTCCTCCGCGGCATTGGTGCTGCTGGGGCATGTGTTCCGCCTGCTCCGGTGGGAACAGTTTATCCGCATTTATGAATACCCCCAGCGCCGCAGCCTGCTGCGCGCCATGGCCGGGGGCTATGCCGTCAACTTTCTGCTGCCATTCCATGTGGGCGATTTTCTGCGCGCCGCTCTGGCTGGCCGCAAAATGAAAACCGGAACAGGCTTTGCTTTTGCCACTGTCATCATGGATCGCTTTCTGGATGTGTGGGTGGTGGCGCTGCTGTTCGGCGGGTTCCGGCTGGCCGGGCTGGGCGGCGCTGCGGTTTTGGGCGCGGCGCGGTATTATCTGGTTTTTGCGCTGCTGCTGGCCGCCGCCCTGGTGCTGGTGGTGCTGCTGCGGGATCTGCTCAAGCGGTGCTGCCTGGCCGTGTGCAGCATTTTCAATGATACCATCAAGCTGGACGGCCTTGTGTTCTGCTGGAGTCTCATCAATACCTTCAAGGATCTGCGCCGCGTCAACCTGTGGCGGCTACTGCTCAATACGGTTCTCATGTGGGGGGCTTACCTTGCTTCTTACGCGGTGCTGGGGCAGGCAATCATTGCCTGCGGCGGCGCTGGCGGCAGCTTTGGCTTGGTGGAAGTGTTCAACATGCTGTTCGGCGTCAAGAGCGTGGATGTGACCAGTCTTGGCGTGGCGGGCTCCCTCGGTTTGAGCGATGCCGCCCGTGGGCTGGTGATCGCCTGGTTCCTGCTGCCGCTGGCGGTTATGTTTGCGGCACCTCTTTTGCCGGAACATCTGCGCGCCGCCCTGAACGGTGCAGCGGAGCCGATCGCCAACCGGGAAGCCGGGCAGGAAAACTACCTGAACCTGCTGCCCCAGGTGGACCCGCGGGACCGCGGCGCATTCCTCAACCAGTATTTCAGCCTGCAGAACAAAGCCTATGTGGCCAAGTTCATTGAGATCAACCAGAACATTACCATTTTGCAGGATTATTCCGCCGGTTCCAACGCAACTACCATGCTGTGTACCGATGGTGCCGCGACCTTTTACCGCAAATACGCCTTTGGCGCGGACGGTGCCAAACTGGCCGAACAGCTGGCCTGGCTGCGCCGCAATGCCACCCGCCTGCCGCTGTGCGAAATTCTGCGCGAGGGCACCGGCGAAGGCTACTGCTGGTATGATATGACCTATTCCGGCAGCGCGGTGGGGCTGTTCCGCTATATCCATTCCAACCCGCCGGGAAAAAGCGCAGCCATCCTGCGCAGTGTGCTGCGGGCACTGGATGAACAGCTCTACCGCCCCACAGCCCGCCCGGCGGATCCCGAAAAAATAGAGGAATACCTGAACAAAAAGATGGATGCCAATCTGGAAAAGATCCGGGACGCCCGCATCCTGAAAGAACTGTGGAACTATGACCGCATCTGGATCAATGGCCGCAGCTACCGCAACCTGAAAGAGCTGGGCCGCCTGTTTGACCACAATGCGCTGCGTACCCTGTTTGCCGCAGACCCCGTGGCGGATATCCACGGCGATCTGACGGTGGAAAACATCATCTGCCGCACCGATGTGGAGAACCCCGATAAAGCGTGGTACATCATTGACCCCAACACCGGCAACCTGCACGACAGCCCCTACCTGGATTACGGCAAACTGCTGCAAAGCCTGCACGGCGGCTATGAGTTCATGATGATGACCCCGCGCTGCACTGTGCAGGAAAACCACATTGACTTCCAGCTGACCCGCTCCGCCGCCTATGATACGCTGTTTGAAGCGGTCTGCGATGACCTGCGTGCCCGCTGCGGCGCGGCAGGGCTGCACAGTATCCTGGCGCACGAGCTCATCCACTGGCTGCGCCTGATGCCCTACAAGCTCAACAAAGATAAAAAGCGTGCCCCCATGTTCTATGCTGGGCTTGTCATGGTGGCCAACGACCTAAACACATGGGAAAACGAGGGAAAGTTTGATGAAAAAGCAAGGACTGATCGCCGTTGATCTGGACGGCACATTGATTGATACGGTTGCCGTCAACGCTGAAAGCTACCGCCGTGCGCTGGAGTCGTTCGGCTTTACGTTGGATTATGATTACTATGCCGCTTACTGCAACGGCAGGCATTACCGCGCCTTTTTGCAGCCGCTGATGGGCGGCAACCCCTCTGCCGAGGATGTGGAGCGGGTGCATGACCTGAAAAAGCAGTATTACGCCGCCAACATGGACATAGCCCGCAAAAACGAGGCACTGTTTGTCATCTTGGAAGCCCTGCGCCCCACCCATTACCTGGCCGTGATTACCACAGGAAGCCGCCAGAACGCAACGGAAATGCTGGACCACTTTCACTGCACTGACTGGTTTGACCTGATCCTGACCCAGGAAGATGTGGTCAACAATAAGCCGGACCCGGAGGGCTACCTGAAAGCCATGGCCCACTTTGGCGTGGACGCCGCCCATACCATGATCTTTGAGGACAGCGCCACCGGCCTTGCCGCCGCCCGCGCTACCGGAGCCAGCGTGTTTGCGTGCAATCAGTTCTGACCCGTTTGAGCATTTAATTTACAAGACCTCCTATCGTATCAGCTACAGCTGTGAAATGATACGATGGGAGGTCTTTTCTTTCACGCAAGGATGATTGAAATTGATAATGTAATGCATTATAATGAAGAAAAGGCAGAATGTAACACGCGAAAGGAGGAAAATTATTATGACCGAAAATAACTATTCGATTTTTGACGATGTAACAATGCCGGAATATCTCAAGGATAAGAATTTACCAGGACACTACTATTACCTTCTCAAATACGTAGGAAAGACAGGACAAACACTAGAACTAATAGAGGAAGCTATCAATGCCGAAGAAGAAGGGAAAAGGCCGATCCTTAAAGTGGCATCAAAAAAATTGTTGACAGCAGAACTTTGTCTTGTGGCAGTTCAAAAAAATAGTAGAAACATGGAATTTGTTCCACAAAAACTTCGAAACAGCGAAATGTATGATGTTGCAGTTCAAAAGAATGGAGATTTGATACGATTTGTCCCTGAAGAGTTGCAAACAGAAGAAATGTGCTTGCTTGCCCTGAAAACAAGTGTGGAGGGAATGGCAGTAACATATATCCCGCAATCGGTTCGGAAGAAAAGAAAAGCCCCAAAATGGTATGAACTCGCTGTACAATATAATGGGTTAGCACTTAACTATGTCCCTAATAAGTATATGACACAAGAGATGATTAAAGCTGCTATTCAGGCTTCGAAAGAAGGTAGAGGAAGCGAAGGAGAGTCTGTATGGCCTATTACATATGTACCCAAAAAGTTTAGAACAGAGGAAATTTTGTTGTTATCACTTCAACAAAATTGTAAAAGTATTAAAGGATTCGCCCCAAAAGATATTACGCCAGGACTAATTGCGCACTACCTGGAAAGCGAAAATGCGAAAGGAGATATTATACGATACATTCCGAGCTATGCGTTAAAAGAACGTGTGCTAAATTCAATTCGGAAAGAAATCAAAGATCATGGTTATGGGGAAAAACTGGTATTTGGGCAACAAAATGATGAAAAAAGATTAGAAACTATAAAAGTGTTACCATCACATAATAGCCCACTGGTTTATAGTGGAAATGAAAGAAAATTGAGGATAAGGAGTAAAACAAAAGAACTTATTGCAGAAGCAGTTACAAATAAACTTGCACCAGAAATTAAAAAGAAAGTAGAAACGAATGTTTATTACATTTCAGATATCCATATCGAACACAATCTTGATGTGGTAGGTAAGACATATAGCGAAATAAAGACAATAATAGACGATTTTGTAAAAAGTTTTGTTTGTGAACATACACCGGAAGATATTCTTTTAGTTGGTGGTGACGTTTCATGTTTTATAAGTCTCAACAAAATGTTTTATCAATCGTTGCAGTGCTATTGGAAAGGCGCTATTATTTGTGTTTTGGGAAATCACGATGTTTGGAATTATGAGAACAAAAAGCAAAATAGAGAAGAGCACCTATCAATAGAGGCGGTTGCAAAACAAATTGAGCAAAGCTTCAAAGAAAGCCTTTTCTCGAGTACAAGAATTCTCCTTGAAAATGCACTTTATCTGAAACTTCAAGACAGTGCATGGGGAGCAAGTTGGAATACGAAGGGAACTCGTTTATCAGAAGAACAAATTATAGAGGCTAGTGTGGATGAGTTGAAAGCTTATTTCAAAAAAGCTTCAGTCGTTGTACTTGGAGGCCTTGGATTTTCTGGAAAGAATGAGACTTTCAATGCAAGCAATGGCATTTATAACTATGCATTAACACGGCCAGAGGACATAGAGCGTTCATCTCGTTTTGAAAAAATTTATAATAAGATGAAACAGTGTGCTGCTGATGTTCCAGTTATTGTATTGACACATACACCGATGCATGATTGGTCAGGACAACAATATCATCCGGGATGGATTTATATTAGTGGACATACCCATCAGAATTTTAGATCGCTTGATTGGAATGGAGCGATTCGGCTGGAAGATAACCAGCTGGGATACCAGGCTAAAGATGTTAAACTTAAAAAATTTGTCTTAAATCATGAAACTTATGATCCATTAGTTGAGCTTCCAGATGGTATTCATACAATCTCAAAGGTTGAGTATCTGGACTATAACCAGGCACATAAGATTGTGATTCCAAGATTTGGTCATAATGGAGAAATTATAGCGCTTAAGAAAAATCTGTGGTATATGTTTCTACTTCGCAAGAATGGCTACCTGTACATTCTAGATGGAGCAAAAACGAGAGTTGTACATAAAGATATAAGATTTTATTATGATAACCTTGAAGGATATTGTAAATGCATAATGAAAATTTTTGGGCCGTTCTGCCAGTATGAACAACAAATCGCTGAACTTGTGAAGCAGACAGGCGGAGCGGGAAAGATTCATGGATGTATTATCGATTTTGATTTTTATAACCATGTATTTGTTAATCCACTTGATGGAAGTCTCGTACCTTATATTGCGCTTAGTAAAACATATAAATCTGTATATACCAATTTTATGGAACTTAGAAATAACCCGCAGTTTGGTTCTAGTGCATTAGGACTATCGGAAAAAGGGGGTGAACCACTTACTGCCATAGAACTCACGGCGGTAAACAAACTCGAACAGTATAAATGTAAAAGTGAACCAGCAGGGGATTCTATTGTATACGATACAACGATTTATAAATATTCAGGTATTGTTAAAAGCATACAATACATAATAGATAAGCACATCGTCAGAGTTTGGCGTGACGAGTTTTTGAAGTATACAGGGGCAGATTCCCTGAAAGGCTCTTTGAACAGTATCCCGGCTGCCGAAATAGAAAGCTATTTTGAAGAATCAGAAAAAGAAGAAAAATGATGCTGGTTAGAGGCGGTTACGGGAAATGTTATAATATGCTCTCGGTCAAAGGGTATTATACATAGCTCCAACAAACAAAAACACCCCGCCGCCCGGCGTTTGAACCGGATGGCGGGGTGTTGCTTATTGAATCAAATGGGGCGGGGGAAAGAGCTTACTGGTCCTCTTTCACAAAGCTGCGCACGGCATCGGCAATGGCGTCGGCGGTCAGGCCGTAATCGCGCAGAACCTCCCATGCGGGGCCGGAATGGCCGAATTTATCCTGCACACCAATGCGGCGCACGGGCGTGGGGGCCTTCTCGCTCAGCAGACTGCAAACAGCCTCGCCCAGGCCGCCGATCACGCTGTGCTCTTCCACCGTGATGATTTTGTGGCACTCGCGGGCAGCGCGCAGAACGATCTCTTCGTCCAGCGGCTTGATGGTGGGCATGTTGATCACGCGCACACTGATGGCATCCTGACGCTTCAGGGTGACAGCAGCCTTCAGAGCTTCGCTGGTCATCAGACCGGTGGAGATGATGGCCAGATCAAAACCGTCGCACAGAACCTCGCCCTTGCCGATTTCAAAAGTATAGTTATTGGCATCATGCAGGGAAGGGGTGGCCAGACGGCTGAAACGCAGGTAAACGGGGCCCTTGTGGGCGTAAGCGGCGCGCACAGCGGCACGGGCTTCCAGATCGTCAGAGGGGCAGATCACGACCATGCCGGGGATGGTGCGCATCAGCGCAAAGTCCTCGCAGCACTGGTGGGAAGCACCGTCCTCGCCGACGGACAGGCCGCCGTGGGTGGCAGCAATCTTGACGTTCAGCTCGGGGTAACCGATGCTGTTGCGGATCTGCTCAAAAGCGCGGCCCGCAGCAAACATGGCAAACGAGGAAACAAAAGGCACATAGCCAAAGGTGGACATGCCGGCGGCTACACCGACCATGTTGCACTCGGCAATGCCGCAGTCAAAAAAGCGTTCAGAATATTTTTTTGCAAATACTGAGGTACGGGTCGAAGCGGACAAATCCGCATCAAATACCACGATATCGTCATGGCCTGCATCGGCCAGTTCCAGCAGCGCAGCACCGTAGCTGTCGCGCGTGGCAATGCTCTTGTTATCAGCCATTGATCCGTTCAGCCTCCTTTTCCATCACTTCATAGCTGGCGCGCAGCTCGGCCATCGCCTTGTCATACTCGGCATCGTTGGGGGCTTTGCCGTGCCAATCCACAGCGTTCTCCATAAAGCTCACGCCCAGGCCCTTGGTGGTGTGCAGCAGGAAGCAGGTCGGCTTGCCGGAACCATGGGAGCGGTCAAACAAGATGAATGCCTGCTCCAGATCAGCCAGGCTGTTGCCGTTGCAGATGATGGTGTTAAAGCCGAAGGCATCCATCTTCTGGTCCAGCGGTTCGCTGTTCATGACCTTGGCGGTGGGGCCGTCGATCTGCAGGCCGTTCACGTCGATCATGATGCAGAGGTTATCCAGCTTATAGTGGTTGGCAAACATAAATGCTTCCCAGCACTCGCCCTCTTCGATCTCGCCGTCACCCAGCAGGGTGTACACGTTGACGTCGGGGTTCTTCATCTTGGCGGCCAGTGCCATGCCGGCTGCGGCGGAAACACCCTGGCCCAGGCTGCCGGTGCTCATATCAACACCGGGAACCGTGTTCATGTTGGGGTGGCCCTGCAGGTAGCTGCCGGAGCGGCGCAGGGTAGGCAGGTCAGCCACGGGGAAGAACCCGCGCTCTGCCAGCACCGAGTACAGACCCGGCGCTGCATGGCCCTTGGAAAGCACAAAACGGTCACGGTCAGGGTCCTGCGGGTTCTGCGGATCGATCTGCATTTCCTTAAAGTATAAGTAAGTCAGCACATCAGCAGCAGAAAGGCTGCCGCCCGGGTGCCCGCTTTTGCCGCCATGGGTCGCTTCAATAATGCCCATGCGCACGCGGGTCGCAGTCATTTTTAACTGCAGCATCTCTTGCTTTGTCATATCCGTATTCCTCCAGCCGGGTGCAGCTGCACCCGTATTATCTACTATTATATTATACACGCCCTGCAAAAGGACGCAATAATTTTGTAAAAATAAAACGGCAGATATTTTGATACAGTATAGCATAAAAAGCTACAGTTTTCCAGTGAAAAAACTGGAAAACGCTGTCAAATATTATCAGTTTGCCGCGCATGGATAAAGTTTTGGTGCAACTGCTGAATTTTCTGTACGCAGCATGGGCGAAATTTTACACTGCCTGCCCTTGTAAGCTGCTCCAAAAGATGGCACAATAAAAAGTAAGGCTACTTTTAGCCGGCCGGAAAAGGGGGCAGCAACATGGCAAACGGCATTTATATCCAGGCGGAGTACCGTGGAAAATTGATCCGCAAAATTGTCTGTAACGGCGAAGAACGCTGGTTTATCGGCTCAGACTGTGCAGTCACCTACCTGACCCTGCAGGCATGCAAAGCCGCCATTGACGCTTTGACGGTGTGAACAGCGCAGACAGGGCGGTACCGCATGTCATAACTTGGTATGCCAAAATATTCTGTGGAGGCCGTAGGTACGCACATTGTGTGCCCACCAACCTGATGATGCAGCGGCTTTTCCGGGAAACAGCATACACGGAGAAAGACTGCAGGCGAACAATGTTCGCCCCGACAGAGCATTTTTTTTGACACACTGCGATGATAAAACACCGCACTTTACCGCTTTACAATCCTGAAAAAAGCTGGTAAAGTAAGTATGGTACAATGATACCATTTACCCTTTTGCCTGCTTGTGCGCATTTGGCAGGCGGGGGACGGAATGATAAAACGGAGAAAAAGCGAGGTTAGAACAAGTGTTCAAGATCGTTAAAAAGCGGGAATTGAACCCCACAGTGACCGAAATGGTCATTGAAGCACCGCTGATCGCCAAAAAGGCGAAAGCGGGCCAGTTCATCATCATCCGCGCCAAGGAGGATTCCGAGCGCATCCCCCTGACGATTGCCCATTATGATGCCGCAGCAGGCACTGTGGCCATCATTTTCCAGATCGTCGGCGCAGGCACCATGCAGCTGAACTCCCTCAAAGAGGGCGAGTATGTGCATGACTTTGTCGGCCCGCTGGGCAAAGCAACTGAAATTGAAGGGCTCAAAAATGTCTGCGTGGTCGGCGGCGGCGTCGGCTGCGCCATTGCCCTGCCCGTTGCCCAGGCCCTCAAGGCCCAGGGCACCAAGGTTACCGGCATCATCGGCTTCCGCAATAAGGATCTTGTCATCCTGGAAGACGAATTCCGCGCCTGCTGTGACGAGCTGATCATCATGTCCGATGACGGTTCTTACGGCCAGAAGGGCGTTGTGACGATGCCGCTGGAAGAAAAGATCAAGGCTGGCGCCAACTTTGACGAGGTCATCACCATCGGACCGCTGATCATGATGAAGTTCGTTGTCAAGACCACCAAGCCTTATAACGTTAAGACCGTTGTTTCCATGAATCCCATCATGGTGGACGGCACCGGCATGTGCGGCGGCTGCCGCCTGACTGTGGGCGGCAAAACCAAGTTTGCCTGTGTGGATGGCCCCGATTTCGACGGTTTTGAAGTCGATTTTGATGAAGCCATGCACCGCGGCACCATGTACCGCGATTTTGAAGCCCATGCGCGGGAAGCGGAATGCAACCTGCTGAAAAAGGAGGTTGAGTAACATGCCGAATATGGACCCGAAAAAATGCCCCATGCCCAGCCAGGATCCCAACGTCCGCAACAAAAACTTTAAGGAAGTTGCCCTGGGCTATACCGCTGAAATGGCTGTGAACGAAGCCAAGCGCTGCCTGCAGTGCAAAAAGCCCGCCTGCCGCACCGGCTGCCCTGTTCAGATTGATATTCCCGCCTTTATTGCCGAAGTGGCAAAAGGCGATTTTGAAGCTGCTTACCAGGTCATCGCAAAGTCCAGCGCGCTGCCCGCTGTCTGTGGCCGTGTCTGCCCGCAGGAAAACCAGTGCGAGGGCAAGTGCGTGCGCGGCATCAAGGGCGAACCCGTCGGCATTGGCCGCCTGGAGCGCTTTGTGGCTGACTGGCACCGTGAAAACGTCCACACCCCGGCTGCTAAGCCGGAGCCGAACGGCCATAAGGTGGCAGTTATCGGTGCAGGTCCTTCCGGCCTGACCGTTGCCGGCGACCTGGCCAAGCTGGGCTATAAGGTTACCGTATACGAAGCCCTGCACGTTGCAGGCGGCGTTCTGATGTACGGCATTCCGGAGTTCCGTCTGCCCAAGGATATTGTGCAGCACGAAGTGGAAGGCCTGAAAGAGCTGGGTGTTGATATTGAGTGCAACATGGTCATCGGCAAGGTGCTGACCGTTGATGAGCTGATGAACGACTATGGCTTTGAGGCAATCTATATCGCTTCCGGCGCCGGTCTGCCCCGCTTTATGGGCATCCCCGGCGAGAGCCTGAAGGGCGTTTACTCTGCTAACGAGTACCTGACCCGCGTGAACCTGATGAAAGCATACCAGCCCGGCAGCCGCACCCCCATCATGAAGAGCCGTGCCGTTGCCGTTGTGGGCGGCGGCAACGTCGCCATGGACGCAGCCCGCTGCGCCAAGCGCCTGGGGGCCGAGCAGGTGTACATTGTATACCGCCGCGGCATGGCCGAACTTCCTGCCCGTAAGGAAGAAGTCGAGCATGCCGAGGAAGAGGGCATCATCTTCAAGACACTGACCAACCCGGTCGAGGTTCTGGGCGATGAAAACGGCTGCGTGAAGGGCATGACCTGCGTGGAGATGGAGCTGGGTGAACCCGATGCTTCCGGCCGCCGCCGCCCCATCGTCAAGGAGGGCAGCGAGTTTGAGCTGGATGTGGATACCATGATCATGGCTCTGGGCACCAGCCCCAACCCGCTGATCCGTTCTACTACCCCCGGCCTGGATACCGATAAGCACGGCTGCATCATCACCGATGGCCCCGATGGCCTGACCAGCCGCCCGTTCGTCTATGCCGGCGGCGATGCTGTTACCGGTGCCGCTACCGTCATTCTGGCTATGGGCGCCGGTAAGGAAGCCGCCAAGGCCATTGACGAAGCCATCAAGGCAAAAGAACAGGCATAACTGAATAAAGACTTATCCCTGCTTTTTCCAGGCAGGCTGCCCGCAACCCCGCAGGCAGCCTGCCTGTTGTGTTTGTTGAGTTTGCCGGGCACGAGTGATACAATATCAGTTAGGAGTTAGGAGTTAGGAGTTAGGAGTTAGGAGTTAGGGGATAATTAGGAATTAGAAATGAGAAATTATCCCCTAACTCCTAACTAAAGAACGGAGGTCCTGCAATGTACGGGCATTTTATCCAGTTCACCATCCCCAAAATTGGCCAGGCCCTTGTGGCGGTGGTGCTGTATCTGAATTTTCTCAAACTGCCGTTTGTGGCCTGCTTTGCGGGGGTGTATCCGGCGGTGTATCTGCTGCTGCCGCTGTTGCTGCTGGCCGTGATGTCCTGGATCGGGCGGAACCCGCTCGGCCCCGGCATGATCGTCAACTCCCATCTGACCGGGCTGTATATCGCCGGGGACATTGTGGGCTTGCTGGCCCGTGCAATCGGCGGAACGGTGCAGGCAGCCTGGCAGACCATCTGGATGGGCGGCCTGCTGGCCTGGGTGGGCACGGCCACCATGATGCTCTGGAGCTATTTCAAGGCTATGCGCCTGGTTACCACCACCTATCGCCTGCAAACCACCAAGCCCCTGCCGGGCGGCAAACTGCGGGTGCTGCAAATCAGCGACCTGCACCCCGGCAAAGGTGCCGTGAACCGCAAGCGCATCCCGGAGCTGAATCGCCGCATCCGGGAGCTGAACCCCGATATGATCCTTTTCACCGGCGATATTTTTGACGAGCATGTGGAACGCCCGGATTTTGATTCCTTCAATGCCTTCTTTGCCACGCTGGACCCGCCCGGCGGCAAGTGGTTCGTGTTGGGCAACCATGATCTGTTCCACCACTGGCGGGAGCCGAGCTATGGCCGCGCGGACCTGGAGGGCGCTTTTGCGCGGGCGCACATTCGCATTCTGGAGGATGTTTCCCAGCTGGCCTATGTGGGCAAGAATGCTACCCCCGTGCGCATTGTGGGCCGCAAGGACTGGCTGTACACCCAGGGTAACCGCTTTACTCCCGCCCAGCTGATGCCGAACGGCCCGGACAATGTGTATACCATCCTGCTGGACCACGAGCCGCGCGAGCTGAAAGCCGATGCCGCAGCCGGTGCAAACCTGATTTTGAGCGGTCACACCCACGGCGGTCAGATCTGGCCCACCGGCCTTGTGGCAAAGCTGTTCCGTTATAATGAACTGAATTACGGCATGAAACAGATCACCCCCGCCTGCGCCGCTATTGTGAGCGGCGGCACCGGGACCTGGGGCTACAAGATTCGTACCGAGGGCAAGACCGAACTGGTGATGGTCGAGATCGAACAAAAGAATGCTTGACTTGGATATATTAAAGGCAACACCGCACAATTCCCGCCTAGCGGCTTAAGCACCGCTTCGGCGGCTGC
>ERZ894232.1493-NODE-1493-length-21681-cov-13.743041_pt1 | contig 21681 bp, 25 predicted proteins | sample MGYA00380296_ERZ894232 | MGnify/ENA primary metagenome ERZ894232 (study PRJEB32331, sample SAMN06328433) | human gut metagenome | biome: human gut microbiome; feature: stool | host: Homo sapiens | collected 2014-08-14 ... | reverse complement strand
TGCGAACCTCCAGCCCGGGCACCGTCAAGGTGTCCAACTTTTTGTCCGCAGTCCCCACCCTAAGTAGATGGCAGAGTGGCACCTCGTTTGCGCAGATAAACTTCTTTACCTTTAGGGGTCTACTTACCCTAAGTCGAAATTCGTTACCTTTTCGCCCGATTTGCGGTATGGAGGGTGTGCAAAACGCTGTGACAAGTTGAAACATGGCGTAGATAAGCGTTCGGGGTGGAGGATGCCAATGCGGGATGGGCGCTGCCGGTGCGAGGTTGAGGCTGCCAATGTGGAGCTGACGACGCGGGGGCAACGACGCGCGCGAGAGGGGCGACGTCGACCGGACGCTGGTAGAGGGTTTGATATACCAAAAAGGAGGCCGCTGGAATATCCAGCGGCCTCCTTATAACGGCAGGATTGCCAAAGCGGGCGCAGGCATCGCGGTGAGCGTGTTTTAGCGCACCTGGGCCACGTAGGCGAGGTTGGTCGAGGAGATCTTGCCCTCGAGCTCAACGGAGAGGCGGGCATCGCCGGCGGTGGCAACGGTGAGGTCGCCCTTCTCGACAAAGCCGCACTCCTTGGCCGTCTCGACGGCCTTCACGATGGTGCCGTTGACGGTGCCCTGCGTGATCTCGGCCTGGCGCGGGATCACGCCCCAGTACATGATCATCTGCTGGACGGCCCACTCGTGGCGGGAGAAGGCCAGGATGGGCATGTTCGGGCGGAAGTGCGAGATGAGGCGGGCGGTGCGGCCGGTGGTGGTGGGCACGGTGAGGCACTTGGCGCCAACCGTGGTGGCCATCTGGACGGCGGACATGCCCACGACGTTGTTGACAACGCGGGTGCCGGTAGCGCCCTCGGGGATCTTGAGCTCGGCGTGGGCCGGGAGGTGCTTCTCGGTCTCGATGGCGATCTGGGCCTGCATGCGCACGGCCTCGACCGGGTACTTGCCGGCAGCGGTCTCGCCGGAGAGCATCACGGCGTCGGTGCCGTCGTAAATGGCGTTCGCGACGTCGGTGACCTCAGCGCGCGTCGGGCGCGGGTTCTGCTGCATGGAGTCGAGCATCTGCGTGGCGGTGATGACGGGCTTGTAGGCCGCGTTGCACTTGCGGATGATCTCCTTCTGCACATGGGGCACGAGCTCAGGGGCGATCTCGATGCCCAGGTCGCCGCGGGCGACCATGATGCCGTCGGAAGCCTCGAGGATCTCGTCGAACTTCTCGACGCCCAGGGCGCACTCGATCTTGGGGAAGATGGTGACGTGCTCGCCGCCGTTGGCGCGGCAGAGCTCGCGGATCTCCTCGACGGCCTTGCCGTTGCGGATGAAGGAGGCCGCGATGTAGTCGATGTTCTGGGTCAGGCCAAAGAGGATGTCCTGACGGTCGCGCTCGGTGACGGCGGGCAGGGAGATGTCGACGTTGGGGATGTTGACGCCCTTGCGCTCGCCGATGAGGCCGTTGTTCATGACGACGCAGTGCATGTCCTGGCCGTCGATGGACTCGACCTCGAGGCCGACCAGGCCGTCGTCGATCAGGATGATGGAGCCGGGCTCAGCCTCGGAAGGGAGCTCGAGGTAGTCGAGGGAGATGTGGGAGGCGTTGCCGAGCCAGTCCTCGGAGGTGGGCTGGGCGGTCACGATGATCTTGTCGCCGGCGTGGACCTCGACCTTGGCGTGACCCTCAAGCAGGCCGGTGCGGACCTCGGGGCCCTTGGTGTCGAGCAGAATGCCGATGGGCTTGCCAACCTCGGCAGCGCAGCGGCGGACGCGCTCGATACGACCCTGATGCTCCTCATAGGAACCGTGGGAGAAGTTGAAGCGAGCGACGTTCATGCCCGCCTTGATCATCTCGCGGATGGTCTCGTCGTTGTCGCACGCGGGACCCATGGTGCATACGATCTTGGTGCGTTTTTGCTTTACCTGCATTCAGACCTCCATTTGATGTCTTGTGTAAGCGTCGTTGGTGAGCAGATATACATGGGGACATTATAGGAAAGTCAAAGCCGTTTATCGATGTGAATCGACCGCGTGCCGATTCATTACACATAGAGCTTTCGTTACGGGCGATTCCATTCGCGCTCTCTCAGCTCGACCACGCCCAAAAGCCGATATTGGTGTGAAGCCCCTGTCTATGGGGTAAGATAGTCGATTGTTATTCATCGCTGTTCAGCACGGCAGCCTTGATGAGCCCTTGCCCTCTCCTGGGGAATTATGATCGGGCATCAATCTGCTGGGCAGCCTGATCCCAGGAGGTAGTACCAAGTGGAGAAAGAATACTTGGCTTCGGCCGAGGAGGTGCTCGAGGCCCAGTCCACGAGCGCCGATCAGGGCCTGACGGCCGCGGAGGCGCAGAAGCGCTTGGCGAGCGTGGGCCCGAACAAGCTCGATGAGGAGGAGAAGACCCCTCTGTGGAAGCGATTCTTCGAGCAGATGGCCGACCCCATGGTCATCATGCTGCTCGTTGCTGCCGCCATCTCCGTCATCACCGGCTTTATCCAGGGTGAGCCCGAGTGGGCCGACGCTGCCATCATTCTCTCCGTCGTTATCCTGAACTCCGTCCTGGGCGTGGTCCAGGAGGCCAAGTCTGAGCAGGCCCTCGAGGCCCTGCAGGAGATGAGCGCCGCGCAGTCCAAGGTCATCCGCGATGGCAAGATGTCCCACATGGCCAGCTCCGAGCTCGTCCCCGGCGACGTGGTGCTGCTCGAGGCGGGCGATTCCGTTCCGGCCGACTGCCGCGTGCTCGAGAGCGCTTCCATGAAGATCGAGGAGGCCGCCCTCACCGGCGAGTCCGTCCCGGTCGAGAAGCACGCCGATGCCATCGCGCTCGCGGCCGACGCCGACGACGTGCCGCTGGGCGACCGCAAGAACATGTGCTACATGGGTTCCACCGTGGTGTACGGCCGCGGCCGCGCCGTCGTGGTGGGCACCGGCATGAACACCGAGATGGGCAAGATCGCCACGGCCCTTACCCAGGCCAAGAAGGAGCTCACGCCGCTCCAGATGAAGCTCAACGAGCTCTCCGGCATCCTGACCAAGCTCGTGCTCGCCATCTGCGTGATCATCTTCGCGGTGGACATCGTCCGCCACTTCGGTGAGCTCGGCTCCAACCCGGGTATGCTGCTCGACACCTTCATGGTCGCCGTGTCCCTGGCAGTCGCCGCCATCCCCGAGGGCTTGGTCGCTGTCGTCACCATCGTCCTGTCCATGGGTGTCACCAAGATGTCCAAGCGTCAGGCCATCATTCGCAAGATGACCGCCGTCGAGACTCTCGGCTGCACCCAGATCATCTGCTCCGACAAGACCGGCACTCTCACCCAGAACAAGATGACCGTCGTCAAGCACGAGCTCGCCTGTGCCGAGGAGAAGTTCCTCGCCGGCATGGCGCTGTGCTGCGACGCCAAGTGGGATGAGGAGAAGGGCGAGGCCGTCGGCGAGCCCACCGAGTGCGCTCTCGTCAACGACGCCGCCAAGGCCGGCATGCAGGGGCTCGACGTCGAGCACCCGCGTGTGGGCGAGGCGCCGTTCGACTCCGGCCGCAAGATGATGTCCGTCGTGGTCGAGGAAGCCGACGGCACCTTCGAGCAGTACACCAAGGGCGGCCCCGACGTCGTCCTCTCCCGTTGCACCCATGTGTATGACAACGGCGAGATCGTCCCCATGACCGACGAGCGCCGCGAGCAGATTCTCGCCGCGAACAAGTCCATGGCCGACCAGGCACTGCGCGTGCTGGCGCTCTCCAGCCGCACCTACACCGAGAAGCCCTCTGACTTCTCCCCCGAGGCCCTCGAGCACGACCTCGTGTTCTGCGGCCTCTCTGGCATGATCGACCCCGTCCGCCCCGAGGTCACCGCCGCCATCGCGGAGGCCAAGGAGGCCGGCATCCGCGCCGTCATGATCACCGGCGACCACATCGACACCGCCGTGGCCATCGCCAAGGACCTGGGCATCGTGACCGACGCCTCCCAGGCCATCACCGGCGCCGAGCTCGACAAGATCTCCGACGAGGACTTCAAGACCCGCGTCACCGAGATCTCCGTGTATGCCCGCGTCCAGCCCGAGCACAAGGCGCGCATCGTCGATGCCTGGAAGAGCCTGGGCAACATCGTTGCCATGACCGGCGACGGCGTGAACGACGCCCCGTCCATCAAGCGCGCCGACATCGGCGTGGGCATGGGCATCACCGGCACCGACGTCACCAAGAACGTCGCCGACATGGTCCTCGCCGACGACAACTTCGCCACCATCATCAACGCGGTGGAGGAAGGCCGTCGTATCTACGACAACATCCGCAAGGTCATCCAGTTCCTGCTGTCCGCCAACATCGCCGAGGTCCTCTCGGTGTTCGTGGCTACCCTCATCGGCTTCACCATCTTCCAGCCGGTGCAGCTGCTGTGGATCAACCTCATCACCGACTCCCTGCCGGCGCTCGCGCTCGGCATGGAGGAGGCCGAGGGCGACGTCATGAAGCGCAAGCCCCGCAACGCCTCCGACGGCGTGTTCGCCGGCGGCATGGGCCTCGACATCGCGTTCCAGGGCATCATCATCACCCTGCTGGTGCTCGCCTCCTTCTTTGCCGGCGTGTACTTTGACATGGGCTACATCGACATCGCCGACATGATCGCCGGCACCGCCGATGCCGAGGGCGTGACCATGGCGTTCATCACCCTGTCCATGGTCGAGATCTTCCACTCCTTCAACATGCGCAGCCGCCGCGCCTCGATCTTCACCATGAAGACGCAGAACAAGTGGCTGTGGGGCGCTGCCGCCCTGGCCTTGGCGCTGACCGTCGTTCCCGTTGAGGTCGACGTGCTCGCCAACGTCTTTGGCTTCATGCCGCTCCCGCCTCACGCACTGCTGACCGCACTCGGTCTGGCGCTGCTGATCATCCCGATCATGGAGGTCTACAAGGCCATCATGCGCGGCATCGAGAAGAACAAGGCGTAAACGGAAAGGACCTCAGCGTAAGCGTGGCTGACGTTTTGGAACATATTCCGAGCTTTGGGGACCTGCGTGCTTCCAGCGCGCAGGTCTCTGCGTTTGAGGGGGCGCGCTCGGAGCTGGCGCAGGCCGGCGACATCCCTCTAGAAGAGATCGAGCTGGGCGCCGTGGTGCGCCTGGACCGCGGGTTCCCCATGATCGCGACGGCTGCGGGGGCGCTTTTGCGCGCCGAGCACGCGGTGGATTTTGCCAAGGGCAAGCGGGGGAAGCGCGGGGGTCGCGGCGGTTCAGGTCGCCAGACGGCACGGGCGCGCGGCGGTGGCGCGGCGGGGGCGGGCGCTCCCGATGGCGCGGGCGTGGACGGCGATGGGCAGCTGCCCTCCATTGGCGATTTTGTCGCCGTGCGCGTGTCTCCGGGCCATGATATGGGCGTGATCTTGCGCGTGCTGCCACGCCGCACGGCGTTTGAGCGCTGGCGTGGAAAGAGTCGTGGGGAGCGTCAGGTCCTTGCCGCCAACGTCGACGTGATCTTTATCGTGCAGCCCCTGGGCGCCGAGCGCGACACGTTGCCGCTCATGCGCGACCGCGTGGCCCGTTCGCTCGTGCTCGCGCGTGATTGCGGGGCCGAGTCGGTGGTGGTGCTCACCAAGGTCGACCGCTGCGAGGCGGCCGAGGTCGTGCAGATCGCCGATGACCTGCGCCGCCTTGCCGGCCCGGGCGTGCGCGTGATCGCGACGTCCTCGCATACGGGTGAGGGGCTGGACGAGGTGCGTGCCTGCATTCCGCGCGGTGCCGTGGGGATGATTTTGGGCGAGTCGGGCGCAGGCAAATCCACGCTGCTCAATACGCTGTTGGGTGCGGAGGCGCTCGAGACGAACGCCGTGCGCGAGCGCGACGACGCCGGCAGGCACACCACGGTGGCGCGCATCATGGTCGCGCTGCCCGAGCCCTGCGGCGTGATCGCGGATTGCCCGGGGTTGCGCTCGCTGCCGCTGGTGGGTCATGAACGCGGCTTGGCACGGGCGTTTCCCGAGGTCGTCGAGGCGTCGCGCGCCTGCCGATTTAACGACTGCTCGCATGTGCACGAGCCGGGGTGCGCGGTGCTGCAGGGCGTCGAGGACGGGGAGATCGAGCGGGTGCGCGTCGATGCGTTCCTCGCGCTCGCGAGGGAGATGCGCGTGAGCGCGCAGAGCCTGGACCCGGATATTCATCTGTAGCTCGATGTGCGTGCGGTTCCGGGGCGTGTGGCCGGTGGCGCCGCGTGGGCTGTTGGGCCGGCGGCGCCGCGCGTGCTGTTGGGCTTGAGTGCGGCGTTGGTTGCGCGGTGTGTTTGGTTGGGCTTAGTTGCATTATCGATTGCGTCGTGCGACCGGTTGGGCTTGGCTGCGTTGTTGAATGTGTTGCGTAGTCGATTGGGCTTGGCCGCAACGATTGCGCCGAGAGGTCGATTGGGCTTGGCTGCGTTGTTGAACGCGCATCGTTCGATTGGTTGGGCTTTGGTCATCTGATCTGCGAAACTCGTGGTTTCCGCCCAAGAGGGGCAAAAAGGAGGCTTGGCTGAGCGCCGGGCCTCCTTTTTCATGCGACTGGTCGTATCTGCTCGGTTTCTCGCCCCTTGTCGCGGAAATCGAGTTTTCGCTCTGTTGTGGACATCGGCTTCCCATCTAGTTGCGGGCGCAGTTTTGAGGGGCGGGTTGCGGCAATCGCTCCTGTTTCTGACCTGCAGCCGGCGCATTCCTTGCAGTGCGTGTCAGCCGCAGGTCAGAGCCCTCAACAGGTCGCAATTGCCTTTCTCAGAATGACCTCCCGAGAGGGTGCTTCGGCATTGAGAATCGTGGTGTGGGTCGCATGCGGAGGAAGGAGGCGAACATGAATCGAAGAACACGGTTGCTCGTGAGTGCCATCGCCGGCATTGCCGCGGCGGTCATTTCGTTTACGGCGATATCCGGAGCACACCAAGAGGCGGAACGCGCCCGGCGAGAGACGCTGGAGCAGTATGGCGGCGAGCTGGTGAGCGTGTGCGTTGCCACGCGCGACATCGACCCGGGGGAGCAGATTGACGACGGGAACGCGGTGGTTACCGAGTGGGTTTCCACGTTGCTGCCCGCGGAGGCGGTGACCAGCCTTGCCGATGTGGCGGGGCGCACGGCGACAGCGCGGATTCCTGCGCATGCGCCCCTTTCGGAGGCGTATTTCGAGCAGCGGGAGAGTGCGGTCGACGTGCCTCGCGGCAAGGTCGCCGTGTCTGTGGCGAGCGATGCCGAGCATGCCGTGGGCGGCGTGCTCGAGCGCGGTGACCTCGTGGACGTGTATGTGCAAGGAGATGCCCTGGCGGACAAGTTGACGGATGCCGAGGTGATTGACACGAGCGCGCTCGCATCGGGTTCGGGTGATGTGCAGTGGGTCACGCTCGCCGTGCGCCCCTCGGCGGTTCGCGAGCTTTTGGCTGCCGCGTCTCGCGGCATGGTCACACTTGCGGTGCCCGCTGAGCAGGAGGACGGGGATCGGGATTCCGACGATGCCGAGGAAAAGTCTGATGCGCAAACGCCCGGAGGCGAAGCATCGGCAGAGTCGTCTGGTGATGAGGGGCCGGTTGGCGAGGTCGGAACGGGCGAAGGAGATTGACGATGGGGCGAATTTGGGTGATTTGCTGCGAGGAGGGCCTCTACGGGACGGCTCGCCAAGAAGTTCTGAAGCGCGATGGGGACGCGAGGATCGCCCGTGTCGCGTCGGTCGAAGAGATGATGAGCCTACGTGCGCTGTGCGAGTCCGAGCGTGTGGGGATCGTCGTGGCTGGTCGAGGGGCATCGCTCGATAGGACCGCACGAGACGTGGCCCGCATACGGCAACAAGGGCTCGGGGACGATGTGCTGGCGATACTCGCCGGATGCGGGCCGGGCTCCGTTGCCCGCATGCTGCGCGCCGGTGCTAATGAGGTCATCGCGGCGGAGGGCGAGTGGGCCGGATGCGCCCTGCCCGATCGGCCGCTTGCGTTGGGAACATGCATGGAAGACGACGGTTGCGGATGCACGGTGGACGGGGCACCTCCGTTTCGCGATGACCTGGTTCCGCTTGAGGAGCTCTGGCCTCCGCTCGACGAGCCGGACGATGAGGTGGGTGCGGGTCCGTCGGCGCTTGAGCGCACCGGGGATTGCGGCATTTCTTGCAAGGGGTCCGTCCGCACGGGCCGCGATGGGGTGAATATGCCCGCCGCTGACGCGCACGAGCTCAAGGAGGTCGCGGCGCGCGCGGGCGCGAACTCCGCGATGTCCGGGGGAGGCCATCGGGCCCCCTTGGTGGCGGTAGTCTCCGGCCGCGGCGGGGTGGGCAAGACGACGGTGGTGGCGGGGCTTGCGGCCTGCGCCGCGCGCGTTGGGCTGCGATCCGCCGTGCTTGATCTGGACTTGATGTGCGGGGACATGCCGGCGGTGCTGGGCGTTGATGCGTTTAAGGGACTCGAGGGTCTGATGGCCCACGAAAACGGAGGAAGTATCGCCGAATGCGATATCGAGGCGACTGCCATGCGCGTGGGGCCGGGATTGACGCTGTGGGGCCCGCTGGCGGAGGGCGAGCGGGCGGAGCTGTTCGGCGATTCCGTCGAGCAGTTGATCGATGCGCTGCGAAGTGCCGCCGATGTGATTTTTGCCGACACGTCCTGCTTTTGGGGAGACGCGGTGGCGGTGGCGGTCGGTGCGTGCGATCGCTGCCTGGTGGTTGGAGGAGCCGGCGAGACCTCGGGGGCCTCCGCTGCCCGCGCGGTGGCGCTCGCGATGCGTCTGGGGGTTCCCGCAACGCGCATGACGAGCGTGTTCAACGGGGTGGGAGGTTGCGGGAGCGGTGAAGAGGAGGCACTGCGGTTTGAGATGGGGGCGTCGCTACGCTCTCGGGCGCGCATATCCGATGGGGGCGATCGCGTGTCCGGCCTGCTCTCGTTCGGCAAGCTCGATGCGCTGATTGCCGAGGACTGCGCGTTTTCGAGGGACATGCGCTCATTTGCGGGCGAGCTGCTGAGCGAACTTGGATGCCGGATGGTGGGAAGCCTGGAGCCGGCACCTCAAAACGCGCCAGCGACTAAGTTCAGGCTTCCGTGGGGCAAGAGGGGGAGTGGTGAGAGATGAGCTTGTTGCGTCGCATGGAAGCGGTGGGCGAGGAGCGCTCCACTGCCCCGGGCGTGTCGGTGCACGTTGTGGCAAGGGATGTCGTCGCGTCCGAGCGGGCATCATCGCCGCGCCCCGAACGCGTGCGCATCATGCGCTTGATGATGGATCGCGTCGGCTTTTCGGAGGTCGCGCGCATTGTGAAGGCGGGCGACGTCGACCGCGGCCGCCTTGAGTTGAGGCCTGCGCTCGAGGCGGTGGTCAATGCCGACGAGCGCCTGGATGTGACGATGGACGAGCGGGAGCAGATCATCGCCGACGTCTTGGACGACGTGGTGGGTCTGGGTCCGCTGCAGCCGTATTTGGAAGACGACGCGGTGACGGAGATCATGGTCAACGGACGTGACCATACGTTTATCGAGCGTCGGGGCACGCTGGTTGCGCTCGGCAGGCTGTTTGAATCGGAGGAGCAGATTCGAGTGCTCCTCGATCGCATCATCTCGCCGTTGGGTCGCCGCGTTGATGAGCGCAGCCCCATGGTGAACGCGCGCTTGCCGAACGGGTATCGCGTGAACGCGGTGATTCCGCCCATTGCCATCGATGGACCCACGCTCACCATCCGCAAGTTCTCCGACCGTATCAGCGCACTTGACCACCTGGTTCGGTTAGGGTCGCTTCCTGCTTGGTATGCCCAACTGTTGTCGTTTGCCGTGCGTGTGCGTCAGGATTTGGCGGTTGCCGGGGGCACCGGGTCGGGCAAGACGACGCTCTTGAATGCGCTTTCCTGCGAGATCCCGCACGGAGAGCGAATCGTGACCATAGAGGATTCGGCTGAGCTCAAGTTCACGCACCATCCCCATGTGGTGCGGCTCGAGGCACGCGAGGCGTCCATCGAGGGCGAGGGCGCGGTGAGCATCCACGACTTGCTGGTGAACGCCCTGCGCATGCGACCCGATCGAATCGTGGTCGGTGAGGTGCGCAATCGAGAGGCGATCGACATGCTCGAAGCCATGAGCACGGGCCATGACGGGTCGTTGACAACGCTGCATGCCGGCAGTGCCCAGGAGGCCGTTGTGCGCCTGACGCTGCTGGCCCGATACGGCATCGACTTATCGAGCGATCTGATCGAGGAGCAGATCGCGATGGCTCTTGACGGAATCGTGATGTCGGTTCGCACGCCGGACGGCAGGCGATTCGTCTCGACATACACCGGGGTCTCGCGCGCTCCCGATGGAGGAGTGAGGCTTACGGAGTATGTCTCGTGCGACGCCGCCTCGCGTTCGTGGACGTTGGCGCGCGAACCGGAATTCATCGAGGAGGCCGTGCGTTCGGAGGCTCTTGATCGGGAGGAGGTGGCGCTATGGCGACAATCGTGTCCTTGCTCGTCGGGGCGCTCGTAGCCGCGAGCGCGCTGGGTTTCATGGACGAGGGGCGTGCTCATGGCGAGGGTGCGGGTGACATCGCGCGAGCGCGGGAGCAGGCGCGTCGTTCGTTTCGGCGCGCGAGGCGCAGCGTCGAACGGGCGCGTGCCCTGGTGGAACGTGGTCTTGCGGAGCATGGCGTGGTGACTTCGCGCAGGCGGGCTGAGCGCGAGCGCATCGAGCGCGCCATGCCGGAGGCCTTTGGCGCCCTGGCCATCTCCTTGGGCTCGGGTCTTTCGCTCGCGCAGGCTATGCAATATGTTGGCGGACGCTCGGAGGAGCCGGTGCGCACGGAGTTCCTCCATGCATCGGCGCTGATGACGTGCGGGGTCTCCTCGGTCGATGCGCTCGACGAGTTGGTTGCGCGTCTCAACGCCCCCGCCTTGGATTTGGTGGTGCTCGCGCTCAAGGTGTCGAGGAAAACCGGGGCCTCGCTGACGGGCCTGCTATCTGAGGCGTCGGGGCTTGTTGGGGAGCGCATCGAGCTGGCGCGGAACCTCGAGGTCAAGACGGCGCAGGTGCGCATGTCGGCGCGCCTCGTGGCGGGGATGCCCGTCATCATGGTCGGCTTTCTCTCGCTTGTGTCACGGGACTTTAGGGCCGGGGTGGCAACGGGGCCGGGTATAGGGTCGCTCGTTGTCGCGCTGGCGCTGAATATCGCGGCGTGGCTGGTCATTCGCAAGATCATGCAGGTCGATGTGTGATGGGCGGCTTGCTTGCGATAACGGCTCCGGCGGTCGTCTCGGGGGTTTTGGCGGTGGTGCCGACGTTTTTGCTGCTTGGGTGGGATGCCCAGGATCGGCGAGAGACGTGTGTCCGGTGGGCGCGGCGGTTTCGGGCCGCTTTCGAGGGCCTTTTCTCACGCGCATGTGCGCTCGCGCGCGGTCGTCTGTGTCCTGCGTCGGCTGCCGAGCTCCCGGTGACGCTCGGCGAGGTGTCGGAGATGGTCGATATCGTGCGGCTGGGATTGTCGGCGGGGCTCTCGTTCGATGCCGCTTTGGAGCTGTATTGCGATGGCCGGTCGGGCTCCCTTGCCGTGCGGCTCGCCCGCGCGCACGTGTCTTGGCAATCGGGGCTGTCGACGCGGGAGGATGAGCTCCGGATGATCGCGCGCGAGACAGGGGTGCGTGCGCTCGAGACGTTTGCGATTGCCGTCTCGCAGGCGCTCGAGCTTGGCGCCCCCTTGGCGGAAACGCTCGAAGGGCAGGGAAGGGAGATGCGCGCGGCGCATCGCGCCGAGGTCGAGCGCCGCATAGAGCGCGCTCCCGTCAAGCTCATCATCCCCACGGGGACGCTGATCCTTCCCGCCCTGTTGTTGTCCATATTGGGTCCGCTGCTTGCTGCCGGCGGAATGATGTAGGGAGGTTTTCCATGATCGCTTTGGTTGAGTATCTGCATGAGGTGTTGGGGGATGCGTGGCGTTTGATGCATGACGCCTATGGGCAGGCAACGGTTGCCGCGCCCGTTCTGTCAAAGGAGGAGCGGGCGCAGGGAACGACGGAGTACGCGATCTTGGTGGGCGTGCTGGTGGATGGATGATAGCTAATCTAGTCCGCGCAGGTGGACGGCCAGGGTGATCTTCCCTCCGCGCTTGTCCTCGCGCCAGTAGTCGATTCTCTCCACCACGGACCGCAGGGCGGCGTTCTGCTCGGTCGCCGGCACGTCGGGGTCGGATATGAGCGCGACGGCCTCCCTTGCGCCCATGGCCAGCGCCGTGGCGTCCACGTCCCGCGCCCGCAGCTCGTCGTACCGCTCGCGCATCCGGCTCGTCATGTCGGCCGATGCGTCGCGACGGCGCTTGAACTCGCGCACGTCGATGGCGTCCGCGTAGAACAGCTCCATGAGCTTGTCGAGCCTCCTGTCCTCCTCCGCCATGGCGCGCTCGAGCGCGCGCATCTCAGACGGGTCGGGGCCGGTGCCGACGAATCCCAGCTCGAGGTCAGACGCCGCACGCGAAAGGGAGGCGCCGAGGGCGTCCATGATCTCCGGGATGCCCGCGCTCCGGCATCGGCACGGGGAGTTGTAGGCGTGGTGCAGGCGCGGGTACCTCGACCCGTACTTGTTCTTGACCACCTGCCTCACCATCGCGCGCCCGCACTCGCCGCACACGATCAGCCCGGCGAGCGGGTTCTTGATCTCTCGGTCCCTCTGCACCGGTATCGCCTCGAAGGCGCCCTGAGCGGCCTCCCACGTCCCCTCGTCCACCAACGGCTCGTGCACGCCGCGGGCGAGGACGTAGCGCCCCTCGTCGCTCACGGAGGTGGCCTTCACGAAGTTGAGCCCGTCGCGGCTCACGACGCGCTCCCGCCTGTACCCGTAGCGCACGAATCCCTTGTACACCGGGTTCGACAGGATGGCGCCGACGCGGGACGAGCACCAGAGCTTGCCGTGCCTCGTCGGTATCCCCGCGCCGTTGAGGTGCCGCGCGATTGCCCCCTTGTTGTCGCCCGCAGCCGCCATGGCGAAGATCATGCGCACCACGTCGGCCTCCTTCTCGTTGGGGACGATGGCGGGCTTCCCCGGCACCTTGTCGTAACCATAAGGAGGCTTGCTCCCGATGTAGTTCCCGCGCTCGGCCGATGCGACCGAGCCGTTCGTCAGGCGCTCGCGGATGTGGTCGAACTCGATGTTGCTCACGAACATCTGCATCTTGAGCTGCTGCAGGTCGGTGGCGTCGTTGGGGTCGTACGTGCGCCCCGGCGTGACTATCAGCGTCTCGGTGTAGCGGAAGCTCGACAGGATCCAGCCGTACTCCATGGGGTCTCCGCGCCCAAGCCGGTCTATGGCGTGGACGATGACGCCGGCGCAGTCCGGGTCGGCTATCCGCTCCATGACGCGCTTGAACTCCGTGCGCGCCTCGATGGTCTCGCCGCTCACGAGCTCCCTGTATATCTGCGCGACCGGTAGCCGCTCCCTTCGCGCGAGCTCCGTCAGGGCCTTCTCGTGGACGGACAGCGTCTCGTACTTGCCGTACCGCTCCTTCTCCGCGTCGGCCCTGCTCTTCCGCAGGTACATGAGGTAGTAGCCGGGCATGGTACAATCACCCCCGATGGCCTTCCATGGCCGTCACCCGCCCCGCGCGCAACGCCGCCAAGCACCGCGCGGGGCCCTTTTTATTTCGAGCTAGAGGAAAGAAACGGGAGTTTCCTTCCGTTAAAGCGCCGTTTTCGCGACTTAATTGCAAAATCGGGCGTTTAATTCCATTTCCTCCACGCATCACCCCATAAAGTCGAATGGGACCACGTACCAGACGACCTCGCCGATCACGGTCACCGTCTCGGCCTCCGGGTCCGCGTAGTCGAAGACCATCGGCCTGATGGTCGGGTCGGTCGAGTCGGGCAGCAGCTCTATGCCGTTGTCCAGGTGGCGCACCCTCTTGATGGTTGCGTCGTACCCGTTGACCGCAACCGCGTAAGCCTTGCCGTCGATGGCCTCGCTCGTGGGGTTGACCAGCGCATATGACCCGTTGGGGAGAATCTTGTTCATCGACTCGCCGCAAACCTTCAGAAGGAAGGAGTCCGGGTATCGCTCCCGCATCTGGCGGGGAATCGTGAAGGTGTCCTCGATCTGGAACATCTCTATGGGCTTGCCCGCTGCAATCGATCCGTATAGCGGCACCTCGATCCATGCCGTATGCTCTGGCTTCCGATCGCTTTCGGTCGTCGATTTAGAAGCAAAGCCCCGATCTTCGCTCATGATGTCATCGAAAGTGATCCCTGGAAGAGCAGCCATGATTTTGAGTGCATTTGCCTTTCGTGGTGTGCTTTGTCCGCACTCCCATGCCGACACAGTGGCCTGAGTCACCCCTATGCCTTTAGCAAGTTCTTCTTGTGACAGTCCGAAGTGGACTCTCAGTGAGTAGATGTTATTGCCAATGAAGTTATCCATTTCGGCCTCCTTTTCAATAATTCTAACAAATTTATCCTATAAAAATATTGACTTACAAATTTTATAGGTTATATTTGTAATCGTTCGATCGTGTGGGAGGTGAAGAATGAAAAGTTGGCTTGAAGTGGCTCGGGATGCGTCGAACCTTTCTCCTGAAGATTGTGCATCAGCAATGAAGTGTTCGCGTGCTACCTACATGAGCAGGGAGGCAACGCCTGGAAGGCTGAGTCTCGACGAGATCAGCCGAATTATGCCTGTCTTGAGCAAAGAGGGGCGACGGGTCGTGTATCGCGCCCTGGACAACCTCAAGGTCTAATTTTTATGCATGAGAATACAAATTTAATTTGTATATAGGAGGTTGGAATGAGCTTCGGACTGGAAGACAAGGACTGGGTCGATCCGCCCGACGAGCCCGAGCACGCGTGCCGGGACTGCGACTTTTGGCGCGAGTGTCCCTGCGGGGACCACGGCTGGTGCATCGAGAACGGCGAGTTCACGGAACCGGACGATGGCTGTTAGGGACGAGCGTGTGCTGTTCCGGAAGGGCGATTACAGCTCCAGGCACGGCGACGTGACGGTGAACCTGCACATCCCGACGGACATCAGGGTGTGTGACGTGAGATTGGAAGGAATGGTGCTATATGCAGCAGAGAGGAAAGGGCGCGCGACCGATGAAAGTGAGACGTCAGCCGGTCGCGTGCTCCAAGATCGCCGGGAACATCCCGGTCGCCAAGCATTATAACCCCGCCGAACGGGCGTTCAAGACCGGCCTGCTGCTGGGGCTCGCCCTCGGCCTCATGGCGGCCGGGCTGGTCATCTGGCTGTGGGCCGTCCCGTCAGTCGAGGCGGCGAACGAGGCCGCCCGCCGCGCCATAGAGATCGGGATGCCGTGAGGGGCGGGGCGGTGAGGTCGCCGCACCCCTACGAGGGATGGGCGGGCGACGAGGAGCTGGCGGCGGGCCACAGGATGGCCCGCATGTGCCAGAGGTGGATGGAGGCGAACGAGGACGCCTTCCGCGAGATACACCGATTCGTCGCGTTCATGCAGCAGAGCGGCTGCAAGGGCCGCGTGCGCGACCGCGTGGCCGCGTTCTGCGTGGACAGGGGCGTCGAGGTGGGGGACAGCCCATACGCCTTCAACAACAGCTGGTGGGCGGGGATAAGCCGCTACCTCGTGCTGCACGACCCGTCGCTTCTGGGCGACCCCATCAGGTTCAGGAACAGCGAGATAGACGCCTACGGCCTGCTCCCCGTGAGCTACCTGCCGGAGACGCAGAAGGAGGAGGAATGAAGTACGAGTCGATGACCATCGCCCAGCTCCGCCACGAGGCGAAGGAGCGCGGCGTCGAGGTCCCGAGGAACCCCAAGAAGGGAGACCTGGTGGACGCGCTCACAGCCGCCGACCGGGCCGAGGACGGCGCCGTGAGCGTCGAGGCCGAGCTGATCGAGGGCTCCGGCGAGGAGCTGGCGGTCAGGATGGTGCCCGGCGTGCTGGACGCGAACTTCGACGCCCTCGAGGCGAACGTCGACCGCATCCTGGCCGACTACGAGGGCTGGGAGCCGAGCGCGGACAGCTCCGACGACGTCGAGCAGTGCGTCCGCACCCGCAAGTACCTGAACGGGCTGGCCGGGGAGATCGACGAGCGCCGAAAGGCGGTGAAGCGCGAGTACACGAAGCCGCTCGCCGAGTTCGAGGCGCGCGCGAACCACGCCCGCGACCGCATCAAGGAGGTCTCCGCCCGCCTGCAGGCCGTCGAGAAGAAGGCCGACGAGGCGCGCCGCCTCAAGAAGCGCCTCGAGCTGGTCGACGAGTACAGGGAGATCGCCCCCGTGCTCTTCCCGGTGGTCCCCTACGACCGAATCGCGGACCCCAAGTGGCTGAACAAACAGCCGGGCGTCGAGGCGTGCAAGCGCGAGCTCGCCGAGAGGGTCGCGAAGGTCGCCGCCGACCTCGAGGTGCTGCGCGGCCTCGACCTCCCGTTCGCCGACCAGGCGGAGATGCGCTTCTTCGACACGCTGGACCTCGGGCAGGCCACCGCGTGGTCTGCCAAGCTCGTGGCGGACAAGGAGAAGCTGGACCGGCTCAAGGAGGAGCAGGCGGCCATGAGGGCGGAGCCCGCGCCCGTTCCGGTCGCAGCCGTGAAGGCGGCCCCCGAGCCGATGCCGATGATCGTGTCGGATGCGGTCCCCGAGCCGATGCCGATGATCCCCGCGCCGTCGCAGGAGCCGATCATCGTGCCGGACCCGAGCGAGGAGCGCCGTCCGTGGGTCGTCGTCATCCCCGAGGCGACGCGCAGCGACATGCAGGGGCTCGCGAAGCTGCTGAAGATGTCCGACGTGAGCGGCAGCATCCACGCCGGGACGCTCGAGCAGGTGTACCGCAAGATCAATGGAGGTAGGTAAATGCCCAGCAAGGAGATGCTCGAGAAGGTCATCGAGCTGCAATGCACGCTCAAGGTGGAGAAGGGCCAGTACAACAAGTTCGGCGGCTACAGCTACCGCTCCAAGGAGGACATCCTGGAGGCGGCGAAGCCGATGTGCTCGAGCCTCGGGCTGCTTCTCACGTGCACCGACGAGGTCGTGCGCGTGTCGGACGAGTGGGTCTACGTGAAGTCGACCGCGACGCTCGTCGACGTCGAGACGGGCGACTCGCTGTCCGCCGACGGCTGGGCGCGCGAGCCGAAGGACCGCAAGGGGATGGACGCCTCGCAGATCACCGGCTCCGCCGCGAGCTACGCGGGCAAGCGCGCGCTCGGGAACCTGCTGTCCATCGACGACACCAAGGACTCCGACGGGTACGAGCCGGCGAAGGCCGCCCCGCCCGCATCCGGCCCGTTCGTCGCCGCCTGCACCGCCTGCGGGATGCAGTACCAGTTCGAGAGCCGCGAGCACATGGCCGCGTGCCAGTGCCAGTGCGGCAACCGGTCCTTCCAGGCGGTGTAGCGCATGGACGGCCTTCAGGAGCTCTACGCCAAGCGCGACGAGCTCGAGGGGCTTCTGGTGGACGGCCTCGAGGAGTCGAGGCGCGCCGGAATCAAGTACGCGGAGAACAACGCCGAGTACCGGAAGGCAAAGCGCATCGAGGTCCTGAACGAGCGGCGCAAGGGGACCCCCGCGACGCTCATACGCGACGTCGTGCAGGGCATCGAGTACGTGGCCGACCTCAAGCAGTCGTGCGACGCGGCCATGACCGTCTACGAGGCCGCGCAGGAGTCCATCAACGTGAACAAGATCAGATTGCGCGCCGTCGAGGCGGACATACAGCGCATCTGGAACTCAGGAGGTATGAACTATGGCCAGTAGCATCAACATCGCCGCGATCAGCGGCAACCTGACCCGCGACCCCGAGCTGCGCATGACGCCCGGCGGCACGCAGGTGCTCAACTTCGGCGTCGCGGTGGACGACAGGACCAAGAACCAGCAGACGGGCGAATGGGAGGACCGGCCCAACTTCATCGACTGCGTCCTTTTCGGCAACCGCGCCGACGCCCTCTCCCGCATCCTGCGCAAGGGCATCAAGGTGACCGTCTCCGGGTCCCTCCGCTGGTCCCAGTGGGAGCGCGACGGGCAGAAGCGCAGCAAGGTCGAGGTCGTGGCCGACAAGGTCGTTCTGATGCAGGCGCAGCAGGACGGCCGCCAGCAGCCCGCGTATCCGCAGCCCGCCTACCCGCCCAGGCGTACGCGCCCCAGCCCGCCTACCAGCAGCCCGCCCCGCAGGCTTACCAGCAGCCGCAGCCGGTGCCGCAGCCCGCCCCGCAGGCGCCGCGAGCGCCGCAGCCCCAGCACGCCTACCAGCAGCCGGTGCCCCAGCAGGTGCAGCAGCCCCAGCCCGTCCAGCCCGCCCCCCAGGCCCCCGTCGTGGACGTCTACGACGAGGAGATCCCGTTCTAAGGAGGGGAATTGGCGGACGAGCCTCGCATGAACTTCTACCGCACGTTCTACGACCTCACGACGCTGCTCCCCGAGAGGGAGCGCCAGAAGGTCAACACGGCCCTGCTCGACTACTTCTTCAACGGGACGGAGCCGATCGGCCTGAGCGAGAACGGCATGAAGGTGTTCAACGGCTGCGCGGGGCGCATCACGAAGAGCCGCACGAACGCGGCGAACCGAGCAGCCGGTTACGCGCAAACGGAACGCGCCACGGATTGCCCAACGGAGCAGCCTACGGAAGGCGCTACGAAACGGGCTACGAAACCACCTACGGAAAGGGCTACGAAAGTGCCTACGAAAGAGCCTACGAAACATGCCCCAGAGAGAGAAAGAGAAGGAGATATAGAGAAGGAAGGAGATAGTGCGGGAGTGAAGCGCGCGCGCTTCACCGCCCCCACCGTCGAGGAGGTGAGGGGATACGCCGAGGAGTACGCGGCATCGAAGCGCCTCAACCCGTCCGACTTCAGCGCCGAGCGTTTCGTCGACCACTACGCATCCACCGGCTGGCGCGTCGGCAAGTCCCCGATGCGCGACTGGCGCGCGACGGTGCGCAACTGGGTGCGGTCCGACTGCCGCGAGCTGGCTGGGGAGGTGCCGGGCAGTGTCTACGACAGCCTCTAGGCCGGTCCGCGAGACCCCCGAGTACGTCGAGGCCATGGCCAAGATCAGGGCGTCGAGGCTCCGGGCCGCCGGCCTCACGGGCGAGTATGCCCGGGCGGAGTGCGAGCTCGGCAGGGCCGTCTACGGCATGGCCAAGGCCGGGCGCGGCGTCTACCTCCACGGACCCGTCGGCACCGGGAAGACCTACGCCGCCGCGTGCGCGGTGAGGAAGTGGCTCGACGGCGGCGGCAGGGCCCGGCTGGTCACCGCAAAGAAGCTGCTCGACCAGGGGAGGGACGGCTTCAAGGACGGCGGCGACCGCCACGCCCTCGAGAGGGCCGAGAGGATCCCGCTGCTGGCCCTGGACGACGTGGGACTCGAGAGGCCGACCGAGTGGGCCGTCGAGGCCCTGTGCGGCCTCATAGACGAGCGCGCCAAGCGCGGCCTCCCGACGGTGTTCACGAGCAACTACCGGCTGGGCGAGCTGAAGAAGAGGCTCGGCGGCATCGACGGCGAGCGCGTCGCCTCCCGGATCGCGGGGAGCTGCGAGCGCATCGAGGTCGCCGGTGAGGACAGGAGGCTGGAGTGCCTACGATGACGCAGCTTCGCGGCCTGCCGCTCGAGAGGGCGGAGGTCTACGGGAAGCCACACGTGGGGGCCCGCTACACCCACGGCGACCGCTACGAGCGCACGTCGGAGAGGTGCTGCGTCTGCCGGCGCCCCGCGACCAACTGCCACCACGTCGTGCCGCGCGGGGTCGGTGACAGGTTCCAGCTCGTCACCCCGGACCGCACGTGGCTGCTCAGGAGCCCGCTCTTCGCGCTGTGCGGGTCGGGCACGACCGGGTGCCACGACGGCTTCCACGGAGGCGCGCGCTACCGCGCCCGTTGGAAGTGGGACGACCCGCAGTACGAGCGTTGGTGGTGGGACGGCATCCTGCTGGAGAAGTTCGGGCCGCACGCGCCCGAGCTGTACGCCTTCGGGTGCTGGGAGATAGGGGACCGCGCCACGGGCCGGTCGTTCGAGATAAGGGAAGGGTGATACGGATGGAGATCGAGAGCTGCGAGCAGTACGTCCTCGCCGAGTTGGAGGACAGCCGCCGGGAGGTCGAGGAGCTCAAGGACAGGTGCCGCCTGCTCAGGACGGAGTGCGAGCTGCTTGGCGAGAAGCTGAGGGCCGCCGAGGACCGCGCGCTGCCGGTGGGCATGTGCCTGCCGAGGGACCGCGACGGCGAGTCGATCGACCCGACCGAGCCGGTCTACCTGGACGGAGAGCCCATGCGAATCGTGGCCATGAGCCACCGGGGCAAGCTGTGCCTGCGCCCGTGGGGCTCGGCGTCGCGCAAGGGCGGCCGCTGGGTGCCCGGCTCGAAGGTGTCGGCGCGCCGGCCGTCCGCGCTCTGATGCGCCCGGCGTGCAGGGTGCTCCCCGGCCAGATGGAGCTCGACCTGTTCGCCGCGCCGCCAACGCCCGACCGGGACGCCGAGGCCGTGGGCGCCTGCATCGCCTGGCTTTCGTCCAGGGGGTGCGACGAGCGCAGGGTCGCCCCGATGGTGCGCGACCTGTTCGGCGAGTTCGGGAGGTCTGAGGGGTTCGACCGGGCGAAGTGCCTCGAGTACTTCTACGGCGACCGCCCGATACCGGCGCTCGCGGCGTGCCCGCCGAGCCTGATCGGCGTGTTCGACCGCTCGATCGACTACCACGTGGTCTGGGACAGGTGCTGGGCGGCCCGCTGGGTCCCCCTGCGGGAGGTCTACGAGGTCGCGGAGTGGAAGTACAACTACCGGAGCCCGTACACGGGGGCGCCGACGTGGGTCTGGTACATCGACGTCGACGGGCGCGAGGTCAAGCGCCCGTATGGGGAGGAAATGGAATGCGAAGGATAGCGATGGCCGCCGCGATAGCCGCATCGCTCGCGATGCAGGCGGCCATCGCATGGAAGGCTTACGAGACCGCCAGGGCGCTGGCATCGGGGCTGCTCATGCTCGCGCTCATGGCGAACGGATAGGAGGGAGCCGACATGGCTTACGTGAAGTTGGGTTCGGTCAGGCCGTTCCCGGGCGCGACGCCCGACAAGGAGCAGGCCGCCAAGCCGTTGGCGGACATGGCGATTGGAAGAGAGCGATGAACGACGACATGGGTTTCGACGAAAAGCTGAAGGAGCTCTACGGCGCCCTGTACGACGCGCTGAGCGGCATGGCGGACAAGGTCAACGGGGCATTGAACAGCAAGGGGTTCCAGATCAACGCGCGGAGGGTGCTCGCCGGCAGGCTGAGGGAGGCGGCAGAGCGGCCCGACCTGAGCTGGCCGGTGCTCTGCGACGTCCTCTGCGTCAGCGGCCGCAAGGAGGCCGTCCGCGCGCTCGCCGCGATGGTCGACCCCAAGTACGCGCCGAAAGAGGAGGAGAGGCGCATCCTCGACGCCTGGCCGAAGTACGAGGACGGGGGCTATGTCTGGTTCGGGAGCGCCGTGGACACGTCCGTCGGGTGCATCACGGCCGAGGCCATCGAGTTCGAGGACGGCGTTGCGTACGTCAAGGACGGCCCCGACGGCGATTGGTGCACGTCGGTCCCGACGACCAGGGCCATGCACCGCCTCGTCCTGGACGCCGACGGCGTTCCCATCCACGAGGGCGACACGGTGTGGATCATACCGGCGGTCACCGACACACCCGACGAGCCGCATGAGGTTAAGCACATCAACAGATGGGGAGAAGTACTGCTCGAGTTCCACTTCGAACGCTCGACCGGAGTGAAGGGCGAATACCTCACCCACACCCGCCCCGACAGCTGGGAGCGGCTTGAGGAGGACGCGGAGAA
>ERZ894232.1486-NODE-1486-length-21755-cov-14.428341_pt1 | contig 21755 bp, 15 predicted proteins | sample MGYA00380296_ERZ894232 | MGnify/ENA primary metagenome ERZ894232 (study PRJEB32331, sample SAMN06328433) | human gut metagenome | biome: human gut microbiome; feature: stool | host: Homo sapiens | collected 2014-08-14 ... | reverse complement strand
CCGCCGCTTACATACCACCAGCCATATGCACTGTTTACCAGTCCGTTACAGTTAAAATCTACCTGACCGTCACTTACATACCACCATCCGTATTCATTGGCTGCAAGTCCGGTATAGGTGAAATCTACCTGACCGTCACTTACATACCACCAGCCATACTCATTTGCTACAAGTCCGGTATAAGTATCATCCACTCGGCCGCCGCTTACATACCACCAGCCATATGCACTGTTTACCAGTCCGTTACAGTTAAAATCTACCTGACCGTCACTTACATACCACCATCCGTTCTCGTTCTGACCGAATCCGGTATAAGATAAATCAAGTACGCCGCCTTTTACATACCACCAGCCATATTCATTGGCAGTAACGCCGGTATAAGATCTGTCTACTTCACCTTTTACGTTCGCATAATACCATCCGGTCTGCTCGCCGACTGTGATATATCGCAATGCATAGGTACGATTCAGATCCGGATCATCCTGTCCGCAGTTTGTGCAGGTTCCGTTTACATAATTATGACCTTGGGCTGCGATCACTTCACCTTTTCTGACAACCTCATCACATACGGTACAAATTTCATCTCCTGTGTAACCATCTTCTGTACAGGTTGCCTTTGCTGCACCACGTACTTCCGTCTTGTGACCAGCTGCCTTGATTACTTCACCTTTTTCGATGGTCTGACCGCATGCGGTACAAACTTTATCTCCTGTATAGCCATCCTCAGTACAGGTTGCTTCTGCTGCCCCCTGCACTTCTGTCTGATGTTCCAGTGTCTTGATGGCTTCACCCTTTGCAACGACTTCACCGCAGTTAATACATACTTCATCTCCGGTATAACCTTCCTCTGCGCAGGTTGGCTCTTTTGTATCAACCACAACAGTGGAAGCATGGTCACATACAATACCTTCTTCTTTGACTGCTACAAAGTAAATCACATCTCCGACTTTTACAGAGGTACTTCCATTTGCCACTCCGGTAAATGTAATGGTAGAACTTGCTGTCGCTGCCGGATTTACATAAGTTTCATCGGAAACTTTTGCCACATGCTTGTAGTTGATGCTTTCCAACGTCGGGTTCATGATATAGTAATTTCCACTGACTTTTGAAGTGATCAGATATTCGCCGCCATCCTCGACTCCGGATACACCATTGACGAGTTCATATCCCGGGATTGGAGAATCTGCCGGGGCATTTGCAGACGGTTTATACAGTTCAAATTCACAGGTCAGTGCAGCCAGTGTGGAGTTTCTGTCATAGTATAATCTGGATGCATCGTGCCAGAAGTACAGATAACGCTGGCTTGTAGTGCCATAAAATCCAATGGTCTGATTACTTCCTGACTGCAGTTCAATGGTTTCACTCACATTCCGGTTCGGAATTCTTGGTGTTCCGATATTTAAAAATGTGGTGCTTCCATCGGTTGTATGTCCGGAAATAACATAGCGGTTTTCATCTACTTTTTTAAATGTATACAGATTATCGGAAATTGCTTTCTTATTCTCTGTAGTAAATGTTGCCACATCGGATGCAGCTAAAACTGCCTGTTCACTGGATGAAACTGTTTCTGTGACTAATTTTGCCACATGATCATATTTTTCCGTTCCGGTGGAAGGAACCAGCACATACCGGCTGCCATTCGCATCTGCTTTTGTAACGATCAGATAGTTTCCGCCCGCTTTCAGTTCTGCAGTACTTTTTACTTTTTTATAACCGTTGATCAGTTCATAATCAGACGCTGAATCAGACGGCATATAGATTTCAAAGTAGCAGTTTGCATCTGCTGTATTCTGTCTGTCAAAATGAAGCTTGGATGCATTTGTATGGTGGAAATACAGATATTTTCCTGCCCCTCCTGTGGAATTATCCATCAGGCTGAATGTATCATCAGAAGCGTTTTTTGTAAATGTGATCAGCGGCTGACTTGCTGTTACATTTGGAAGTCCGGATTTGCTGGAAGCTTTCGGACCCAGATAAATTGCCGTACCGTCTGCACCCATTGCTTTTACTTTATAAGTATCTGTGCCGCTTCCTGCCTCCAGTGTATACAGGCATTTATTCAGATTTACTCTCTGCCCGTTGAAAACTGCAATGGCTGTGCCAAGCTGTGCACTTGTTTTTTCAATGGTCTCTTTTATATCTGTTCCATCGATGGTCACATTTGCGACTTTACTATCTACGGAAGAAAGATCTGTATCTGCATAATTTACACCTTTGATATCAACTGTTTTTGTCTCGCCTTTTTCAAGATCAATGACTTTGTAATTTTCAGCATCTGTTACAGTGACATTCATAACCACAGATTCATCTTCTGATGTGACAGTTACTTTTACCTGTTTTAAACCTGTGACATTAGATCTTGCTTTCAGTGTCAGTTTTCCATTCTTATAAGTTGCGCCCACAACTGCTCTGTTGGATGATGAAACCTGTACGTCAGCATCTTCTTTTGATGTATTTACCTTATAAGATACTGTTTGATCCGGTTTCATTACCGTAGATTTCACGACTTTGTCATTCTCATCGGTAACCCATACTCTGTCGGTTGACACATTCGGTGCCACATCCTCAAATGCAAGTTTTTCAAACTGCAGTTTGTTATCATCATACTCATACAGAAGTCCCAGGTCACCATTTTTCAGTTCTGTAATGCAGGAGTATGCATAATGAGAACCGTTGGTCACTACATACGGATCGGACTGCCACTGGATACTGCCATTCTCCTGCACCAAGCCCAGCCAGATCCTGCCGGAATTGCGCGCACTTGTATCGGATGGTCCAGCAAACAGGATTGCTGTCTTTCCATTGACTTTCTTGGAATAAGTGATGGCTGTCAGCTGGCAGTTATTATTGTAACTGATGCCCATGGATTTCGGCCCAGACCATGTCGTTCCGTTATCCTCTGATACATAGTAAACATTCTGTCTGCGGACAAACATATAGACTCTTCCGTCTGCCTCTGTCATAACTGCCTCAGAACTAATCGCAGACATAGACGCTCCACGATGCCAGGTCGCACCATTGTCATCCGAATAAATTATTGAACTGTTCTTGTCTCCGCCGGTAAACTCATAACAGGTAAACATGATTCTTCCGGTGGATGTCACAATACCACGTCCCGGTCCAACCAGAAGTGTCTGCTCACTTTCCTTCTTTACATTTGTGAGCTGTGGTGCAGACCATGTGGCTCCGTTATCTGTTGATTTTACGATATAAATAAAATCCGTCGGATATGGGAAATATGGAGAATCGCCGCAGAACAGGTTTGTATCTACTGCATTTTCTCCCTCTATGCTCTTAATATTGAAATGATCATCGATCACATATCCTGCAACTGTGTTACCCTCATTGTCTTTGATCTCATAATAAGAATCTGCTGTTGCATCTGATTTTTTCTCCAGATGATAGCTGAAACTTGCCACGGAACGCAGAGCAGAGTTTGATACTCCATTCACGTCTTCTGTAACTGCTGCCAGAAGCAAATTTCCATTCGCATCATATCCGGTGCTTCCGGTCTTTGGCGCATAAGCCGCACTGTTCAGCCCGATGGCTGCCGGATACAGATCACAGGCCATATAGATGGCATCTCCTTTGGTAACCAGAGCCGCATCGATAAATGCGCTGGAATAATAGTTGAACTTGTTTCCATTATCTCCCAGATAATTTGCCACGGTGTAGGACCAGTTTTCTCCATCATCTGTAGATCTGGAAACAACCGTATCAATTCCGCCGCCATCGCCGCATTTATCCCAGCGGATATCTGTCGCTGCCACCAGTGTGCCATCCGCTGCGGTGGTCAGTGCCGGAATACGGAATCTGGTATAACCGTTTGTGGAATTGTGCTCTCCCAGAAATAATTTTTCCGGAAACGGCTGAGACACGGTTGTGCCATTTGCCGGTCTCGCTCCGTCTCTTACATTGTTTGCCGCACTTGCAGTAATCGGTAATCCCCCAAATGCAAGAACGCCTGCCAGTAAAAGTGCCAGGATTCTTTTCTTGTTTCTCATATGCTCTCCCTTTCTGTTCAAGACCTGTCCGCAAATGTTGTGGTATTCTTCGTTTTCATACAATCATTACAACTTTTTTTGCATGACAGTTTTATCAATTTAGTTACTATAATTTCTATTGTATCTTAAACAGAAAAAAACTGCTTGGGATTACTTGCGTTCTCTTCAGCAGTTTTTATATAATTTGGAACTTATTCCTCTATTTCTCAGTTAATTTCCCACCTGGCCTCATCAGGGTCTCCGGCAGAATCTCATATTCCAATCCAATCATAGTGAGACCGTGAGCCGGTGCAGTCGGTCCTGCCGCTTTCCGATCCTTTCTCTCTAATATCGCTGGAATATCCTCCGGTGCAATTTTACCGATTCCCACATCAAAAAGCGTTCCTGCAATGATCCTCACCATATTATAAAGGAATCCGCTTCCGGTGACACGGATGGTCAGCAGATCACCCTGCTGTTCTAATTCGCAGGAATAAATCGTGCGTGTGGTGTCCTCTACTGCCGTATTTACCGAACAGAAACTTTTAAAATCATGTGTTCCCTCGAACCGTCTTGCTGCCTCACACATCGCCGGAATATTCAGTTTTCGATAAACAAACCATGTATCCAGCCGTCGCTGAGGCATCGGGAATTCGCGATTCAAAATACGATACTCATATGTTTTACGGCTGTTACAATGACGCGGATGCCAGTCCGGTGGTACCTCGCAGGAATTCTGCACTACAATATCCTCCGGCAGCCGCTGATTTAACGCATAGGAAATCTTTTCTGCCGGCATACGGGCATTCGTATCAAAAACTGCCACATTTCCATAAGAATGTACGCCGGAATCTGTACGGCTCGCACCGATCACCACAATATCTTCCTTCAATAATTTACTTAATTCCCTGTTCAGAACACCCTCTATCGTAATTCCGTTTGGCTGCACCTGCCACCCACAATAATTGGTGCCATCATAGGCCACCACAAGTTTCACTCGTTTCACACTCATCTTTATCCGTCTCTTATGTTATTATATAGAAATTCTAATCACAATAACCACTGCCAGATACAGTACCATCACCACATACGCTTTGTAATCCACAGAAATATAATGCAACGGTTTCATCTTTGTCCGTCCTTCACCACCATGATAGCAGCGTGCTTCCATCGCTGTCGCCAGATCATTTGCTCTACGGAACGCTGACACAAACAACGGTACCAGGATCGGTACCATCGCTTTTGCTTTTTGAATGATATTACCCTCTTCAAAGTTCGCTCCTCTTGCCATCTGCGCTTTTTTGATCTTGTCCGCTTCCTCTGCCAGGATTGGGATAAAACGCATGGCAATGGACATCATCATAGCAATCTCATGCACCGGAACACCGATCTTAGAAAGTGGTTTCAGTCCTTCTTCCAAGCCGTCTGTCAGCTTATTCGGTGTGGTAGTCAGCGTCATTACCGAGGTTCCCACAACCAGATACACCAGACGAATCGTAAAATAGACCGCATTGCTGACACCGGTATCTGTAATATGAATAAATTTCCAGGCGAAATAAGTCTGCGCTCCCTGTGTGAAAAACAGGTTACACACCGCAGTGATGACCACCAGTAGCCAGATTGCCCGCACACCTTTCAACATAAAGGAAAACGGTACATGTGACATCCGAATAATGGCTATCAAAAACAATGTCACCACGATAAATCCCACAAAATCATGAAACAGAAACAGAGACACAATGTACATCAGTGTCGCCACCAGTTTCACCCGGGGATCCAGCCGGTGAATGACTGATTCCGTCGGATAATATTGTCCAAGTGTAATATCCTTTAACATAACTTTATAATCTCTTTCTTTGCTTCCTCGATCGTTGTCACTGTCGTATCCACAGGAAATCCGGCTTTTTCCAGATCTTTCATCAGATAAGTCACCTGCGGGGCCGCCAATGACACCTGTTCCAGCTCTTGCACATGGGAAAATACTTCTGAAGGTGTTCCGTCCAACATCAATGTTCCATGATTTAAAACTACGATCCGCTGTACATAATTTGCCATATCTTCCATACTGTGTGATACCAGAAGCACCGTCATGTCCATCTTTTCATGTAATTCCCGGATCAGGTCAAACAGTTCATCCCGTCCCTTCGGATCCAGACCGGCCGTTGGTTCATCCAGGATCAATACCTTCGGATTCATGGCAATGACTCCGGCAATGGCGGCACGCCGTTTCTGTCCGCCGGACAATTCAAAGGGAGACATTTCCCAGTATTTCTCAGAAAGTTTTACCCGCACCAGAGCCTCTCTGGCTTTTTCCAATGCCTCTTCCTCAGAAAATCCCTGATTCTGCGGGCCGTATGCCGCATCCTTCAACACGGTCGTCTCAAAAAGCTGATACTCCGGATATTGGAACACCAGACCGACACGTCCCCGCAGGGATCGCAGAGAATAGCCCGGTGCATAAATATCTTCCCCGTCATAATAAATATGTCCTTCATCTGCTTTGATCAGGCCGTCCAGCAGCTGGATCAGTGTAGATTTTCCTGAACCGGTATGACCAATAATGCCAATAAATTCACCGTCGTGAATCTCAAGGCTCAGATTTTTTAACGCATGTATTTCATATGCACTGCCTTGTGCATAAGTATAACTCAGGTTTTCGATTTTAATTGACATATTGCCTCCACCAGTTCCTGTCTGCTCAAGATTCCATCCGGAAGCGGCAGACCTTCCTGCTTCAGTTCCCAGGCCAACCGGGTAATCTGCGGAACATCCAGTCCGTATTCCAACAATGTATCCACCTGTGAAAATATATCACGGGGCATGCCCTGCATCACTACATGTCCATCATCCATGACAAACACATAATCCGCATCAATGACTTCTTCCATATAGTGCGTGATCAGAATGACTGTCACACCTTTTTGCCGGTTCAGACGATGCACCGTGTTCAATACTTCTTTCCGTCCATTTGGATCCAGCATGGCGGTAGGCTCATCCATAATAATGCACTTCGGCTCCATCGCCACGACACCGGCAATCGCCACACGCTGCTTCTGTCCGCCGGACAGACGGTTTGGGGAATGATAGCGATATGCTGTCATGCCGACTGCCTCCAGGCTCTTTCCGACACGCTCCCAGATTTCCTCCGTCGGAACACCGATATTTTCCGGACCAAAGGCCACATCTTCTTCCACGACTCCGGCCACGATCTGATTATCCGGATTTTGAAAGATCATACCGGCTTCCTTGCGGATATCCAGAATGTTCCCCTCTTTTGACGTATCTTTTCCATCTACCCAGACAGTACCTTCGCTCGGTGCCAGCAATGCATTCAGATGTTTTGCAAAAGTAGATTTACCGGAACCGTTATGCCCCAGAACGGCAATAAACTGCCCTTCTTCTACTTCAATATTCACATCATCCAGCGCCAGCGTCACATCTTCTATTTCTCCCTGTTCATCCCGGCGTACAAATTTATGTTTTAACTTTTCTGCCTTAATAAATGCCATGTGTAAGAATCCTCTTTCACGCTTATCTTCTCATTTTCTGTGAATCATTACATTTTCACACAAAATAGCTTAAGCACATTATTCTATATAATCGTCAAACTTTGTCAGATGTCCCATCAGCTGCATCTGAGAAAAATCATTCTGGCGCAGTGCTTCGTACAGCACAACGGCTACCGAATTAGACAGATTCAGGGAGCGGATTTCACTCAACATCGGAATCCGCACGCATCTGTCTTTGTTATGTGCCAGAATCTCTTCCGGAATTCCGGCGCTCTCTTTGCCAAACATAATGTAACAGTCTTCCTCATAGGACACTTCTGTATACACATTCTGTCCTTTTGTGGTTGCCATATAAATCTTTGCACCCGGATTTTTCTCCAGAAATTCCTGATAATTCACATAAGTGGTCACATCCAGATCTTTCCAGTAATCCATTCCCGCACGCTTGATCTGCTTCTCATTCAAACGAAATCCCAGAGGTTCGATCAGATGCAGGCGGGTACCTGTTGCCACACAGGTACGCCCGATATTTCCGGTATTTGCCGGAATCTCCGGCTCATACAGCACGATATTTAACTTTGCCATAATCTATGCTTCCTTTTTCTCTGCACGAAGCTTCTGTACAAAACGCTCCATGCGGTCTAATGCTTCTTTCAACGCTTCCAGTGAATATGCATAGGAAATTCGCAGAAATCCTTCGCCGCATGCGCCGAAAGCGGTTCCGGGAACGACTGCAACTTTTTCTTCCTGCAAAAATCTGGTGGCAAACTCGTCAGAAGTCATACCAAATTCCTTAATACACGGAAATGCATAAAATGCACCAAACGGCTCAAAACACTCAAGTCCCATCTCTTTGAAACGATGCACAAGATAACGACGGCGGCCGTTGTATTCGTCACGCATATGTGCCACATCCTCATCCCCGTTTTTCAGTGCGGAAACACCTGCATACTGGCTGGTTGTCGGTGCACACATAATAGCAAACTGATGGATCTTCAGCATCTGCTTTAAGATTACCTGCGGTCCGCAAGCATATCCGATACGCCATCCTGTCATCGCATGGGATTTGGACAGACCATTGATATAAATGGTACGGTCCCTCATTCCGGGCATTGCAGCAATGGACACATGACCTTCCTCTGTATAAGTCAGTTCAGAGTAGATTTCATCCGTAATAACATACAGATCGTTTGCAACAATGACATCCACCAATTCTTCTAGATCACTGCGCTCCATAACCGCACCTGTCGGATTATTCGGAAATGGAAGTACAAGAATCTTTGTCTTCGGTGTGATCGCTGCTTCCAGTTCATCTCTGGTCAGTCGGAACTGATTTTCTGCTTTCAGTTCAATGACCACCGGAACACCGCCTGCCAGTCTTGCACATGGCAGATACGATACATAGCTTGGCTGTGGAATCAATACTTCATCCCCCGGATCCAGCATGGCACGCATTGCAATATCGATGGCCTCGCTTCCGCCGACAGTAACCATGATCTCATGGTTATAATCATAATCCAGACCGTATTTCCGGTTCAGGAAATTGGAAATCTCAATTTTTAATTCTTTTAAACCTGCATTTGATGTATAGAAAGTTCTACCTTTTTCCAACGAATAGATACCCTCATCACGAATATGCCATGGTGTGTCAAAATCCGGCTCACCAACACCAAGAGAAATTGCATCCTTCATTTCACTTACAATGTCAAAAAACTTACGGATACCGGATGGTTCAATTTCTGTAATTACTTTTGATAATGGGTTTCTCATGGTGTCATCAGCATCCTTTCATCTTTTTCTTTTTCTGCCATAATGGTTCCGTGGTCTTTGTACTTTTTCAAAATAAAGTTTGTCTTTGTACTAAGCACAGACTCCAGCGGTGAAAGTTTGTCTGACACGAACTGTGCTGCTTCACGCAGAGTACGTCCTTCAATAGTTACCAGCAGGTCGTAGCTTCCGGAAATCAGGTAAACTGCATTTACCTCCGGATAGTTGTAAATACGCTCTGCAATCTTGTCAAATCCCTGTCCTCTCTGTGGGGTAACACTTACCTCGATCAGAGCAGTTACTTTTTCAATATCAGTCTTATCCCAATTGATCAGCGTATGATAGCCGCAAATGACATGATCTGCTTCCATCGCAGCCAGCTCATTTGCCACACTAAGCTCATCCTCGCCGAGAATAATTGCCAGTTCTTTGATATCAATACGACTGTTTTTTTCTATAAATGTTAAAATTTTTTCACGCATTGTCAGTTCTCCTTCACATTTCTCAACATTTTATAACCACTGGTTCTGAAGAATACCAGCATTCGACGGTTCTATATCTTGAACTCCATACCGTATACCTGAACCCCCGCCCGCAGCGGTTCTAAAAATCTGCGTTCGTCCTCGTTGATCACAACCCGGTCATTGTCCGCTGTAGCTTTTCCGATCACAACAGCCGGAATCCCCTGCTGCTTCAGATCCAATACCAGACGATTGCCATCCGGCGCAGCCAGCAACAGGCTCCCGGTGGAACCCAGCTGATATGGATTCAGATCAAAAAACTCACAGATTTCTACGGTTTCCTGCCGAATCGGTATCTTCTTTAATTCGATTTCCAGTCCGACGCCAGAAGCTTCTGCCAGTTCCCACAATGCACCGAAAATGCCTCCTGTGGTCACATCATGCATGGCTCTCACGCCAGACTTCACGGCGGTAGCAGCCTCCGGAATCACTGAAAAATACTGTTGAAACCGTTCTGCATCATCCAGAAGATGCCGTGGATATCTGGAGAGTAATGCCTCTCTGCGGCTGCGGGCAAGTTTTGCCGTCGCCTCCAGTGCGATCCATTTCGTCACAACAATGTCGTCCCCCGGCTTTGCACCTGTGGTAGTGGAAAGCATTCCCTTCTTTGCTTTCCCTACCGCCGCAATAGAAACAACCGGGCGCTTCACTGCATCGGTCACTTCTGTATGTCCGCCCAGGATCTGTACCTGCAATGGTTCACATTCCTGTGCAATCATCTGAACCATCTGACGCATCTGCGCTTCCTCAATCTCAGGCGGAAGCAATGCTGTCAGCATCAGTCCCACAGGTTCCGCACCTCCGGCAGCCAGATCATTCAGATTCGCATGCACGGCACACCGTCCATCCAAAGAATCTTCCCAGATTACCGGGTCGGCAGAGATCACTGCTACTTCATCCTCTGCCACCGCAAAAGCTGCACAATCCTCTCCGATACCCGCTGCCAGCAGTACATCCGGACGTTTCAGATGCAATTGTTTGAAAATGGAACGTTTCAATACGCTCTCTGCTATTTTTCCCTGTTTCATAATTTATGTTCCCTTATTATTTCCGAATATTCTGTCAGACCTACTGTGCTGTCTGTGCCGGAACAGTTGTCTGCTGTGTCTGATTCTGTGTCTGTCCCTGCTGTGCAGAATCTGCCGGCTGCTGTGTCATATCTGTTGTTGTATCTGCTGCCGGCTGCTGCACTGCATTTTTCCACTGTGCCGCTGCTGCCCGGATCGTTGCCTCATTCTGGCTTGCAATCGCTGCTTTCATCGCCGAAACAGCTTCCGGATTGGCAGATGACGTACCTACGGCATAAATCTTCGGTGAGGCTTTGTATGTCGTCTTATTAAATATTTCCCGGCTCTGCTCCACACCGTCCACAGTGACCACCTTCCACAAACGGGCCGATTTTCCCACATGCGCACTCTGTGTCTGCGTGATTGTTCCCACTGCATCTGAAGAAGCCTCGAATTTCACACCCGGATCGGTAGTACTTAATGTCTCACTGACAAAAGAAACTTTCCGGTTTGCAGCTCGGGTCTCCTGTCCGTAAATGGTAAAAGATACATTTGATCCGCTGGCAGATCCTTCTATATAAATCGGTGCTTCAGTATTATTTTTAAACTTAAAATCTTTATACTCTCCGGCAATCGCCGCATCTGCGGAAGGATCCACATAACCGACGATCATGGAATGACCGGAACGCTCCGTCACTTCCAGTTCTGCACGGATGACTGCATTATACAGGGTAGTAGATACCTGACAGATTCCACCACCATATGCATCCACAGTGGTACCGTTTTCATAGGCACCTGCCAGCTTATAGCCATTATCCGCATTAAACGGAGCCACAGTCTGATATACGGAAAATTCTTCTCCCGGATAAATCACACTGCCATTGATCTTCTTACTTCCGTTGGCAATATTTGCCTTTCTTCCGGCTGCAGAAGATGCATAATTCGTGCTGAAAGTTCCCAGTACATCTTTTACTTTTGACAGTTCCTCCTCCGAACCCTGCGGTTTTGTCACCTCTGCCGCCAGTTCCACGGTATTGTCATCCTTCCAGCCTTCTTTCAGGCTATCATCAATGGCATCCACGGATTTTTTCACATCCACAACGATTCCATCCTGCCCTTCGATGATCTTGAATGCTCCATTTTCACGGGTCAGACCGAAATCAACGGCTTCCCGGTTCAGTTCTGATGTATGATCCTCCAGATATGCGGTTGCCTTTTCTGCATCCACCATCAACGGAAGTTTGAATACTTTATCCTCTTGTTCCAGATCTTTGCCCGCTTTATAACGAGCGATCAAGTTGCCGCTTTTTCCGTAAGCCACAGCCTCTTCCACACTCTCCTGATCTTCCCAGGTAAGTCCCAGTTCCTCTGCTGTTGCCTCCACAGAAACATCATTGATGGTAAGTGTAATAGTTTTATCCCCCAGATCCTGTACATAATCCTGTACCGCATCCACAGCTTCTTCCTTTGTCATGCCGCCTACTGCAACATCCCCGATAAAGATCCGGTCCGCGATCACCGGATGTTCTCCTTTTTTTGCCTGTGCCGTCTGATGACCGAATCCCACTGTCAGCAACACGGCTGCCCCGAGAACCGGTAATACTCTGATCCATTTTTTCATGTTCTGTTCACCTTTCCAAATCATATCAGAAATGCAGATAAAATGCCGGTTACTACCATTGCCACCAGCACGATCAATACTACAATTGACGCTAACAGTCTTTTTTTCTTTGACCTTTTATACATTGTCCGAACCCTCCTGTTCCGGAATTCTTCCATACTGCGCATAAATCTTGTCAATCATACGCGAAGCCTCACTTTTTGTCAGGCTGTCAAGTTCAATATTAAACTCTATTCTATGATAAATCATCAAATGATTCAAGTCTCTTTTTTGTGCCGGAGTCAGCGGTCCCTGCTTTTTCACCTTGTAATGCAGCGGCTTTGGTACAAACAGTCCCGGCTCCTGCTGCTGATACTTCTGTTGCAGCATTAAAAACAGTTCTGCCGTTGCTTTTGCATCGTCCACCGCCCGGTGCGCATGTTCCCGGTCAATCTGAAAATATCCGCACAGTGCCTCCAGCGATTTTTTCTCCGGCTCCTTCAGTACTTTTCTGGCAATCTTCAACGTATCCAGGGCACTCCGCTCCAACGATATCTTATGATTGACTGCACATTGTTTCAAAAAACTGTAATCAAAGATCACGTTATGTCCAAGAAATGGCGCCTCTCCCGCAAACTCCAGAAATTTTCGCAAAGCCTCCTCTGCCTCCGGAGCATCCTCCACCATCTCCGGCCGGATTCCTGTCAGTTCCGTAATCCGTGCATCAATCCTGCGATGCGGATTCACAAATGTCTGAAACGTGTCCCGCAACTGTCCGTCCACCAGACGCACCGCACCAATCTCCAGGATCCGGTCTGTTTTAACTTGCAGTCCGGTCATCTCCAGATCCACCGCAATCAGTTCTCTGATCGGTTCCATATGGTATCTCCCTCCATTTCTGCTTCGCTGATTTCGGTAAATGCTGCTTCATTTGTTAACGGATCACGTACTTCATAGTCAAACAGTAACCACATCGGCTGTTCCTTCTGCCTCAGAGTTCCCCGTGCATCCAGCCAGTTAAATTTCTCCAGATGACAGTATTTTTTTTCCAGTCCATGTGCCCGCAGATAAGCGGATGTTTTCTTTTTCTCTAATGCCAAGTCCCGTGCCCATATCGGCCGGCTCTTGGATTTTTCAATTTTATACAGGTCAAAAATCAAAGCCTCTTCATAAGCCGCCCGATGTCCGGCATCCACACTCTCTGCAAATTCCAGTACTATTTCGGTCCTGCGCACACGGTTATGGCTGCAATCCAGATACCCATGACTTCTATAAAAATGTCCCATATCAAGAAACATTTGAAAAGCACTTGCATACCGTTGCTCCAGAACAGCCAGATATGTCAGAAACTGGCCACTATTATAATGAAGTTCCAACATTTCTTCCACCAGGCGGATTTCCAGCATCTCATCATAAGAAACCCATTTGCTGGCCAGCACTTCATACGGCGGTTTCGTCCGGTAGATCAGTCCATATTCGGATGCATGCTCATACATATAGGAACCTTTCAGTACTTTCAGAAATCCCAGCTGCAGCTGCTGCGGATGCAACGCATAAATGTCATCAAAAGACTGCTGAAATCTCTCATAATCTTCAAACGGAAGTCCTGCGATCAGATCCAGGTGCTGATGTATATTTTTCCCTGCTTTCACCCGGTTCACAGCCCGATACACGTCCTCTAACCGCATAGTACGGTGAATCTCACGGATTGTAGCTCCGTTCGTAGACTGTACACCAATCTCAAGCTGAATCAGCCCCGGCCGCATATCAGAAATCAATTCCAGTTCATCCTCGCGGAGCAGATCTGCGGATATTTCAAAATGAAAATTCGTAATACCGTTGTCATGTTCCTTGATATAATTCCAGATTCCCATAGCATGCTCATGCCGGCAGTTAAAAGTACGGTCCACAAATTTCACCTGTGGCACTTTTGCATCAATAAAAAACTGCAGTTCCCTGTATACAAGCGGAAGACTGCGAAACCGCAGCTTCTTGTCTACCGAAGACAGGCAGTAACTGCAGGAAAACGGGCAGCCACGGCTGGATTCGTAATAAATGATCCGGTGTTCAAAATCCTGCAGATTCGCATAACAAAATGGAAGTTCGTCCATGGGAAGCAGGCTGCGCAGGGGTTGGACCGCCACCGTTCCATCCCCTCGCCGATAGGAAATACCGTCGATTTTTTCCAATGAGCTTTCCTGTTCAAAACTGGTACACAGTTCGGTCAGTGTCCGTTCTCCTTCCCCCATCATAATTCCGGTAATCGCAGGATTTTCCTTCAGAAAACGTTCCGTCTCAAACGAAACCTCAGGACCACCAACCCAGATTGGCACCTCCGGCCGCAGCTTGTGAAATTCTGCCGCCAGTTCCCTTACATATTCAATGTTCCAGATATAGCAGGAAAAAATCAACACATCCGGTTTCTGGCAATAGATTTTTTCCAGAATATCATCCAGCTGATTATTAATGGTATATTCCGCCCGTTCTATCTTATGTCCCTGTGCTTCTGCATACGCCTGCAAAGAATAAACGGCCAAATTTGAATGGATATATTTTGCATTAATCGCGGTCAATAAAATCTTCATCTAAAATCTGTCATCTCTTTTCTCTCTTTATGATCCGCATTCACCGATCATGTATCTTATTCATCTCAGTCTGAGTCAAATAAATCTGACTTGAACTTTTCATAAGTATTTCATACGATACCACAAACCCCAAAAAAAGTGAAGCGAAAAGGAATACAAAAAAATCTGCATTTCTCTCAGTCTGAGATGAATATGTCAGTTTACTCTGACCAGAATCACGCACCAGATTTCACGGGCGTTCGACTTGAACTCTGCTTGCACATTTTCCCTGCAAAAGTTAAAATAATTTGTAACTATTCAAGAATTTTGAAAGGACGATTCTCATGATTGAAAGAACAGATATTTTTAACATTAACTTCTATAAAAAAGAGCGGTTTCACGGCAGCTACAAAGGCATGCACTACCGCATTGAAAAATATGAACCGGAAGAAGGGGACACTGTGCTTCGGGTGACTGTATGGCCGGGACCTTATAATTTTGATACCACACCGGATGAACAAAAAAACTGCGCCAGCTATCCATTTACCGAGGATGGTCTGACGCAGGTATGTGATCATTTGAACGAATTTTATGCGGCACATTTTTGTAACTGAATCAATTCTTGTTTGTCTGTGTAAAGGGCAAATTCGGAAGCAGAAATCCAGACAGACACGGCTGATTTTCTACCTCCGCTGCGCCGCTTATTTCCGCCTCCTTCCGCGAACTCGCACGCAAAAACAGCGTGCTCAGACACACTCACGGAGGCGGGCTATGCTCGCTGCGCTAACGAAAATCAGCCTACCGTCTTGTCTTGGATTTTGCTTCCGAATTTGCCCCATTTACTTGACGGCACCGTATGCCACGCATGCACACAAGCTGATGACATAATATTCGTTATGTCGCATGCGCAAATTTGTCTCAGTCGAGAAGACTCCCACTTCTGCAAGTGCTGAGTAATAACAAGTCTTTCTCAGTGGGAGTACAATCTCCGACTGAGATAAACGCTCCGCGAGGATGTGCAGTGATTCTGAGAAGAATATGTCAGCTATTAACTGTTTTTAGATTCTGAGCCAGAATGAAAAATCTTGTCGAGCGCGAAGAGACATACTCTAAAAAAGAACTGCTACACTGTTGTACTTTATAACATACCTAATTGTAGATCTGCGCATGCAACATAACAAAGACTATGCTATCAGCTTATATGCATGTGTGGCACGCAGTGCGTCGTGTGAATGGCTGATTATTTCATTGTGTAAATACAAAAAATGAAGCATCCTGTCAGGGAAAGCGATTAAGCAAACGACCGAGTTTCACGAGTTTTTGCGCGAGTGGGAACGACCTCTTTTTCAGGCGTGGGAACGAGCGCGATGAAAACGACGTGAAGCGAGGGTAGTGAGCGTCTAGCGTCCTGACAGGATGCTTCGTTTTCGTATTAAAAATTAAATTTCAGCCAACAACAAGACAAACAAGAATTTATTTTTCAATAGCTTCCGTACGAATAATAAATTTCACACTTCCGCTCATATCATCTTTTAAACCGGAGAAGGTATGATAAGACTGTCCTGCATCCAGTACCAGATCCACGCGATCTAACAATGCTTCCACATCTCCGTGATATGCATCACTCAGTTTCTGAATACCTTCCTCATCGAACTGAATCATGCCATCACTGAGTGTCTGTGCACCATCTTTCAGTTTTGCGGCTCCCGAGCTTAAATTTCCACTGTTATTATCCAATGCCGTAACTCCTGCTTTGAGTTCACCGCCTTTGCTGTTTAAGGTATTGACTCCTGCTTTCAAGGTTGCGCTGTTGCTGTCCAGTGTTTCAGCTCCGGCATTTAATGTCTGGATTCCTTTCATCAGTTCCGGAACACTGTTGTTCAGACTCTGCATACCGACTGCCAGCGGTTGGATCCCTTCACCATATAATTTCCGGACACCTGCGCTTAATGTCTGAGCACCTGATACCAGACCACCGTTTTCAATCTGAGAAGCGATAGCCGATTTTGCAGAAGCGATTCCACTCTTTGCACCTGCCACAGCACCCTGTTTTGCAGCTTCTGCGGCCATTCCGCCAATCTGGGTGGATGTACCGTCAGCAATTCCACTGATAAGCTGGCTTGAGACATTTGACACAGAAGATGCTGACGCTGCTGTCATCTTATCTGCATATGCCTTTGCATCCGCTTCCAGTGCATCGCTCTTTCCTGCCTGTGCATATGCTTCTGCATTCAGCTGCTGATATGCAGTTTTGTATGCACCGTACATTGCCTGGTTAACACCATTCTCAACTTTGGACTGAAGTTCATCACTTCCTGTTAAAGCTGTTTTATACTGACCAGCTGCCTTTTTTGCGATTTCCTGATAGGTCTCGCCGTCTTTTGCAAACATCTGATTTACAGTTTCCTCTGCCTGAGCTGCTTCTTCCTCTGTCACTCCTGCATGCAAAGCAGCATCCAGCTGATCGATTCCGGCAGAAATCTTTTGTGCACCACTGACAATGCCATTATCACCTTCGAAATAAGTCTGCACCTGCATCGCACCGCTCACCAGCTGTGTAATACCATCTTTAAAATCTCCCGATTTATCTGCCAGCTGCTTCGTACCGCCTGCCACCTGTGCCACACCGGCTGTATAACTGTCCACACCGTTTTTCACCTGTGCCACACCATCTGTATAGGCGTTGATCCCACTCTTCAATGTGGAAACACCGGAAGTATAAGCATTGATACCGTCCAGCAAGGTACCTGTTCCGTCTGCCAGTTCTCTGCTTCCGGACACCAGCTGTGCAGATGCATCACTGAGAGAATCGATCGCATCTTCAATACCGGACAGATCGATATCCTGATCCACATCCAGTTCCTGTAAAATATCACTCATCACGAACGTCATCGTCATATCCAGTGAAAAATCTTTGACATCTGCAGTCACTTCCACATAATCCGGAATATTCACATCCTCCAGATTCTTGCTGTCAAGATCCAGACTCTCGGACAAACCAGGAAATGCAAATCCCACAACCACCTGATTATTTCCGTCACTGACTACTTTTCCGTTTGTCACTTCCACATTTGTGAAGTTTTTATTCAGCATCATCCCGGTTACTGCCGCAAACGGCACATAGACACCATTCTCTGCTTTTTCCTTATTTGTGTAATCCGCACGGATCGTCACTTTTCCACTCTTGCCAGCCAGTTCCTCCGGTGTAATCTCCTCACCGTCCAGATAATATGTCATTTTCATTTCGATTGGGAGATCACGGTCTGTTTTTCCCTGATAGTAAATATCATTGCCATCTGCCTGCCAGGTCAGTGTTCCGTCTGCATTCTGCGTAAATTTTTCATCACCTTTTACATTTTCAATATCTGTCAGATCACTGACATCCTCGATGGTATCTGCACCGAGATAATTTTTCAGCCAGTCACTTACAATAACCTCATTGGGTGTTCCGTCCGGATCAACCACCACATAAACGGTTTCTTCCTTTTCTGCTGCCACGTCATTATCTGTTTTTGTCTGAGTTTTGAGCACCTGGTTCAAAACATCCTCCACATCTGCAAAACGGTCTTCTGTGTCAGCATCACGCTCCTGTGTGGTTTCCTGATCCGTTTTTGCTTTTTGACCATAGACATGATACGCACCCACACCACCGGTCACGATTACTGCTGCCAGTACGCAGGCACCGGTACGAATTACTTTTTTTGATTTAAGAAACTGTTTTACTCTTGAAAATTTCATTTGCTTTTTTCTCCTTTTTCTTTACTCCAAAACCTGCGCTTGTTGCACATATTACCTTGTCAAATACCATATACATCGCCGGCAGTACAAAAATAACGACTACCATACTGATCAGGGCTCCCCGGGCCATCAGAATACACAGCGAACTGATCATGTCGATGTTGGAATAGATACCAACACCAAATGTAGATGCGAAAAAGCTCAACGCACTGACTACAATAGACTGGGCGGAAGATGCCACTGCATGCTGCACCGCATCCTTTTTCTCCATCTCGGCTGCCCGTGCACTCTTGTAATTGTTTGTCATCAGGATTGCATAATCAACAGTCGCACCCAGCTGAATGGTTCCGATTACAATGGATGCAATAAACGGAATTGATGTGTGCGTGTAAAATGGAATTGACATATTTACAAAAATTGCAAACTCGATAACTGCCACCAGAATGATTGGCAGCACCAGCGAACGGAACACCATTGCAATGATCACAAAAATAGCCACGATCGAAATCGCACTGACTACTTTAAAGTCTGTATCTGTAATAGTGATCAGATCCTTCGTACACGGAGCTTCACCAATCAGCATACCGTTTTCATCATAATCTGCCACAATTTTATTGATCTCATCAATCTGAGTATTTACTTCATCCGAAGCGGTCTTATACTCTGAGCTGATCAGAATCATCTGATATTTATCATCCTCGATGATTTCCCGGACGGACTGTGGAATCATATCTTTCGGTACCGAAGGGCCTACGATGCTGTCAATGCCGATAGCCGTTTTGACACCATCTACCTTATCAATACGATCCAGCATTGCCTGCGCATCTTTTGCTTTCATATGACTGTCTGCCAGCAAAATGTGAGTGGAATTCATATCAAATTCTTCATCCAGTTTCTGGTTTGCCATGAAGCTTTGCAGATCCTCCGGCAGTGTACCGGCCAGATCATAATAAACTTCCGCATTTTTCTGTCCGTAAATAGCCGGAAGCAGAAGCACTGCAAAGATCAGCAGAAAAACAGGGAAACGTTTTGTCACAAAACCGGACAATTTTCCAATATCCGGAAGGATTGCTTTGTGTCTCGTTTTTTCCAGCGGTTTATCAAAAATCAGAATCATAGACGGCAGGATTGTAACACATCCGATCACACCGAATACAACACCTTTTGCCATAACGATTCCCAGATCCATACCCAGTGTGAAACTCATAAAACACAGAGCAATAAATCCGGCCACCGTCGTAACAGAACTTCCCACAACAGAGGTAACGGTCTGGGCAATGGCATGTGCCATGGCATTTTTATGATCCTCCGCAAATATTTTCTTCTGATTCTCATAACTGTGCCACAGAAAAATCGAATAATCCATGGTCACACCGAGCTGCAGCACCGCACTCAACGCCTTGGTCACATAGGATATCTCTCCCATAAACACATTTGTTCCCAGGTTATATATGATTGCCATACCGATACTCAGCAGGAAAAAGATCGGAATCAGGAACGAATCCATGGTCAATGACAATACCACCAGCGACAGGATCACCGCCAGCAGTACATACACCGGAACTTCCTTGTCAGACAGATCCCGGATATCCGTAACAACCGCTGACATACCACTCAGGAAACACTGTTCATTGGAAATGGCACGAATCTGCTCCACCGCTTCCATTGTCTCATCCGCCGACATTGTCGTGTCATACATGATAAACATCAGTGTACCTTCATCGCTGAGAAATACTTTCTGCATCTTTTCCGGCAGCATATCTGTCGGAATACTGATATCTGCTACGCTGTCATACCAGAGCACTGTCTTGACATGATCCACATCTTCGATTTTTGCCTTCAGGGCACTGATCTCTTTATTCGACATGCCGTCAACCACAAAGGTAGAAAACGCTCCTGTTCCAAATTCATCTACCAGGATATCCTGGCCTTTCATCGTCTCGATATTCTCCGGCAGATAGGAAAGAATATCATAATTCACTCTTGTGTGCAGATAGCCAAGCACGGAAGGGATCAACAGCAGGATTGCTGCAATAAATATGATGATCCGCGACTTGACTACACCTTTTCCAAATTTCAGCATCTTTTCTCATCTCTTTCTATTCTATATTTTACAACTGTATCAGCACCCCATAGGCAGGTACCTGTTCGTTGTAATAGAATAGAAAAAAAGATTGGATAATAAAATATCCAATCTTTTTTGAGTGTATCACTTTTATATTTATTCTCTTATATATGCATACATTTTGTATACATATACATTTTTTTGTATATAAGCAAAATACGCATATGTGTTATTTGTATTTATACTACTTACATTACCTGATTATCAGCAAACTGCACAACTTACCAAAAGCAGTTTCACATACCTCCCATTCTAATTTCAAGAATGCCGGCGGCTATATCAGATAGGCGATTGAATCCCACCTTTAAATATCTGCCAGCACATCTGCCAGAGAACGTGTGATCATAAAACCATATACCTCCACCAGCTCTTCCGGTGAAATCTCCATACCACTCTCAATCCAGGTCATCATGATATACGTCATCGTCTGGGAATAATAAGCCGCAATCCGCTCCGGGGTAAGCCACTGGTTTTTCGGAACTTTTCCTTTCATCTTCTCCTCAATCATGCCGGTAAGAAGGGAACGGATGCCGATCTCCACCATCTCCCGGAAGGAATTCTGGCCTTCCATCCTTCCGACACACATGTAAAAATCTTTTTCTTTCTGCATCTTGGAGAAAATAATCTGCATCGCCTCATTGATCATACCATTTTCCACCAACGGCTGAATCGGAAGAAGGATATCCTGAACCAAAATCCACTCCAGCAAACCATATTTGTCACTGAAATGGTGATAAAACGTCGGCCGGATCACTCCTGCCCCATCCGTAATCTGTTTGATCGTAATCTTTTCCACCGGCTGTTCACATGCCAGCTTCTTAAAACTCTGTGCCAAAGATACATTCACCGGTAGTTTCTGTCCGTCATTCATGTTAAATTCCCCCATACATTCAAGTCGAACGCACGTGAGACTTGGTGCGTGATTCTGGTCAGCGAAAGCT
>ERZ894232.1474-NODE-1474-length-21894-cov-14.494070_pt1 | contig 21894 bp, 19 predicted proteins | sample MGYA00380296_ERZ894232 | MGnify/ENA primary metagenome ERZ894232 (study PRJEB32331, sample SAMN06328433) | human gut metagenome | biome: human gut microbiome; feature: stool | host: Homo sapiens | collected 2014-08-14 ... | reverse complement strand
CCACCCTGGCCGCCATCCGGGAGAGAAAGCGCATCGCCCTGGCCAACAAGGAGACGTTGGTCTGCGCCGGACAGCTGGTGATGGATGCGGCGGATACGCACGGCGCCGAGATCGTGCCTGTGGACTCGGAGCACTCGGCCATCTTCCAGTGCCTTCAGGGCTGCGCCGACCGCCGGGAGATCCGGCGGCTGATCCTGACCTGTTCCGGCGGGCCTTTTTACGGCATGACCTATGAAGAAGTGGGCAAAATGACCAAAGCGGATGCCCTCCGCCACCCCAACTGGACCATGGGACCCAAGATCACCGTAGACTGCGCCACGCTGATGAACAAGGGGCTGGAGGTCATCGAGGCCATGCGCCTCTACCGTCTGCCGCTGGACCAGGTGTCGGTGGTGATCCACCGGCAGAGCATCGTCCACTCCCTGGTGGAGTACCGGGACGGGGCGGTCCTGGCCCAGCTGGGCACACCGGATATGCGCCTGCCCATTCGATATGCCATGACATACCCCGAACGGGTGGAAAGTCCGGCGGAGCCGCTGGACCTGCTGTCCTGCCCGCCCCTGACCTTCGCCCAGCCGGACCGGGATGCATTTCCATGTCTGCAGCTGGCAGAGGCGGCGGCGGCTCAGGGCGGCACCGCCTGCGCTGTTTTGAACGGCGCCAATGAGGAGGCGGTGGGCCTGTTCCTGGCGGGCAGGATCGGCTTCCACGACATTCCCCGCCTGGTGGCGGAGGCCCGGGCAGCTGTGCCGGCGGAGCAGGAACCGGCGCTGGAGGACATTCTGGCGGCGGACCAGGCGGCGCGGCAGGCGGTGCTGGACCGGGCTTGAAGCAAGTTTTTTGACGGGAGTTTTTGCATGACCATTGTGTATATCCTGGCGGCCATTCTGATTTTCGGCGTACTGATCGCCGTCCACGAGCTGGGCCACTTCCTGGCCGCCAAGCTCTGCGGCGTGCGGGTCAACGAGTTTTCCATCGGCATGGGGCCTCTGATCTGGCACAAGGAGACGGAGGAGACCCAGTATTCCCTCCGGCTGCTGCCCATCGGCGGCTTCTGCGCTATGGAGGGGGAGGATGAGGACTCTGGCGACGAGCGGTCTCTGGGCCGTCAGGGCTTCTGGAAAAAGGTGGTGATTTTTGCCGCCGGCTCCTTTATGAATTTCCTGGCGGGGTTCCTCATCATTCTGGCGGTGTATAGCGGTGCCCAGGGATTTCTGATCCCGGCGGCCGCCGGGACCGCGCCGGAGTTTGAGGAGCGGAACGGCCAGACTATCCAGGCCGGAGATATTTTTTATTCCGTCAATGGGGAGCGGGTGTACCTGTACAGTGACGTGTCCCTGCTGATGAGCCTGCACCAGGGCCAGCCCATGGATTTGGTGGTCCTGCGGGACGGCGAGAAGGTGGAGCTGAACGACGTCACATGGGGCACCTACACCGGCACAGAGGGGGAGACCTATCAGGGCTACGGCGTCTATATCGCAAGAGACCAGATTGAGGAGGCCAATCTCTGGACGATCCTGAAGACCAGCTGGCTGAACACCATCGACTTTGTGCGGATCGTGCGGCTGAGCCTGCAGATGCTGGTGACCGGTCAGGCGGGCATGGACGATCTCAGCGGCCCGGTGGGCATCGTCTCCACTATCACCCAGGTGGGCACCGCGTCAGAGACCATTGCCGCCGCGGTGGAGAACATCCTCTACTTCGGCGCCATGCTGGCGGTGAACCTGGCAGTGATGAACATGCTGCCCATCCCGGCTCTGGACGGCGGCAAGATCTTCTTCCTCATCATTGATGAGATCGCCATGAAGCTGTTCCGAAAGAAGATCCCGGAGAAGTATGAGATGGCGGTGAACACCGTGGGCTTTGTGGCCCTGATGGGCTTCATGCTGGTGGTGACATTCAATGATGTGTTCAAACTGTTCGGATAGGAGCGAGTCATGACGGACTTTACCCTGCGGCCCTGGCGGGAGGCAGATGCTGCCTCCATCGCCCGGTACGCGGACAATGCAAAGATCGCCGCCAACCTGCGGGACGTGTTTCCCTGCCCCTATGCCCCACAGGATGCGGCCACGTTTGTGGAGAGCTGCATCCGGCAGGAGGGCCGGGGTCAGATGTGCCGGGCCATTGAGGTGGACGGCGAAGCTGCGGGCAGCATCGGCCTGTTCCTGGGCAGCGATGTATACCGGAGGAGCGCAGAGCTGGGCTACTGGCTGGGAGAGCCCTTCTGGGGCCGCGGGATCATGACCGCCGCTGTGGAAACCATGTGCCGGGAGGGCTTTGCAGCCTGGGACATCGTCCGCATCCACGCTGAGGCATTTGCCAGGAATGCGGCCTCCCGCCGGGTGTTGGAGAAGGCGGGGTTCGCCCTGGAGGGCACTCTGCGGCGGAGCGTGTACAAAAACGGGGAGATGCTGGATTCCTGCATTTACGCCCTGGTGAGGGAGGAAGCGCCATGACAAAGCGTTTGATGGTGGGGGATGTGGCCGTGGGCGGCGGTGCCCCAGTGTCTATTCAATCCATGTGCAATACCAAGACCGACGATGTCCGCGCCACTGTGGAGCAGATCCACGCGCTGGAGGCCGCCGGATGCGAGATCATCCGCATTGCCATTCCGGATCAGGCCGCGGCAGAGGCGGTGGACCGGATCAAGGAACAGATTTCTATCCCCCTGATCGCGGATATCCACTTCAACTACAAGTATGCCTTGGCGTGCGCAGAGCGGGGCATCGACGCCATCCGCATCAATCCCGGCAACATTGGCGGGGAGGAGAAGGTGAAGGCGGTGGCGGACATCTGCCGCCAAAAATCCATCCCCATCCGCATTGGGGTCAACGGCGGATCTCTGGAAAAGGACCTGCGGGCCAAATACGGCGGCGTCACGGCAGAGGCATTGGTGGAGAGCGCCATGGGCCACGTGGCCCTTTTGAACAAGTTCGATTTTGATGACATCTGCATCTCCGTCAAGTGTTCCGATGTGCCCCTGACCATGGCGGCCTACCGGCTGCTCAGCGAGCGGACAGACTACCCTTTGCATCTGGGCGTGACAGAGGCGGGCACCCCTTCCATGGGGCTTGTGAAATCCGCCATGGGAATTGGGGGCCTGCTGTGCCTGGGGATCGGAGATACCATCCGGGTGACGCTGACCGCCGACCCGATCGAGGAGATTTTCGCTGCCAAGAAGATTCTGAAGGCCGCCGGACTCCGTAAGGAGGGCGTGAATCTGATCGCCTGCCCCACCTGTGGTCGCACCCGCATCGACCTGATCCCCATGGCGGAAGAGGTGGAGCGGGGCCTCATGAACTGCACGAAGAACATCACCGTAGCGGTGATGGGCTGTGCCGTCAACGGCCCCGGCGAGGCAGCGGCGGCAGATATCGGCATCGCTGGCGGCAAGGGTGAGGGACTGATTTTCCGCAAAGGAGAAATCCTTTACAAAGTACCGCAGGAGCAGCTGGTGGACAAGCTGATGGAGGAAATTGAAAAACTCCCATGAGGAATGAGAAGTTAGGAATTCGGAATTGTTGTGTTCCGCCTCTGGTGGGACAATGCTCATACGTCCGGCGTTGCCGGACGCCGGAATTCCTCATTCCTAATTTCTGATTTCTCAGCATTTGATTCCTGTTTAACAAGGTGGCGTCTATGTCAAGAGATATACCCTTTTTTGAAATGTTTACTGAGCTGCAGCTCTCCGGAGAGCTGCGGCTTCGTTTGGCCGGCGCAGTGGTGAACGGCGCTTGCATCGACCAGGCCGGCATGTCGCTGGCGCTGCGCCTCACCACCAGGGCGGAGCTGGGAGATGCGGAGCTGGAGGAGCTGAAGCATCTGCTGATGGGCGTATACGGCTTCCGACAGGTGACGACGGAAGTCACCTGCAAGGCTCCTTCTTCCCAGGCCGCAGCCGCAGGGAGCCGCCCGGCTGCTTCGGTCCCGGCGGCCCCCTCCGGCAGTAAGGGCGAGAAGCAGGCCGCAGGCAAGGTCCTGATGGGCAAGCCCATTCGCATCCAGCCGGTGCCCATGAAGATCCTGGACCTGAAGATGGGGAATGCCACCGTGGCGGGGAAGGTGTTCGCCTTCGAGTGCCGGGAGACCCGGCGGCCCGGTATGTGGCGGCTGAGCTTCGACATGACGGACTATACCAACTCCGTCACCGTTCAGAAGAACCTGACGGAGAAGGAGGCTCAGGGACTGGAGAGCGCCATCAAGCCCGGCATGTGGCTGTGCGTCCAGGGCAAGATGGAGCCCACCTGGGACGGGAAGGACATCCAGCTGAACCCCTACCACATCCAGCTGGCGGAGCACACTGAGCGGCAGGATACCGCCCCGGAGAAGCGTGTGGAGCTGCACCTCCACACGAAGATGAGCAATATGGATGCCCTGACGGACACGAAAGAGGTGGTCCAACAGGCTATCCGGTGGGGACATCCCGCCATCGCCATCACGGACCACGGCGTGGCCCAGTCCTTCCCGGACGCTTGGCACGCCGCTGGGGACAAGATCAAGATCCTCTATGGCGTGGAGGGCTACTTTGTCAACAACATCGATGACCGGGTGGTGGTCCACGGCCCTCAGGACTGCTCCCTGGACGGGGAGTTCGTGTGCTTCGACATCGAGACCACGGGCCTCAAGGTGGACCGGGAGGCCATTACGGAGATCGGCGCCGTGGTGCTGAAAAACGGTGAGATTACGGATCGGTTCCAGACCTTCGTCAACCCCAACCGGCGGCTGACGCCGGAGATCATCGGCCTCACCGGCATCACCGATGACATGCTGAAGGACGCCCCTCAACTGAAGGAGGCCCTGGCGGAATTTTTGAAGTTCGTGGACGGCCGCCCCCTGGCGGCCCACAACGCAGAGTTTGACATCGGCTTCATCCGGGCGGGCTGCCGGAAGGTGGGGCTGGACTTCCAGCCCACCTATGTGGACTCCCTGATTCTGGCACAGAACCTGCTGCCGGATCTGGGAAAGTACAAGCTGGACATCGTGGCGGACCGGCTGGAGCTGCCCAACTTCAACCACCACCGGGCCAGCGACGACGCCGCCACCGTGGGCTATATGCTGATCCCCTTCTGGAAGATGCTCCACGAGCGGGGCATCCACACCCTCCAGGCGGTAAACCGCGAGATGGAGAAGCTGCGGCCCCTGGGCAGCAAGACCAACCGCTTCCCCAAGCACATCATTCTGATCGCCCGGAACAAGGTGGGGCTGAAAAACCTGTACCAGATGATCTCCGCCTCCAATCTGAAGTATTTCAAGCGGGTGCCCACCATCCCCAAGAGTCTGCTGCTGGAGCACCGGGAGGGCATCATTGTGGGTTCCGCCTGTGAGGCGGGCGAGCTGTTCCGGGCCGTGGCGGACCACAAGGACTGGGAAGAGCTGAAACGCATCGCCTCTTTCTACGACTATCTGGAGATCCAGCCCCTGTGCAACAACGCCTTCATGTTGCGAAACGGCGACGTCCAGTCGGAGGAGGAGCTGCGGGAGTTCAACCGCACCATCGTCCGGCTGGGAGAGGAGTTGGGCAAGCCTGTCTGCGCCACCGGCGACGTCCACTTCCGGGAGCCGGAGGACGAGGTGTACCGCCACATCCTGCTGGCCTCCAAGAAGTTCCCGGACGCCAACGCCCCGCTGCCCATCTACTTCAAGACCACCGATGAGATGCTGGAGGAGTTCGCTTACCTGGGGAAGGAGAAGGCCTATGAGGTGGTGGTGACCAATACCCAGGCCATCGCCGACCAGGTGGAGACTTTCCCCTTGCTGCCGGAGGAGCTGTTCCCGCCCCGGCTGGAGAACTCCGAGGAGGAGCTGAATTCCCTGGTGTGGAACAAGGTCCATGAGCTGTACGGCGAGGACCCGCCCAAGCTGATTGTGGACCGGCTGAACGTGGAGCTGGGCGGCATTCTGGGCAAGTACGACGTGGTGTACATGTCCGCCCAGAAGCTGGTGCAGCGGTCCCTGGAAAACGGCTACCTGGTGGGCTCCCGAGGCTCCGTAGGCTCGTCCCTGGTGGCCTATATGTCCGGGATCACAGAGGTGAACAGCCTTCCGCCCCACTACCGCTGCCCGAATTGCAAGCATGCGGAGTTCATTCAGGACGGCTCCTACGGCTGCGGCGCGGACATGCCGGACAAGATCTGCCCGGTGTGCGGCACAGAATACATCAAAGACGGCTTCGACATCCCCTTTGAAACCTTCCTGGGCTTCGGCGGCGGCAAGGTGCCGGATATCGACCTGAACTTCTCCGGTGAGTATCAGGCCCGGGCCCACCGCCACGCCATCGAGATGTTCGGAGAGACCCAGGTGTTCCGGGCCGGTACCATCGGTACACTGGCGGAGAAGACCGCTTACGGCTTCGTGAAAAAATACCTGGAGGAGAACGGCATGACTGTGGGCCGGGCAGAGGAGAATCGCCTGACCCTGGGCTGCGTGGGCACCCGCCGGACCACCGGTCAGCACCCCGGCGGCCTGGTGGTCGTTCCCGACGATATGGACATGGAGGACTTCTGCCCGGTCCAGCACCCGGCGGACGCCGACGACTCCGACACCATCACCACTCATTTTGAATACCACTCTATGGAGGCAAACCTCCTGAAGCTGGACATGCTGGGACACGATGACCCCACCATGGTCCGCATGATGGAGGATCTGACCGGTGTCAACGCCCGCCAGATTCCCCTGGATGACCCGGACACCATGTCCATCTTCACCTCCAGCAAAGTGCTGGGATACGAGAACGACGAGATTCTGGGCCCCACCGGCGCCGTGGCGATCCCGGAGTTCAACACCCGATTCACCCGGCAGATGCTGGTGGATACCCAGCCCAAGGACTTCAACACGTTGGTACGGCTCTCCGGCTTCTCCCACGGGACAGACGTGTGGCTGGGCAACGCCCGGGAGCTGATCGTCAGCGGCACCGCCTCCGTTCTGGAGACGGTGGGCTGCCGGGACGATATCATGCTGTACCTGATCTCCAAGGGCCTGGACCCCAAGATGAGCTTCAAGATCATGGAGAAGGTCCGCAAGGGCAAGGTGAAGAAGGGCGGCTTTGACGAGGGCTGGGTGGAGGCCATGCGGGACCACGACGTGCCGGAGTGGTACATCGACTCCCTGGCCAAGATCGGCTACCTGTTCCCCAAGGCCCACGCGGTGGCCTACGTGATGATGGCCTTCCGCATCGCCTGGTTCAAGGTCCATGAGCCCCTGGCATTCTATGCAACCTTTTTCTCCGTCCGGGCCAAGGCCTTTGATGCGGAGTACTGCTGTGCCGGAAAGGATGCGGTGAAGCGGAAGATCCGGGAGATCGAGAACAACAAGGACGCCACGGCGGTGGAGCAGAACCTGCTGACCACCCTGGAGGTGTGCTATGAGTTCTACCTGCGGGGCTTCCACTTCGACACCATCAACATTTATGAGTCCGATGCCACCAAGTTCAAAGTGACGGAGAACGGTCTGCTGCCGCCCTTCACAACGGTCCACGGCCTGGGAGAGGCGGCGGCCATCGACACGGTGGAGAAGCGGAATGGGAAGGAGTTCGTCTCCGTTGAGGAGTTCGCCATGTGCTGCAACAAGCTGTCCAAGACCCATATTGAGCAGCTGAAGGCGCTGGGAGCCTTCGCCGGGATGGCGGAGACCAGCCAGCTGACGCTGTTTTAATCCCCGTGGGAGCGATTTCCCCACGGCACCGCGATAGCAGAAGAAAAGGGAGGACCCATTCCGGGTCCTCCCTTGTTTTGTCCATGTGGAAAGAATTACTTCTTCTCCAGCTTGGCATTGCATTTTGCCAGAAATTTTTCGTTCTTGACGATGGCCCGGGTGTGGGTGCCGCTGCCGATGGGGCCGCTCTCATCCCAGGCTTTCACAGCGAAGTCCACCATTTTGCCGTTTTCCGAAACGGCGGTGATCTCTGCCTCCGCCCACACCTTCATGCCGATGGGGGTGGGAGCGTCGTGGGAGATGTCCAGATGGGTACCCACACTGCCCTGGCCCTCCTCCAGAAAGCTCTGCAGACAGGTCATGGCGGCATTTTCCATCAGGGCGGACATATAGGGCGTGCCGAACACCGGCAGGGCACCGGAACCCACGTTAGCGGCGGTAAGGGCGTCCGTAACAGTTTGCTCCAGGCGGCATTTTGTTCCAATCAAAATCATGAGAGGATTCCTCCTTGGTAAAATATCTTCCGCCTTTCCAGTGTACAGGAAAGCAGTGGAATGCGCAAGGGAAAAAGAAGCGGCACCGGGGAGTGTTCCGGTGCCGCATTTTACAGCTCAGATACCGAGTTGCGTCCAGAGGTCGTTATAGAGGGTGCGCGTCTCAGCAGGGAGGACCAAGTAGGCCTCACACCGGTCCAGCACCTCCTGGGAGGGGGCCATGATCTCATAGAGAGCGGGATCCAGGGGCTCTCCGTAGGTCTCCTCATAGTAGGCAGGATAGGTCTCCAGCGCCTCAGCGTTGGGAGAGGCGTACCAGATATAGTCCATATTCCGCAGGTTTGCCTCAGTGGAGGCCATAAAGTTGATCCAGGCCTCCGCCTCCTCCTTGTGCTGGGAGGTTTTGAGAACGCACATGGCGTCCACGAACCAGTTGCTGCCCTCCTCGGGCACTACATAGGCGAGATCTTCGTTGTTTTCCAGCATGCTCAGATAGTCACCGGCATAGTAGGTGGCAATGGCGGCGTTGCCGCCCTCCATCTTCTGAAACACCTCGTCCATGACCTTTCCCTGATACACCCCGTTCTTTACGGCGTCGGCGATGAGCTGGTAAGCCTCCTGAATCTCCGCTTCGTCAGTGGTATTCACAGAGTACCCCAGGTACAACAGGGCGATGCCCAGAGCATCCCGGGAGTTGTTGATAAGCAGCACGTTCCCGGCGTACTGGGGATCGAACATGGCGCTCCAGCTGGTAATGGGCTCCTGCACCTTGGCGGTATTGTAGATGATGCCCAGAGTGCCCCAGGTGTAGGGCACGGTGTACTTGTTCTCCGGATCGTAAGACAGATTCTTGAAGCGGTCGTCGATCTTCTCAAAATTGGGGATGTTATCATAATTGAGCTCGGCCAGCATATCCTCTTCGATCAGCTGGGAGATCATGTAGTCGGAGGGGACGATGACGTCATAGTCCACGCCGCCCATGCTCAGCTGGGAATAGAGGACCTCGTTGCTCTCTGCGGTCTGATAGTTGACTTTGATGCCGGTCGCTTCTTCAAATTGATCGATCAGGGACTCGTCGATATATTCACCCCAGCTGCACACGTTGACCACACGGTCCCCGCTGCCGCTGCCGTTACTGCTGCCGGAATTTTCCGAGTCAGAGGTGTCCTTGCGCACGGAGCATCCGGACAGGAACAGGCTCGCCGCCATCAGTAAGGCGAGAGTCAAGGCTACCATTTTTTTCAATTGATCATTCCTCCAGTGTTGATTTGAATGCGTATCTCAGGACCCGCAGGCCGTGGGACCGATAGTCATGCGCGGGCTCGCTCCCGCAGGCGCTCCTGCCGGGATTCCCGGACATTGATGATGATGAGCAGCAGCAGCACAGCGCCGAAGAGCAGCGTGGAAATGGCATTGATCTCCGGGCTGACCCGCTTTTTCGTCATGGAATAGATGGTCATGGCCAAAGTGGACACGCCGGAACCGGCGGTGAAGTAACTGATGATGAAATCGTCGATGCTCATGGTGAAGGCGATCAGTGCGCCGGAGATGATGCCGGGCTTGATCTCCGGGATAATGACCTTCCAGAAGGCCTGCATCCAGGTGCAGCCCAGGTCTTGGGCCGCGTCCACCAGGTTTTTGTCCATCTGCCGCAGCTTGGGCATCACTGTCAGGATAACGTGGGGGATGTTGAAGGTCACATGGGCCAGCAGCAGTGTACCGAAGCCAAGATAGATGTTCTCCTCCATCCAGAAGGTATCCTGCGCCTGGTTGAACCAGACGGCAAAGGCCTTCCACAGGCCGAAAAAGGCCACGAACAACAGACACATGGAGACGCCGGTGACGATCTCCGCATTCATGACGGGAATGTTGTTCACCGTCATCAGGGGCGTGCGCCACCGCCGCCGCATACTGGCCAGGCCAATGGCTGCAAAGGTGCCCGCCACAGTGGCAATCAGCGTGGAAAGCACGGATACCAGCAGCGTGGTATAGACACTCTGCATAATGAGGCGGTTCTGGAACAGCTCCGCATACCAGTGCAGGGAGAAGCCCTTCCACACCGCGCTGCTGTTGCCGGCATTGAAGGAGAAGATGATGAGAATGAAAATCGGCGCATACAGGAATACGAATACCAACGCCATGAAGATGCGGTTCCCCAGTAGATGCTTCCGTTTCACAGCATCACCGCCTGTTCCTCACCGTCGCCGAAACGGTTCATCACCAGCATACACACCACCACAATGGCCATCATCACAAGCGCGATAGCCGCCCCGAGTTGGGGATTATAGGCCCCGCCCAGGAACTGCTGTTCGATCAGGTCGCCCAGCATCATCTGGGTGCCGCCGCCCAGCAGACGGGAGATGGCGAAGGTGGACACGGAGGGCACGAACACCATGGTGATGCCGGAGAGCACCCCCGGCAAAGACAGGGGCAGGATGACCTTGCGGAACACCTGCACGCTGCTGGCGCCCAGGTCCCGGGCCGCTTCAATGAGGGAATGGTCCAGCTTTACCAGCACGGAGTAGATGGGCAGGATCATGAAGGGCAGGTAGTTGTACACCATACCCAGCACTACGGCGCCCTGGGTACCGATCATCTGGAAGTGATCGATGGGGACATACGCGGCGGGATCAGATGCAAAGTGCATAGCGATCTGGTTGTAAAGGTCGATCAGGCCGATCTGCTGAAACAGCTGGTTCAAAAGTCCGTTGTTCTCCAGAATGGACATCCAGGAATAGGTCCGCAGCAGAAAATTCATCCACATGGGCAGCATGATGAGCACCATAGCGATGCGCTGCACCTGCGGCCCCTCCTTGGAGAGCATATAGGATACCGGGTATCCGATCAGCAGAGCGATCAGTGTGGCGATGATGGCCAGCTTAAACGAGCGGGTGAACACCGCTGTATAGGTACCCATGCGGGCGAAGTTCTCCAGCGAGAAGTCCCCGGCGGCGGTGCTGAAGGCATAGACCACCATAATGATGATGGGCGCCACCACGAAGATGGACATCCATCCCACATAGGGAACGGCGAACAATGAGAGCTTATTTTTCATCCTCGCTCTCCTCCTCATCCGCCTCCCAGTTGGCGTCGCTCATCTCCTCATATTCTTCCGAGAAGGAGGAGTAATCGCCGAACATCCCGGAATACTGACTCTTTTTCATAATGTGGATGCCGTCGGGATCGATCTTGATGCCGATCCGGGCGCCCACGGGGGAATGGTCTGTGGTTTGGATAAGCCATTTGAAACCCCGGAAATCCACGATGATGTCGTACTGCATCCCCTTGAAGGTGACGGAGGTGACAGTCCCCACCAGTTGTCCCTGCTCCATGGGGACGATGTCGATGTCCTCGGGCCGGATGACCACGTCCACCGGCTCGTTCTCAGCAAAGCCGCCGTCCAAACAGGGAAACTCCCGGCCGTACATCTTCACCAGCTTGTCCCGGACCATGACGCCGTCAATGATGTTGGACTCACCGATGAAGTCCGCCACAAAGGCGTTCTTGGGCTCGTTATAGATATCCTCCGGCGTGCCGATCTGCTGGATGCAGCCCTTGTCCATCACTACGATGGTGTCGGACATGGTCAGGGCCTCCTCCTGGTCGTGGGTGACGTAGATGAAGGTGATGCCCACCTGCTGCTGGATTTTCTTCAGCTCCAGCTGCATGTCCTTGCGGAGCTTTAGATCCAGAGCGCCCAGGGGCTCGTCCAGCAGCAGCACCTTGGGCCGGTTTACCAGGGCCCGGGCGATGGCCACCCGCTGCTGCTGGCCGCCGGACAGGGCGTCCGGCTTGCGGTTTTCAAAGCCCTTCAGGCTGACAACCTCCAGCATTTCCAGCACACGCTGACGGATCTCCGTCTCCGGGATCTTTACCCGGCGCTTGCCGGAGGGATCCTTCGGGTCCGGCCGCTTCTGCATCCGCAGGCCGAAGGCCACGTTCTCAAACACATTCATGTGGGGAAACAGGGCGTATTTCTGGAACACCGTGTTGATCTGCCGCCGATAGGGCGGAACGTCATTAATCCTCACACCGTCGAACAGGACGTCTCCCGACACAGGGGTCGTGAAGCCGCCAATAATACGCAGCGTTGTGGTCTTGCCGCAGCCGCTGGGTCCAAGCAGTGTGAGGAATTCTTTGTCGTTGATATAGAGGTTTAAATCGTTGAGAACCACTTCGTCGTCAAACGCCATACGGATGTTCCGCAGACGAATCAACTCTTTGGACATGTATCCTCCCCCATTTCATAATAATTTTGATTACAATGAAACGCCTCTTTTCTCTGTTGAGGGGGAACCTTTCTCGTCGAAATTCAGCAATAACAAACTATATCCGATGTGTGGCGAAAAGTCAAGCAAAATCAAAGATTTCGCCGGGGTTTTACGGGAATTTTTTTAGGAGTTTCCGGCGCGGGAAAATACTTGTCCCGGAAGGGCACATCCGCCACGGTGAAGACCCTGCCCCGCAGGTAATTCAGCGCCCCGGCGTCCGTGGGGAAAGGGAAGGCCAGCTGGTAGGAATACAGGGCCTGCCGGGTCTCGCCGTAGCGGCGGTTCACATCCCCCCGGCCGTACTTGCCGTCCCCCAGCAGGGGACAGCCGATCTCCGCCATGGACACCCGGATCTGGTGGGTCCGGCCGGTGAGCAGCCGACACTCTACCAAAGACAGCGGGCCCCGGGTCTCCAGAGTCCGGTACAGGGTCACGGCAGTCTTTCCGCCGGGAATGGGACGGCGATAGAAAGCCACCTGCTTTTTCGCCTCATCTTTTAAAAGAAAGCCCGCAATCTTCCCCTCCACTGGCTTGGGGCGGCCTACGGTGATGCAGAGATAAGACTTCTCCACCTCATGGTTTTTGATCTTCTCATTTATGATCCGCAGGGTCTCCGCGTTCTTGGCGGCAATGACAATGCCGCCGGTGTTCCGGTCGATCCGGTTGCACAGGGCGGGCGCAAAGGCGTTCTCCCATTTGGGATTCCACTCTTTTTTCTGGTACAGGTAGGCCTGAATGTGGTTGATGAGGGTGTTGACCTTCTCCGTCTCATCGGCGTGGACCACCAGACCCGGCCGCTTGTTCACCAGCAGCAGATTCTCGTCTTCGTACACGATGTCCAGCTGGGGACGGAACACGGTGAGAAAGATGTTTTCCTCAGAGGGCTTGTCAAAGAACTCGTCGTTGATATATAATTGTAAAATATCGCCGGACTCCAGCCGTGTGTCCCGCTTGGCACCCCTGCCGTTGACTTTGATCCGCTTGAGGCGGATGTATTTCTGCAGCAGGGTGGGGGGCAGCAGGGGCAGGCTTTTGGCCACAAAGCGGTCCAGCCGCTGTCCGGCGTCGTTTTTTCCAATGGTGAGTTCCCGCATGGCATCCTCCGATGGGCAAGTATTTGATGCTACCATCATACCTGTTTGCCGGGCGCTTGTAAAGCGGGGAGAGAATTTTTTGAATCGGTTAGGAGAAACTGGACGTATGGCGCAGCATGACGGAAACAAACAGCGGGGCTGGGTGAACTATTTCCGGGTCTTGGCAGGGGGCTACCTGCTGTATCTGGCCTACCAGCTGATGAAGGGCATCTGGGACGGGACCGCCGAAACCGTGGCCCTGAACGTGGCGGCGGGCGCAGTGTTCGCCGCGGCAGGGGCGATGGTGCTTTGGCGGGAGTGGAAGGCGTACCAGTACGCCAAGGCTCACAAGGACGACCCGGATAGCTGGAGCCAGGACGACGCCCTGCCGGAGCAGAAGCGTCCGGCGACACCTGCAGAACAGGTCGGACCCGAAGCGGACCAGAAGGGACGGGACGAGGAATGAAGCTGGAAGAGCTCTGCGCCGCCGTGCAGGAGGCGCGCTATTACAACGAGCGGTTCACCCGCCGGGAGTACACCAGCGCCTTCCGGACCTACACGGAGCGATTCGGACCACTGTACATGGCGGCCGTCCGGGAGACGGCGGAGGACCCTGACGGCCGCCGGGTACTGGCGGAGCAGCTGCTGGACCTGCTGGAGGCAGGGTGGAAACGCCAGCGCCCCTGGAACCGGACCATGGTCCAGGCCCGGGAAAAGCAGATGCTGGTGACGTACCTTTCCCCCATGCTGCTGGGACTGGAGGAGCCCCTGTGCCAAGAGCTGGCGGAGCGGCTGCGGGACGGCTGGAACACCCGCCGGCCCAAGGACATCTACAACATCACCACCTATGCCCGGCTGCAGGAGGGCTTCCGCAATGTGATCCTGGGCATCGACATCACCGGCTGGCAGAAGCGTCGGGAAGAGGAGAGCTGAACAGAGCGCCTGCCCGGAAACGAAAAAATTTGCCCGGAAACGGCAAAAACATGAAAAAATAGTTTGACAACCGGGCACACATCCCTTATAATACTATTCGTGTCATTACGAGGTAGCTTATGCGTTTTGATGTAAGACCCATACTGCATGCCCCTGGCAAGCGCCTGACGTTCCAGTTTTCTCTGGACTTGTCCGACGTGGAATTTGCCGGACGGCATCCCATCAGCCGCCCTGTGGAGGTGGAGGGCGCGGTGAGCAACACCGCGGATCTCCTGGAGCTGGAGCTGACGGCCCGGACCACGCTGGACGCGGTCTGCGACCGGTGCGGCAAGGCGTTTCTTCAGGACAAGACCGTTCCCTTTCGCTGCCTATTGGCGGAAGAGCTCCAGAACGAGGACAACGACGAGATCGTCCTGCTGGAGGATGGGGAAGTGGATGTGGGCGATCTGGCCCGCACGGCGTTCATCCTTGGAATGGACACCAAGACATTGTGTTCGGAAGATTGCAAAGGACTGTGCCCCCGGTGCGGTGCCGACCTGAACCTCGGCCCCTGCTCCTGCGGGAAGGAGACGGATCCCCGTCTGGCGGTCCTGGCAAAGCTTTTAGAGAACAGAGAGAACGAATGAATAAGGCCGGGGGCGACTCCGCTGCCTTTGAAAGATCAAGGAGGTGTCACAATGGCAGTACCTAAGGGAAAAGTATCCAAAGCTAGACGCGACAAGCGCCGCAGCTCCCACTGGAAGCTGGCGGCTCCCGGCCTCGTCAAATGCCCGAAATGCGGTGCGCTGCACCTGCCTCACAGAATGTGCCAGGAGTGCGGTACTTACAACGGCCGCGAGGTCAAGGTTGTCAAGTCCGTGGTGGCGAAATAAGACGTGCCCTGTGGATCGGGAGGGAAGAGCAACATCTTCCCTCCTTTTTCTGCGTCCATACTGTGTAAAAATCGGAGGACGTCTTGCCATTTCGCCGGTCACTGGGTATAATATGACCATGTATGTCTGCTTGATAAAGAAGGGAAGTGAGCGCCGGTGAAACCCATCGTCGCCATCGTGGGCCGGCCCAATGTGGGCAAGTCCATGCTGTTCAACAAACTCATTGGAAAGCGCCTCTCCATTGTGGAGGACACCCCGGGCGTCACCCGGGACCGCATCTATGGGGAGACGGACTGGAACGGCCGGTCCTTCACCCTTATCGACACCGGCGGTATCGAGCCCCGGACCGACGACCAGATCCTGTCCTTCATGCGGGATCAGGCCCAGATCGCCATCGAGAACGCCACTGTCATCATCTTTCTGACGGATGTCCGCACGGGCCTCACCGCCTCTGACCAGGAGGTGGCCAACATGCTGCTGCGCAGCGGCAAGCCCATCGTGCTGGCAGTGAACAAAATGGACTCCACCGGTGTCCCGGACCCGGTCTTTTATGAGTTCTACAACCTGGGACTGGGGGATCCCATCGCTGTCTCGGCTGTCCATGGCCACGGCACCGGCGACCTGCTGGACGCCTGTCTCCAGTACTTCCCCCCAGAGGAGGAAGAAGAGGAGGAGGACGACGCCATCAAGGTGGCTGTTATCGGCAAGCCCAACGCCGGCAAGTCCTCCCTGGTGAACAAGATCCTGGGGGAGGAGCGGGTCATCGTCTCCAACGTGGCCGGCACTACCCGAGACGCCATCGACTCCTACTTTGAAAACGATCAGGGCAGGTTCGTCTTCATTGACACCGCCGGCATCCGCCGCAAGTCCAAGGTGGAGGAGGACATCGAGAAGTACTCCGTTCTCCGGGCCACCTTGGCCATTGAGCGCAGCGACGTGTGCCTGATCCTGATCGACGCCACCGAAGGCGTCACCGAGCAGGACACCAAGGTGGCGGGCTTGGCCCACGAAGCCGGGAAGGCCAGCATCATCGTGGTCAACAAGTGGGATCTGATCGAAAAGGACGGCAAGACCATGGACAAGATGCGGGAAGAGGTCCGCAACGGCCTGGCCTTCATGACCTACGCCCCCATCCTGTTCATCTCAGCCAAGACCGGCCAGCGGGTGGACCGGCTGTTCGAGCTGATCGACTATGTCTCCAACCAGGCCAGCACCCGGATCACCACCGGTATGCTGAACAGCGTCCTGGCGGATGCCCAGACACGGGTTCAGCCCCCTTCCGACAAGGGCCGCCGGTTGAAGATCTACTACATGACCCAGGTGGGCATCCGGCCACCCCACTTTGTGGTGTTCTGCAACGACAGCCGCCTGTTCCACTTCTCCTACCAGCGGTATCTGGAGAACTGCCTGCGGAACACCTTTGGCCTGGAGGGCACGCCTATCACCCTCTCCATCCGCCAGCGGGGCGAGAAGGAGGGGTGAGAATGGGCGCAGTGGTATGGTTTCTCATTTCCCGGATGGAACTGTGGCTGGTGGCTGCGATCGCCTACTTCTGCGGCTGTTTCAATGGGGCGGTCATTATTTCTAAATACATCCTGCGAGACGATGTTCGCAGGCATGGCAGCGGCAATGCAGGATTAACCAATTTTTACCGTACCTTTGGTGGACCGCTGACTTTTGTGGTAATCTTATGTGATGTCCTCAAAGCCGTAATAGCGGTTCTGATCGCGGCTCACATCGGCGGCGGGTTTGATCCCAGGATGATGCCGGATATGCCGCTGAGTACGGAGATGACGGTCTATTATGTGGTCTTGTTCAAATACTGGGCTGCCCTGTTCTGTCTGCTGGGTCACATGTTTCCCTGCATGTTCCACTTCAGGGGCGGCAAGGGCATCCTCTCCGGCGGCACCATCGTCTGGATGATCGACTGGCGGATCGGCCTGGTGGTCTGGGTGGGATTTCTGCTCTTATTCCTGCTGACGAAGTATGTATCTCTGGGATCTGTCTGGGCTGGGGCCAGCTTCCCTTTTGCCACTTGGTATTTCTATCCGGATCCGGTCATCGTGCTCCTGGCGTTTCTCCTGGGGGCCTTGATTTTGTGGAAGCACCGGAGCAACATCGTCCGCCTTATCCATGGCAACGAGAATAAATTCAGCGTACACCGCAAAAAAAATTAGGAATGCGGCATGGTGCGGTCCGGCAGAGCCGGACAAAATGGAATTGTTCCGCCATAGGCGGAACAGCTCGATTTCTAACTCCGGATTCCTAATTTGAGGGGGAGGAATACAGATGAAAACAGTTGTATTGGGCTCCGGCGGCTGGGGCACGGCCCTCAGCCAGATCCTGTGCGACAACGGACACGAGACCTATCTCTGGTCCCACAGCCCCGCCAAGGCGGCGGAGATGGCCCGGACCCGGGAGAACCCGCTTTTGCAGGGCGTCCATCTGCCGGAATCCCTCCACATCACCGGGGATTTGGGCTGCTTGAGGTGCGCCGACCTGGTGGTCAGCGCACCGCCCTCCTTCGCCGTGCGGGAGACAGCCAAAAAAATGGCCCCGTATCTCACGGAGAAGACTGTGGTGGTGTCCGTTTCCAAGGGGATTGAGCGGGACACAAATCTGCGTCTCAGCCAAGTGATCCAGGAGGAGACGGGGAATATCTGTAAAGTAGCAGTTCTTTCTGGCCCTTCCCATGCAGAGGAGGTGGGGATCCGCCTGCCCACCGGCTGCGTGGCCGCCTGCTTGGATGTGGATGCGGCGCGTTTTGTGCAGGACGCCTTCATGAACGACTACTTCCGGGTGTACACCAGCGGCGACGTCGTGGGCGTGGAGTTGGCGGCGGCGCTGAAGAACGTCATTGCCCTCAGCTGCGGTGTGTGCGACGGCTTGGGCTATCAGGACAATACCAAAGCCCTGCTGATGACCCGGGCTATGGCGGAGATTACCCGCTTGGGGGAGAAGCTGGGGGGCTCCCGGCAGACCTTCGGCGGCTTGGCCGGTATGGGGGATCTGATCGTGACCTGCACCTCCATGCACTCCCGGAATCGCCGGGCGGGCATCCTCATTGGCCAAGGCAAAACGCCCCGGGAGGCCATGGAGGAAGTAGGCGCCGTGGTGGAGGGATACTTCGCCGCGGAGAGCATTCACCAGCTCAGTGAGCGGGTAGGCGTGGAAATGCCCATCAGCCGCTGTGCCTACGAAGTCCTCTATCAGGGCAAGCAGATCCGGGGCGTGGTAGCAGAGCTGATGACCCGGGCCAAGAAGGATGAACTGCTGGAGACGGCGTGGCTGTGAGGGGGGCACCCGGCCATGCGCGTTCCTGCGCAGAGAGAAAGGGTAAGAGACCGGAGGGATCCGGTCTCTTATTGTTTCTGATCGCGGCTCTCAGTTTTGAAGATGAAATGATCCCGGTGAGGCGTCTTGGAGGGCACTCACCGGGATTTTTCAGATTCAAACAGGAAAGCGTACTCTCAGACAATATCCAGCAGCTCCCGCAGGTCCCGGATCTCATAGTCGATCCGCAGGTCCTCCGGCCGGGCCTTTCCAGCAGGATTGTACCAGCAGCAGGGAAGTCCGGCATTGTTGGCGCCCCGGATGTCTGTGGAGAGGGAGTCTCCGATCACGAGACCGTTCTCCGGCGTCAGGCCGGGTATGCGGGAGCGGACATAGGCATAATAAGCCGGGTCCGGCTTGGAGGCTCCGGCGTCCTCGGAAATAAAGGCGTCCGTGATGAGATCTGCGAACACACTGCCCTGCAGGCGGCTGCGCTGGACGGAGGCCACAGCGTTGGTGACGATGTACAGCTTGTGCCCCCGGCGGACCAGTTCCCGGCAGACCGCCTCCGCATGAGGCAGGGGATAGACCCCGGCACCCAGGGCAGTGAGGTAATCCCGGTTGCACTTGTCTGGGTCCCGCGGCAGCTTCAACGCCTGAAAAAAGCGCACAAAACGCTCCAACGTCACATAGTCCTTGGAGACCTCTCCCCGGTCAAAGGCTGCCCACAGCTCCTGGTTGATCCGGTGGTAGAGGGCGCGGGTATCCAGCGTATCCGGAACGCCGTTGCTCCGGCACATGGCGGAAAAGGCACGGGCCGCGGCTTTTGGAAAGTCGAACAGGGTGTCATCCGCGTCAAAGAGCAGATAGGGAAATTTCATGGTGAGAACTCCTTTCGGGAGAGTTTGACCACATGTATCGTATCACATCCAAACAGGAAAGGCAATCACCGCCGCCCCCGCCGTGCATACCATGGCTTGAGGGGGAATGCCGGATGAACAAGACCTTTGGCGTGATCGGCGGAGATCGGCGGCAGGCAGAGCTTGCACGGCTGCTGGCGGAGGAAGGGCGCACGGTCTGGACCAGCGGAGTGGCCGGATGCCCGGATCTGCCTGCGCAGGCAGCGGCGGCGGACGTGGTGATCCTTCCGCTGCCGCTCTGCCGGGAGGACGGGATACTAAACAGTGAGACGGAGGATCTGCCCACCAGTGCGCTGTTCCGCCGTTTCAGTCCCGGCCAGCTGTTGCTGGCAGGGCAGGTTCGTCCCGCCCAGCAGATAGAGGCTGAGAACTGCGGGCTGACGCTGGTGGACTACTTCCAGCGGGAAGAGCTGACCGTTGCCAACGCGGCGGCCACGGCGGAGTCGGCCCTCCAGATCGCTATGGAGCATCTGGACCGGACGCTCCTGGGGATGGAGTGTTTGGTGCTGGGCTTCGGGCGGATCGGAAAGCTGCTGGCCTATCGGCTTCATGGGCTGGGCGCCCATGTTACAGTCACTGCCAGAAAACCGGCGGACCTGGCTTGGATCCGTGCCTATGGCTGGCAGGCGCTGGAGACCGGACGCCTCGATGGTGCGCTGTGTGACTTCGGCGCCGTGTTCAACACGGTCCCCTCGCCCGTCCTGGGCCACCTGCTGCTGGCGCAGCTGCCGAAGGGCTGCCTGTGTGTGGAGCTGGCCTCCGTCCAGGGCATCGACCTAGCTGCTGCAGAGGAGCTGGGACTGCCCCATGTATGGGCCCGCTCCCTGCCGGGGCGGATGGTGCCTGCCGCAGCGGCGGTGGCTATCCGGGACGCAGTCGACTACATTTTAAAAGAACGAGGTGACCCTGTGTGAGAAAAGAACGGGTCGGATTTGCGATGTGCGGCTCCTTCTGCACCCATGAAAAGGTGCTGGCGGAGCTGGAGAAGCTGGTGCAGCTGTATGAGACAGTCATCCCTATCGCGTCGGAGATCTCCGCCTTCACGGATACCCGCTTCGGGACCTCTGATGACCTGATGGAGCGGTTGGAGGATTTGACGGGGCATGAGGTGCTTTGTGACATCCCGTCTGTGGAGCCCATCGGTCCCAAGGGGCTGCTGGATGTTCTGGTGATCGCCCCGGCTACGGGGAATACCATAGCCAAGCTGGCGGCGGGCATCACAGATACGGCGGTTACGATGGCGGCCAAGGCCCATCTGCGGAACGGGAGGCCGGTGGTGATTGCCATGGCCAGCAACGACGGCCTGGCGGCTGGCGCCCGGAATATCGGGGAATTGCTGGTGCGGAAGAACTACTATTTCGTTCCCTTCGGGCAGGACAACGCCCGGGCGAAACCCAGTTCCCTGGTGGCGGACTTCTCCAAAATCCCGGAGACGGTGGAAGCCGCTCTGCGAGGCGAACAGATACAGCCGCTGCTGCTGCGATGAGGGAAGAGACGCGGGAATCAAACCCGCGTCTCTTTTTCGCAGCTTTATTTAAACTGGATAAAATCGACAAAAGAAGCGTGTTAAATCAATATTAACAATAAGTATAACTTATGATAGAAGGAGTCTCATCAGTTTGAGTACTTATTAAGCACGAAAAAGAAGGTGAATCCGGAAAACAAGAGAAAAAAATGAACAAAAGCAGAAGAAGAGGGTTGACTTTTCTGGCAAGCTCTGGTATTCTAACTAAGCTGTCAGGCGTGAGAGTGAAACACCAAAACGCAGAGCTTCAAGAAAAAACTTGAAAAAATGTGTTGACAAAGTAAGAACTTTGTGGTAAAGTAAATCTCACCGCCGGGAACGGCGTGCACCTTGTAAATTAAACAACGTAACGAAAAGGAAGCACCAGAAGGCGAGCTCATTTAGGTGAGTTTGCCAAAGGACAAAGTCATCTCACTGGGTTGAGTCAATTACCGGTGAGATGGAGAAATGAAGCTATGACAAATAGCTCTATGAAGGTTTGAACGGACTACGGTTCGTTTAGATACCATTTTATAGAGAGTTTGATCCTGGCTCAGGACGAACGCTGGCGGCGTGCTTAACACATGCAAGTCGAACGGAGCACCCTTGACTGAGGTTTCGGCCAAATGATAGGAATGCTTAGTGGCGGACTGGTGAGTAACGCGTGAGGAACCTGCCTTCCAGAGGGGGACAACAGTTGGAAACGACTGCTAATACCGCATGACGCATGACCGGGGCATCCCGGGCATGTCAAAGATTTTATCGCTGGAAGATGGCCTCGCGTCTGATTAGCTAGATGGTGGGGTAACGGCCCACCATGGCGACGATCAGTAGCCGGACTGAGAGGTTGACCGGCCACATTGGGACTGAGATACGGCCCAGACTCCTACGGGAGGCAGCAGTG
>ERZ894232.1459-NODE-1459-length-21997-cov-12.163249_pt1 | contig 21997 bp, 20 predicted proteins | sample MGYA00380296_ERZ894232 | MGnify/ENA primary metagenome ERZ894232 (study PRJEB32331, sample SAMN06328433) | human gut metagenome | biome: human gut microbiome; feature: stool | host: Homo sapiens | collected 2014-08-14 ... | reverse complement strand
TGATGATAACTGGGGACTTGATGATCCAACGGGGAAATCAGATGATGATTTCAAGGCTGTGATACAGCGGATTGAGGAGAATATCATGGAGCTAAAGAAAAGGTTGAGTGAAAGTGGAGTTTTGCGTGAGTAAACATTAGAAAATACAGATGGTTAAGGTGGTGATCAATGTGGTCATCACTTTTTCTATTTCTGAAAAAAGGTGATTTACAAGATGAAGCTACTGGTGAAAAAGAATACACCATGCTATGGAAACGAAAATAGAAATCGGAATTTGCACAATTCTTGAACTCAACACAAACTGCCATCAGTGTTGTTCCGTTGCTCGTTCTTTGCTGGTATCATAGAACCATCAAATGAAGGAGGCAACAAGCCATGAATACAGATAAAATCTATGCAGAACAACTCGCAAACAAATATGCACCCAAGGACACCACCAAGGTGGTCGCTCTTCGCAAGCTGGATACAAAAGCCAAGCTTCCCGCAACCGTTTTTACCTACACATTCGGTATTGTCACTGCGATGGTGGCTGGTGTTGGGGATGGATAAAAGCTATGATAGGATGTTCCGTCATGTGTTTACGCCGATTCCATTACGTATGTTACAGGTGTGATTCAGCAGTGTGTAAAAATGCCACAAAGCGAAACAACGAACGCTGTTTGACAACTTAGAATTTGTGATATTTTAAGAAGGAGCCTTCGCTTATGCGAAAGCTCCTTTTCTGCATACCTTACTTTTTCAGCTTTAAGCCATCTCGGAATGCTTCGCTCACACGCTCGGTGACTTTATAATAGCCGTGGGTGTAGGGGTCAAATGCGATGGCGTTGACCTTAGACATATCAATTTTCCCATCCCCCATAACGCTCTCATCGGCAGTGACATTGACCACCTTGCCGATAACGCCGCATCCGTATTCATTGTTCTGATACTCGATGAATCTGCACTCCAGGCAGATTGGGAACTCGTTGATGACAGGGGCATCTACTGTTTCTGCTTTGCTGGCTGTCAGACCGCTGCGGGCAAATTTATCGGCAACTTTATTGCCGGACTCTACACCGAAATAGTCTGCTTCCACTATGTGGGCTGCATCGGCAATGCTGACGGTGAATGCTCCCCGTGCCTTGATGTTCTGTACGGTCTTGTGTGTCTCGGTGAGGTTCACAACAACGGTGTCCCGCTACTGCATGGTGCCCCATGCGGCGTTCATGACATTGTCGCTGATCTCCGGCAAGCACAAGATGGTCATTCTTTACTGCCTGATATGTCCCATGATATCAGAACTTCTATGAATGCAATCATTGGTTATGCAGAACTGGCGTCCGTACATTTGCCCCCTATCCGATATAGCCTCCGGCAGGGACAAAGCCTGCTGTTATAGGTTTTTGCTATTGTTAGAGCCGTTTTTCTGATATAATAAATATCAGAAAGGCGGTATTTTTTTATGATGACAAGAAATACAGATAAAAAACATATATAGAGGGGGTGAGTGCTTGAATTATCTGGTTATTGATTTAGAAATGTGCAAAGTCCCAAAGAATTATCGGGGAAAAAATTATAAGTATGCGAGTGAGATTATTCAGGTTGGAGCAGTTCTTTTAGATGAAGAATATAAGGAAATAGGAACTTTATGCCAGTATGTACATCCTGAGTTTGGTATCCTTGATTACTTTATAACGAATCTTACAGGAATTGAGAAAGGGCAGATAAAGAATGCACCGAAGCTGAAAGATGCACTTATTCATATGGCAGACTGGCTTGGAGAGCGGGAATATAAAGTTTTTGCATGGAGTAAAAGTGATTACTGGCAGCTTGACCATGAGATTAAAAGTAAGAAGTTAAATGATGAGAAACTGGATGAATTGATGAAGCCAGAGCGTTGGGTAGATTATCAGGAAATATTCGGGAAAAAGTATAACTTTGAGCAGGCAGTAGGTTTGCAGGAGGCCTTGATGCTATGTGATATTGAGCCAGATGGAAGAATGCATGATGGGCTGGATGATGCATGGAATACAGCACGTCTTATTGAAAAATTAGAAAAGAATCCAAATTATAAGCTCATTTATAGGGAACGGCAGGAGCAAGAAGATTCACAGCCATTAAAGGTTCGATTAGGAGAACTATTTGAAGGGTTGAATTTGCAGCTTGGATAATGAAGATGAGAGATAGCATGGATGGAAAATAAAGGGTAGATTATGGAAAATATAGATTTCATCACATATTGATATCCAGAATCATTAGCATTGAATTGCTCTATTTATAAAAATTAAATTATGGATTATTAAAGAAAATATAGCAATGCAGAATAACAGGAAAAGAGATTATTATGAAGAAAAAAATAGCAGTACTGTTTCCAGGTATTGGTTATACTTGTGATAAGCCATTACTCTACTATACAGGTAAACTTGCGGTAGCAAGGGGATACAAACTTGTGAAAGTAGAATATGGTAATTTTCCATCAGGAATAAAGGAAAATAAAGAAAAGATGGAAGAGGCTTTTCGTTGTGGATTAGAGCAGGCAGAAAAAATTTTGCAGGATATTTGCTGGGAAGAATATGAAGATATATTATTTGTATCAAAGAGTATAGGAACAGTCATATCTTCTGCATTTGCCAGAAGGCATCAACTCTCAGCGAAGAATATTTTATTTACACCACTTCAGCAGACATTTTTATTTGCAGATGGGAATGGGATTGTATTTCATGGAACGGCAGACCCATGGGCTGATACAAAGGATATTACAGAAGGATGTAAAAAGTTAAATCTTCCTCTTATTTTGACAGATGAAGGAAATCATTCTCTGGAAACAGGGGATACATTAAAAGACTTAGAAAATCTTCAACAGATAATAGGGTTACTATTTAATTCATTAGACAAATAGTGGTTGCGGGGACTTGGGGGAGAGGGCAGAAGACATCAGCTTCTGTCCCCAAATCCCCTCCCCCTGTTTAATTCACCTTCTCCAGCCACAGCACAGAAGCCAGCGAACTTCATAAGCCATATTTGTGGTCTCGGAGCAAGTGTTGGATGCGAGCGCGTGGAGCGAACATTCAACACGCCGCGACTAAAAGCACAAATATGGCTTATGAAGTTCACTGGCTTCGTCTGTAGTTTATCTAATGAATTAAACAGTAATAAGAAAGGCGTGATTTTATGGGAAATTATATTACTACATATACGAGAAAACATTTTGATCCGATAAATCCTGATGCAGAATTAATTTGCATTGAGGATATTGCTCACGCACTTCCGATGATCTGTCGTGGAAATGGACATGTCAGCTCATTCTGGTCTGTGGGAGAGCATTGTATTTTATGCGCGAAGGAAGCAGCGGCAAAGGGATATTCTAATCGACTTGTATTGGCAGCTTTGCTACATGATGCGAGTGAGTGTTATATGTCAGATGTACCAAGACCTTTAAAACAGAATATGAAGAAGTATAAGGAATATGAGAATCATTTATTAGATGTTATTTATACGAAGTTTTTAGGTTTCACGTTAAACATAGATGAGGAGAAGTTGATAAAAGAGATTGATAATGCATTATTGTGGTATGATTTAAAGTATTTATTGGATGAAGAATCAGAAGAAAAGCAGCCAAAGCTGCATGTGAAGGTTGATTATACGGTGAGATCATTTTCTGAGGTGGAAAAAGAGTATTTGGGATTGTTCGAGAAATATAGAGAGGTATAGAATATAAGAAAAATACTATTAAGAAATATATTCAAAAATAAATATAAATGTAATCAGATATATTTGAAGATAGTGAAAAAACTATAATAATATTGTGAAGAAATAGAGAGGAAATTGAGATGAACGTACAGATTTTTGGGACGAAAAAGAGTTTTGACAGCAAAAAGGCAGAGCGCTATTTTAAAGAAAGAGGAATAAAATATCAGTTTGTAGATATGAAAGAAAAAGGACTTAGTAAGGGGGAGTTTAATTCTGTATGTCAAGCTGTAGGTGGTTATGAAAAGCTGATTGACCCTAAGTGTAAGGATAAAAACTTACTGGCATTGGTTCAATATCTTTCTGAGGAAGATAAAAAAGAAAAAATTCTGGAAAATCAAAAGATTATAAGAACACCGATTGTCAGAAATGGAAAGCAGGCGACAGTCGGCTATGAGCCGGATGTTTGGAAAGATTGGAAATAGAAAAGATAGTAATAAGAAAATGAAAAAAGGATTGTCGTAAGATAGTTCTAAGAAAGGGTGTGAGCTACTCATGTGAGTTGTTTCGCACCCTTTAAATATTTTATCCTCTTATAGCAAGAAGACTCCGACCTCTAAGGTGGGAGATGAATTGCGTCTGCTACCTACTTGATTTAGTTCGGTATTATAAGTCTGATACTGTGAAGAAAAATCTGTAAATAGAATTTTTCTATAATAATGATAAGCGGAAAGTTTTAAAAAGACATATATTCCAAGTATAAATCATTAAATGCTTTATGATTTGCAAGGCTGATTTCTTCTGAAATTTCTGGAATATGTGTAAAGCGATGGGATAATTCAGAGTTCATCGCTAACATGCCTGCGCCTGCGAGAGAGCTGTTTCCGACGGATATGATTCGGTCGTTCAGTTCTTTGGGCAGCATACCGATTCCGACAGCTTTGGTATAATTGATTTTTTGCCCAAAACCTCCGGCGAGGTATAGATGTGCAATCTGAGAGTAATCAATACCATAGGAGGTTACGAGGATTTCTATACCGGCCCGAATAGCCGATTTTGCTAATTGAACCTCACGAATATCCTTGTTAGTAAATGAAATATTCTCTGTCAATGGATATCCATTATCGAAATATTTATCAGCAATCAATCCTGTGTTATCAACAATTTTTTCTTTTACAAGTTCATAGACTGTTTCAATGACTCCTGTTCCACAGATGCCAATTGGTTTTTTATTTGAAATAGTAGAAATGGCTGGATGATTATCGAAAATAGTTACGGTATCAATTGCGCCTGGAACACCGGCAATACCGTAGCGGATATTGCCGCCTTCAAAAGCCGGACCTGCTGCGGTTGAAGTTACGAGGAGTCGATCTTTATTACCGATAACCATTTCCCCGTTTGTACCAAGGTCTACGAGAAGTGAAACTTCTTCTTTTTGGTCAATTCCGCAGGCTACAATACCACTGACAATATCGGCACCTACATAAGTACTGATCCCCGGAAGAATCGTCATGTTTTTGTAGGAATGCATGGAAATATCAACAGGGGTGAAAGGAAAGGATCCAAGACTTTCACAGGATAATTTCTGAAGTAAATGCTGCATAGTAGAGTTGCCGGAAATGATGACAGGAATAGAAAGTTTTGTGATATCTTTTCCTAGCTGAAATTGTTCGCAGATAGAATCTAAATCGTTTAATATAGTTCTCTGAAGTTCCAAAAGTCTTCCCTGATTGGCTAGATCAATTCGTGAAAGGACATCGGTACCAAATATTCGCTGATGATTGATACTGGTTATGGTCTGTAATACTTTTTTTTGATTTGTATCAATGAGATTGGAGGCAATGGTTGTAGTTCCGATATCGACAGCGAGAGCAAGAGAATCATAACTGGAAATTTCGTTATGAGTGGATGAAGATGGAGCAGTAGCAATTTTCGAATCAGATTTTTCTGAAGATGGCTGCATTGAGATGTGTTGAACTGAGGCAGATTTAGATGAAGAGTCAGAGACGGTATCCGCCGCAGTAAACTTATTTGAAACAGATTTATCTGCTGACAGATTAAATGCAGAGGCAGCCTGAATCTGGTCTTCTTCATAATCTTCTATCTGAATAGTAAACTGCCCTTTTACATAAGCCTGACATGCCAGCCGCCAGCCTTCAGAGAGTTCTTTCGCTGAAAAAAAGGCAGCGTCATGTGTAGTATGGGCTGGTATATTATTTAAAAATTGTACCTTACATTTTCCACAGGTTCCTCTACCGGCACAATAGGCAGGTAAAAATTCTCCATTTTCCTGAAGGTGTGTAAGTAAAGATTTATTTTTATCGGAAATTGATAATTCAATTGTTTTCAATGGTGTTCCTCCTCAATTATTAATAACCATATTATAATATAATAGTTCCAGTGTAAATCCTTCAAAATCGTAAACGCCATAAGCATCTGAAGCCACTCACAGATAAGATATCAGGGCAGTTCTTTTTGCGTCTGTTATCGCAAATGAAAATTACTTTTCAATAGCAAACGGTTTGCTATACCATATTTTGTGATAGTTGGCGGTATCATTATTTAGAATATCATTAAGCAATTTGCAGATATAAGATATCTGGTCATTTGTGCCATTATCTACAGTTCCATAAATTTCTCCAGCTTGTATTTTCTGATTCATCTCTGGACTGTTATTAATTCCGAGAATAAGGGGGAGTTTGAGATTATGCTGTTTATAGTAATCGTAAACTCCAAGTGCCATGTCATCATTATTGCAGATAATGGCTTCTGCAGATTGGATAATGCTAGTATCCAGTTTTGAAAATTTCATGGAGGCAAGGTCTCTCTGCCAATCTGCGGAGAGATTAGTAAGCTGATTTAGAGGGAGGTTCTGGCTGCTTTCTAAAAAGCCATTTGTCCTTCTTACAGCATCAAAATGTGTCTGTTCTCCTTCGATTAGAATATAGTCCAGTTTATTATTTTTGTTTCGGTCCAGGTTTATTTTGCCTGTATTCCATACATTCTGGAGCATGTCTGCCTGAATGGCTCCTGCTTTTTTTGCCGCTGTTCCGACGTACCATGTCTGTTTGGAGATGGATAAGTCCTTTTTATCCGCTTCTCTGTTAAATAAAATAACAGGGATATCGTGGTTTGCTGTCTCGTTTAGGACGCTAGCGGCAGAAGATGGAGTTACAAGGTTAATAAGCAGGGCATCGAAGTTTTGGGTGTACATATATTGGAGCTGGTGTTCCTGCCGGTTGGCATTTCCTTCTGCATCAAAGATTTCGTAAAGAACTTTTTTGCCAGAAAAAGAAGAACGGTCAATTTTGTTTTGGAGTTTGGTTACATAGTCGTTTATGAAAGTGTCGTCCATATCATAAACAGCGATGCCTATGTGGGTGTATCCATTCTGCGTTTGAGGTAATTTCCATATGGTTATGGTGCTTATCAGGATGATGATTAAGGTAAACAGGATGGAATTATAGCTAAAAAGATTTGTTTTCATAACGGAAATCCTTTCGTGTTCTGTATAATTTATTATCTGTAGTTGATAAATATTGACTAAATTTTTGGAAAACTATTATGTTTAGAGAGTGTTTGAAAAATCATTCCTGCAACCTGCACGCTCTAATTTACGGTATATTTTGTATTCATTCAGGCGAAATATACCGTAAATTGGGGTGTGTAGATTGAATTAAAACTACTCTTCTAATTTGTCAGTAGTGCATCTAATTCCCCGCTCTCAATAGCTGCCTTATCTACTTTATGACATGGAATAGATATATCTTTCATATATTTATTTCGTGAGTAAGTATCCAGCATTTGAATGCTTTCATAGCCAAGTTCGTATGTGTTTTTTATGTAAATGCAGTCTGTTTTGCCGTCTTGGATTTTCTTTATTACCTGTGCAGAAACAGGAAGAAGATAGCTTGAAGAAGGGCTGTTTTCAAAGGCTGCATAGTGAGAAAAGGCAGTTTGCATCGTGGCGGTAATTGCCAGTACATTATTGTAATCGTAGTGTTTTTCTTGTTGGGTTAAATAGTTTTCTGGATAAATTAACAGGATGCCAATTGCATGATTTTGTTCTTCATTAGCGATGATGGAAGATAGCTCATTTGAAGAAAGGCTTTTTTCATGCCACACGTCAAGTATAATAGAATTATTGTGAGCGTAATCTCGGATGGCATCTAATATACGGGAATTCTCTTTATTATAAGTGTAGGGAAGGATTACTGCTACCGTTTTTTTACTTTCGGTGTTTGTGCGTGTCATCATACATTGCGAGGAAAAAAAGGCAATGAAGAGTATTAAGATGATTACTAAAGCATATTTTTTCTTATTATTTTTCATCAGTTTCCTCCTGATTTTAATAACTTCTTTTAATTTAGTGTTATTGGCTACTGTCTATTTGGGCAGTTTTTTGTAATATATATTATAGATTTAGTTCAGTGTAGTATTGTTAGATTATTACAAGTTGCTGATTTTCTATAATTTTGTTTTATTGGATTCATCTGAATTTATCTCTGCAGTCTCCTCCAGTTTCGGAATAATTATCGTTGCGGTTGTTCCTTCATCTAATTCACTTTCAATAGTGACACCATACTGTTCACCGTAAATAAGTTTGATTCGCTCATCGACATTACGCACACCGATTCCAGAGCCTCGTTTGCTGGAAACAACCCGGTTGTGCATGATGTATTCCACAACTTTTTCTGGCATACCAAGTCCGTTATCGCTTACGTCAATGTGAATAAGGTTATCTTTTTCATAAACAGAAATAGTGATTTCGCCATCATCGTACACACCTTCCATACCGTGATAAATAGCATTTTCAAGTAGAGGCTGGATAGAAAGTTTGGGGCAGAGATAATGAAGAAGTTTTTTGTCTGCCTGTACGGAAAATTCAAACTTGTCCTTAAAACGGATATTTTGAATAGCGAGGTAACTTGTTGCGTGTTCCAACTCTTTTTCCAGTGGGATAATGTCTTTTCCCTGGCTTAAAGAAATGCGGAAAAACTTCGCGAGGGAGGATACCATTTGCTCGGCACCTTTATATTCGCCACTCTGTATCATCCAGATGATAGAGTCCAGCGTATTATAGAGAAAATGCGGGTTAATCTGAGACTGCAAAAGTTTTTTCTCCATTTTTCGTTTTTCCCGTTCATTTCTACGGATTTCGTCCATTTGGTTTTGTAATTTTTCTGCCATAATATTAAAATGTGCACTTAATGTTTTCAGTTCACCAATTCCATTTTCTGCGGCTTTTACTTCATAATTGCCCTTTCCGAATTCCTGCATGGTATCGAGTAATTGGTAGACAGGATTTGTGAAGTCATGGAACAGCAAAATGTCAGTGAAAACAAGAATAATTCCAACAATAAGCAGAAGTAGCCAGATTACATAATAAATACCCATATTTTCTGTGTGAATATTAAACAGGGAACTGACAAGGACGATATTCCAGCCGGTATAACCAATCTGCTGACGTTCGATCAGCCACTTTGTACCATGTAGCTTTTTGATGCTGTAATTGGTGCTGTTTGAGCAATTTTAGTAGTGTTTTCTTTATATAAACCAGAAGAAATTTCTTTTATAAACGGATGATAAAGAAAGTTCGATGTATTATCAAGCAGGTAGCAGTAAGAGTTTTGCGTATTCTTATAATGCTCTAAAATTGCATCGATGGAATCGGTATAGTACTGCATTAAAAGAACACCGGATTTCATTTTGCCGTGATTAATGTACTCTACATAGCGGCTTATCTGAAATACCTGTTTTACGTTGTCGGGATAAACAAGTTTTTTTGAGCCGTAACAAATAGTTTCGATATTATCTTTTGCCTGAGTAAACCAGCTTTCATTTTGCATGGAAGTACTGGTTAAATTGTTAGAGTGCCATAAGTTTTTGCCATCTGTATCATATAAAGCGAGTCCATAGATTGTTTCTGAATTGCTGGTGATTTCATTTGCCAAAATAGTTTTAAAGTTCTTGTCCTGAATATCATATTTTTTGATTGTGTTGTAGTAAATGTTATTCATAATAGAATTGATTGAATCTATTTCATTTTCAATATTTTGTGCAAGTACATTTTTCTGCCTGCTGGTTTCTTCTATCGTTTTACGGACAAGATAGGTAGAAATATAATGAGAAAACAGTATCATGCAGCTTAAAATACAGAAGACAATCGAGATGGACATTATTAAAGGAAAAAGAACACGAATGCTTAATTTTTTATTGTTCATAAATAAATCCTTTCGTTTGTCAGGGAAGAAAATTTCCCGTAAATTGTGACGTACATCTTGCAAAAAGCATTTTTTAAACATACTCTGGATGCCGGGAGAAGGTCCTTTTAGTTATTTTCCCCTCCAAGTTTTCGGTATTTTACCGGAGAGATACCACAGTGCTTTTTAAATACATAGCTAAAGTAATTTGGTTCGGGGTATCCGACCATTGTTCCGATGACATGGCTTTTGTAGTCGGTCATTTTCAGTAACATTTTCGCTTCTTCCATGCGGCGTCTGATGAGGTAATTTAAAAAAGTAGTTTCCGTTTCCTGCTTAAAAATCTTTGAAAAGTAGGAAGAACTCACATGAAGTTCCTTGCAAATGGACTCTACGGAAAGGTCAGGTTCACGGAAATGTTCCTCCACTAATTTCTTTGCATTTTCTGCTAAAATAACGTTATTATCTACCTGCTTTTTCTGAATCAATGTACGCATGAGCTGAAAATAATTAATAAGCCAGTTGTCGAGCTCTTCGCCAGTGTTTAAAGAAAGAATTTTTACCGCCATTTTTTTGGAACCGGCAAATTCTTTATCAGAGGTAATCTGATATTTTTTATAAAGACGGGCGAGGGAGAAGGAAATCTCTAATATGACGATCTGGTATTCATTTAAGTTGTAATGGGCTTCATGTAGATGTTCAAGCATATTTAAAACAGCAGTTTTCAGTTCTTCTTCAGAACAGTGAGTTATGATCTTCTCAATGGAATCTACTTCGGAATTCCAGTCATCGTCTTTTTGAAGCGGTGCATCCTTTTGGAGCGGAAGGATGTCATTATAGTAAGTATAGCTCTCATCTTGAATGACTACATTATAATCAAGTGCTTCTAGAGCCTGCTGATAGAGGACAGGAAGTGCCCTTAAACTGGTACCGCTGGAACTGATGCCGCAGGATATTTTCGTGTGAAAAATACGTTCGATAATGACGGAGGCCTCCTGTATAGTACGGGTAATCCGTTCAATATCGTGCTTTTTATTGCCACATAGAAAAAATACTTCTCTGTCAATCATACCGAAATGGTAGAGGTCCGTTATTTTTTCGAGAGATTCTTTAATCGTTTCCTTGATGGAAAGTTCGGAAAGAACATCATTTAAATCATTTTCACGAATCTTTACAGTAATGATGTGAAAAACTTCATAATCAAAATTCAGTTTTAAATTTTTCATTTGAAGAGTACAATAATCTTCGGTAAGAGTTTCTGTTAAAAGCTGTGTAAAAAACTGCTGCCGAAGAAGAGGAATACTTTCTGTGTAAATGTTCTCCAAGCGGGTGCGGTTCATTTTCTCGGCATATTCTTTTTCGAGTTCCTCATGCATTGTAGTGAGAAGTTTCTGCATTTCGTTGTAGTCGATTGGTTTCATGATGTATTGTGAAACTCCATAGCTGATAGCGGTTCTGGCATATTCAAAATCATCCCAACCGGAAAAAAGAATAATTTTTGTGTTTATGTAGTTCTCATGAATGGTTTTAGAAAGCTCTAAACCGTCCATAAATGGCATTTTAATATCACTGATTAAAAGGTCTGGGTGATGTTCTTCAATGAGTTCTAAGGCCTCTTTCCCGTTTTGTGCCGTACCAACAACGGAGAAACCAAGGCTCTCCCAGTCGATGCCGTTTTTCATTCCATATAATATTTGCTGTTCATCATCGGCTAAAATAATAGTAAAGTTTATCAAGATTTTTTCCTCATTTTTCCTGTAGTTTATTTGTGGTTATTTATATGGTATTTGCTTTTAAGTTTGTTTTTTTATAGTTACGTTGTTGTTTATTTTGAAATTTATTTTTTATAGTTGTTTTTCTATTTATTGTGTTATTTATTTTTGACATAGTTCCTTTGGTATGGATTTTGCTACTTATTTTATTATTTTGCAGCCGTTTAGATTGTACCATAAATAAGAGCAAGTCGATTACATTTTATATCAATCAACTTGCCCTTACTTATTTGCCCTATAATGTTTTATAACTGTTCCGAAACATAGAATTTATTTGAAATGTAAGTTTGTAAATTTAATGAATCGGAATAGTTAGTGTTATATACTTTGCACAGTATCCTGTTGTTATATTGCAGATAGCTCTGTATTTTTAGATTAATCTTATACCTTGTGTAATATTCTGCGATTATTCTTCAGCTTTACCACTGATCTTAGCAACTACTTTTTTCATAAACTCATCATTAAGCTTATATTTAGTCTTAAATACAACGTAAGCAAGAATGATGCCGAGAGCTGGTACAATGCACATCAGCACACGGATGGAGTTCTGTGTTGCTAAAGACTGTACTGCATTTGGAACGTATCCAGTTAACTCTAATACGAATCCGATTGCTAAAGCTGTAAAAGCTGCGGTCAGTTTTACGATTAATGTCTGAAGGGAGAATACGACACCTTCATTTCTGACACCTAATACATATTCGCCATAATCAACAACGTCTGCAAGGAAAACGGTAGCACATCCAAGTTCAAGACCTGTACCAGTTTTAACGATAATTCCCGCAATTGCAGTTAAAGGAATATTAGAAGGACATACAAATCCTACAATGAGCAGTAAGATAAGGCCGATTGGTGGAAGCGTACAAGCCATTAAGAATGCCTTTTTTCTGGATAATAATTTTGTGACTTTAGGGAAGATTAATAATCCAACTACCTCTGCAACAGATGCACTGATCATGAAAGCAGATAACATTCCGGCATTATTGCAAACATAGCTGAAATAATATGTAGCAACACCCATGATAGCCTGAATTCCAATATTGTATAATAAAATTAAGAGGACAGCCCATCTTAACTGGTCATTCTTTTTGATTACAGTGAAAATATCTCTGAATTTCATTTTCTCTGCAGTTCCGGTAGCCTGCTGTTTCTTTGGCAGGTTGATAACGCAGACAGCCATTGTAAAAATAAAGGTTGCTGCGATAATTAATGCGAATCTGTGGTAACCAGTATAGTTGCCGCCAAGTCCTTTGATAATCTGAACACCGAAGCCGGCGATGATAAGAGACTGACCGATGCTGGCAAAAATTCTTGGTAAAACAGATACTTTTTCACGTTCTTCCGGGTCGGAAGTTAAGTTAGGAATAATAGACCAATACGGAATATCCATAATCGTATAAGTCATTCCCCATAAAACATAAACGACAGATGCAAATACACAAAGACTTACACCTGATAAATGAAAGTCTGTAAATACGGTAATGAATACAAAAGCGTTAATCAATGTACCGATAACAAGCCACGGAACGAATTTACCCCACCGGCTTCTCGTATTATCAACAATCATACCCATAAATAAATCGTTAAAAGCATCCCACAACTTTGCAACGAAGAACATACTTCCGATAAATGCGGGAGCAACTTTAATAATATCTGTAAAATAAATCATAGAAAAAGTTGCAATCATTCCATAGATTAAGTCTTTTCCTAATGCACCAAAGGCAAAGCAGTACTTCACACGATTTGGTATTTTTCCCTGGTATATAACACCACTGTTACTGTTGTTTTCCATTTTTCCTCTCCTCTTTTTTTATTTGCGTGTTTCTTAACTTGATTGGAGTTTAGCATTTTAGAAAAAAGAATGACATTTGATATTCTATTTAAAAAATATGAATTTCTATTTTGGAAGATTGGATTAGAAGTGGGATTATGGTAGACTAATTGAGAATCACAGGAAATATTCTGAGAAAGAAAATGAAAGAAAATAGGAGAATATAAGAGAAAAATAAAAAAAGGGGCAAATAAAAAATGAAAGAAGATATATATGAAAATAAATGGGATAAACTACTGAAAATCCATACAATGGGACGCGATGATTCCAATGCAGGACAATATTATTATCCCTATGAACCAACGCCATATTCTGTATTAGAAAGGCTGGCAAACACAGGAATCATAAGAAAAGGCAATACACTTCTTGATTACGGGTGTGGAAAAGGCCGTGTAGACTTTTTCCTTGCCTATCAGACCAGATGCAGGTCCATCGGCGTGGAATATGATGAGAGAATCTACAATAAAGCAATAGAAAACAAAGAAAAAGCCATTTCAGCAGGAAGAGTAGCATTTAAAGCGGAAAATGCCGAATACTTTTCTGTACCAAGAGAAGTAGATAGAATTTACTTCTTTAACCCATTTTCACTTGAAATTTTGCAAAAAGTGATACACAGGATACTAGAATCCTATTACGAAAAACCAAGAGAGATAAAACTACTGTTTTATTATCCGTCAGATGAATATATTTCTTATTTAATGACCGTAGATGAATTTATGTTTGAAGACGAAATAGATTGCAGAGATTTATTTCCGGGAAATGATATGAGAGAGCGGATTGTGATATTTGGATTATAAATACTTCAATCAGAAAATGATATTACTTATCTATTATATTCGGTAATGAAATTGCGGCGTTTTTAATATCATTTTCATATAATATTATTGCAATGAGTAAAATAATTGCTGGAATATATCTTTTATACGATTTTATAACATTAATCTTATATACATTGATTTTATTTTTGTAATCTTCTCTGCTATCTCTCTGGATATTACAAAATTCAAAATTACCACAAATTTTAATAATACGAGGCAGGATAAAAATGGAAAATAAACATATTCAAAATAATCGAAATGAAAATAATAAGAAAAATGACACAACAAAAAAGAGAGGGGAAATACATATTCAAGAAAATGAATATATAAAAAATCGAAATAATTTTTACAATCAGGAAGATATTCAAGGAAATGTACACTATGACAGTACACATAAAGAAGGACATTCTCATAAGCATGAGGAATTGTCAGAACATCAACATATTGGTAAATCAGAAAAGTCATCAGTGAATCAGCACACTCATAAATCAGGAGAAGCATCAGTGTACCAGCATACCCATACCCATGTAGATGCAAACGGAAATGTTTATACTCATACACACACCCATTCGCCCCAAATCGTGAAAAACGAACTAAACCGCATTGCCCGGATTATAGGTCATATGAAGTCTATAAAAATTATGATTGAATCTGGAAGAGACTGCAGCGAAGTGTTAATCCAGCTCGCCGCTGTAGATGCCGCAGTCAAGAGCCTTAGCCGGGTTATATTGAAAGAACATATGTCAACTTGTATTGTTGATGCGATAAAAACGGGGGATGATGAGGCGATTGAAGCATTGAATGAGGCGATAGACAAGTTTATGAAGTAAATTCTGGAGTTCGTCTGCCTCGCCAGCTCGGTAATTCAAAATTCACCATTGACATTTGGAAAGAAAAGGATTATTATATGCAAACAAGTTCGTTAGTGAACTAATTGCCGAAAGGCAACCTAAGGAATATGAAAAAGATACATAACAGAAGGATAAAACTATGCGGGATTCGTTAATTAATACCTGTGGAATGAAGATGCGTAAGCTTCTTGATAAAAAGTCAGAGGTGTTTGCACAGAAATACGGAGTGAGAAATGTAGAACTGGAGATTCTTTTATTTTTATATCATTCACCATGTGGTGATACAGCAAAAGATATTGTGGAGGAGAAGAATTTATCCAAAGCACACATTTCAAAGTCTGTAGATAATTTACGGGCGAAAGGTTTTGTCGTTTTGACAGAGGATGAGAATGACCGCAGAAAGAGACACATTGAGTTAACTGAGAAGGCTGTGGAAGCAGCGAAAAATATGATGGAGGTTCATAATGAATGTAAAGAGGTTGTCATGCGTTATGTGACGGATGAGGAGAAAGAACTTATGAACCAGATAATGCAGAAGATGCTTCGCAGTCTGGATGAGGAACTTCAAAAGTAACAGAATTACTTTACGGAAATATTTACAGATAGCATTTACAGGAAGTATTTTTAATGGCATCGACTGATAATGCCACTGGAAAATGACCGGGAGAAATTTTAGATAATTTTTGGAGTATTGATGAAGATGATGACCAAAGAGTTAGTCAGATTAGAAGAAAGGAATGCAGTATATGAAGTCAGTGGCAATAGAAAGGGAATTTGGCAGCGGAGGACGGGATATCGGAATTCGCATCGCGAAAGAGGCACAGATTCCTTACTATGATGGACAGTTGCTGATTGAGGCCGCGAAAGGATATGGCATAGAGATTGCAGCTCTTAAGGAGTTTGACGAGAATAAAGTAGGAAGTTTTCTCTATAATATCGCGATGATGGCAGGCTATAATCAGTATGAAAATATGGCGAAAATTAATGAGATTTTCTATGGAATGAAAGAGACAATCAAGAATCTTCATGCAGAAGGTCCGGCGGTTTTTATCGGAAGATGTTCTACAGAAATTTTGAAATCCTGCGAAGATGTTGTGACAGTTTTTGTTCGCTGTAGTGATAAGGAGAAGAGGGTACAGCGCATTTTTGATAAGGAAAATGTAGACACGATGCAGAAGGCACGTCGTTTAATGGACAGAAAGGATTGGGGCAGGGAAAAGTATTTTAAGTTCTGGACGAAAAAGGACTGGAAGGACGAGAAGAACTATGATCTGGTTCTTGATACAGCGAAGTTTTCTTTGGAGGAGTGCTCAGAGATTTTATTGAAGAGGATGAACGAGTAGGCATTGGAAAGTATAATAATAAACGATGCTGATTTTTGATGAACATAGTAGTCAGAGTAAAATTGTTTTGACAAAAAGTAGTTGGAGGACATAAAGAATGACAAAAATATTTAAAAATATGGCCCCATACTGGTATATGATCGTTGCGATTGTGCTGTTGCTTATTGTGCAGGCGTTTGGCGATTTGTCGCTGCCGCAGTATACGTCAGATATCATTGATGTGGGAATTCAGAATAAAGGTGTGGAGCATATTCTTCCTGTGAAAATGACGGAGGATGAGTATGAGATTTCGCAGTTGTATATGACTTCGAAAGAGAAGAAAATATGGAAAGATACTTATGAGAAAAAAGGTGAGTATTACATTTGCAAGGCGGAAGATGAGGAGAAGCTGGATCAGTTAGATGATACATTTCTTACAGCGATTTTCTTAAATCATAACATGTCAAATGTAAAAGAATCGCAGTTTAAGAAGATGATTAAGAATTCGATTGCTTCGAATCCTGCGATGGCTCCGATGAAGGATAAAATAGATGATATGAGTGTCGATGAGATTGGAAAGATGCTCAACATGGAGTTTAAGAGCTTTCAGGAGGAAGATGATAACGGGAAAAAGGTTACTTACGTTGATGTGCGCCCAATGCTGTATCAGATGAAGCAGACGGGAATGATGAGTGCCAAAGATATCCAGAAGTCCAGAGAAGAAATCGAAAAGAAAATGAATGATATTGGAGAGAGTACTTTATTTTCTACAGGTGTTGCCTATGCGACAAAGTGTGATAAAGCTGCAGGAGTAGATATCGATAAGATACAGACAGATTATCTCTGGAAAGAAGGCGGCCGTATGCTTGGAATTGCATTTATGATTCTGGTAGCGGCGGTTGGAGTCGGTTTTCTTGCTTCTAAGGTAGGTGCGAGTGTTGGTAGAGATTTGCGAGGAAAAATCTATAAAAAGGTTATGGGATTTTCAAATGCGGAAATGAACCGTTTTTCTACAGCATCTCTTATTACAAGAAGTACAAACGATATTCAGCAGATTCAGATGGTTACAGCAGTTATGCTGAGACTTCTTTTGTATGCACCGATTATCGGAATTGGTGGAATTATTAAAGTGTATCAGACCGGAGCAGGAATGGAATGGATTATTGCTCTTGCGGTTGTTGTGATTCTCGGATTTGTTATGCTGCTTGTTTCGATGGCGATGCCGAAGTTCAAAATTATGCAGACATTAGTAGATGGTCTTAACCTTGTTTCCAGAGAGATTTTAACAGGACTTTCTGTTATTCGTGCATTTGGCAGAGAGAAAACAGAGGAAGAGCGTTTTGACGAAGCGAATAAAAAGTTAACAGGAACACAGCTTTTTACAAACCGTATTATGACGTTTATGATGCCGGGAATGATGTTTATCATGTACAGTGTTACCATTCTGATCACATGGGTTTCCGCACAAAAAATTGATGCGGGTACGTTACAGGTTGGTGCGATGACAGCGTTTATTACTTATGCAATGCAGATCGTTATGGCATTTCTTATGATGACAGCGATGTCTATTATGGTACCAAGAGCGGGTGTTGCAGCAGATCGTATTGATGAAGTTCTTAAGACAGAAGCTTCTGTTCAGAATGTGAAGAAGCCAGAAACGCTTAAGGAGCATAAAGGTGTTCTGGAATTCTCACATGTAGATTTCAAGTATCCGGGAGCAGAACATAACGTGCTTTCTGATATTGATTTTAAAGTGGAGCCAGGCAAGACAACGGCAATTATCGGAAGTACCGGCTGTGGAAAGTCTACGCTGGTTAATCTGATTCCAAGATTTTATGATGTGACAGGTGGACAGATTACATTAGATGGCAAAGATATTCGCCGGATTTCTATGGAAGAACTTCGAGAAGAAATAGGATTTGTACCACAAAAAGGTGTTCTTTTCTCAGGAACAATCGCTTCTAACCTGCGATTTGGAAAAGCAGATGCGACAGATGAGGATATAAAAGAAGCAGCAGAAATTGCCCAGGCGACAGAATTTATTGAGACGAAAAAAGAAAAATACGACAGTCCGATTGCCCAGGGCGGAAGTAATGTATCTGGTGGACAGAAACAGCGTCTTGCGATTGCAAGAGCGATTGCGAAAAAGGCAAAAGTACTTGTATTTGACGATAGTTTTTCCGCACTTGATATGAAGACAGATGCAGCACTTCGTAAGGAATTAAATGAAAAGGTGCAGGATGCATCTATCGTAATTGTAGCGCAGAGAGTCAGCACGATTTTACATGCAGATCAGATTCTTGTTTTGGATGATGGAAAGATTGTTGGAAAAGGAACACATGAAGAACTGCTGAAAAACTGTGAGGTATATCTTCAGATTGCAAAGTCACAGCTTTCTGAAAAGGAGCTTGGACTTGAGAAATTAGGTTTGGCAAAAGAAAAAGCAGAGAAGGAAACAAATAAGAAAGAAATCCTTTCTACCAAAATTGATGAGAAAGAAAATAACAAATTAAAGAAAAAGTCTGATGACAGGAAGTTAAAACATAAGAAAGGAGGTAAGTAAAATGGCTGAAAATAAAGCAGGAACATCAAACAGAGGCCCAATGGGTGGTCGTGGTCCGATGGGCGGCGGAAGAAGAATGATGCAAGGTGGAGAGAAGGCAAAGAACTTCAGTGGTTCTTTTAAGAAACTCATTCGCTATATTGGAAATTATAAATTTGCGATTCTTGCGGTAATGATTTTTGCGGCAATATCTACAGTATTTTCAGTAGCTGGACCAAAGGTTATGGGAAAGGCAACTACTGCGCTGGCCGAAGGTCTGATGAAAAAGATTGCCGGAACAGGCGGGATTGATTTTACCCGTATCGGAAAGATCCTTTTGCTTACTTTAGGATTGTATCTGACAAGTACAGTGTTTAACTTTTTACAGGGATGGATTATGACAGGAGTAACACAGAAAATCTGTTACCGCCTTCGAAAAGAAATCTCGGAGAAAATTAACCGTATGCCGATGAAGTACTTTGAAAGTCGTACTTATGGTGAAGTTCTTTCAAGAATCACCAACGATGTAGATACATTAGGTCAGGGATTAAACCAGAGTGTAACGCAGGTTATTACTTCAACAGCAACGCTTATTGGTGTCGTTGTAATGATGCTCACCATTTCACCGTTAATGACATTAATTGCATTTATCATTTTACCGGTATCGGCAATCTTAATGTCTACAGTCGTAAAGTTTTCTCAGAAATATTTCCGCACACAGCAGGAATATCTTGGACATATTAATGGACAGGTAGAAGAAAGTTACGGTGGCCATCTGGTTATTAAAGCATTTAATAAAGAAAAAGACATGGTAAAAACATTTGATGAAACCAATGGAGTCTTATATGAATCTGCATGGAAATCTCAGTTTTTGTCAGGTTTAATGCAGCCAATCATGGCATTTGTCGGAAACCTTGGGTATGCCGGAGTTGCCATTTCCGGTGGACTGTTAGCAATTAGAGGAACGATTGGTGTCGGTGATATTCAGGCATTTATTCAGTATGTAAAGAACTTTACACAGCCAATCCAGCAGATTGCTCAGGTTATCAATCAGGTACAGTCCATGACAGCAGCCTCCGAGAGAGTATTTGAATTCTTAGAAGAGGAGGAAGAAGATCAGGAACACGAGGGAGCGGTATCTGTAGAAAACGTAACAGGAGAAGTGAAATTCTCTCATGTGAATTTTGGCTACAATCCAAATCAGACGATTATCAACGATTTTTCTGTAGACGTAAAGCCGGGGCAGAAAATCGCAATTGTCGGTCCTACCGGTGCAGGAAAAACAACAATGGTGAAACTGCTTATGCGTTTCTATGATGTAAATAGTGGTCAGATTCTTTTAGATAATCATGATGTTCGTGATTATAACAGACGTGATCTTCGTAAAGCATTTGGAATGGTATTACAGGATACATGGCTCTATAAAGGAACTATTATGGAAAATATCCGTTATGGACGTTTGGATGCAACAGATGAAGAAGTTATCGAGGCAGCAAAAGCAGCTCATGCAGACAGCTTTATCCGAACACTTCCGGGCGGTTACAACATGGAACTAAACGAAGATGCAAGTAATGTGTCTCAGGGACAGAAACAGCTCCTTACTATCGCAAGAGCTATTTTGGCAGATAGCAAGGTAATGATTCTTGATGAGGCAACATCTTCTGTAGATACCCGTACAGAGGCTCTTATCCAAAAGGCTATGGATAATCTTATGGAAGGCAGAACGAGTTTTGTAATCGCGCATAGATTGTCTACGATTAAAAATGCAGATGTGATTCTTGTGATGAAAGATGGAGATATTATCGAACAGGGAAATCATGAAGAGTTACTTGCGAAAGGTGGATTCTATGCTCAATTGTATAATTCACAGTTTGAAGAAGCAGCATAATAGAGTTTGAATTCTGGTTTGCCGCAGGCAAGGAGACGCTCTCAGTAAATAAAATAACCTATATTTGTGACTTTAGTCGCTGCGGTTTGAATACTCGCTTACACACGCTCGTATCCAAACCTTGCTCCGAGGCCACAAATATAGGTTATTTTATTTACTGAGAGCTGTCTTTGGCTGCCTATTCAAACTCAGAATTTATTTTGAGAAAGATTTGAGAGAGGAATAGCCTCTCTTTGAGGGCGTTTTGCCTGCGGCAAATTACTATTTTAACAAATGCAATATCGCTTCTAATACTCCTCCCGCCACACATCTTGCCTTATCCGATATATGATAGCAGTTCTCCTGTTCCTTCACACGCGGGTCTACATCAGCAATTTTTAATCCTTTTTTTACATCATATCCCTCGCGAATCATACCACGAATCACTCCGCTTATGAGTGTCTTTACTGGTGTTCCTTCGATATCTGCAAGTATATCTCCTGCTTCCACGATTTCACCTATCTGTCTTAAAATGTGTAACTTTCCTGTAGCCGGTGCATGAATAACACGTTCTTTTGCATAACCTCCTATCATTCCGGGAATTCCAGTATTCGGAGCTGCTTCTCCCTCATAAATTACTCTGCCAAGATTGTGGCCTCTTTGCGTTTCAATTACTGCGTCCACATCTTTTCCGGCACAAAATCCCGGTCCAACTCCGATAACTGCAGGGGCATCCGTTATCTTCGTTCCAAGATTTCTTTTTGCTAAAATAGCATCTACCACAACAGGCGGCTGTACTTCCTGTATCATACTTCCATTTTCATCAATCATTACGGGAATCTGTCCCTGTCCATAAATAGCAAATGCGTCCTCTAAGGATTCTGCTCTTTTGGCTGTTACTCCTTCCACCTCAACTTTTTTATCAAAAACTGCCTCACAAAAACTAATGGTTCGACGAATGCAGCTTGGATTCGCAATTTCAAGTACTAACACCGAAAAACGACTCTGATATAATTTATAAATTGTTCCTGTCGCAATATCTCCTCCACCACGAACAATAATTAAATTCTTTTTCCATTCTTCAAATGTATACATGCATTCTTCCTCTTTTTTTATCCTTATTAATCA
>ERZ894232.1458-NODE-1458-length-21999-cov-17.041925_pt1 | contig 21999 bp, 21 predicted proteins | sample MGYA00380296_ERZ894232 | MGnify/ENA primary metagenome ERZ894232 (study PRJEB32331, sample SAMN06328433) | human gut metagenome | biome: human gut microbiome; feature: stool | host: Homo sapiens | collected 2014-08-14 ... | reverse complement strand
ATGCCAACCCCGCCCCGGCTCCAGCGTTGACGATAGCGCTTGACCCGCCCCAGCACCGACCCCGGCGTTGGCGCTTGCCCAGCGTTGACGCTGGCTCAGCGTAGGCGCTAGCTCAGCGTTTACGCTTGCCCCGGGCCACCCCTGCCCAGCGTAAACGCTTGCCCCGGGCCACCCCTGCCCCGGCTCCAGCACAGGCATTGGCACCAGAATTGACACCAGCGACGACGCCGGCGCCGGAGTTGACGCCAGTAACGGCGCCGGCATTAACGCGCACTCCAAGGTTCGCTTCAACCGGTTTGTCCACCTCAAATTAGTGCCTGTCCCCTTTTTGAGGTTATAGGAAAAAACGGCCCGGAGCCGAAGCCCCGGGCCGTTTGCACCAGACGGGTTAAAGAGGCCACCGCCAGCTAGTCGATGGCGATCTTAGTGACGTTCTTCTTCTCAACGAACTTGGGCACGTTGACCGTGAGCACGCCGTCGGAGAACGTGGCGGAAAGGCCCTCGCTCGCGGCATCCTTGAGGTACACACCGCGGGTGGCGCTGTAGGCGGTGAACTCGCGCTGCAGGTAATTCTTGCCCTTGTCCTCTTCCTTCTCCTCGACGTTCACGGAGATGGACAGACGGCCCTCGTTGAGCTCGACGTCAAGATCATCCTTAGTCACACCGGTGAGATAGGCCTTGACCTCGTAGGCATCGCCCTTGTCCTCAACGTCCACGGGGAACGCCTTGGAGGACAACGCGGCGCGCGGGATATCCATCATGTCGTCGAAGATGTCGAACAGCGAGTTGGTGGAAACGGGGAGAATGCCATAACCCTGACGATACGGAACCATTGCCATAATTAACCACTCCTTCGTGATGCGCGCGGGGTCCATGCCCCGCGCTAAACACGCGCTCAGCGGGTGCGTGCCTTTGTTTGACATCTTCGTTATGCCCGTCCCGCACTCAGTTATTCAATGTAATAGAAGTTTTTTAAGCGTCATATAGTCATCAAATCTAAGCGCAACATACTTAGATTTATGCTGACACGCGCGTCGGAACAGTGCAATGGCGAAGCGCTGGCAAAAATAAGGCGATTATGTAACGAAAAACGCGACCCTCCGAGTACAAGCCCCGAATCGATGAGCGTTATCTGGGAAAACGCTCATGTTTTGCAAGGTCTACTCGACCCATTGGATAATTCGTTACATAATCGCGCGATTTGCGGCAGGGCACCCCAAAGAGGGGCCCCACCGTCTTGGTTCTGTGGATCTTTGCGCAGCCCCACGACCGCTATCGATCCTGTCGGCCTTCCACAGCTGCTGTCGACCTTGTCGGCGTTCCACACCCGCTATCGGTCTTGCTGGTGTTCCATGCCCGCTATCGACCTTGCCCTGCTCCACGCCCACTATTGGTCTTGGCGCTGCTCAGCGCCCGTTTTTACCTGGTCCAGCTCGCTCAGCTTGAAACGGTACGCCGCCGCAATCACGTCCACACAGCCTTGGCGTCCGAGCTTCGCGCGGTTGACCACGAGGTCCTTACCGTCCGTCATCTTCCACTTGCCTGCGGAATAGCGCTTATAAAACGCCTCGCGCGCATGCTGCATCTCGCGCACCAGCTTGGCGCCCGCACGCTTGTCCAGCCCGCGCTTGGCGCGAACGATCTCGACGCGCTCATCAAACGGCGCCGTCACCAGCACGGCGATGTGGTTGGGGCTGTTGCGCAGCAGGTAGTCGGACAGGCGGCCCTCAATGATGCAACTCCGCGTAGCCGCCAAATCCACAATCACCTGACTCATCGACTTGAACAGCTTATCGGAGAGCGTGCGCGAGTCGACTCGGTCGGGCAAAAACGCCATGAACTCCGCCGCCATGCGCTCATCGTACTCGGCGACCTTGTCCAACGCCTCGCCCGCGCGCGACGCGGAGCGCACGAGCAGCTCGTTGTCATACAGCGGAATCCCCAGCTCGACGGAGAGCATCTTGCCGATCTCGTGCCCCTCGGCGCCATAGTCGCGCGCTATGGTAATGACCACGGGCTGATCGACGCGCGCCTCTTGATCCGCGGCGATCCTGCGTTCATGCATGTTTTTCAAAAATCCCATGACAGTCCTTTCAACAACGACAAGGTGTGGACGGAGCGAAGCACATGCAATTAATCTGAGGCATGCACCCGCATGTGGCCGACAGCGCACGAACAACCACGTACCGCCGCGCCTCGGGTCGTACCCGCCCGCACCCATCGCACACGGCACCCCGCCTCAACGGTGCGCCGCGCCAAGTCGCTTACGCGGCAATTGCCCTGCGCTGGAACCGGCGGACCAGCAGCGAGATGCCAAAGTTCAGGGCAAAGTACAGAGCGAACACAAAGCCATAGAGCATGAGCACCTGATCGAGCGAGACCGCATGGGCCATGACGACGTTGGTGGTGTACATGAACTCGGCAACGTTGATACCCGATAGATACGAGCTGTCCTTGATCACCGTGGTGCACTGGCCAAACAGCGCGGGCGTGATGGTCTTGAACGTCTGCGGCAAGATGATGTAGCGCATGGTGGCAAAAAAGCCGAAGCCCTGGCTCTGCGCCGCCTCGAACTGGCCGGCGGGAATGGCGTTGAGGCCCGCGCGCACGATCTCGGCCATGACGGCACTCGTGAACAGCGTGAACGCGAGAGTCGAGATAAAGATGTCCAGACCCTGCACCGTAAAGTAAATAAAGAGGATCCACAGCAGGTTGGGCGTGCAGCGGAACAGCTCGATATAAGCGCTCACCAGCCAGCGAAGCGGCCGCGGCCCGTAGGCCTTGACGAGGGCGAGCACCGTGCCCAGGATGACCGAGCAGACGATGGACAGCGCCGAGATCTCGATGGTCTTGACGAAGCCGCCCATGATGTAGACGAGATTCGTTACGTTGAAGATCTCCATCGCTTACGCCTCCTTTCCGTTGGCCGTAGCCGCCACATCGGTCACGCCGGGAATGACCTTGGCGCGCGGGCGCTCCTTGCTGCGACGCTCAAGCCACTGGCCGAGCATGGCAAGCGGAAAGCAGATCAGGAAGTACATAAAGCAGCAGATGATGTAGCCCTGCAGGTAACCGTAAAGGCTCACGAAGTTATCGGAGCGGTACATGAGGTCGCCGCCCGCCACGAGGGCGAGCACCGAGGTGTTCTTGACCAGGTTGAGCGCCTGATTGCACAGGGGCGGCAAGATGATCTTGAACGTCTGGGGCAACACGATATAGGCGTACGTTTGCAGACGCGAGAACCCCTGGCTCTGCGCCGCCTCCATCTGGCCGCGCGGAACGGCCTCGATGCCCGTGCGGATAACCTCGGCGACGTAGGCCGCGTGATACAGGCCGACGCCCAGCGCGCCAAGCGCGAACGGCGCGATGCGCACCGGCTGAGCGGCGCCCGTCACAGCCTGCAGGAACTGCGGACCCGCCATATACATAAAGAGCACCTGCACGGGCAGCGGCGTGTTCTGGTAAAACTCGACATACACGCGAGAGATGCCGCGCAGCACGCGCGAGCGCGTGGTGGAGAACACGCCGAGCAGCGTGCCGAGCGCGAGCGCGAGCGCGAGGCCCGCGACCACGACTTGCAGGGTTACGCCAAATCCATCCCAAAAAGTATCCATGTTGGCAAACGCCAACGACCAGCGTTGGGGGTCAAGCAAACCTTCGAGCATTTACACCAGCCCCCATTCCTTGATCTTCTCATCGAGCCAACCGCTTGCGGCGCAATCGAGCACCGTCTGATCGACCACGGCAGACAGGTCGCTGCCCTTTTTGGTAGCAATGCCATACTGCTGCTCGCCGAACTTGACCTCGGGCTCAAGCAGCTCGACCGTCTCGTTCATGTAGCCCGCGAGCGTGGAGCGGTCCATGGCGAAGCAGTCGATGTTGCCCGCGTCGAGCGAGCTCTTGATGATCGGGTAGCCCGAGAACGCCAGGAACTCCGGCGTGGCGTCGATGCCCTCGTCTTTAAGCATCTGCTCGATGAGGCCCTGCGTGGTAGCGCCCTGGCTCACGCCGATGATGCGCCCGTCGAGGTCGGCGATGCGCTTGAAACCGCTGCGCTTCTTGACCATGAGGCCCACGTAGTCCGTGCGGTATGCGCTTGAGAAATCCCAGCTCTCGCGGCGCTCGGGGGTGATGGTGTAGGTGGCGCACACGATGTCGAGCTGGTCGTTGTCGATGAGCGGACCGCGGGTCTTGGGCGTGACGTCGGTGAATGCCACGAGCTCGCGCTCGCGTGCCTCCTCGTAGCTCACGCCAAAGATGGACGCGGCGACCTGATAGCACAGGTCGATCTCCATGCCCTCGTACGTGCGAGCGGCCGGGTCGTAATAGCCGTAGCCGGGAACGTCCTTTTTGACGCCCGCGTTGAGCTGACCGCGCGCTTGAATGGCGGCCAACTTGGAGCCGGGGGCGGCGGATGCGGAGCCCTGCTGGGTCGCTCCGGAGCCCGCGCCGCAACCCGCAAGGACGCCCGCGCCCATCAGGGCCGCCGAGGCGGCGAGGCCGCGCAGCAGCGAACGGCGCGTCGGGCAAAAGGCGGACGTGCGGCCACGGTGCGGCGCGGCAGGGCGCTCGCCGGCAGCAGAAACGGAGTCCTGCATCGGCGCCGCGGTGGGGCGCTCCAGTTCATGGCCCCGGGCCTCGACGGCGCGCGGGGCGGTATTCGCAAGATTCTTCATGTGCATCGCCTCGCCCTAGTGCAGGATCTTCGCGAGGAAGTCGCGGCAGCGGGGGTTCTGCGGGTTCTCGAAGAAGTGCTCCGGCGAGCCCTCCTCCAGGATGCGGCCGTCGTCCATAAAGATCACGCGGTCGGCCACCTGGCGCGCAAAGCCCATCTCGTGCGTCACGCAAATCATGGTGATGTTCTCCTGCGCGAGCTCGATCATGACGTCGAGCACCTCCTGGACCATCTCGGGGTCCAGGGCGCTCGTGGGCTCGTCGAACAGGATGATGGGCTGCTTGGTGCACAGGGCGCGCGCGATGGCGACGCGCTGCTGCTGGCCGCCGGAGAGGTTCTGCGGGTACTCGCCCGCCTTGTGCGCCAGGCCGACGCGCTTGAGCGCCGCCATGGCGGCCTCGGTGGCCTCCTCCTTGGACTTCTTTTGCAGCTTGATGGGCGCGAGCGTGAGGTTGCCCAGCACCGTCATGTTGGGATACAGGTTGAACTGCTGGAACACCATGGAGCTGTACGTGCGCGCCATTTCCAGATGGTTCTTCTTGGTGAGCGGGGTGCCGTCGATGATGACCTCGCCGCTCGTGGGCTCCTCCAGGTAGTCGACGCAACGGATGAGCGTGGACTTGCCCGAGCCGGACGGCCCGATGATGACGAGCTTTTCGCCCTCCTTGACCGTGAGGTCGATATCCTTGAGAACGTGTAGGTCGCCAAAGTACTTATTCAGGCCCCGAATCTCGATCATATTGGCCATGCGCTCCTCCTTATGCCAATCAAACAAGTGTCCGTTATACCCTATTTGCCCAGCTACATGCAATTTTTTGGATTTCAAAACCATTTCAATATCGTTTCTATTGAGCGCACGGGGAGCCGCGTCCGGGGTCCCGGGCGGCGGCGGAAACGCGGGCGGGCGCGGGCCGTGCAGCAGCGGGCGTGCCTCTGGGCGGTGGCGAGCTGGCGGCAGGGCACGTGGTCGGGCGCGCACCCCGGGCGGCAACGGGCGGGGCTCTGGGCGGTGGCGAGCTCGCAGTAGGACACTCGGTTGGCCACGCGGTTGGGCACTCGGTCCGACTCGCGGGCGGGCACTCGACCTGGCTCGCAATCGAGCACCACCCGAACAGCCGCCGGCCGAGGGACCACCGCCCTCACACACAACGGCGTCTTGCATGAAGCCGACGCACCTCGTTCGCGCCCAAATTCATCTGAGAAAACAACCTCTTGCTGGGCATAATGAGCGACAGACGTCTGTTTAAAAGGAGGCACCATGCCTGCACTGATTACCCACCGCCTGTTTGGCGAGGAGAGCATCGAGCGCCTGCCCCAGGGCCTCATCACCTCCGATGACGAGCGCGCCGCCTTCCTGCTCGCCAACCAGGGCCCCGACCCGTTCTTCTTTCGCTTTCGCACGCCCCACATGGGCGCCTGCATGGAACTGGCCCGCGTGATGCACCGCAGCCGCATGTCACGCCAACTCGCCGCGTTGCGCGACGGTGTTGCGCACCTGCAGCCCTCCGACGCCAGCGTTGGCCGCGCATGGACACTCGGCCTGCTCTCGCACTACGTGCTCGACCGCAACGCGCACCCCTTTGTGTACGCCCAGCAGTGGGGCATTCAAGAGGTTGACGGCGACCTCACCGGCGCGGGTAGCCAGGTGCACGCGGTCATCGAGAGCGACCTTGACGTCCTCATGCTCCAGCTCAAGCGCGATGGCGCCACCGTCGCCGACTACCCACCCGTGGGCGAGCTGGTCACCAACGCGCGCATCGATAAGGTCGCCGGAGCCCTCATGAGCTTTGTGGCAAGCAGCGTGTACGGCCTGAGCGTGGGCGCCAACGAGTACGGCGGAGCCGTCGCCGATATGCAGCTCGCCTACCGCATGATCGAACCCGCGGGCTCGCTGCGCTCCGATGCGCTCGCGCGTCTGGAAGGCCTGGTCAAAGACTACTCGCTGCTCCAAGCGCTCGGGCATCGCGTCACCGCCGAAGCCCCCGCGGGAGCAGGCAATCTGGCGTGCCGGGAATGGGTCAACCCGTTTACGCAGCATGCGAGCACGGAGAGCTTCCCTGCCCTTTTTGAGCGTGCGCTCGATGACTACCAACAGGCCGCCGCGCGCTTTATCGAGACGGGAGACACGACGTCCGTGACCGAGCACCTCAACTACTCCGGGCGCCCGCTCAATGCAAGCGAGGAGTTCGACCGCGAGGAATAAGCACGAACGCTGAGTCCGTGTACGGCGCAAGGGTTTGACCCGGCGCTTCAGCGCGGGCGGCGCAAGGGTTTGACCCAGTGCCTCAGCGCGGGCGGCTGGCCCGCACATACGCCGCACATGGGCTTTCCTTGATCTCGCGCCGCGCATGGGTCCGACCCGACCCCGCTCCGCACGCGGGCGAACGTCCCATTTCGGCCCAACGATGGCAATGGGCGCAAGGAGCTCACAGGCACCGACAGGTGGCGCAGGAAGCTCTCGGGCGGCCGCAGGAAACGACAGATGGCGCGGAAGACTATTGGACGCCCGCAGGTCGAGCGCGGCGGCCCCTGCGCAGCAGCGGATCATGCACGGTAAACGCCCCGGCGGCTGCAAGCTGCCCCCATGAAGGGGGTGCCCACAGCTGCCGGGGCGTATCAAGGCAGGTTGGGTGCCGGATGGTCCGTCGCCTCATCGCGACGACACACCGCGTGCGCTATCGCGACAGCACCTTGGACACGCGGCCGGCAACGGCAGCGATGCACACCAGCGCCATGCCGAGCTGCACCAAAAACATGGGCGCCACCGAAGCGATGGAGCCGAACAGCAGCGCGCGAACGAATGCGACGATCCCCGCGGGCAGCGATCCGCCAAACCACAACGCAGCTGCCAGCACCACTTTTCCGCTCAGGTTAAATACATCCGAGCCCGCACGAGTTATCGCCAGCCACGCGCGCACCTCAGCCACCAACAGCAAAACGGGAAGGACCAGCGAGACGACAGACAAAACCGATGTCAGCCACTCCATGCTCTCCACGGGCGCCGTCATCAAAACGATATCGATCAACACGGTCGCCAAGGCGCAGGCGAGCGATATCACGCCCACCTCGGTGAGGGAACGGCGTGCCGAACAGTTCATGCATCTCTCCTTGTCTTTTTCTAGCAAATCGCCCGTCAACCACGCGCAGACGTTGCTCACCAGTCAACAGCTCGCGGGCATTACCCCTCGGTCAACCACGCGCGGGCATTGCTCTCCTGCCAATAACCCGCGACCATTACTCGCCGGCCAGCCACGCGCAGGTATTACTCTCCGGCGCCGTCGCCCTGCCCGCGCTCTTTCGTGAGCTTCTTTGCCTGATGGCGCGAGGCAAACCACACGATGAACGTTGCTAGAAAAAACAGCGTGGTGGCGATGCTCGCGATCATCTCGAGTTCCGCGTTGGCCAAATACACCCCAAGGCGCGCGACCATAAACATGAAAACGGTGAGGGCGAGCAGGCCGTACGCAACCCTGGTAAGCGGGAGCTCGCGGTGCAGTTGGTTGTCGATGGGCGCGGGGCCGCGGGCGGCCTCTCGGCGCGCACGCAGTTCCTGAGCGGCCTCCTGGGCACGCGCGTCTTCCTCCCGGCGCGCCGCCTTTTCCGCCGCCTTGTCCATCTTCTTTGCGTCTGCGTGCTTTTTCGCGCTCACCGGATCATTCCCCTCATGTGTTGCATATTGCTACCCCGCCTTTTACCCAAAGAGGGCGACCGAGTTGTCCCACAATGCCCGGGCGATCGTGCTCGGGAGCTCTCCCGTACGGTCGCAGCGGTCGTACACGAGCGTGTCCGCCGTCTGCGCAATCATGGCAGGCTCGCATTCGAGGCCGCGGATCGGCTCGGGCGCCATGTAGGGGCAGTCGGTCTCGAGCAACAAGCGATCGAGCGGGCAAACGGCAAACGCCTCGCGCACCTCGTCGTTGCGCCTGAACGTGGCGGCGCCGCCAAAGGCGACGTGGCAGCCCAGGTCCACAAACCGCTCCATGGTGGCGCGATCCTCGCCAAAGCAATGCAGCACACAGCCGACGCGCGGCACGCCCACCTGCTCGAGCACGCGCGCGGCATCGGCGTGCGCCTGGCGCGCCGCGTCGCCGGTATCGTTGCGAAGATGCAGCTCAACCGGAACGTTTCGGCGCACGGCCAGCTCGACCTGCCGCGCCATCACATCCATTTGCAGCTCATGAGGAGCCGCCTCGATGTCGTCATCCGCGTCGAAGTGATAGTCCAGGCCAACCTCGCCCACGCCCGCGCACCACGGGTCGTCCAGCGCCGCCTCGACCTGCGCATGCACGGCATCCGTGTAGTCCGCCGTGCCATAGGGGTGCACGCCCACCAGATACCGAACCGGCAACGGGGCCCCCGCCTGCGCCGCGCGCGACGCCACGTACTGCAGCCAGGCGGAAAAGTCCGTTGCGTCGCGGGTTTCCCCACACGTATCTGACACAGGGTCGAACAGCGTCACCAGCCCGCGGACACCGGCGCGGTACGCGCGCACGAGGACTGCAACGGGGTCTTTATCCTCGCCCCAAAAGGAGCGCAGGTGAGCATGCGTATCGAACAGCGGGGCCTGCGGTCGGGGCAAGTCGAGCACCTTGTTCTTCTTGGTGAACTGCAGCTGCTCCCAACCCGCCAGCCCATCCTCTGCAGACGGCCACACACCGGCGGACGGCACCGTCCCCGGCGCACACGCGGGCCGCATTGGTTCATAGGTCATGGTGTTTCCCCTCGTTTGCTGCGCCTACGACAAAGCGGATGCAGCCGCAAGAGCCTCGGCGAGCTGCACGAACTCGCTCGTGGACAGGGTCTCCGCTCGAGCGGTCGGCGCGATGTCGCACTGGGCGAACGCCGCATCGAGCGCCGCCTTGTCAAAACCGTTGGCGCTCATGGAGTTGCGAATGGTCTTACGGCGCTGGGCAAAAGCGGCATCGACCACGCGCGCGATGTCCTCAGCGCTCGGAGCCCCGGCCAGCACCAGAACTGAGGCGCCATCCTGGCCCCCATTCGAGTCGCATGTCAAAACGCCGTCAGAACCCGCCGTCGAAACCGGAGCATCCGTGCCGCACGCAGCGTCAACTTGACGATCCGGCAACGTGCCGGGGAAGCCCACGCGATCGATGCGCACAACCGCCGAATCCACGTGCGGGGCGGGCATAAAGCAACGCGGCGGCACCTCAAAACGGCCCGTGACCTTGCCATACAGGGAGAGTTTGACCGTATAGGCACCGTACGCCTTGGTGCTGGCAACGGCGGCGATACGGTCGGCAACCTCTTTTTGCACCATGACGACCGCGCGCTTGAGGCTCGGCATGGTCTGGAAGAACTGCAGGATGATGGTCGCCGCGACGTTGTACGGCAGATTCGCCACGAGCAGCTCGGGCTCACCGCCAAGAGCCTCGGCGATCTGCGCCGGCGGGACCGCGAGCGCGTCGCCCAAAATGAAGTTGAAGTTGGGATGGTCGATCGCATGGGCCGAGAGCACCGGCTCGAGCTCAGAATCCATCTCGATCGAGGTCACGCGACCCGCGGCCTGCACAAGCGCCAGCGTGAGTGTGCCGATACCGGGGCCCACCTCAAGCACACGCTCGGAGCCCGTGAGCTCGGCGAGGTCCATAATGCGCTCGATCACATGGTTGTCGATGAGGAAGTTCTGCCCCAAGCGGTGCTTTGTGGCCAGGCCAAAGGCCTCGAGCATCTCTCGCGTGGCGGAGGGATTGGCCAGAGGGGAGGTTGTCATGGGCGAAACCCTTCACGATGACGTATTACAACGTGCCTAGCTTACCAGCCCAGCCAGAAGCCGGGCAATGGCGAGCCGCAGCTGGGACAAGACCCATCAAGGCAGAAACTGGGCCGAAGGCCAGCCCGAGCGCAGTCGGAACCGGGTTGGAGCCAAGACGAAACAGGTCGAATGTCGATCCAAACCAAGTCAATCTTGAACGAAGCTGAGATGCCGCCGAGCCGTCGCGGAACCGGTTATAGCAAAAGACGGGCTGGAACTGTGGCTGTGACGAACGAAGTTGGCCAAAAATGGGCCGAGGCGCGCAAACGCAGCCCGAGCCAGATCGGAGCCGACCCGAGCATGGCTTGAGTTGAGGCAGCGAGGGCCTGAGTTGCGGTCAAACCAGAAACGAAAACGATATTATCGTGACCCTCATGCAATCCTCGTGGTTGAGAAGGTGCAGCCAAGCCAGAAACGAAGACGATTCTATTCCTGCAAATGACCCGTCGATCCCCGTTGATGCCGCAAATCAGGCGAAAAGGTAACGAACTTCGCGACGTCCTGAGCACACGCGCAATTTGCCCTTTGTTTTCCCTGATAAAGTCTTTTATCTTTGGCGTCTACTCGGGAGGTACGGATCTTCGTTACCTTTTCGCCTGATTTGTGGCTTGCACCCCACGCACAGGGAGCAAAAAATCAGACCCGAGCCAGAGGAAAGGCGCCCCTCGGCGCCTTTCCTCTCATCTTTATCTGGCCGTGCCCCGTGCGGAGCATGCGCCCAGCACATTTCGACGCAAACAGCCCTTACGCCAAGCGCGGGAATAGGGCCTCGCCCTTCTCGACCGGCAGGCCCGCGGCAAGCTGGCCCCATGCGCAGGCGGCTGCCATGTTGTCCGTGGCGGCCTCGCCCTCGCAGCCGATGCGGCGCAGCGCGTCGGCGCTGGTGCTCGGCATGAGCGGCATGAGCAGGTGCGCGGTGATGCGGATGCACTCGAGCAGGTTCCAGATCACGTTGGCGAGCTCGCCGGCCTTCGCGGGATCCTTGGCGAGTGTCCACGGCTCGGAGTTCTCGATGTAGAGGTTGGCGGCGTGGACGAGCTCCATGACCTCCTTGGCGGCGTCGCCGTAGGCGAAGGACTCCATCTTGGCGGCATAGCGCTCGAACAGGCCGTCCGCCACGGCGGCCAGCGGGTTCTCGGCATAGCCGGCGGCGCTGGCGTCGCGCTCAGGCGTGGCGGCCTCGAAGTACTTGATGCACATGTTGGTGGAGCGCGAGATCAGGTTGCCCCAGCTGTTGGCGAGGTCGGCGTTGTAGACCTGCTCCATGCGGCCGAAGCTGATAGCGCCGTCGGTGCCGGGGGTAACGTCGGTCATGAAGTAGTAGCGGTAGCCCTCGACGCCGAGCTTCTCGATGACCTCGCGCGGCGCGATGGCGTTGCCGCGGGACTTGGACATCTTCTCGGCCTTACCGGTCTCCTCGTTCTTGACGGTGAGGAAGCCGTGCGCGAAAACGTGCTCAGGCAGGGCCTCGCCCAGCGCCATGAGCATGGCGGGCCAGATCACGCAGTGGAAGCGGATGATGTCCTTGCCCACGATGTGGGTCTGCGCGGGCCAACGGTAGGCGAAGTCGGCTGCCGCCTCGTCGCCCTCCTGGCCGTAACCCACGGCGGTCATGTAGTTGGTGAGCGCGTCGAACCACACGTAGGTCACGTGCTCGTCATCGAACGGGACCTGGATGCCCCAGTCGAAGGACGTGCGGGAGACGGAGAGGTCGTTCAGGCCGCCCTCGACGAAGGAGCGCACCTCGTTCATGCGGAAGTCGGGCTGGACGAAATCCGGGTGCTCGTCGTAGAGCGCAAGCAGCTTGTCCTGGAACGTGGAGAGCTTGAAGAACCAGCTCTCCTCCTTGACGCGCTCGAGCGGGCGGTCGCAGTCGGGGCAGAGGTGAGCGCCTTCCGTCCCGCGAGCCTCATCGGCCTTCTCGACCTGGGTCTCGGTGAAGAAGGTCTCGTCGGGCACGCAGTACCAACCGTCGTAGCTGCCCTTGTAGATGTAGCCGGACTCCTCCATGCGCTCCCACAGGTACTGGACGGCGCGCTTTTGGCGCTCCTCGGTGGTGCGGATGAAGTCGTCGTTGGAAATCTCGAGCTCTTCCCACAGCTCGTGGAAGTGCGGGGCCTGGCTGTCGCACCACTCCTGAGGCGTGAGGCCGTGCTTTTCGGCGGCCTCGGCGACCTTTTGGCCGTGCTCGTCCATGCCGGTGAGGAACTTGACGTTGTAACCGGCGGAGCGGCGGTAACGCGCCTGGACGTCGGCGATGATGGTCGAGTACGCGGTGCCCAGGTGCGGATCGGCGTTCACGTAATAGATGGGCGTGGTGATGTAGTAAGACGGCTTCGAGCTCATGACACGCGGCTTCCTTCTCGCTGGTTGTTCATGCAATTCTTCATTTTAGCAGGTGAAGCGCAGCCGCCAAACCGCAACATCCTCACACGGCGCGCCGGCCTTCATTCACCTCTTCGAAGTCATCCGCATCGACCATCCACTCGCCAATCATCCTCCCGATACTCGCCCTCGTGGAGTCACTTCCGCCCTCGAATTTTTCCCGCCACCATGCTATGCGCTCTTTTACCTGGCCGAGCAACTCTGGACGGCGAGATACGAGGTCAAAGGGCAAATATAGACATTCCGCTGGCATCTCATTAATCTTATGGACCCAGTTGTTGCCCGCAAGGAGTTCGAAGACCGCCTCGAGTTTGCCCTCATCGAAGCCGAACACATATCCCCGCCTGCCCTTGAACGGGCGTTTCGCGAGTGCGATCCAGGGCACCCGGATAACGTAACCCCATGAAAGCACCTGTTCAAACCCTACATCATCGAGCGACAATTCATACTCCGCGGACAGCTCCCCACGCGGGGAATCGAGGTTGCGGCTGCCGTACATGCCGAACCACGCTCGGACCATCGGGTCGATGGTCGATGTCATCATCGTTTGTCGCAGACAGATAAGGTTCGCCGGAATGAGGAAGATGCTGAAGAAGATCGCGCCGTAAACGATGTTCCGTGGATCGCCCTTCGAATAATACAGGAGCATCCAAACGACACCGACATCGAGAAACACGGCAAATGTCCTTAAGCGCCGACCCACCGTTCCAAAGCGGACATCTTTGAACGCTTGCAGGTTGAGCAAGACCCGCTCGCAAACGTCTATACGTTCGCGAGGCGCATCAAGCAGAGGGGCCGTCAAGCGCACCTGTGGCGCGCCGTACCGTTCTTGCATCGACGTAGGCTCACGTCCATCTAGAGACCCGCCCGCATCGGGTCGAGCGAGCGGCCCGGTTAGACCCTCCGTATGCGAATCCTGCGAGAAGTCCATGGCCGCCCCCAACTTAGCCCTGCAGCTCGAGTGCCAGGTTGTAGACGTCGCGCTTTTTGCGGGAGTACTTTTGAGACAGGCGCTTGGCGAGCGCGTTTGCCGAATCGCCGGCGGCGAGGCCCTCGGCGATGTCGGAGCGCAGCAGCTCATCCGGGTCGACGGGCGCACCGATGGAAGCGCCGGTGGCGAGCGCCGCCTCGAGCCGATCGAGCTCATCCTCGCTCGGAGGCGCCACCACGATCACCATCTCGCCCTTGAGCTCGCCGCGCTCGAGCACCCGCTCGTGCAACTCGGGCGCAGGCGCACGCAGCACTTCCTCATGCAACTTGGTGAGCTCGCGGCACAAAGCGACCGTACGCTGGGGAAACACCTCGGCGATTGCCTTGAGCGAGGCCTCCACGCGGTGCGGGGACTCGTAGAAAATCAGCGCCCCGGGAATGGGGGCCAAACGCTGCAGGCGGCGCACGCGCTCACCGTGCTTGCGGGGCAAAAAGCCCTCGAAAAAGAACTGATCGCTCGGGATGCCGGAGAGAACGAGCGCCGTCACGCAAGCCGAGGGTCCGGGGATGACCTCGACGGGCGCCCCCTCGTTGCAGGCGAGCTCAACGAGCACCTGACCCGGATCGGACACGCTCGGCATGCCGGCATCGGACGCGAAGGCGATGCGCTCACCAGCCAACACGCGCTCCACCAGCTCGGGGGCGCGCCGCTCAATCACGTTGTCATCGCAGCGCACGAGAGGTTTGGAAATCCCCAGATAGGCGAGGAGTTTGCCCGTCACGCGCGTGTCCTCGCAGCACACCGCGTCGGCACGGCGGAAGGTCTCCGCGGCGCGGGTGGAAAGATCACCCAAATTACCGATGGGCGTCCCCACCAGCGACAGCATGCCCCCGGCACCGCCGCCTGCATTCAACGTTTTTTCCGCTTCCATGCGCTACTCCATCATCGCGCGCTCAAGCGGGGCGAGCGCCACGCGGGCGTCCCACGCCGGCAGGCGACGCTCGGTTTTCCATGTTTGGAAGAACCAGCCGTCCGCCGCATCAAAGGTCGCAAGCTGGTTCGACACAAAGACGCGCTCGTACGCGCGACGCCCCTCGGGCGTGACCGAAGAGCCGGAAAGCACCGCAGCGCCTGACCATTCGCCCACGATAACGGGGAACTTGAGGCTCTTCGCCTCGTGTATCAGAGCCTTGTTGCGCTGTATGGCAGAGGTGAGCCCCCGGGGAGTGGTGATGTCCTGAGCGGTCTCATCGCGGAAATGATACAGATGCAGGTCCATGACCACGTTTTGATACTGGTCGCCCGCCATAAAGCGCTTCCAGGCGCCCGGGTGCCCGGAATCGGAAAACACGACGATCTTTCGCGTGGGCATATGGCGACGCACGACTTCATATGCATCGCGGTAGAAATTCCGCAGGTAATGGCTGGGAATACCAACGCTTGCGGAAAACAGCCCCGTGCGCACGCTCATGACGGGCGAGTCGAGCAACTCGATGCCGAGCAAGGGGTCTTGTTCGCCGTAGCGCTCGGCAAGACGCTCGAGCACCTCGAGCGCCGTCGCCCTGCCATTTGCAGACGAATGCCAATCCGCAACGATATCCGAGGTGGTGGCGGAGCTATTGGAATCCCCCTGTCCACCGGGGACCGTCGCGAGGTCGAGCAGAACCTTCATCTCGTATTTGTTGGCCCACTCCATGGCGCGATCGATGTAGTCAATGCAGGAAATGTACGATTCGTGCTCGTTTTGGGAGCCAAACGCGTACCACGGCAACGGAATGCGCACCGCGTTGAGGCCCATGGCGGACATGCGCTTGAAATCCAGTTCGGAGATAAAGGTTTCGTAATGCTCGCGGATGCGCTCGTTATAGGCGGCCGGCCCCAAGACCTGCTGAAGCTCGCCGTCGTTCGATGCGCCCGTCGCGGCAAATAAAGACGGCGTGACCCACGGCTCCAAGATAAACCAGCCGGACAGATTGACACCGCGAATCCTGTCGAACATGGGCACCCCTCTCCGCGTAAAACCTACTCGTCTCCTTAGGATACCCCCACATCGCGGAGCGTACGCGATGGAAAACAAATGCAAAAGGCCTCCCATTTCTGGAAGGCCTCACAATGCAAAGGGTGGCGCGGAAGGGAGTCGAACCCCTGACACGAGGATTTTCAGTCCTCTGCTCTACCAACTGAGCTACCGAGCCACAAGGTGCGCTGTCGTTAACAGCGGAGATTACTATACCAAAGTTTACGATCCGGTCAAGCGAGTTTTTTCCTTTTGTCATAATTCACCCGCACCCCGCCGCCGACCAGGAAGGCGCGGAGCACAATGCGCATAAGAGGCCGCGGCACGCGGGAGGGGCAACGTGCACACATCCCGATCGTCCAAGACGCCTACAGCTCGACCGACCGGCTTGGACACCCCGTCGTCATCCGGACAGGGCGCACCAGGCGTCCTCACCTTGAACGCGCGAAGCCACCTCCCTTGGAGAGCACCGCTCAATCACGAGATACGCCCGGGCACACGAGCGCATGCTCCAAGGCGGAACGCAACTATAACGCTGTATGACCCGACCCACGGCATCGACAAACGCGATATCGATTGGGGCCGACATGAACCACGTGTGCACCGAACGGCAGCGTGGAAACACCAAGATGCGCGGGCGAGTCGCTTCGTCCAACGCGGAGCATGCAATCAGCCCCCTCGCGCGCTGCCAATACGTCGCCGCCTCTTCAACATCCCCATCCCAGCCAAGCTCGCATAGAGCCCGGGCGGCAATCGCACGCCACGCCACGCCTCGCCCAGGGCGCATGGGGCACGATGCGATTCGCGAAACGCCACGCCGCCGAGCCCCGGCCTCCGCTCCCGGCACTCCGCATCGATTGCCCGCATCGCGGCGTTGGCGCAGCACGCAAACCCTCCAACGTCCCAAAAATCCAAGACGCCCCACGCAATCACCTCATCTTCAAGCCATCCCATGTGTCGCCGCAACACACGGCTTCACGGCCAAAACCATATCCCCAGCAGAAAGACGCCCTACATAACCACCCCCGGCCTCCATGGATCCACCGTGATGGACCTCGTGTGCGTCAATTCCAAGGGAGCCCCCATATCGACTCCCGCAACCACCAAGCCCTGGGGCCACGGCGCATACCGCATCGTGCAACGATAGGTGCGCAGGCTCCCGACCATGTGCAGCAGGGACCCTCCGGTGGCGGAATCGCCTCCCGCCTGCTCGGCGGCCTCTACATCGACCTCCACGTCATAACCGTCCATCGCGCGCTCCAAGCGCTCCTCCACGTTCGACGCAGACCCCGCCATCGAAAGGGCGCCCGTCGCGTCGCCCGTCGGCGCCACCCCATGGGCGAGAACGATGTCGGGTGCCACCCGGTCAAAGCGTGCGGCGGCGGACGCAAACACCATCACGTTGTACACGATGAGCGCCACGACCAGCATGACGGGGGCGACGACCGCCATCTCGACGGTTGCCTGGGCATGTTCTTCCCGCATGGCGCGCAACCGCATCACGTCCCCTCACCGACCAGCGAGGCGATATCGCGCACGCGCACGGTCAGTGGAAGCGCGCCGCCGCCCGGCAACGGAATCTCCGCGACGGTGAGCTCCATCGACATGATGCGGTCCTCCACCGCATAGCCAACCGCCCGCACAATTGCCTCCGGATCCGTCGATCCGGCGGGAATGTCCCGCAAGACCGTTTGGACGTTCACATAGCCCTGCATTCCCGATGCCTGAGCAACGTGGGCGCTGTCCGTCAGCACGGGTTTTCGCTGGCTCAAGTCGACGGGCTCTATCCCCAGCGCGCGCACGATACCCTGCAGGCGCTCGCTCAGCCACGATCCGACGGGACCCAGCCCAAGGCCCTCCAAGCCATCCACGATGTCGCCAAACGCCTTGTCGACGCCCGCCCCCGCCTCGCCGTAGGAAACAAGCAGTTCGCCCCAAAGATCCATCACCGAGTCGACGAGGCCCACCGCCCCTCCCGACCCGACACGCTCCTCAAGGGAGCTGAAAAACGACGAGAGCACGTTGTTCTCGCGTGTCGCCCTGTCTGGAGCGAGAGCCGCCGCGGAGATCGCCCCGCGTTCGGCGATGCCCTCCGACGCGGCGAATGGCGTTTCAAGCTCATCCGGCGAATCGACCGCCGACGCGACGACGAGCGCGATGCACCCGTTCCGCCCGGGAGGGGCGATGCGCGGACGTTTTCCCGAGAGAGCCGATATCGCCTGCTCAAAGGCAGAACCCGCCTGCTCCGCCTCGCCCCGTGCACGTGCCTGCTCATCCAATTCGCGTTGGCGAGCGGCAACGTACTCGTCCAAAGCGAGCGTATACGCACGCAGATGATACTCAAAACCGTTGTCGATGCTCGTCGACGCCGCCGGCGCCTTGCCCACATCTCCCACGCCGAACTTGCACACGGGGCATTCGCGCGCACTCCCCTCCTCAATGCTCGCGAGAGCGATCAAAGGGCCCTGCGCGCCCGCAACCCCCGGACACGATGACGAAAAATGCAGGGTCAACCCGTCGTCCTCAACACTCGACGGCCACACAGCGTCGGTATACAGCTTCGTTCGTCGCACCTCATCGGTGTTCTTGGGAAGCAGCTCGACCGTCGAGGTAATCACCCCGTCGCGCTCCACGACCTGCGCGTCCTCCAACATCTGAAGGGCGTATCCATAAAACGCGTGACGCGCAGCCGCGTCCGCCCGCGCCTCGACGCCTTGCCCCTCCGGCTCATCATGCTCGTAACGCCACCGGTAGTACGCCCGCGCTCGCTCGAGAGCCACGTTGGGCTCCCATACCGTGCTCGATGCGAAATCGGGATTGTCCTCAGCCGCTATGCCCGAAAGACGCGCGGCACGCTCCTGCATGTTCCTGCCATCGCGCCCGCAATCCGCCAACCACGCGGCCTCCTTTTTAGCCGCCACCTCCTCGGATATCTGCGATAGATCCTCCGCCGCCTGCTCCAGCTCCTGCGATTCCTGAGTCAGATCATCCAGCGCGATCTGGTCGCCCTCCAACGCCGGAAACTCAGATGCCGAGGTTGAAGGCGCTGCGAGCGCGCTGCCCGTGTATGTGATCGACTCGGTGTTTTGAGCGGTGCTCGCCCTCGTGGCATTGGCCGCGACAAGATACGGCAGGGACCCCTCGAGCGTCTTTAAGCCACGCGAGGCCGACGTCACGAACGTGTTACGCGCTTCGAGCATATCGATGCCCGCATCTAGGGTCTTTGCCGCAGCGCTCTGGGCGCCGGGGACGAAGGCGCCGATCATCCCCACGCCTGTCATGGCAAATCCCGCCAACCCCATGCTGAGCGCGCACGCGTCAAGCACCATCGCGACCGTATGGTACGAGGAAACCACGTTCGCCCCGGCAAGGGCCGTCGTATCCGCGTTGGCCTGGACATCCCCCGACCTGCCCGCCGACCAAACGGCCAGCGTTGCGGAGAACAACAGCGCCAGCACCATCAGCATGGCAACGGCGGACGCGACGGTCGTATACGCGCCCTCCTCGATAAACAGATCGATGCCCCAATGCGCGCATGGACGCCCCGTCTGCTCACCTGCGCGTCCCATTCGAGCGCACGCGTTTCTCGCTCGGGCGCATGCGCGCCCCATGCGCGTTCGCCCCATGCGCACATACCGTGTGTGCACGAGCGCCGCCCTACTCATTCCATGCTTCGATCCACGAGGCATAATCTCCCTCCAGCCATTCCGGTCTCGCTTCATACGAAACGCTCACGCGCATCAAAATGTCCCCCTGCGCGTTCGTCTCCCCCATCGTTGCGGCAAACGCCCCCAAGATGGGCAGGGGACAAACCGCGCCCGCGATCACCACCTCGACCTCGCCTTCCGCGGCCGGCGCCCGCGTGAGCTCGATGTCCCATGCGAGCGGACCGCCCGCATGAAAAATCGAGAGATCGGGGATGGCGGCGAGTCGACGCAGGGCAAAAGACCGGTACGCCTCATCGCCGTCGGCATCGCCCGTCGCCAGCAAGCGAGCGGTCTCGGCGGCGGTCGATTCCATAACGGAGCGCGTATACAGCAGGCAGACCGGCTGCAGCATGAGCAAAAGCAGGAGCAGAAACGCCGGGATCAACATCGCCGCCTCAACCGTCGCCTGGGCAAGCTCCCCATCAGCGCCCTCAGTACAGGGATATGTCGATGAACCCGTCGCCATCCAACAGGTGCGATGCCGCCTGTTGGACGATCCCCGAAAACGTCCCATCGACGGCCGCCCGCCAAATCGCCGCGCACGCCACGACCATCGCCAACAGCGCGACGACGGTAAGCGCATATTCGAGCGTGCCCTGCGCCGTGCGCTCCCGTGCCACACGCCACGCCGCGTCAACCCGCCCGTTCGCATGCTCGCCTCCCCGTCGTCCCCAAAAGTCACGGGCGCCGATCGGGCGCCCTCGCCACATGCGACCGAGCGCGGACCTCACACGCTTCCCGCCAGCACCCTGGCCACCCGGACCATGCTCTGCTCGCCGTCCTCCGTGCTCACCAGCACCACATCGCACCAGGCATCTCCTCTCCTCACCAAGGCGCCCCACACATTGCCGTACATATCGAGGTAGCCGCTCGCGCCGAGTATCACGCCGCCCACATCCGCATAGGCGTCCAACACGCGCTCGGCGGCGACGGGCAGATCGCCTCGTTCGGTCCAGTACACGATCGCGGTCGTCGCGTCGCCGTCATCCCTTCCTCCCTCTCCCTGCGGTAGATCCTCCAAAAATGAGCGCGCGGAGCTCTCTTTGCCGGGCCCATCCAAAAGCCCCCATATGCGCTGCAAATCGTTGCCATTCGTTCCGCCGGTGCCCGCATCGTCGGTTCCGCCCTCCTTATCTGTCCCACCGTCATCACCGACCCCATCGCTGCCGCCAGCTCCGCCTTCGTCGCCAGCCGCCGATTCGGCGCCCTCGTCAAACGACCTCTCATCCGCCGCGTCACCCGAACTCGGGGACCCTCCCCCATCCGCCAGCGCATGGCAGGCCAGGGCCGCAACGATCGCCAAACCCACGCAGGCAAGGAACGCCCAGCCCCACGGGCCACGCGCCCGGACCCGCGGTTCGCACGCCCCGTCTCGCGGGCCGCGCCGCGGGCGGCGCGAACCACACGCCCGGCGCTTCCTCACAGGCCGTTGATGCCGTCGGAAATGGCCGTCCACAACTCACTTACCTTGTCGCGAAACGCGATGATCGCGATGATTGCGATAACCACGAGAACACAGGTGAGCGATGGATAGCTAATCTATAGGCGTGTATCCGCGAGAAGGGAGACCACATGACGTTGCCGGAGATGGCAGAGACGCTGGAGGGGGCGATCCGCATCCTCGAGGACGAGGCGGGCGAGCGCAAGAACCCGAAGTTGACCGTCCTGACGGTCGCGCTCGGCAGGTGCCTCGAGGAGGTAGAGCGTATGTGGGACGAGGAATCGGCATGAAAAAACGGGGCACCCTTTCGGGTGCCCCTTCGCTATGGCCTCGGCATGACGCGCTGCGAGCCGTCCCTGTCCAGGTAAGGCGTGATCGCGATGCCGCCCTCCGGCGTGCGCAGGAGGATGTACATGCGGTTGTCCCGGTCGCACACGACCGTCTGCTCGACGTCGGGCGGAGCGTCGTACAGCGGGCCGTCGGCCTGCTCTGCGACCGTTATGCCCTCCCCCGGCGCGTCGTAGACGGTGACGAGCGGTTCTGGGGCGGGGAGCGGCGCGTCTGCGGCGCGGCAGAGCGCGAGCGCGACCCCCGACACCGCCAAGACCATGGCGCCGATGCCGACGGCGCACAGGGAGCAGACCACGATGGTGCCGCCCATCAGAACGGGTTGGAGGTGCCGATGCCGATCTGGAGGCGGTCAAGCGGCTCGCCGAGCATCCCCGCCCAGCCGTCGTATCCGCTGACGGAGTTGCCGTCGTCGCAGCACACGGTGAGCCAGCCCGCGCGGGCCGTGGTCTGGGAGCGGTACCACGCCTGCTGATACTCGTGGCCGTCCGGCGTGACGTAGTACACCTGCACGCCGTCGATCGCGCGACCGGGCACGCCCGCGCAGCCGTGGACGGTGTCGTTCGGGTCGCCCTTGGTCACCCAGTCGAGCCAGCCGCCGCCGACGATGTGGACGCGGTACTTTACGGAACCCTTGTCGACCTTGACGTAGAGCAGGTCGTGCCGCCCGTTGGGGACGCCCGCGAAGCCGTCCTCGCCGCCGCCGAAGTTGGTCACCTCGG
>ERZ894232.1456-NODE-1456-length-22014-cov-6.646341_pt1 | contig 22014 bp, 26 predicted proteins | sample MGYA00380296_ERZ894232 | MGnify/ENA primary metagenome ERZ894232 (study PRJEB32331, sample SAMN06328433) | human gut metagenome | biome: human gut microbiome; feature: stool | host: Homo sapiens | collected 2014-08-14 ... | reverse complement strand
GAAAACTATTGAGCTAAAAAAAGGAGAACTACCTATTGAAGATATAAAGGTAAATATTGAAACAGGATTTAAAAGCGGACTTTATACACATTTTAGATTTTTATACAACAACTCAAAAAAGTTAAATATTGATAAAAACTTTAGAAATGCAATATTTTATTTTATAAGGGAATTTTGTTACTCATCAATGTTTAGGTATAATAAAAACGGCGGTTTTAATGTACCATACGGAGGGATTAGTTATAACAGAAAAAATTTAAAAAAGAAAATTGAATATATTGAAAGTTTAGAAATCATAGAGAGGTTAAAGAAGACAGAAGTATATTCATTAGATTTTGAAAGTTTTTTAAATAAGAATCTACCAGATAAAAATGATTTTGTTTTTTTAGACCCACCATATGATAGTTCGTTTTCAACATATGCAAATAATGCATTTGATAATTCAGATCATATTAGGTTGGCAAACTATTGCAAAAACACTAATGCAAATTTTATGTTGGTAATAAAAAACACAGACTTTATTTATGAGCTCTATAAGGATTTTTATATAAAAAGTTTTGATAAAAAATATTTGGTTAGTTTTCAAAATAGAAATGACAAAGCTGCAGAACATTTATTAATTACAAATTATAGATTGGGGGATTAACAAAATGCATTCCGAAGCAGAAATAAGGAGAGCGATAAAACCTCTATTAGACAAATACGGACAATTAAACACTTCAGAGATTAAACAAAAATTAGATAAGGTTTTAATATTTGATGACGAAGATAGACAGATGTCAAAAACAAGAAATGAAATGCTAATAATTCAGAGGATAGGTAACATAGTTGCGCATCAACAAGAAACTATAAAAATATATGATGAGGGTTTTGCTTGTGATAAAAGTAGTAGACCAGCATTGTTTACTGCAGTTACTGGTATTTCGAATAGAGGATTAGCACCGATATCTGATATAGAAATAAATAAAAGAATGAGGAAATCTAAAGTTTTTATTGGTAGAGATATTGACTGGGCAAAAAAATATGAAGATAATCAGGAGATAGGTAACTTAGGTGAAGAATTTGTATATCAATATGAAAGAGATAAAGTGGCTAGTTTTAGTAAAGAGGATGTAGAAAGAGTACAGCATTTAAGTAGATTACAGGGCGATGGATTAGGATATGACATTAGTTCAATAGACGAACAGGGTAATATTTTAAGAATTGAAGTGAAAACGACTTCTGGGGAAGAGGATAATATATTTTATATGAGCAAAAATGAAAAAACTTTTTTTGAGCAGTATAAAGATGATGGTGCAATAATATATAGAGTTTATAACTTTGATAAAATAACAAGAAGAGGAAAAATTAAAAAGATAACGGCTAATGAATTATTAAACAATTATATTTTTGACCCAGTAACATTTGCGGTTAGAAAGAAATAAAAAAATAATTCTAAAACTTTTAGATTAGATTGCGGGAGATTAGACGTGATTGCCCATTTTTTCTATGTATGATTCGAAGTAAAATCTCATAATAAATGATAACTATTTTTAAGCCAAACATATTTTCTGCAACAAAAAAGCCCTTAAAACCCAGTGATTTCAAGGACTTAACAGTCTGCGGGGGATGGGACTTGAACCCACATGAACGTACGTTCACTAGAACCTGAATCTAGCGCGTCTGCCAATTCCGCCACCTCCGCATAAAACAATAACCGTATAAAGATACGGTTATTGAAAATGTGTGCGACATGATTCGAACACGCGGCCTTCTGATCCGTAGTCAGACGCTCTATCCAGCTGAGCTACGCACACATATAAAGCACCTATTTGAAAAGGTACTTTATTATATTATCACAAGGATATTATAAAATCAAGAGTTTTATATAAAAAATTTACGAATACTTAACAGAGCCTTTTTCTTGCCTGTCCGACGAAGCGGCGTTATAATAACGTAGAGGTGTTTTTTGTGATAGACTCATTTGGGAGAAAAATAGAATATCTTCGGGTATCGGTAACGGATAGGTGCAATCTCCGTTGCGGATACTGTATGCCTAACGGAATAACGAGCATACCTATGGAAGAAATACTGACCTTTGAGGAAATAGCGGAAGTTTGCAAAGCGGCAGCTTCTCTGGGGATAAAATATATACGGCTTACAGGGGGAGAACCGCTTGTAAGATATGATATAGAAAAGCTGGTATATATGATAAAATCCGTAGACGGTATAGAAAAGCTGACTATGACAACAAACGGTATTTTGCTTAAAGATAAACTGGCAAGTCTTATTAATGCAGGTATGGACGGCGTAAACATAAGCCTGGACACATTGGAAAATGAAAAATACGCATGCCTTACGGGTTTTGACTGCCTTGATAAAGTTGTTGAAGCCTTGGACGCCGCATGTGAAAGCGGTATAAAGGTAAAAATCAATACGGTTGTTCTTAAGGAAAATATCGATGAGTGTACCAAAATAGCGGAATTGGCAAAAGACAGACCTATAGACGTCCGTTTTATAGAATTAATGCCAATAGGCGAAGGGAAAAATTACAGTTCCATAAGCTGCGGCGAAGTGTTTGAGAGGCTGAAAAGAGTATATCCGAATATTTATTCGGAAACATCGGACAGGCTTACAGGTCCTGCCGTTTATTACGGTATAGACGGGTTTAAAGGGAAAATAGGTTTTATAAACGCCGTACACAATATGTTTTGCGAAAGCTGTAACAGAATAAGGCTTACGTCAGACGGATTTTTAAAAACATGCCTTTGCTATGACAGCGGTGTAATGCTTAAAAATATACTTAGGGAAGGCAAAGATATACGTCCGTATATGGAGAAAGCAATTTATCAAAAACCGGAAAAGCATTGTTTTGAAAATAAAACGGAAATTACCGAAAAAAGAGGTATGTCGGGTATCGGCGGCTGATATTTTGTTATAAAATAAAAGGAGGAAATGGCTGTGAGAAGATATTCGGGGAGCCTGCCGCTTATACTTTTGCTTTTGGCAGGACTTGTGATAGGCGGATTTATAGGCGAATGGCTGAGCGCATATCCGTCGTTCTCATTTTTAAACTACGGAAAAACATTCGGTCTTACATCACCTGTTGTTTTGGATTTGAATGTTCTTGTACTTACATTCGGTTTTACGGTCAGGTTTAACCTTGCCGGTATAATAGGTATTATTATAGCATTTTTTATATACAGAAGACTGTAATGGCAGAGGAGACAATATCATGGAAATAATTTTAGCTTCAAACTCATCAAGAAGAAAAAACCTGCTCACCATGCTTAACGTACCTTTCAGCGTAATGGAAAGCGGCGTTGACGAGCGTGTGGAGGAAGCCAACTATATGCAAAAAGGCGTTGAGCATACGCCATACGAATGGGTAAGGGCAATTGCGGCAATAAAGGCAGAGGCCGTCGGCAACAGGGTTGAAGGAGAAAAAATAATAATTGCCGCCGATACAATAGTTACATATATGGGGAAAATACTTCACAGACCTTTTGAAAGAGAGGAAGCCGCAAGCATGTTAAGAACTCTTTCCGGACACAAGCATACGGTTTATACGGGTCTTGCCGTTATGTATAAGGACGCGGACGGAAAATATGAAACGCATACGTCGGTAACGGCTACGGACGTATATATGAGAGAACTTACAGATATGGAAATATCAAACTATGTCGACACGAAAGAGCCGTATGACAAAGCAGGCGGATACGGTATACAGGGAAAAGGCTCTCTGCTTATAGACCGTATTGACGGAGATTATTTCAATGTAGTGGGACTTCCGCTTGTTCAGCTTTATAAGGAACTCAGTGAGAACGGCGTAAATATAATGGATTTTTGGAAATAAAAAAGAATGAACTGCTTTTGCAGTTCATTCTTTTTTTGCTTCGTAATAGATTTTATATGCTTTATAAAGCTTAATTATTATTTTTATGTAAAATATCAGAGATATAAAACTCATAATCAGTATAATAATACTGAAACTCCAGCCAAAACCCTCACCGAATGTGCTTAAAATTACTTCTGCTGATACCTCGTCAAATATAAGAATACTGTTAATATTTACTCCAGACAAAATGCAAGACATAAATAGTGTTATATTTCCAAAAAGCAAAACAAATAAGGTGATTATAACATATATAATAAAATTATTTTTTATACCGGATGAATTTAAGTCTATGTTGCGGTTTATTTCAATAGCATTGTATCCTTTTATAATTTTATAAAATACCGTAAAACAGCAGAGTATAGAGGCAAAACTTACAAGAGTTCCGACAGCTGTCGAGAAAAAGTTTATTCCCGCAAAGCCGCATATACAAACGGCGGCATAGTAGAATATCATTATTTTCGCAAACAGGGCGGCATTTGTGAAACAGTGTTCATCTTCATTCAGATCGTTTATTCCAAGTAAAATAAATATTGAACCGATTACGCTCTCAATGCCGTGAAGAAAGCTCAATCCGAACATGGAAATCAGAAAACCGATAAAAATTTTTTTCATGGTATCACCTTCCGAAAACTATGGATTTGCGTTGTTAATAACTGCGTTCCCTCATACAGCGCTCAACTACTTCCCGTGCCGTATGTTCCTGCTCCTTTTTAACAAAAATTTTGTATTCCGTAAAAGAGGAAGATTTCATGCCGGCGGTATTTACTATGAAAGGGTCTCCTCCAAACAGAATGTCTCTGCCCATTCTGCTTCTTGCCATATCGGTGATTTTTGTTTTGAAACGAATATTCTCGTTTTCAAGCATATTAGTCAGACGATAGAATTCATCGGCATTTTGACTTATATATATTTCTTCGTAGGAGAACATATAAAACACCTCTTGACTTAAAACTTCAAAATTGTACTTGTATATAAACAAAGCATAACATAAAAGGCATATCTTTACAATTGAACGGAACAAGGAAAGGAAGCGGAATTATTTACAAATTTATATGGTTTTATTTGTATAAATTTCCTTGCCGTGTTTGACATTCCGCTATAGTGGGAAGACTGTAATTCTATAGGTAAATTACGGAGAAATATTTTGCCTTTACTAAATTTACATAAGTATAATATTGAAAAAAATACGGAAAACAGTTAATATTAAATATACTGGGAGTTTTATACTTAAAATACAATAGACTTATAAACGGTCGGTTAACATATATGTAATTTATTGGTTGTTTGAGAGGGGAAAGCTATATGTTTGGAAAAGATATGGGAATAGATTTAGGTACGGCAAACACCCTTGTATATGTAAGAGGAAAAGGAATAGTCATCAGCGAACCGTCGGTTGTCGCTATAAATACAAATACGAACGAAGTCCTTGCGGTAGGTAACGAGGCAAAAGAGATGATAGGCAGAACGCCTGGGAATATAGTGGCAATACGCCCTATAAAAGACGGGGTTATAGCCGATTTTGCCATTACCCAGGCAATGCTGAGATATTTTATAGATAAGGCATATACAAGATCGTTTTTCGGGCCGAAGCCGAGGGTTATAATATGCGTGCCTTCAGGCGTTACGGAGGTTGAAAAAAGAGCTGTTACAGAGGCGGCAATTGCTGCCGGCGCAAAGGACAGAGAGGCATATTTGATAGAAGAGCCTATGGCTGCTTCCATAGGAGCGGGACTTCCCGTGGAGGAGCCTACGGGAAGCATGATAGTGGATATAGGCGGCGGAACAAGCGAGGTTGCCGTAATATCGTTGGGAGGAATAGTTACAAGTACATCTTTGAGAGTAGGCGGAGATGAACTGGACGCATATATATCCGCTTTTATTAAAAAGGAATATAACCTTGCCATAGGGGACAGAACGGCGGAGGAAATAAAGCTTACAATCGGTTCCGCATATCCGAAGGACGTACTGGAGGAAATGGACATAAGAGGACGCGACTTGATAACGGGTCTTCCGAAAACGGCAACCATAACAAGTGATGAAATCCAGAAAGCCATATATGACCCTATACATGAAATAATAGATACCATAAGACAGACATTGGAGTCTACGCCTCCCGAATTGGCTGCGGACGTAATGGAAACGGGAATAACGTTGACAGGCGGCGGCGCTCTGTTGTCGGGGCTTGACAGACTGATAACGGAAGAAACGGGCATGCCCGTAAACGTTGCGGACGACCCGTTAGACTGTGTTGCGAAAGGCACGGGAATGGTGTTGGAAAATATCGAAAAGTTAAAGGGCGTTCTTATATCGCCGAGGAAACCAAAATTTTAACGGGGAGCGTTTATAATTGAAAATTTTCCATGAATATAAAAAACAATTGCTAATACTGGCGACAATAGCGCTCGCTCTCATATCGTTTTTTACTGCCGGAAGAAAAATAAACGCGGCTTTTATGGATGATGTTTTCGGGTTTGTAATTACGCCTTTTCAAGGAGCGGTAGCCTCGGTAACGGGGTGGGTAAACGACGCTGTCGACGACATTATAAAAAGAAAGGAACTTGCCGACGAAAACAGACGGCTTAAAGAACGTATAGAGGAACTGGAAGCGGAAAATAAACGCCTTTCACTCTATGAAGACGAAAACAAAAAACTGTCGGAGCTTTTGGAAGTATCAAGAAAATACCGTGAATACGATACGACGGGGGCAAATGTTATAGCCAAAGATACGGGCGTATGGTTTGACAGCTTCCTTATAGATAAGGGAAAAGGAGACGGTATCGGCAATAATATGGCGGTTGTCAATGCAGGAGGTCTTGTCGGCAGGGTAGTTGACGCAAGTTCGACATATTCAAACGTATACAGCATATTGGACAGCCGTTCTTCGGTTTCGGCAAAAAGCTTGAGAACGGGTGATTTGGGTGTTGTTACCGGCGATCATGAGTTGATGAAACAGGGACTTTGCAAAATGGAATACATAGATTCCGAGGCGGAGATAATGGAGGGCGACGAGATAATAACATCGGGTCTCAGCGACTATTATCCTGCCGGAATAAGTATCGGATATGTAACGGAGGTACATCAGGATCAGAACGGACTTACCAAATATGCCGTTATAGAGCCTAAGGTTGATTTTAAACATCTTGATACGGTGCTTGTCGTAACGGAAACCGTGGATGATACTGCGGAGGTGGAGTGATATGATTAACGCTGTCGTTACCGCCGCCGTACTCATAATAAATTTTATACTTCAGACAACGGTTTTACAGCTTATAGAAATACGAGGCGTTATACCCGATACAATGCTTATAATTATAGTGTCGTATTCGCTGTTGCGTGGGCAGAACGCCGGCGCTGCGGTCGGATTTTTCGCAGGTCTGCTTTACGATATATTTTTCGGAAGCGCTCTCGGATTTTATGCTTTGTTAGGTATGCTTACCGGTTATTTATGCGGAATAGCCCACAGGAATTTTTACAGGGAGAATTATGTGCTTCCCGTAACGCTTTCCGCCATAGCCAGTTTTGTAACGGGACTTGTGATATATGTAACGGGATTTTTGTTGAAAGGAAATTACAATGTTTTTTATTTCCTGTTCAGCGTTATCATACCGCAGGCTGTTTATACCGGAATAGCGGCTATTGTCGTTTACAGAATACTGTACAGCGTAAATAACGGTGTTGAGAAAAAGGAGAAGGAAAAGCGCAGGCTTTTCTAGTTTTCCGTAAAGGAATGAAGTGAATTGGATACATTTAAGGAAAGATTAAGCGAGCTGATGAAAAACCGGCTTTTCGTGCTTCTGGTTATTGTAGCCGCCATATTTGCCGTACTTGTATGCAGACTGTTTTATATGCAGATTGTAAACGGCGAGGAGGCCAGCGCAGGCATTACGTCCAGCGTAACCAGGGAGGTTTCCATGCCTGCGGCAAGAGGCAATATATATGACAGATACGGAAGACCGCTTGCGGTAAATGAAGCGGCTTTCTCCATTGAAATAGACGATAGTATAGCCGTAGATTATGAGGATAAAAACGAGCAGGTTGTTAAATTGTATGAGAAGATGAAAGAAAACGGATATACCGTTACGGATAATCTTCCCATTTCCAGAGATACGGAGCCGAAGTTTACAATATCAGGCGATGAGCTGGAGGAATGGAAGACCGATATAGGTCTGGATAAAAAACAGATGAGATATGACGCAGCTCGAACGCTTGAATATTTATATGATTCTTACGGATTAGATGAGACTGTTGATGAAAACAAAAAGAGGGAAATAGTTTCACTCGGTATCAATATCAGCGATAAAAACATAATGATTATGAACCTGATAATGACTATAGAGTCAAACGGCGGAGAAATAGTCGATGAGCTTCCCATATCAGAGGACAGACCTTATACGTTTATTATCGAAAACGAGAAAGAAATACAGAGGTGGAAAAAGGATGTTTCCATGGAGGGCGAGGAACTTGACTATACAGCCGAGGAATCTATGGAATACCTTATCGACCTTTTCGGTATTCCGCAAAACATGTCTCCTGCTATGCAGAGAAAACTGGCGGCAGTAAGATATTCTCTTTATTTGCAGAGATTTAAAAAATATCAGCCGGTAACGGTGGCAAGGGAAATAAATGATAAGATAATAGCGGAAGTAAAGGAAAATCTCGACATATTCCCGGGAGTTTCGGTGGAAACGGAGTCCATGAGAAAATATGAAGAGGGCGACAAGTTTTCCAACATACTCGGTTATATAAGACAGATTTCCGACGAGGAACTGAAAGAGTATGAGCAGTATGGATACGATTCGGGAGATATAGTGGGAAAAACGGGAATAGAAAAGGTAATGGAATTGGAGTTGAACGGAAAAGACGGAAAAATGCTTGTGGAAGTCGACAATATGGGACGAAAAATAAGCACGTTGGAAACGGAAGCTCCTGTTTCAGGAAACGACGTATTCCTCACTATAGATAAAGACCTTCAAATAGCTGCGTATAATTATTTGGAGGACGCTCTGGCCGAGGCGATTATAACGAGACTTACATCGGAATTGGAAAAGGACGTGCCCGTTACGCTAAAACAGCTTTTTACGTCTATGATAGAAAGCGGAAGTATTTCGGTTTCAAGTATAATGAAGGCGGAGGAAGGGTATCAGCTTACGTTAAAAAACCTTATACTTTCATATAACAAAGACATAGATATAAGCGACAGCGAGCAGAAAACAGCCGCAAAGCAGGTGCTTACAAAAGCCGTCGAGGACGGTACGCTTTCATACACGACAATGATTTTTGTTATGCTGGAACAGGGTATAATAACAGCCGATGATAATTACAGGTCAAGGATAGTATCGGGAGAGCTTTCTCCGCTGGAAATAATAATCGATAAGCTCAGAACGGGAGACCTTACGCCTGCCGAAACAAATCTTAACCCGTGCAGCGGTTCGGTTGTAGTATCCGATGTAAATTCGGGAAAGACGCTTGCGCTCGTTACTTACCCGTCGTATGACAATAACGAGCTTGTAAATACATTTAATAACGAATATTATAATAAACTTCTGGAAGACCCGTCGACTCCTCTTGTAAACAGACCTCTTATGCAGAAAAAAGCGCCGGGTTCAACTCTTAAAATGGTAACGGCTGTAGCGGCTCTTGAAACGGGCATAATAACGCCAGAGCAGACTATAAAAGACGAAGGATTGTTTACGAAGGCAGGAACGCCCTATGCGCGATGTATGATATACTCGCTTAACGGAAGCACCCACGGATATGTGAATGTATCGCATGCGCTGGAGGTTTCGTGCAACTACTTCTTCTATGATGTCAGCTATATGCTTGGCGGAGAAACGGATGACCCGACAAGTCTTAAGGGTATAACCATACTTGACGAATACTATGACGCTTTCGGACTCAATTCTCCAACGGGAATGGAAATAGGAGAGAATCCTCCTTCTATGGCGTCTCCGTCATATAAAGAGGAAATTATGAAGTGGCAGAACCCCGAAGCAACGCCGAGCCAGACGAGGTGGACTTCCGGCGATACCATAAGGGCTGCCATAGGTCAGTCGGTAAACAGTTTTTCCGCCGCCAGCATGAACAAATATATAGCAACGCTGGCAAACGGAGGAACAAGATATAAAATGCACCTGATAGATAAGGTTAAGAGTTCCGACGGTTCGGTAACACAGCAGACGGAAGAGGTTGTGGAAAATATAATGGAAATAGACCGGGCGAACTTGGATGCGGTATATGAGGGAATGAGGCTTGTTACGCAGGGAAGTAAAGGAACCCTGAGAAACGTATTTAAGGATTTCCCTATTGATGTGGCCGCTAAGTCGGGTACAGCCGAGGAAAATAAAAATAACAGTTCGCATTCATGGTTTGTAGGATTTGCGCCGTATGATAATCCTCAGATAGCCGTAACGGTAATGATACCGTTCGGAGATGTTTCCGGCTCTCCTGCGGCGGTAACGGCAAGGAATATAATAGGTGAATATATGGGACTTAACTATGAACCGACAGGCGGATATATGGAAAACTATTTAACTGAATAAAGGCGACGGCGGATTTACCCCATCCGCCGTTACCGATGAACTTTAACAACAGAATATCATAAAATACGCAAAGAAGTTTTTGTAAAAAAATGGTGGTATTTGCTTACGAAACAGAGTGCCGCTCATGTATATTTTTGCTAGAATACAAATAAGCTAATTGTTTTGCACGAAACAAAGTGCGGAAATGTTCTTTTGCTAGGAGGATAACACATGAGTGAAGTAATAGTTGTAACAAGCGGAAAAGGCGGAGTCGGAAAAACGACGACTTCCGCTAATATCGGATGCGGTCTTGCGCTTGAAGGGAAAAAAGTAGTTCTGGTGGATTCCGACATAGGACTCAGAAATCTGGACGTCGTTATGGGACTGGAAAACAGAATAGTTTACGATTTGGTAGACGTTATAGAAGGCACGTGCAGATTAAAGCAGGCTCTTATAAAGGATAAACGATACCCGGGACTTTTTCTTCTGCCGGCGGCACAGACAAGAGATAAAAATGCGGTTTCGCCCGAGCAGATGAAAAAGCTGTGTCAGAATATAAAGGACATGGGTTTTGAATACATAATTATCGACTGTCCTGCCGGAATAGAACAGGGATTTAAAAACGCCGTAGCAGGCGCGGACAGAGCCGTAGTCGTAACTACTCCGGAAGTGAGCGCCGTAAGAGACGCCGACAGGATAATAGGTCTTTTGGAGGCAAACGGCATAAGTAACCCCGGTCTTATCGTCAATCGTTTAAGGGTTGACATGGTTAAAAGAGGCGACATGATGTCCGTGGACGACGTAAAGGAAATACTTTCGGTAGATGTTTTGGGAGTAGTGCCCGATGACGAGGACGTTGTGATTACCACCAATAAAGGGGAACCTGCCGTTACGGAAGAAAATTCCCGTGCGGGAAGAGCCTATAGAAATATTACTTTGAGGTTGATGGGAGAGGAAGTGCCGTTTATGGATCTTTCCGAAAACGAAGGATTTTTCGGAAGACTCAAAAAAATATTCGCGCGCTGATTTACTGTTCTGTTAAGGATGTGGATGTTATGGATATTCTCGGTTTGTTAAAAAATAATAATGCCAAAAGCGGCGGAGTCGCCAAGGACAGGCTTAAACTGGTGCTTGTGCATGACAGGGTAGGCTGCTCCTATACTGTGCTGGAAATGCTGAAGGCCGATATACTCAATGTCATTTCCGAATATATGGAGATAGACGATGAGGAACTTGATATAAGGCTTACTCATATTAAGGAAACGTCGGGAGAAGTTCCGGTGCTGTATGCCAATATTCCCATAAGAAGTATGAGAATGGCAAAAAGCGGCTGACTTAATTGAATTGATTTAAAATGGCGCATAATGTCAGGGGTTATACCCGATATTTGCGCTTTTTTATATAGGAGAAATAATTTTATGATAAGTGTTAGTAAGGCTAAAATACAAAATATTGATAAGTGGCTTATAGCGGCTGTATGCGCTTTAACCGTATTCGGCATAGTATGCGTGGGCAGCGCCCTCCGTATAAATTTGGGAGAGGACGCCTCGGGATACTACTCTCAGATGATTTTTTTTGCAAGCGGACTTGTAATAATGTTTTTTGTGGCGTTTCTCGATATTGATTATATATCAAGGTTTGACAGAGCTATCTATATTGTAAATATAATTTTACTTATTGCCGTAATACTTGTCGGTTCCAGCGCAAACAACGCCGTAAGATGGATAAAAATAGGCCCTATACGAATCCAGCCGTCGGAGTTTTCAAAAGTCATAATGATTTTTTGCATGGCAAATTTTATTGACAAAAAAAAGGATTCGATTAATAATATAAGTACATTGATACGCTTGGCAGTGCTTGTTATAGTGCCTGTAATGATGATCTTTGTCCAGCCGGCGCTTTCGGCATGCCTTGTTATTTTGTTTATTTTCTGCGTCCAGATGTTCGTTGCCGAATTGGACTACAGACTTATAGGGAAAATCTTAATAATTGTTGTTCCGATAATAGGAATTATTGTGCTTGACTCCATAAGGGAAGACCCGTTGTTTGTTGACCTTGTGCTTAAGGACTATATGATAACGCGTATAAGGGACCTTGTTATTCAGGACCCGGGATCGGAAACCTATTACCAGACAATGAAATCAATCAGTGCTATTTCCAGCGGACAGCTCACCGGCAAGGGACTTTACCAGGGTACGCTTAATCAGCTTTCCTATCTTCCCGAGCCGCAAAACGACTTTATTTTTTCAGTAATAGGTGAAGAATTTGGTTTTTTAGGTTGTATGCTGGTATTGGCTTTGCTGTTTTTTATAATTGTAAGATGTATAATGATAGCTATGGAAGCCAGAGATATGAAAGAAAGGCTCATAGCAGCCGGAGTGGCCGGAATGTTTGTTTTCCAGACTTTTGTAAATGTCGGCGTAGCCACGGGTATAATGCCTAATACGGGCATGTCCCTGCCTTTTGTAAGTTCCGGAGGAAGTTCGCTTTGGACAAACATGGTTGCTGTGGGATTGGTGTTAAATATTGACCTGCGTCATTCGAGGACGCTTTTTGAGGGGGAATTTTAATGAATATAGCACTTATAGCGCATGATAATAAGAAAAAATTGATGGAGAACCTATGCATAGCCTACAGGCATATACTTATTAAACATAACCTGTACGCTACGGGCGGAACAGGCCGTCTTGTAGAGGAAACGGCTAATCTTACGGTTCATAAATATCTTGCCGGACATCTCGGAGGGGAACAGCAGCTCGGGGCGCAGGTTGCCAACAATGACATAGACGTCGTTATTTTCCTTAGGGATCCGGTTGCGCCTAAAAGCTATGAACCGGACATAAACAGCATACTTCGTCTGTGCGATGTTCATAATATACCGCTTGCCAGCAACTTGGCAACTGCGGAGATACTTCTTTTGGCTCTTGACAGAGGAGATCTTGACTGGAGGAACATGATTTAATGGCGTTAAAGGTTTCGGCTGTATACTACGCCGTCGTCAACGTCCTGTTGTTTATTTTCATGGGTATTGATAAGCGTAGGGCGATAAAAGATAAGTGGCGTATAAAGGAAGCCACACTTTTGACAATGGGATTAATCGGAGGCGGAATCGGCGGCTTTATAGGGATGAAACTTTTTCATCACAAAACGAGGAAATGGTATTTTTATGCGGTGTTTGCCATAGGCGTCATACTGCATATAGCGATTTTGTTGATGTTAGGTAACATATTATAAAAAGTTTTCCGCATGGGTATACCTGTGCGGATTTCTTGCGTTATGAATATTTATCGGAGGGGATAATATGAATTTTAGGGACAAAGCGGACGTAGCTATAATCGGAGGCGGAATCGGCGGAATAATGACTGCCTACAGACTTCTCGAGAAAAATCCCGAACTTAAAGTATCGGTAATTGAAAGAGGACACGATATAGAAAAAAGGGTATGCCCCATGCTCACAAAAAAGACGGACCATTGTATAAAATGCGCTACATGCGCTATTATGGAAGGTATGGCAGGCGCAGGAGCTTTTTCCGACGGTAAATATGTTATTTCAACGGAGTACGGAGGATGGCTGACGGAGTTTTTGGAACCCGATACCGTTATAGATTATATAGAGCAGGCTGACGATATACTTGTGAAGTTCGGAGCGACGACGGAAAGGTTTATGCCTAGTAATGAACTGAAACTGGAATGTCTGAAGCATGATTTGCATATGTCGCAGGCACAGCTGAAGCATTTGGGTACGGACAGTAACTTTGAAACGATGAAAAAACTTATAAACGACCTTAAAACAAGGTGTGAGATAATTGTCGATACTGAGGTTACCGGAGTAGACAAAGATACAAGAACCATAACAATGGTAAACAAAGGAACCGAATACCATTTGGAAGCAAAATATATTGTATTTGCGGTAGGAAGATTCGGAAGCAGATTTTTTGCCAAATGGTGTCAGGAACATAATGTGGAACTGAAAAACAATCAGGTTGACATCGGGGTTAGGGTAGAACTTCCGGCAATTATATGGGACAATTTTTCTAAAAAAATATATGAGCCTAAAATATGGTACAGAAGCAAAAGGTACGGAGATACGACAAGAATGTTCTGTTTTAATGAAAGGGGCGGCGTAGTTACGGAAAATACGGACGGCGTGCTTACCGTAAACGGACATTCATACAGGGATGTGGCGAGAAAGACGGAAAACTCCAATTTTGCGTTGCTTTCAACTATCAGATTTACACAGCCCTTTAACGACCCTATCAGTTATGCAAGAAACGTGGCAAGCCTTGCCAATCTTATAGCGGGCGGAGGAGTCCTTGTGCAGAGACTGGGGGATTTGGAAAACGGACGAAGGACGGAATATAAACGTCTTGCGCAGTCTACCACGAGACCGACAATGCAGGCTGTTCCGGGTGATTTGAGTCTTTGTATGCCGAAAAGACAGCTTGATAATATTATAGAAACCCTCCATGCGTTGGATAAAATTGCGCCGGGTACGGCTAACTATGATACGCTTCTTTACGGTATAGAGTGTAAATATTACTCTGCAAGACCGCAGACGGAAGATTTTGAAATAAAAGGCTGTAAAGACATTTATGCCATAGGCGACGGCGCAGGCTTCACACGTTCGCTTTCACAGGCGGCTGCAAACGGACTTTATGTAGCCGATAAAATTTCAAAGAAAGAAAAATAATCAGAGGTTTACTTATGTTTGACAGATTATATCCGGACATTTATATAAAATCAATAGAACAGCTTCCCCTTAAGGAATTTAAAAGAAGGGGTATAAAAGCGTTTGTTTTTGACATAGACAACACGATAGCGCCGTATGATGTGGCAGAACCGGACGACCATACCATCGGCGTCCTTAATCACATAAAAGAAGAGGGCTTTAAAATATGCCTTCTGTCTAACAATAATGAAGAAAGAATAAAAATATTCAATAAAAAAATAGGCGCTTATGCCTACTGGAAGGCAGGAAAACCGGGCATAAAAACTTTGGAAAAGGCAATGAAAGACATGGGAAGCAATAGGGCTTCCACAGTAATGGTAGGCGACCAGATATTTACCGATATGTGGTGCGGACACAACGCAGGACTGCTTTGCGTAATGACGGCGCCTATATGTAACAGAGATCAGTTTGTAACAAAAATAAAAAGACCGTTGGAGAAACTGATAATGTCGTTTTATTTCAGGAGGAAAAGGAAACATGTGCGTTGATTTGATAAACGGAAAAACCCAAGTATACGGTATAATAGGAAACCCTGTGGAAAAATCCTTTTCCCCCATATTGCAGAACACAATAGCCGAAGAATTCGGGAAAAAAGTTGCCTATGTTCCGTTCAAGGTGGATAAGGGATGTGTAAAAACGGCGGTAGACGGCGGACGCGCCCTCGGAATAAGAGGGTTTAACGTTACGGTTCCCCACAAAGTCGAAGTTATGGAATCGCTGTGTTCTATAGACGCAGCCGCTGAAAAAATAGGCGCGGTAAATACGCTTAAATTGACCGAGAACGGATATGTAGGATACAATACCGACATAATAGGATTAAAGAAATGTTTTGAGAGCAGAAATATAGAAATAAAAAATAATACGGTAGTTCTCATCGGAGCGGGAGGCGCGGCAAATTCAGCCGCAATACTTGCAGGTGAAGAGGGAGCGTCAAAGCTTGTCATAGTAAACAGAACTTTGGAAAAAGCTGAGAAATTAGCCGATAGAGTAAGAAAGTATTATCCCATAACCGTAGAGGTAAAAGGTTATGAAAGCATAATGGATATAGAAAATCCTCAAATAGTTATACAGACAACATCTGTCGGTATGGGCAACGATATAGACGGTACGCCCATAAAAAATGCCGATTTTTTTGACAATGTAAAAATAGTTGTAGATATAATATATACTCCGTGGGAGACAAAGCTTATGAAAGATGCGGCGGAACACGGAGCCGTAACCGTCAACGGCTTTGATATGCTTTTTTATCAGGGTTTGGCGTCATTTGAAATATGGCATGATATGAAAGCGGACTTAAAAGACGCGGAACGTCTGAAAAAGAAGCTGACGGATTATTATATCGGGAGGTAAGTGATGGAAAACATTATACTTATCGGTTTCATGGGCTGCGGGAAAACAACTGTCGGGAAAAAGCTTGCTTCAATGAGCGGAAGAAAATTTCTTGATATGGACGATGAAATAGTAAGGCGAGCCGGAATGAAAATAACCGAAATATTCGAAAAGTACGGCGAGGACAGATTCAGACAGATGGAAACGGAACTTTGCGAACAATTGTCCGAAACGGAAGGACTTGTAATAGCAACAGGCGGAGGGGTTATAAAAAACGAGCGAAATATGCAGCTGTTAAGAAAAAGCGGTAAAACGCTGTATATTAAGGCTTCGGCGGAGCATATTTACAGAAATATAAAAAACGACAGGACAAGACCTTTGCTTAACTGTTATGATAAGATGGGCAGGATAAGAGAGCTTTTGGAAGAAAGACGCCCGCTTTACGAGTCCGAAAGCGATGTTATAACAGACATAAGCGGCTTAAGCTCATCGGCTGCGGCAAACAAAATATATGAGGTTCTTACGAAAGAGGCGGAATAATGAAAAAAATTTGTTTGATACACGGACCCAATATCAATTTTACGGGAATAAGGGAAAAAGGCGTATACGGTACGCTTACGTTTGACGAAATTAATGACGAAATCAGAAAAAAGGCTGACGAGCTGGATTTTGAAGTCGAAATATTCCAGTCCAATCACGAAGGCGCAATAATAGATAAAATACAGGCATGTTACGGCTCAAAAGACGGTATAATAATAAATCCCGGAGCCTATACGCATTACAGCTATGCCATAAGGGACGCTCTGGCTTCAGTTGATATGCCCGTTATAGAAGTACACATGTCCAATATCCATAAAAGGGAAGAGTTTAGGCATACATCGGTTACGGTTCCCGTATGTGTAGGCCAGATGTGCGGCTTCGGCTGGAGAGGATATTTGCTGGCTTTGGACGCCATGAAAATGCAATTACTGTAAAAATAGATATATTAATAAAAAAATATATTGAAAAAAAGAGAAAAATAATTTAAACTTATATGAGACTATGTACCGTTTTAGGTATATTATATTAAATTTTATCGGCCGATAAAAAGGCTTTATTATGAGGAGGAAAATTAATGATTTCTGCAGGCGAATTCAGAAACGGAGTTACAATTGAGTATGAAGGAGATATTTATATCATCCTTGAGTTCCAGCATGTAAAACCCGGCAAAGGAGCCGCTTTCGTTCGTACAAAACTTAAAAACCTTAAGACAGGCGCAGTAGTTGAAAAGACTTTCAGACCTACTGAAAAAATGCCTAAGGCTCATATTGACAGACTTGATATGCAGTACCTTTATACAGACGGAGATCTCTTCCATTTCATGAACACGGAAAACTTTGAGCAGATCGCTGTAAACGCATCAGACGTAGGCGATACTCTTAAGTTCGTTAAGGAAAACGAAATGGTTAAAATCCTTTCATATGAAGGAGAAGTATTCGGTATTGAACCGCCTTTATTTGTAGAACTTGAGATTACAGAGACAGAACCCGGATTTGCGGGAAACACAGCTACAGGCGCTACAAAGCCCGCAACTGTTGAGACAGGCGCTCAGGTACTTGTACCTTTATTCATCAACCAGGGTGAAATCATCAAGATCGATACAAGAACAGGTGAATACCTCGGAAGAGTAAACAACTGATAACTGATAAAGGGATACTGCGGTATCCCTTTTGTTGTATTTGAGGAGGAGGGACTTTTATGAAAGAAATAATTAAAAAAATATCCTATCTTAAGGGACTTTGTAAAGGCTATGGTTTTGACGAAAGCACGAAAGAGGGAGTTGTTTTTAACGGTATTCTGGACGTTTTAGATGAACTGACGGACTATCTGGAATGTCCCTCCGACGATGAAGAGGAATACAGCTATGCCTTTATATGCCCGAACTGCGGACAGGAGTTGGAAATAGACGAAGAGCTTTTGGAAACGGAAGAAGAGCTTACATGTCCTGCCTGTGGCAACAGCTTTCCGATAAATGATTTCGGCAGCGAAGAGGAGTGAGAACTGTGGCTGTAAAGAAATTTTTTTCCAAGGTTATATTTGTAATGTCATGTATTGCTTTGTGTACTGCTGCCGGCTGTGGGAAAAAGGAAGCGGATAAGGCTGACAAAATATATTATTACGGTAATTCTGACGGTATAGAGGCAGAAATAACCGCTTTCAGTGATTACCGCGAATACCTTATGGCAATAAAAGGAACTCCTTTTTTGGCAGGAGCAGAAGACAATGACACTGACGGATATTATCTTGTGGGAGAAATCAGGCTGTTTTCGGAAATACCTTATAACGGAGAGGAAAGCCGAGTATATGTAGATATAGATTCTGAAAATCAGGATTATGATAAATGGCCCGTTTTACCGAATACGGGAAATGATGTAGTAAAAACTCTACCGTTCGATATGTATTTTAATAACGAGGAAATATCCTCATTCAAGGTCATAATAGACGACATGGAATATCCCGTAGAGTTGGAAGTGCTTGAAAGATATATGAATGACTGATAAAAGCCTCCGTATTGGGAAATAACCGATACGGAGGCTTTTTAAAAAGCTTATTTTATATGTTTTCTCATGGAGTTAAAGCCAATCAAAACCGCCCATAAATAGGCGCAGGTTTTGGGTATCATCAACATACCTACCATCGGTACGGCGTCTGCAAACAGAACTACAGGTATGTAGAAGCAGAAACTGAGCGTTACGGCAAGCCACATGTTTTTGAATTCGCAGTCATTGGCAGCCTTCGCACTTTTATAAAAAATCACTATAATCAGCAAGCCGAGAATAGTAAACGGTATGTTTCTGTATATGCCCCACGCAAGCGAGGGAGAAGCTTCCGTCCAGCCGTTCTGTGGGAAAAGACAAAGCGCAATTCGTATTACGGCAAGTATATATACTGCTGCGGTCAGATTATTCTGACCGTTTATGTCATATCTTTTACGCCAAACATGATACATCATTACATAAAATATCGTCATGGTTACGGAAGTTACAAGTTTGCCTATGCCGAGGGCGGCTGTAAAATTTTCAAGTCCTGTAGTGCAAAGCGCAACGGCACGCGGAATAAGATGAAACGAATCGCCGAAGCCGAGGATGACCGCCATAATACCGAAAAGACGATATTCTTTATTTTTTTCGCTTTTTACAATCATTATAATACCGAGTGTTATAACGGATAATAAATACACTGCGTCAAACAGTGTTTCTGCAATAGCCTGCATATAAATCCACCTTTCGTTTAAATATTCAATAAATTAATTTTTCAATCATTTTTAATACTGCTCTGCTGTCATAGTCATGTCTGAGCATTGCGGAAATTATAAGAGACAGTATTATTTCGGAAAATGCTCTCGGAGTAAACTCCTCATCGAAAACATTATTTCGTATATTTTTGTCCTTTTCAAGAACGGTACACATGCCGTCTTTTATTTGTTCAAGTGTTTCGGACATAAGTCTTCGACCGCCCTGTCGTTCTTCACCTATAAAGCTTACGGAATGTAATGAGAAAAAGCTCGGATATTTTTCTTCGCCTTTTTTAATGCAGTTGAATATTTGGGCAGTTAAATCCAAAAAACTATTGAAAGATATTTCGGAAAAATCGAATATATCTCTCCAAACGTTTTCTACGACAGCGGCAAGTAGGGAATACTTTGAATCAAAATAATTGTAAACCGTACCTACCGATATATTGCATTTTTTTGCAACATTTCTTATGTTTACGGCTTCTATGCCGTCGTTTTGAATTATACTACGGCAAATACACAGAATTTCTTCTTTAGAAGTGGCTGCGGTATTCAAAAATGTTAAACCTCCTTTCAAAATGAACTGTGTTCATTTTAATACGTTTATATAAAAATGTAAAGCATTTTAAAAAATATTTAAATTAAATTAATATTTGCATAATAGCTTGCATATATTATTTTTTGCCGCATTTGGCAGGAAAACAGGCTATTTTGCAGTATTTATATAATATAGAGAATATTTGTCAGCCTGTTCGGGGGTGGTTAAAATGGTGCTTCGTGAAAAACAGGAAAAAACAGAAGATTTGATACTGGGACCCTTTGCGGCTAAAAGCTCTGAGACAAAGGGGCGGCAGAGAGAAGAGGAAAAGTGCGATATACGTACCGATTTTCAAAGGGACAGGGATCGTATAATCCATTGTAAGGCATTCAGGAGAATGAAGCATAAAACCCAGGTGTTTATTTCTCCCGAGGGAGACCATTACCGCACAAGGCTTACCCACACGTTGGAGGTATCGCAGATAGCCAGAACTATAGCAAGAGCCCTTTCTTTAAATGAAGACCTGACCGAAGCCATAGCGCTGGGACATGATTTGGGTCATACGCCGTTCGGACATGCCGGAGAAGAAACGCTTAACGAACTCCATAGGGAGGGATTTGAGCATAACAGGCAGAGTTTGCGTGTTGTGGATATGATAGAAAAAAACGGAATGGGACTTAATCTTACGTGGGAAGTAAGAGACGGTATATTGAATCACAGGACAAGCTGTAAACCGTCTACAATGGAAGGTCTTGTAGTTAGGCTGTCCGATAAAATAGCCTATACAAACCATGATATAGATGACGCGGTAAGAGCCGGAGTAATAAAAGACATACCCGAAAAATATAAGAAAGTTCTCGGAGACACATCAAGTTCGAGAATAAACGCTATGATAAGGGACACCATTGCCAACAGCGAGGGAATACAAGATATAAAGATGAGCGAAAGCATGAAGGAAACGTTGGGCGGTCTAAGAGAGTTTATGTTTAAAACCGTATATTTAAGCGATACGGCCATTAAAGAAAAAGAAAAGGTAAAAAGCATGATTTCCAGACTGTATTTTTACTATCTGGAACACACGGATCAAATGGAGGAAGAGTTTGTCCGACTTATAAAAAACGGAGAGCATAAAGATACGGTTGTATGCGATTATATAGCTTGTATGACCGATAGGTTTGCCATAGCTACATTTAAGAGGCTTTTTATACCAAGTTCATGGAGTATTTATTGAAAAAAAGGGCGATATTTAATAACAGAAATTTATATTTAGAAAAATAGTTTGGGAATTTATACAAATGTTTATATTTTAAAAGGATTTTGAAGCAAAACGTCGAATTTAGTTAGAAGCGGAACAGGTGGTAATGTTATGTTTTATCCTCAGGAGCTTATTGACGAGATAAGAATACAAAATGATATAGTAAGCGTGATTTCTGAGTATATAACGCTTAAGCCGAAAGGCAGTTCATATTTCGGACTGTGCCCGTTTCATAATGAATCGACACCGTCATTTTCGGTAAGCGCGGACAAGCAGTTTTATTATTGCTTCGGATGCGGAGAGAGCGGAAATGTGTACAGTTTTATAATGAAAATGGAAAACTGCGACTTTCCGGAAGCGGTTAAAAGGCTGGCGGACAGGGCGAGGATACCTTTGCCGGAGCCGGAGTATTCTGCCGAGGCAGCAAGGAAAGAGAAACTGAAGCAGCAAATATACGATATGCACAGGCAGGCAGGCAGATACTATTATGCGGC
>ERZ894232.1437-NODE-1437-length-22317-cov-13.355404_pt1 | contig 22317 bp, 25 predicted proteins | sample MGYA00380296_ERZ894232 | MGnify/ENA primary metagenome ERZ894232 (study PRJEB32331, sample SAMN06328433) | human gut metagenome | biome: human gut microbiome; feature: stool | host: Homo sapiens | collected 2014-08-14 ... | reverse complement strand
TTCTAAGATTGTCGGATATGATAACCAGCTTTATTTCAGTCGGCTTTTTCACAAGCTGAAAGGATATTCGCCGAGAGAATACCGAAAAATAAGAAATAGGTTATGAAATCTATAATGTCATAAAAACTAAATATCAAAAAAGGATGCCAACGAATCAAAGCAGATTACGTGACATCCTCTTCTTTTTATTAGTGCTATTTTATAAATTCAACCGAATAGTAATACATGTACTCATTATCTGTATCTATATGCTCCCCTGCAATATCCTCCATACACTGCAAGCAAGAAGCATCGAAGCTCGTCTCTGTCTGTAAATTCCTTTTGCACAAATCCTTCTTCTTGGTGAAAAGACAAGATTTTATCTTGTTCATTAATCCAACATATTAGCTTTTTATTTTTTCTTCCATTTATGTAACAAATTTCGCTCCATTCACAATCACCACAAATTGTTTCACACTTTCTACAAGACAAAATATTATCATGAATATCTTGTTTAAATTCAGAATACGGAAGTAGCATTCCTTCTTTCCATCCACATAATTCAAGAATCTTTTGATCATATTCTCGAACCTTATCAGCAACACTACAACTTCCATCTTGTAATCTACTGGGACATCCCTCACAAAAAATATCTGACTGCAAGGTGACACAAACAATTGAAGCGTTTTCTAATTCAGCTATTATTTTCTTTATATGTTCTTTATATTTTTCACTATACTTTTTCACTGAGAAAAAGAAGATACACAATCCGTGATGTGGACGAAGTTTGTACTGGTATTCCATTTTATTCTCCTTTATGCCAAATAGGCGTTTCTTCCTCCCGATCCTTTGAGGTGATTAAAATGAACAATCTGCTCAACGGGTAAATTGAGTTTCCACTAATTACCATGTTAAACATATGCGGGTAATCTTCTGCCAACGATACTCCACCCAAAATAATTGCGCCAACACCATTCCATAAAAAATGGATTACAATCGGAGCAATTAAGGATTCCGTGTACTCCAATACCGCTGTCACGAAAAGACTCATTGTTATAACATTTAGTACAGGAAGTATTCCTGCCTCAAAAGCACCACCATGTGCAAATGTAAATAATCCAGTAGATACAATAACAGCGGCAACTGTATTGTAATTATTTTTTATCATCTGATACAAGTAACCACGAACTAACACTTCCTGCATAACGCTATTGATAAAAGCTGAAAATAGCCATAACCAAAGCATAGATATTTGATTTCTGCCATCAATATGTATGACTCCTATTATAGATAATATCACAACAGATACGCCTACATAATCATTCATGTACATTGGTTTATGCTCAATCGCATTAATTTCAGCTAAATCAAAATAACCTGAAACAAGATTATTTAATATCTTCAATTCATCTGCCGAAAGATAATTCTTTGCAATACTGATATCTTTTGACGCTGGCAATTCACCTGAAAAAGAGGTTAGTCCCATAAAAGATTTCTCTGCATCTGCTCTTTCATATATCACTTCTGTTGCCATGTGACCATGTGCTGCAAAATGCAATTTATTCTGTACAATTTTGAAAAAGCGTATTGATTCATCACTATGCGGATTGTAATCAACACTTCACACGATATCCTACAGAAATTATCACATCAAGATTATAATAATTTGTAGGTTTTGTAGAAAAATCGGAATTTCCGATTTTTCTCACAGACTCTGATTTAAGTAATTCTCCTTCTGAAAAAACATTTAAAATATGCTCATTTATAGTTGATCTAGCTTTTCCAAACAGTTCTTACATTTGATCTATTGTCAGCCAAACAGTTTCATCTTCTACTTTTACCTCAATATGTGTCAACCCATCATCTGTATTATAAAAAATAACTTCACCCTGATTTTCCATTTAAGCTCCTCCTCACGTTACAAATTTTTATTGCGAAAAGTCACAAATTTCATTTTTCTCATTATATCAAAACACAAAATAAAAGTACAGAACAAATTCGAATATATGTTCTGTACTTTTTCATATTCTCTACGGCAATTTTTTCCCTGCTGCCATATAAAGTGCGTACCACTCTTCTCTTGTCAATTTTATTTCACTTGCCTTACAAATCTCTGCAATTCTCTGCTTCTTTGTACTTCCCAAAATTGCCTGAATACCTGCCGGATGTCTCAATATCCAAGCAATGGCAATAGCACTACTTGTTACATGGTATTTCTCTGCCAGTTCATCCAGCATTTTATTCAGTTCTGGGAATTTTTCACTTCCGATAAATACTCCCTCAAAAAATCCATATTGGAAAGGAGACCATGCCTGAATGGTAACTTCTTTTAACCTGCAATACTCCAGAATACTTCCATCTCGAACACACCCTGCATCATTATGAACATTCACATTTAATCCAGAATCAATGATATCACAGTGCGCAACACTAAACTGAAGCTGATTAATGATAAGTTTTTGACTGCAATAACGCTGAAGCAATTCCATCTGCATAGAATTTTGATTGCTGACTCCGAAATATCTTACTTTTCCTTCTTTTTCCAAAATATTAAAAGCCTCTGCAACTTCTTCCGGTTCCATCAAAGTATCTGGGCGATGCAATAACAATACATCAATGTAATCCATATTCAAACGCTTTAAGCTCTTATCTACAGATTCCAAAATATGTTCCTTAGAAAAATCATAACATAACCCCGGACGAATTCCACATTTTGTCTGGACAATCATTTTTTCTCTTGGTATTCCCTTTATGGCCTCTCCAAAAATATGTTCTGACTCACCATTTCCATAAATGTCAGCATGGTCAAAAAAATTAATCCCATGTTCCATAGCTGTATCTACTAATTCTCTAACCTCATCCGTCCCTTCCAATCCGGTAATTCGCATACATCCCAATGCAATCTCTGAGGCTTCTAATCTATTTGCTATCTTTAAATTTTTCAAATTTTTTCCTCCTCTGTTTTGATGATTTTCTCTGTTGTATCATCTTAACATATCCCTACACATTCGGCTACAATAATGTATAAATTTAATGCTTGACAATCTTCCCCGCTTGTTAACAATCCAATTTTTTCATTTCTTCACCTTATCTGTTTCACACAAAACTTTATTTTTTCCTAGTAATTCAATTTTTTTTCTAAATTCCAGCATTTTATTATCCAAAGCAGCAATTGCCTCTGCGTATCTTTTACTCTCTTGTCTAACCATCTCTATATCACCGGCAGATTTTTTGTAACACATTTGACTATCTAATTCTGCCCAATAATCCATTGCAAAAGTACGAATTTGAATTTCTACTTTTACATACGTTGTCTGACTGTCCAATACAACCGGAACTTTTACAATTAAATGTATACTTTTATATCCACTTTTTTTCGGTTTTTGCACATAATCTTTTTCTTTTATCAATGTAAAATCTTTCTGCTTTTTTACAGCTTTAGATATTTGATAAATATCGTCAAAAAAATAAGATACTGCTCGTACTCCTGCAATATCATTTAATGATTCAACTGCGGTCTCATAGTCTATTTTTTTACCTTTTCTTATTAATTTTTTTGTAATACTCTCCGGTGACTTAATTCGGCTTGTAATCCCCCCTAATTACATGATGCCTGCTTTTGTTTGTAAGCTCTATATTAATTGCTTTTAATCTATCCACTACAATATCAATAGCCGATTGATACATTAACAACGTCATTGGTGAATTTATTTGCACAATCTCCGATTTATCTGATTTTTTTTCATCATTCAAACTATTTTTCATCTCCTTTTCCCCATATTCTCCTATAAGTTTAAATTTCTTTTGTAAAATATGTTATCTCTCTTTTATAAAAATCATGTAAATTTCATATTTAATCAAACAAAAAGCAGACAAAGTATGTTTCTAATAATTTCAATAAAAACATACCTCATCTGCTCTTTTTTCTAAATGAAGTTAAATATTTAAATTTTCTTTATATGACAATATGCAACGTACATTCTGTCATACGCCTCTTCCAATAATTTTCTGGGACTTGCTATATTCAGTCGAATGCAGCCTCTGCCTTCTTCCTGAAACACAGTTCCCATATACACGCTGACTTTTGCTTTTTCCAAAAACCATTTTTCCAATTCTGCTTCTTCACAACCCAGTTCCTTATAATCCATCCATAAAAGATATGTCCCTTCTCTTGGATAAATATAAAATTCCGGCATTTTTTCTGCAAAATACGCTCTGGTAAATTTATCATTCTCATCAATATAAGACAGCATTGCTTTATACCAGTCATCACACTGTTGATACGCACAACCTGCTACTGCTGCTGAAAAGATTGTGGGATTATGCATACCGATTCTGTCAATTTCCCTTTTTACCACAGCTCTGTATTCTTGATTTGGAATAATCAGATAAGATAAAATAAATCCCGGAATATTAAAAGTTTTTGTAGGTGATGATGCAACAATCAATCTTTTTCGCACTTCTTCCGACAAAGACAAGGCAGATACAAACTCTACTCCCGGTGCAGTAATATCACCATGAATTTCATCTACAAATAACAGCAGTTCATGTTTTATACAAAATTCACCTACTGCCTCCAGCTCTTCTTTTGTCCATACACGACCTACCGGGTTATGAGGACTGCATAATAAAAGCATTTTTGTTTTTTCCGTTATCTGCGCTTCCATTTGTTGTAAATCCATAATATACTTTCCGTTTTGAGATTTTAATCCACATTTTACCACGGTTCTGTTATTTTTAGAAATTGCTTCATACAATGGGCCATAAGCAGGAGTATGAAGTATTACTTCCTCTCCCGGTTCTGTAAATGCTCCCACACAAATTCCTGCAGAAATATTAATACGAGGACAAAATACTATTTCTTCTTTTTTTATATCCACATGATGCATTCTTTTTTCCCAGGACATAAAACCTTCATAGAAATCATCGCCTAAATCCGTATAACCAAAAATCCCATGTTCCGCACATTGATGTACTACATCACGAATAGGCTGCGGAGAAGGAAAATCCATATCAGCCACACCTAGATGAATAAGCTCTGTATTTCCGTATTTCTTATCCATGGTGTCCCATTTTCCACAATTTGTCCCTCGTCTGTCTATGACAGTGTCAAAATCAAATCGGTTTTCTGACATTGCTACCTCTTTCTTCACAAACCTTTACAGTTTTGCGATAACCTCAACTTCACATAATACATTTTTCGGAAGTGTTTTCACAGCTACACAAGAACGTGCCGGTTTATTTACAAAATACTTTGCATACACTTCATTAAATACCTGAAAATCTCCCATATCTGCCAAAAAGCAAGTTGTCTTCACTGCATTTTCAAAGTTTGTTCCTGCTTCTTCCAGAACAGCTCCGATATTCTTCATTACCTGTTCAGCCTGTTCAGAAATTGTTTCTCCTGCAATTTCTCCTGTTTCAGGATTTACCGGAATTTGACCTGATGTAAAAAGCATATCTCCGCATACGACTGCCTGTGAATATGGTCCGATTGCTTCCGGTGCTTTTGGTGTATAAATTGTTTTCAACATAATATCAATCTCCTTTACATTTCTTTTTGCTTATAATACCACTAAACAATATTTTAGTAAATATATTTCAATGAACTTTTTTTCATTCTTGCACAAAACATAAATTCAAAATATAATAGCCTTAATCATTGAAAACAAACCTTATGGAGACCATTATGTCAAACGATAAATCTTATATAAAGCTTACAAAAACAGAACAGCTTATTTTAAATTCTTACAAAAAAATGATTGTAAGTCTGGGAGAATATCTGGGCGAGGGATATGAAATTATCCTCCACAGTCTTGAAAATCTTCAACATTCTGTTATTGAAAACGTCAACGGCCATTATTCCGGCAGAAAAAACGGCGCACCGATTACAGATTTGGCGCTTTCTATGCTCTGCCAGTTAAAAGAAGAACCGTCACAGTCTGCTGTTTGCTATATGAACCATTCAAAAAAAGGCGTGCCTTTACGTTCCTGCACCATTCCGATTACAGGAGAAAAAGAGCGTATTATCGGTCTGATTTGTATCAATTTTTATACCGATGTTCCTCTGTCCTCTCTGCTGGCAAAATTTTATCCGGAAACATCTGCGGGTCTTTCTTCCAATGATACCGCCACAGAAAATTTTGCAGATAATACAGATGAGCTCATTGAAAATGTTTTATACAAAATTCAACATCAGGTGCTAAATGACTTTTCTGTTTCACCGCAAAATAAAAACAAAGAAATTATTACACAGCTTTATCAAAGGGGAATTTTCAATATCAAAGATGCCGTTTTAAAAGTGGCATCTCTTTTGGGAATTTCCAAAAATACCGTATATCTACACATCCGTAATTTAAAAGAGCAGGAAAATTAGCATGATTTTCGCATATTTTTTCAGAAAACCCATATATTTCCCTTGCATACAGAGTGATTTCAACGTATTATAAAGTAGGTGGCGATTTTGCCCCCAAATTTGCAAGAAACCAATGGAGGTACATAAATTATGAAAAATATAGACCGCATGGTTGGAACAATATCAAGAGGTGTTCGTGCACCGATTATCCGTGAAGGAGACAACCTTCCTGAAATCGTAGTGGACTGTGTATTAAAAGCATCTGAAAGTGCCAACTTTGAAATTCAAGATAAAGACGTTATTGCCGTTACAGAAGCAGTTGTTGCCAGAGCTCAAGGTAACTATGCAAATGTAAAAGATATTGCTGCTGATGTAAAAGAAAAATTCGGTGATGATACCGTAGGTGTAATTTTCCCTATTTTAAGCCGCAATCGTTTTTCTATCTGCTTAAAAGGTATTGCTATGGGCTGCAAAAAAATTGTGCTCATGTTAAGCTACCCATCTGATGAAGTAGGAAACCACCTCATTGATTTAGATGTTATGGACGAAAAAAATGTAAATCCATGGTCTGATGTTTTAACAGAAGAAAAATACAGAGAGCTTTTCGGATATGAAAAACATGTATTTACAGGTGTTGACTATGTAGAATATTACAAACAGCTTATTCAGGAGGCCGGAGCTGAGGTTAAAATTATTTTCGCTAACAATCCAAAGGCTATCCTTTCTTACACAAAGAGCGTTCTTGCCTGTGATATTCATACTCGCCAAAGAACCAAACGTATTTTAAAAGCAAACGGTGCAGAAAAGGTATATGCTCTTGACGATATTATGACAAAGAGCATCAACGGCAGCGGTTACAATGATGCTTACGGACTGTTAGGTTCTAATAAAGCGACAGAAGATACTGTTAAGCTTTTCCCAATTAAATGTGAAGAGGTTGTTACTGCTATTCACAGCGCTATGCTTGAAAAAACAGGAAAAAATGTAGAAGTTATGGTATACGGTGACGGTGCATTTAAAGATCCGGTAGGAAAAATCTGGGAACTGGCTGATCCAGTTGTATCTCCTGCTTACACTGCAGGTTTGGAAGGTACTCCAAATGAAGTAAAATTAAAATATCTGGCTGATAACGATTTTGCTGATTTATCAGGAAATGAATTAAAAGATGCCATTAAAAATTATATTACAGAAAAAGATGAAAAAGCTGCCAGCTTAAAAGGTACTATGGTAACACAGGGTACTACACCAAGACGTCTTACTGACCTTTTGGGATCTTTAGCTGACCTTACTTCCGGTTCCGGTGATAAGGGAACTCCAATTATCTATATTCAAGGATATTTTGACAACTACGCAAAATAAATTAACTACGAAAAAGGAAGCCGTGGATTTTTCCATTGCTTCCTTTTCTTCTTTTATTATTTGCTTTCTCTGTAAATAATATCTTCTCGTCCCGGTCCGTTGGAAACCATCGTAATCGGAAATCCGATTTTCTCCTCTACAAATTCAATATATTTGCGACAGTTTTCCGGTAAATCCTCGTATTTCTTAATGCCTCGAATATCACAATTCCATCCCGGCAGCACTTCAATGACCGGTTTTGCCTTTTCCAGAAGACTTGTTGTAGGGAATTCTGTTGTGATTTCTCCATCAATATCATAAGCCACACAAACAGGAATTTCATCTAAATATCCCAGAACATCAAGTACAGTAAAAGCAACATCTGTAGTTCCCTGAATACGGCATCCGTATTTTGATGCCACACAGTCAAACCATCCCATACGTCTTGGACGTCCTGTTGTAGCGCCATATTCGCCACCGTCACCGCCTCTACGTCTCAATTCATCTGCTTCTTCTCCAAAAATTTCAGATACAAAAGCACCTGCACCTACTGCACTGGAATAAGCTTTACATACAGTAATAATTTTCTTTATTTCATAAGGAGGTATTCCTGCACCTACTGCGCCATAAGCTGCCAGTGTGGAGGAAGACGTTACCATAGGATAAATACCATGATCTGGATCTTTCAAAGAACCCAACTGACCTTCCAACAAAATTTCTTTTCCTTCTTTTAAAGCATTCCATAAAAGCAGAGAAACATCACATACATAAGGTGCAATCATTTCTTTATATTCTTTTAATTCCTTTACAATATCTGCCGGATTTAAAAGAGGTTTGTGATATAAATACTCTAAATCCACATTTTTTTTCTGACAGATATTTTCTGCTTTCTCCATAAGAGCTTCTTCCTCTTCAAAAAGCTCACTGACCTGAAAGCCGATTTTTGCAAATTTATCAGAATAAAATGGTGCAATTCCCGACTTGGTAGAACCAAAAGATTTTCCTGCCAGTCTTTCTTCTTCATATTCATCGAATTTAATATGATAAGACATTACAATCTGTGCTCTGTCTGATATTTTAATATCCGGCATAGGAACGCCCTGTTCTACGATTGACTGAAGCTCATGGAACAACACAGGGATGTTCAGCGCCACACCGTTTCCGATAATGCTTGTTGTATTCTCATTAAATACACCGGATGGCAGGCTATGCAGGGCAAACTTTCCATAATTGTTTACGATTGTATGTCCGGCGTTTGCTCCACCCTGAAATCTCACTACAATATCTGCCTCTTTTGCCAGCATATCTGTAATCTTACCTTTTCCTTCGTCTCCCCAGTTTGCTCCTACTACGGCTTTTACCATTTTCTATTCCTCCTGTAATACTGGAATCCATTTCATTTACTCAAGTATAATACACCATTTTTTCTGAGAAATAAAGTAAAAATAGTTTTCCCTGAGTCCAAAAATTTTGTTCAATTTTACCTCTTAAATACAGTTCATTGCCTCTTTAATATTAGACACTCCAATAAGCTTAATGTCATATTTCCCCTGCAAGCTTTCCACATTTGCCTTTGGCATAATACAGGAAGTAAAGCCCAACTTTTCTGCTTCCCTCACTCTGCTTTCTGCCATACTGACACCACGCACTTCCCCGGAAAGTCCCACTTCTCCGAAAATCAAAGTCTGCTCGTCAATCACCTGATTTTTATAGCTGGACACAATGGCAAGAACAACCCCTAAATCAATAGCCGGCTCTCCCAGCTTCATGCCGCCTGCCAGATTGACATAAGCATCACAGTCTCCCAGATGAAGCCCTGCTCTTTTTTCCAAAACTGCCATCAATAAATTCACACGATTATAATCTATCCCTACTGACGTTCTCCTTGGCAGCCCAAAATTTGTTCTGGTAACAAGCGCCTGTATTTCGATTAGAATAGGGCGTGTCCCTTCGATAGAGCAGACAACTGCCGTACCGGAAGCATCCGTAGGTCTTCCGTTTAGCATAACCTGAGATGGGTTCTTCACTTCCATAAGCCCTTTTTCCCGCATTTCAAACACACCGATTTCATTTGTCGAACCAAATCGGTTCTTTACTCCTCTTAAAATGCGGTAAATCACCTGCCTGTCCCCTTCAAAATACAATACCGTATCTACCATGTGTTCCAGCACTCTGGGACCTGCCACACTTCCGTCCTTTGTAACATGTCCCACAATAAAAACAGAAATCCCCATTCCCTTTGCAATCTGCATAAGCACGCCTGTGGACTCCCTCACCTGAGAAACACTTCCGGGCGCAGAGGAAACTTCTTCATTATACATAGTCTGAATAGAGTCAATTACCGCCATTTCCGGTTTCACTCTTTCAATTACACTGCGAATACTTTCTAAATTTGTCTCACATAAGAGCAACAAATTTTCATTAAATTCTCCTATTCTCTTTGCTCTAAGCTTAATCTGTCCCAAAGACTCCTCACCGGAAACGTATAAAACCTTATGTCCCTTTCCCGTAAGCTGTCTGCACACCTGAAGAAGAAGGGTAGATTTTCCGATACCCGGATCTCCTCCCACCAGAACCATAGAACCGGGAACAATACCACCTCCCAGTACTCTGTCCAGCTCTTCTATTTCTGTTTTTATTCTGTCATTTTCCTGTATGGAAATATCTGCAAGAATAACCGGTTCATTTTTCTTCCCTGTCGTACTTCCTGAAGCTGTTGTTTTTCCTTTTGCGGTTGCAGATACCGTCTCTTCCACAAAAGAATTCCATTCCCTGCATCCCGGACATTGCCCCAGCCACTTCGGAGACTCATACCCACAATTTTGACAGAAAAACAATGTTTTTTTCCCTTTTGCCATATTTTCCCTTTCTTTTCCAATAAACGAGGCTGCCGCATAATGCGACAGCCCTGTCTTGCTTATTTTTACTTATCTGATACCTTGATGCTTAAATTCTTTCAATCTGTACAGTTACCTGCTCTGCCTGCTCCAGTTCTACACTGAAGGACAGCTTACCGCCCAGATTTGTTTTCATCTGTCCGGCTTCTTCTTTGTCAATTACAATCTTGTACTCGGCATCCTCTTCCATTTCCACAGTAATCTGAGCATCCTGCGGTCCTTCCACCGTAAAGCTCATCTTGTCTTCTTTTTCTTCCAAATCTAAAACTGTGGTACCCGGTACAGACTCATATACAAACATACCATTTCTTTCCAGCTTTGTAATTTCCTTATATGTTTTTACTTTGTATATATCTCCATCGTACTCAAAGTCGGATACCTTTGACTTCTGTGCTAACTCATAGTTACCAAAGCTGATTTTGCCATTTTCTTCTGTACGAATTAATTCTTTTACTACTGACATAGTTATGTCCTCCCGCTTATGTCTTTCATTGTTCTGTCTTTTCAGACCTTTTTTCCTTCTTGTTTTGGTATAACAATATTACCATATATTTCAGTTTTTTGCTAGTCATTTTGTACATTTATAATAAAATTTACCTTTTCTTTAGACAAGCCAATGGTAACGCTGTCTCCCGCTTTTATCCTGCCTTCCAGAATTTCCTCTGCCATTGCGTCTTCGATTTTGCTCTGAATTGCTCTCTTTAATGGACGCGCCCCGTATTTTGGGTCAAATCCTTCTTTTCCGATAAATTCTTTTACATTTTCCCGAATTTTCACATCAATATTCAACTGTGTCTTACAGCGTTTTGTAAATTTTTTTAAAAGGAGCCCTACAATCTTCTTAATCTCCTCTTTATTCAAAGTATGGAATACAATAATGTCATCAATGCGGTTTAAGAACTCCGGCTTAAAAAGTCTCTTTACTTCTTCCATTACACTGTCTTTCATCTTCTTATAATCAGCCTGCGCATCATCTACTGTTCCAAATCCCAGCTTTTTCGGCTCTACAATCGCCTGTGCTCCCGCATTAGAGGTCATAATAATAATGGTTTCTTTAAAGTCTACTTTTCTGCCCTGTGCATCAGTAATATGTCCGTCATCCAGCACCTGCAAGAGAAGATTGAATACATCAGGATGGGCCTTCTCAATCTCATCAAACAGCAGTACGCTGTATGGGCTTCGTCTTACTTTTTCACTTAGCTGTCCGCCCTCTTCATAACCTACATATCCCGGCGGTGAACCAATCAGTTTAGAGACACTGTGTTTTTCCATATACTCTGACATATCTACACGTATCATTGCATCTTCACTGCCGAAAACCGCCTCTGCCAAAGCCTTGGAAAGCTCTGTTTTTCCTACGCCGGTAGGGCCTAATAAAAGGAAAGAGCCAATAGGACGTTTAGGGTCTTTTAATCCTACTCTGCCTCGTTTGATTGCCTTTGCAACAGCAGTTACTGCCTCATCCTGTCCGATTACACGTTTATGAAGCTGATTTTCCAGTTTTGCCAGTCGTTTAGACTCTCCTTCTGTAAGCTTTTTCACCGGTATCTTTGTCCACTGGGCAACTACCAGAGCAACATCATCTTCTGTAACAAATAACTTTTTATTTTTACACTGTCTTTCAAAGCGCTTTCTGGCTTTTTCTACTATTTCTTCTGTTTCTTTTTGTTCTTCCTGAAGCTTGCCTGCAAGAAGAAAGTCCTGACTTTTTACTGCTCTTTCTTTTTCTTCGCTAATATCTCTTAAACGAAGCTCTGCCTCTGTCAATCCATCCGGAACCTTATAGCCGGAAATCTGTACCTTGGAGCATGCTTCATCCAATAAATCCAACGCCTTATCCGGAAGAAATCTGTCATTAATATAACGCACACCCATAGAAACGGCTGCTTTTACAGCGCTTTCCTCAATCACGACACCATGATGTTTTTCATAATAAGGCACTAATCCTCTTAAAATTTCCTCCGCTTCTTCCTTGGTAGGTTCTTCTACGGTTACCGGCTGAAATCTTCGCTCTAATGCAGGGTCTTTTTCAATATGCTTCCGATATTCCTCGATAGTCGTTGCACCGATAAGCTGAATTTCTCCTCTGGAAAGAGACGGCTTTAAAATATTGGAAGCATCTAATGCTCCTTCTGCTCCGCCTGCCCCAATAAGGGTATGGAGTTCATCCAAGAATAAAAGAATTCTTTTGTCATTGGAGGCTTCCCAAACCACACGTTTAATCCTCTCTTCAAACTCACCTCTGTATTTTGAGCCTGCTACCATTGCAGACAAATCTAATACAAGAATACGTTTATCTGCCATATTTTCAGGAACCATTCCACTTACAATTTTCTGTGCAAGTCCCTCTGTAATAGCTGTTTTTCCTACTCCCGGCTCTCCTATCAGACAAGGATTATTCTTTGTTCTTCTGCTCAAAATCTGAATAATACGATTAATTTCTTTTTCTCTCCCCACAACAGGGTCTAATTTGCCCATGGCCGCCATTTCTGTTAAATCTCTGCCATACTGATCCAGCATTGGCGTGGCACTCCGCTCTTCTTTTGTCAAAGTACCTTCTCTTCCCATAACTTTCATAAGCTCTGCATACAGCTTCTGATTACCGGCTCCCATAGTATGCAAAAGTCTTGCCCCCACACAGTCGCTTTCTTTTAACATTGCAATTAAAATATGTTCTGTGCCAATCTCTGCACTCTCCATATTCTGGGCTTCTTCCTCTGCTTTAGCAAGTACCCTTCTGCTTCTAGGCGTATATCCCTGGGGTTCTTCTAATAATACCTCTGAAGAAGGTACAACCAGTTTCTCCATAAGTTCCATCAATTTACTTTGTGTAATACCTGCTTCTGCTAAGATTTCTCCTGCTGTACCATCTTTCACAGCCAAAAGTCCTGCTAATATGTGTTCAGTTCCAATATAATTATGGCTGCATTTTCTGGCAGTCTCTTCTGCCAGCTTCAAAGCCTTTAATGCCCACTTTGAGTATTGCGTTTTCATGTATCTCTCCTATTCTATTTATATTCTTCAAAAATTTCATCAATTAAGGCATGCACTTCATCTCTTGTAATATTCTTACAGCAACCCTTCGCCAGAACCGGCAAAAGATTTTCCTTCATTTCCTCCAATGCTCTGATTTTATCTACATCAATGGAAATGACTGCGCCTCTGCGTCTGTCTATACTGAGAAATCCCTCCTGCCTCAATACAGAATATGCTTTATTTACTGTGTGCATGTTAATTCCTATGGTATCTGCCAGCTGTCTTACAGAAGGAAGCGTCTCCCCTACCTTCAGCTGGTCTGTGGCAATTCCCATAATAATCTGATTACAAAGCTGTACATAAATTGCTTCATCACTGTTAAAATCAATTTCAATCAGCATGCCTTCACCTTCTTTCCAGATTGTTATATCTAATATAGCATAAATAGAATTTTTAGTAAAGAATAGAAAAAAGAAGCTGCTTTCGCAGCTTCTTCCTATGCTTCATCAATGGCTTTTCCAATATCGTTTCGCATATATTTATTTTCGAAGCCAATCCATTTTGTTGCCTCATAAGCATTCGCTCTTGCCTCTTTCAAGTCAGCCCCTTTTGCGGTAACTCCTAAAACACGCCCTCCGTTTGTTACGATTTTACCGTCTTTGAAGGCAGTTCCTGCATGGAAAACATAATAACCTTCTTTATCTTTAAAGTTTTCCAGACCTTCGATTGGATATCCTTTTTCATAAGAAACCGGATAACCGTCAGAAGCTAACACAACACATACTGCTGCGTTGTCTTCAAACTGTAAATCAATTTCATCTAACTTTCCGTCTACGCAAGCTTCAAAAACTTCTACAATATCATTTTTTAATCTCGGAATAACAACCTGAGCCTCCGGGTCACCAAAACGAGCATTATACTCTAATACTTTTGGTCCTTTTTCTGTAAGCATCAGACCAAAGAAAATAATTCCTTTAAATTCTCTTCCCTCTGCTGCCATAGCGTCTACGGTTGCCTGATATACATATTTTTCACAGAATTCATCCACTTCTTCTGTATAGAAAGGACTTGGTGAAAATGTTCCCATTCCCCCCGTATTCAAACCTTCGTCTCCGTCTTTTGCACGCTTATGATCCTGTGCGGAAGTCATGGTTTTAATCGTTTTTCCGTCAACAAAGGAAAGTACGGATACTTCACGTCCTGTCATGAATTCTTCGATAACTAAAGTATTTCCTGCAGAACCGAATTTTTTATCCAGCATAATTGTGCGAACGCCTTCCTCTGCTTCTTCCAATGTGTTACAGATTAAAACACCTTTTCCAAGAGCCAGTCCGTCTGCCTTTAATACAATAGGAAACTCTGCTTTCTCACGAAGATACGCCAGAGCCTCGTCTGCATCCTCAAAGTTTTCATAAGCTGCCGTAGGAATGTTATATTTCTTCATTAAATCTTTAGAAAAAGCTTTTGAGCCTTCCAGAATTGCCGCATTCTTTCTCGGTCCAAACACTCGCAATCCCTCTTTTTCAAAAACATCTACAACACCGCCGACTAATGGGTCATCCATTCCTACAACAGTTAAATCTACTGCATTTTCTTTTGCAAAAGCTGCCAGCTTCTCAAATTCCATTGCGCCGATTGGCACACATTCTGCAAATTCCGCAATTCCTGCGTTTCCCGGTGCACAGTAAATCTTGTCTACCTTTGGACTTTTTGCAACCTTCCATGCAATGGCATGCTCTCTTCCGCCGCTTCCTATAATCAATACTTTCATCCTCTTATGCTCCCTTCTTATTCTTTAAATTTCACCAGTCCATCTATCACTTCAATTTTATCATTTGCAATTAAATCAATCGCTTTCGGCATAATTTTCCACTCTGCTTCTTCCATAACTCTGCGCTGAAGAATTTCCGGCGTATCTCCCTGATGAACTTCTACCGCCTTCTGTAAAATAATCGGACCTGTATCTGTCCCTTCGTCTACAAAATGTACCGTTGCTCCGGTTACTTTTACTCCTCTTTCCAGTACACCCTCATGCACCTTCAGTCCATAATAACCTGTACCGCAGAAAGATGGAATAAGCGCCGGATGAATATTGATAATCTTATTTGGATAAGCCTTTACCATAATCTCCGGAATAACTACAAGACAGCCCGCCAGAACAACAAGCTCCACATCATAAGATTGGATTGTTTCAAGTAACGCCTGATTAAATTCCGCCCTGGAGGCATAAGCCTTCGGAGAGACACAAATTGCCTCTATCCCCTTCATTTTTGCTCTTTCCAGAGCATAGGCATTTGCGTTATTACTGATTACCACAGCAATCTCCGCATTGGTAATTTCGCCCCTGTCCATTGCATCCATAATCGCCTGAAGATTGGTTCCTCCGCCGGACACCAACACTGCCATTTTCATCATATTCATTCAGCCTTTCTTTTATAGGATTTTGGTAACAAAAATATTTTTTGTACTTTAATCTTTATAAACAGGAAAAGGGCTGCTTTTGCAACCCTGATTTCCCTGTCTTATACCAATTTCACACCTTTTTCTCCCTCTTCAATCTTACCGATTACGTAAGGAGTATCCCCTGCTGCTTTCATGGCTTCCATTGTTTTGTCAACGTCTGCCGGATCTACTGCTACAATCATACCAATACCCATGTTATAAGTATTGTACATCATCTGCTCTTCAATATTTCCTTCTTTTGCCATTAAAGTAAAGATTGGAGGAATTGGGTAGCTGTCTTTTTCTACAACTGCACATACACCGTCTTTTAACATACGTGGAATGTTTTCATAAAATCCGCCGCCTGTGATGTGGCTGCAAGCTTTTACAGTAACACCCGCTTCTTTTACTTTTTTCAATGCTTTTACATAAATTCTTGTAGGAGCAAGTAAAGCTTCTCCTAAAGTTGTTCCTAATTCATCATAATAAGTATCTAAAGACTCTTTTGTAATCTCAAATACTTTTCTTACTAATGAAAATCCATTGCTGTGAACACCTGAAGATGCCATACCGATTAAAACATCGCCTGCTTTTAAGTTTTCTCCTGTAATCATATCTTTCTTGTCACAAACACCAACTGCAAAACCTGCTAAATCGTAATCATCTTCCGGCATAAGTCCCGGATGCTCTGCTGTTTCACCGCCGATTAAAGCAGCTTCAGACTGTAAACAGCCTTCTGCAACACCTTTTACGATTGTAGCGATTTTTTCAGGATAATTCTTTCCGCATGCAATATAATCTAAGAAAAACAACGGTTCACCGCCTGCACATGCAATATCATTTACGCACATTGCAACTGCATCAATACCGATTGTATCATGCTTGTCCATAACCATTGCCAGCTTCACCTTTGTTCCGCATCCGTCTGTACCGGACAATAACACAGGTTCTTCCATCTCTTTAATTTTTGCCAGAGAAAAAGCACCGGAGAAGCCGCCTAATCCGCCAAGAACTTCTTCACGCATTGTTTTCTTTACATGCTCTTTCATTAATTCTACTGATTTATATCCAGCTTCAATATCTACGCCAGCTTTCTTGTAATCCATTTTCTTTCTTCCTCCGTTTCATTTCTCTGCTTTTATTTATAATTTTTATATCCTACTTCCTGTAATTTTGCATCTTTTGCAACAACCTGATCTTTTAATTCTTCTTTATAATCTTTTAATTTCTGCAATAATGCCTCATCTGAAGTAGCTAAAATCTTGGCTGCCAGAATTGCTGCATTTGCTCCTCCGTTAATTGCAACAGTTGCAACAGGAATACCGGAAGGCATCTGAACGATAGAGTACAGAGAATCTCTTCCTCCTAAAGAAGTTGTATGCATTGGGATACCGATAACCGGCATTGGGAAGATTGCTGCACACATACCTGGAAGATGTGCTGCCATACCTGCTCCTGCAATAATCACTTTAAATCCTTTTTCTTCTGCTGTTTTTGCATATTCAAAGAATACATCCGGTTCTCTGTGGGCAGAAATAATAGTCATTTCATATTCAATTCCGAATTTTTCCAACATATCTGCCGCTTTGCTCATAACAGGCATATCTGAGTCACTGCCCATAACAATTCCAACTTTTGCCATGATTGTTCTCCTTTAAATTAAATTCAGCTTATGCTGTATATTTTATTGTACAGCACAATTTTACATATTGTTACAAATAATGTCAACTGCAAAACCCTTTTTCTTTATATCATCTTCCAAAAGGCTCATTTAATTTCTCTGTACCCGCCAATACAAATTTTCCGTCACGAATAATTTCAATGTGTTCTCCCTTTTCTGTTTCTACCCAGATTTTGTCTAATTCATCATAAGGGATAGTGATATCTGTATGACAGCCCATATACGCCTTACTGATGTCTTCTTTTCTTAAAATAGAAACTTCGTTATCTCTTGCAATGATTTCTTTTCCGTCAGGATTGTAGACAGCAGTATCCTCTGACCAGCTATAACAAGTATCTCCTACCGCAAAATGCGGTCCCATTTTTTCTGCAATTAAAATCGGCAGCAAATGCGCAATTTCATATTTCTGTGCCATTACATAAGCCGTAGTGTTCGTTCCGATTGCAAATTCTCCCAACGGAAGCGTCTCATGATGGTGAAGAAGATTTTCTTTTAAAAAGCTTTTATTCTCTTCTTCTGTTTCAAAGTTTTTACAAGTATATTCTGCAATCCTTCCGTCCTTAAAAAGAAGCTTCAGCCCTCTGTATTCCAAACCATTTAAAAATACTCTGGATACTGCCAAAGTTCCGTTTGTACCCTTGAGCATCGGTGATGTAAAGACTTCACCCACCGGAATATTTACATCTGCTACACAGTTTTCAAAATTAGTCTGCTTTTCCGGATTTTCCAGTGTATGAAGAGAAACTGTTAAATCTGTTTCATTCTCTCCCTTTCCCAGAATATGCACACAAATTCCTCTGTCTAATGCGTCAATGATACTCTGCTGAATTTTTCTGTATAATTCATTATCCAGTGTATTTAATTTTACAGTTTCTTCAAAAATCTCCTCAAATTTTTCTCCGATTTCTTTTACCGGATATGCAATAATAGTAAAGCTTCTCTCTTCTCCCTTAATATAGCGGTTTACAATCTGACCGGACTCATTGTCATAAGATACCTGAAGCTTTTGCTGATGTGATGTTAAAGTGCAGGCTTCCTTTGTTTTTTTCGGTACAAAAGGGTTTTCGCCAAAGGTTTCCATACATGCCGGACCTCCGTGAACAGCCGCCAGCTCCTTCACCTGCTCATAGGCCACCTGTAAAACTCTCAGCTTTCTCTGAATAAATTCATGGTCTAAATACAGTGCAGCATCATCCTTATGGTCATATTCAAACTGCTGATTTGGAATTGCCCCGTAATATCCAATTCTATGATGCTGTTTTTTATTTACAGAGTGAACAGCGCTTCGGTAAATAACAGGCTGTAAACCCATTTCCGCAAACTGTCTGATTTCTTCTTTTACAATCCGCTCAAACCCCAGCTGAAAGCGAATATTTACAGTCTTTTTCTTTGTAATATCCTTTCCTCCTAAGACAAAACCTTCTCTGTATCCTTCTGTAAAGGTTCTTGCCATTGCCTGAATTTTTTCCTCCGGCAGAGTATTTAGGAAATTCGCCATACCGATTTCATTTTCTGTAACATATTCCCCGAATTTATATAAATAACGAAGGTCTGTCAAATCGCTGTCACAGATAATTTTTGCAGCAAAATCCAAAGACGGGTCAATTCCTTCTCTGACTCTGTATCCTACCATTTCGTCACTGTAATCACTGATATACCAATAAATAGCATCTTTTACATCCTTTGCAGATATTTCTTCTTCCTCAAAGAGATTATAAATCTGCACAAAAAGCTCCAAAACAACGGTCATATCAAAAAGGCGTTTCTCATAAGCAAAAACAATCATTCCACGAATTTCTGTATACAGAAAACTTAATAATGCACCAAACTCTTCGCCCAGCATTTTTTGTGCATAAGCAGGATTTCCATAGGAAGCGCCATAATTTTCCGGCAAGATATCCTTATACAGAGCATGATTATTTTCTTCCAATTCTTTTTGTGAGGCACTGTCTAACCAGCCTTTTTGTATCTTTTCGTACAAATCACCCACCATCAGAATAAAATCTGCTGTTTTTCTGAAATATTCACCATAAGGTTCTTTTACTACTTCTTCTTTTTGAATTTCCTGAATTCTTTCCCTCATTAAAGCATAGCGTTCTTCAAAAAACACATCATTCATCTTTTAAATTCCCCTTTTCTACATTTAAGTCTACAATTTCATGCACATAAGACTCCATGGTTTTTGAACCTTCCCCTGTGCGTTCATTTCTCTTTAGTACCTGTGATTTCTTTATTCCGCGCTCTCTCCATGATTTTCCGCCAGTGGCATGATTTAACATTAAAGGCTGAATATTATCACAAACATGGGCGAATTTTGCCTCCGGTGTCTGCTGTTCTTCAAATTCGTCCCACAGTGACCTTAACATTTCTGCCTGATCTTCCGGTAAGATATTAAAAATTCTGTCTGCTGCCTTTAATTCTCTTTCCCTCTTTGTCTTATTTCCAACTGCATCATAGGCATAAGTATCACCTGCATCGATTTCTACTAAATCATGAACCAGCACCATAAGCATGGTTTTTGCCAAATCAATCTTTTCCTCAGAATATTCTGCCAAAAGCGCTGCCGTCAAAGCTAAATGCCACGCATGTTCTGCGTCATTTTCCTTCCGAATTCCATCTGATAAATAAGTCTGCCGACCAATAAATTTTTCCTTATCCACTTCCAATAAAAATTCCATCTGTTTTTTCAAACGTTCTTCCATATCTTTATCCTGCCTTTCTGTTATTAAGAAATTCCAACTAAGAAAAGTGCCAGCCAGATAACCATCAGCACCCCGTTTCCCACTGCTCCGATTTTACAAAAAAGCTGGTCTCTGTTTTTCTCAGAAAAGCTTTTTAATCCCACAACAAATCCATAAACGGAAAGACCAATGGCAATCAGTCCCAATGCTCCCAGATACATACCGCCTTTTCCATGAAAAATCAAAGCACATAATGCAGCAGCACAAAAAATCCCCAGAGAAATTCCGGCAAAAACCGTTGAAGCAATTCCCTGTCCGGAATGTTTCTTTTTTGCAAAAGAATATTTATTTTTCTTCTTTGCCATTACTTGTTTCTCCTTTTTGTTCTTTTATATATGAAATAGATAACGGCAAAAAATATGTATCCCAATGCCGCACCCAGTGTATTCATAATCAAATCATCTACATCAAAGCATCCCAGCTTTGTAACTAACTGTATGGTTTCCACACAAAGACTCAGTGCAAAACCTGAAAATGTGATAAAGAAAAAATTTCTTGTATCTCTATGAATAATGGGAAGAATAAATCCAAATGGAATAAATCCCACAACATTCCCCAACAAGTTCAATACAACCGGCCACACACCCAACTGTTCCCTATACGTCCAAAATCGTTTGATTTCCTGGAGAAATACCAGATTATAATGATATTCTCTTTCCTCAAAGCTCTGTATACCAAATCGCTCTGCAAAGAAAAGAAGATAAATCAGCAAAAAAAGATACAGCACAAATAAAACGGTACTGAATGTTTTTATTTTTTTCTTCACATTTTTATTCAATTTTAACCCCTTATTTTTCTAAAATAACATAAAGACGGGAGAACCCATTCCCCCGCCCTCATTTGTCCTACACATTAAAATGTAATTTCTGACTTTCTTTTTAATAATCTTGCTCCGCTTACCAGCATTAAAATCCCTGTGGTAATGCCTGTAACCAACACAATTATTCCTACTGCAATGCTCCCCGCACCGCATCGCGTCATGGTTTTATAAACCTTTTCATTCATTTAGGAACACTTCCTTTTCTGATTATTTTACTCCGTAGATTTGGTAGTATGCGTCAATGGCTTCTTTTGTCTTGTCATCAATTACAACTTTGCCATTACATTCTCTGTTGTATAAATGCTCTACTACCTCTTCCATTGTTACAATAGCATTTGTTTCAAATCCATAAGTTTCTTTGATTTCATCAAGAGCGCTCTTGTCGCCTTTTCCTTTTTCCATACGGTTTAAAGAAACCATCAGACCTACGATTTCCACATTTGCTGCTCCTCTTACCTTTGGAACAGTTTCTTCCATAGATTTTCCGGAAGTTGTTACGTCTTCAATCATCACTACTCTGTCTCCATCCTGCAGCTTACTTCCCAAAAAGCTTCCCTTATCTGCGCCATGGTCTTTTTCTTCCTTACGGTCCGAGCAGTAGCGTACTTCTTTTCCATATAATTCACTGTAAGCAATAGCTGTTACAACGCTGATTGGAATTCCCTTGTAAGCCGGTCCAAATAATACGTCAAAATCATCCCCGTATTTGTCATGAATTGCTTTTGCATAATATTCGCCTAATTTTTTTAACTGAGAACCTGTTACATAAGCTCCTGCATTCATAAAGAAAGGAGATTTTCTACCACTTTTCAGGGTAAATTCTCCGAATTTTAAAACATCACTTTCTACCATAAAATCAATAAATTCCTGTTTATACTGTTCCATATTTCTTAAAACCTCCTGTATTTATGGACTTTTCTCGTCCTTATTTTCTATTTTTATCCCTTAGTACACCATTTTTACACCATAAAAAAGAACTTTTAAATCTTCTCAATTCTATCACATATTTCCTGTTATTTCAATCAAAGAACAGCTTGAGTTTCCGCAGTTCTGTCCACAGAACACCCAACCAGTCTTGCTGTTTATAC
>ERZ894232.1436-NODE-1436-length-22322-cov-6.900975_pt1 | contig 22322 bp, 17 predicted proteins | sample MGYA00380296_ERZ894232 | MGnify/ENA primary metagenome ERZ894232 (study PRJEB32331, sample SAMN06328433) | human gut metagenome | biome: human gut microbiome; feature: stool | host: Homo sapiens | collected 2014-08-14 ... | reverse complement strand
GTTTAAAGCGACAGGTTACAATCGAGGTTTGGAAATCACTTTACTGATTTTTATCGGCGGTTTAGCAATTACCGCTTATAAATGGCATACCAAAGGTAAAGATTATCTTATGAAAAGGTATCGGGAAATACCGAAAACAATATTAGAAAAAAGAAACGAAAAAACAGCCGATTAAACAAATATCATATATACAACTAAGTCCCGCAGTTCATATCCGATTACTGCGGGACTTTTCTTTTTTATATCAGCTTTTTTTGCTTTCCTCTATCTTTTCCGCCAACTCGTTTAAATATACCCATCTGTCCATGGTTTCTTCCAAGGCATTCTCAAGTTCCTCTTTCTTTTCCGAAAGCTCCTGTAGTTTTACATAATCAGTTGAAATCAATGACATCTCTTTTTCGGTCTCGGATATGGCGTTTTCTAATTCTTCTATTTTTTCGTTTATTGTTTCAAATTCCTTTTGTTCTTTATATGACATTTTCAGCGGTTTATCGTTTTTCGGCCGTTCGGTCTTAACCGTTTCCTTTTTTACAGGCTCATTTTGCACATTCTGACGTTCATACTGTTCCAGATAATCGCTGTAACCGCCCTCGTACTGTTTTATTTTTCCGTCCGCCCCGAATGCAAATATTCTGTCCGCAATTTTGTCAAGGAAATACCTGTCATGGCTTACCGTAACGACAGCGCCGTTAAATATATCCAGATAGTCCTCCAATATTGTCAGCGTTTCTATATCCAAATCGTTTGTCGGCTCGTCAAGGAAAAGAATATTAGGCGCTTCAACCAAAACTTTCAGCAGATACAAACGGCGTTTTTCTCCTCCCGACAGTTTGCCTATGGGCGAATACTGCATGGATGGGTTAAACAAAAATTTTTCCAGCATTTGCGATGCGGAAATTCTTCCGTCCGCTGTCTGTACATATTCCGCTATATCTTTTATATAGTCTATTACCCTTTGTTCGGGGTCCATTGTTTCGTTATGCTGAGAAAAAATTCCCGTTTTAACCGTTTCTCCGTGTACTACCGTTCCACTATCCGGTTCAAGAGTGCCGTTCAGCATATTTATAAGCGTTGACTTTCCGCAGCCGTTAGGACCTATAATTCCTATTCTGTCATGTTTTAATATTATATAGCTGAAATCGTCTATATATTTTACACCGTTATATGATTTGCTTATATTTTCCGCTATTATGGTTTTCCTTCCCAGTCTGGAAGAAGCCGCGCTTATTTCCATGCTTTCTTTTTCTTTCGGAGCTTTTACGGAAGATACTTCTTTAAATCGTTCCAGCCTTGCTTTTTGTTTTGTACTTCTCGCCTGCGCGCCTCTTCTCACCCATTCCAATTCCGAACGGAGAAAGTTTTGACGTTTTCTTTCCGCTGAAAGAGCCAGCTCCTCCCTTTCTGCCTTGGCTTCAAGAAAACCGCTGTAGTTTGTAGTATAGCTGTAAATTTTCGCATCGTTAAGCTCAAGGGTTTTGTTTACTACTCTGTCAAGGAAGTATCTGTCATGGGTAACCATAAGCAAAGCGCCCTTATATTTTGCCAAATACTTTTCCAGCCAGTCTATGGATTCGTTGTCTATATGGTTTGTCGGCTCGTCCAAAATAAGTAAATCCACAGGCGTTATAAGCGCCCTTGCAAGAGCCATTCTTTTTATCTGTCCGCCCGAAAGAGTTCCCGCTTTTTTATTGAAGTCGGTTATATTCAGCTTTGTAAGTATTGTTTTAGCGTCGCTTTCCAAGTTCCAAGCCTCTGCGGCGTCCATCTTATCGTTAAGCTCAAAAAGAGCCTTTTCCGCCGCTTCACCGCCGCCGTTTTCTACGTCTCTTACCGCCTGTTCATACTGCTTTATCAGCGACATGATGGGACTGTCGCAGTTAAAAACCTGTCCCAGAACAGTATCCTCCGGGTCAAAATCAGGCGTTTGGGGAAGATAACCTATTCTCAGTCCGTTCATTTTTATAATCTGACCCGAATCGGGAGTGTCCTCGCCTGCAACTAATTTTAACAGCGTTGATTTTCCCGCTCCGTTTATTCCTATAAGCCCCACCTTATCGCCGAAATCTATACCGAATATTATGTTATCGAATATTTTCTTTTCGCCGAATGTTTTAGTAACATTTTCTATTGTCATCAAGTTCATAATATTTCTCCTTACAGGCAGCACGGATATAATCCCCTGCCGTTATATAATATGTAATTTTACAATAATACGGTAAATTATGCAACGCAACATAGTCTTTATATTTAAACGGAATAATTCCCAAATCTTACTATACGTTGATAGGTACTGAAATATATGATAAAGTAAATATAAAATAAATCGGAAGTTGAAAGGCTATTGATAACATGAAAAAGATTACATTTAAGCGCCAAGTTTTCATCGGAATTATTCTTATCGTTGTCGGGAATGTACTTGCTTTAATTTTACACAAAGGCGTACTCGCAAATATCGCATGGATTTTATATGGACTCGTTCTTATTCTACACCCTATATATCCCGAAAGATATAGTAATGATGTAAAAAGCGCAAAATTAGGTTCTCGAATTGCAGGAATAATTTGTATTTTGGTAGGAATCCTTACGAAATATATTTTGTAAATTTCCGTTTTTACCAAACGGCTGTTATATTTAACATTCCTAGTTTCATTACTTTAACTTCTGATTTATAAACAGCCGTATATCAGTATGCCTTCCAACGATTATTATGCTATAATCATCGCTTTCTTTCCGATACAATTATTAAGTATTTACAAAACAATCGTATCATTGACGATATACGGTAAAATATAGTACTATTTAGTCAACAAAAAAGAATAGGAGCCATCAGTATGAAAATATCTAAGAAAGACGCTTTAATGTGGTTTGAGTTTTTTGCTTCTCTGCCCGAAGACGAAGAACTGCTTACAAGCCACTACGAAATAATTTACTCTGTATTTGCCCAGATAGAAGCTGCTGTCGAAGCGGAAAACGACCGCCTTATGTCCGAAATCAAAGGACTTAAAACCCTTGCAGGCAGAACATATTATGTGGGACCGGACAACCATTTTTCAAACGGCTGCCGCTCGTGCCTCATGGGTACCGGACTTACAGCCATAAGAAAAACAAATAAATGCAACATTAACTGCAAATTCTGCTATAACTTCGGTGAAATGGACGATATAATGCCTATCGGTGAAGGAATGTGGGATATAGGCGGTACAAAATTTTATGAAAAAGATCTTGACCTGCTTTTTTCAATACATAAAAAGCCTACAGGCGTGGCGTACGTCTATCTGGAACCGTTTATGGAGATAGAAAAATACTATTCGGTAATCAAAAAATTCAGTGAAGCCGGTATTTATCAGCACATGTATACAAACGGCTTGCTTGCAAACGAGGAAAATCTTAAGGCTCTCGGAGAAGCCGGCCTTAACGAACTTCGTTTTAATTTAGGGGCTACGGACTGTTCCGATAAAGTAATAGAAAACATCCGCACAGCAAAAAAATATATTAAAACCGTCGGTATAGAAACTCCTATGACGCCTGAATTTTTTGAGACTTTCCTGAATAAAAAAGACGTAATACTCTCTACCGGTCTTGATTTTATAAACTGTGCCGAACTTCACCTTAACACCAATAATATAGGGAATTACTTCGGAGAAAATATGTATATATACAGACAGGGTTATGTTTCCCCCGTTTGGAGCCGTCAGCTGACCCTCAGATTTATGAAAAAAGCCGATGATGAAAACTGGGGTATTGCAGTACATGACTGTTCAAACCATACAAAATTTGCCCGTAGTCTTAATCTCAGCGCAAAAGAAGGCCAATGGTTCGGGGCAAGCGGTTATGGCTGTGAGTTTTCAAGACCTCCTTTTGAAGCTTTCCTGCCCATCCTTAAAGATGATTCATTCAGATTTATAGAAGAAGAACCTCTTCCCAAAGGCTATAATCCGGGCGAACTTTTATTTTAAATGAAGTGAAACGGAGACTTTAAATTGCGATAATCTAAAGTCTCCGCTTTTTTGCATTAGTTATTAATCAATTCATATCTTTCAGCTTTCATTGAGGAATTATATCTTTTAAATGAACTCTTTCCGTCCATTTTAGCCTCGAAAAGCGCTATATCCGCTTTCATATAAAGCTCTTCAAAATCTTTTCCGTCCTCCGGTATCATTGCATATCCTGCCGAAATAGTATAGGACATATTTTTTTCCTCATCACATATGACAGTATCCTTTATAACCTCTGCCATTTTACGATTCATTTCTTCTTCCCCGATATTGCTGCATAATATGAAAAATTCATCTCCTCCTATTCTGCATGCTATATCATTCTCTCCGTAAAATGATTTTAGTTTCTTGGCTGTCATAGATATTATTTTGTCTCCGTAAGCATGTCCGAAAACATTATTGACAGATTTAAAATTATCCATATCATACATAATTATAGCGGCGCTTTCACCGTCTTTCATATTTTTGATATATTCCTTAACTTTTTGTACACCGAACATTCTGTTGCTCAATCCCGTAAGGAAGTCCGTATGAGCCATTACAGTAAGCTCCAACTCCTTGTTTTTCTGCTTATCTATATCCATTATGAATACATTTGCAATAATATTTCCGCTCTCACCGTCTTTTTCAAGCTGAATAAGAAGTTTAAACCATTTTATTTCTCCGTCTTTGTGGCACTGATAATCTGCGCTGTCTAACTTTATCCCGGAAGCATACATATTCATCAATCGGTTTATATCGGTAAAATGTAAAAACAGTTCCTTGTATTCCGGCATAACTATATTTTCCGCAACGTAACTTCTGTTTGAGGAATAGCTGTTTTCACCGTTTTGTGCAAACCACGAGTAATCCTCGTTCTCTATCTTTATTTTATCATTCGTCAAATCGGCTTTAAAGCTGTATATGGATTCCAACTCAAGGAATTCTATTGCTCTTTTTGCCTCCAATGCAGCGCTTTCTTCTTTCTTTTTATCTGTTATATCCATATAACAGCCTACAACTTTTGCAGGAGCGCCGTTTATTTTCTCAGCGGTTTTACATATACTTCTAATCCATATTATATTCCCGTTTTTCTTCATGAGCGGTATTTCAAAAACATTATCATGGTATGTATATATATTTCTGAGATTTGCCCTTATTCTTTCTTGGCAGTTAACGGGTATCGCATCAAATATGCAGTCAGGGAAGTTTTCTATAATACGCATATTTCCTTTTTCTTTATCTGCCGAAATTCCTATACTTTTTAATTCTCCATCGGTTGACATATATAATCTATTATTCAATACATCCCACTCAAGGAAACCTCCGTCTATATGGCTTAAGGCGCTTTCAAGCATTCTTTCCGCTATTACCAACTCGTTCTCCTTTTCTTTCTCTGATGTTATATCGCTTAAGACAAGCATATACGCCGTGTTTTTTCCGTTTTCCTCCATACATCTGGCTTTAAGATTGATATTAATATTTTGTTGACCGAGTTTGACGTCAATTTCTCCTGTAAAATCTTCTCTGTTCTCAATAGCCTTTCCGAATTCTTCACTTATCTTTATGTATTGTTCTTTATCCAAAGCCTCTTTAAAAAATCCGTTATTCAGCATACTTTCATACTTTTCACATGAATATCCGTACTTTCCGCATATCCCGTTAGCAATTACATTATATTCGCATATATCTCCGTCAAATTTAAGGAGAACTATATCATCCTTTGTATAGTTCAAAAACATTTTCATTCTGTCTCGTAGTTTTACGGTCGAATTAATATCCAAAACGACGCCTTGTATGAGTCTTTTTCCGTCTATTTCCATAAATCTGCTCTGATCTATAACCCATATATATCCTTTTTTGCTGAGCATACGGTACTCCGTATTTATTTCATTTTTCTTGCCTCTGACTGACTCAACACTTCTTCTTACTTTATTTCTGTCGTTCGGATGCACCATATTAAGATATTTGTTATCAAATTTTTGTCTAATTTCTTCCCGTGTGTAGCCGAATATTTCCAAAAATCTGTTACTTATATACTCAAAATCCCATTCGTCGGTATCCATACAATGGTGGTATCCGCCTGTTGTTTCGTTATGCAGGAAATTCAGTTCCTTGTTCTGTTTCATTAAAATGCGGTTTTTCTCAGTTATCTGTTTCTGTATTTCCATTGTCTCGGATATATCCATACATGCGCTTACTATTGCCATACGTCCGTTTTCCGCCTGAACAACTCTTCCTTTATCCTGCGTCCAGAACCAACTTCCGTCTTTCTTAGGCATTCGATACTTTACCTCATACTCCATTCCGGGATAGTATTTCCCTCTTATTGCCTCAAAAACCATTTCTCTGTCATCCGGATGTATTGTATTAATTACTTTATTATCTATACCATTCGCAAAATCGTCATAATTATCATATCCAAGCAGTCTTACCATTTCGGAATTTGCAAAATACAAAGTAAAGTCATCATCACAGTACCCGCCTATCATTCCTCCCGGCGTCATACGAGAGTACATAGCGGCGGCAGCCTTCCTATTCTCCTCTGCCAGCTGCATAAACGATGCGTCATTTTCCGATATTCCTATAACAGCCGATAATTCTTTCTGAGACTCTTCAAGTATCTGTTCCTTAAGTTTTCTTTCGGTTACATCGCTTATTGTTCCGTAATAAAGTTTTCTATCGTTTTCTTCCTTTAAAAAGAATACTCTTATATGCATCCATATTATAGAGCCGTCGTCTTTTTTTCGTCTTATATCTCCGTCGGCGCCGGATAGAATATTTTTATAAGCATCGTCAAATATTTCCAGCGTTTTTTTTCTGTCATCTTTATAGACATCTTGAAGAGCGTTTTCTTTTCTTGCCTCCAAGTCTACCGGATTTGTTCCTGTAACTTTGAAATATTCCTCATTTACCCTTATGATTTCCACATTATCTCCGCTTACACTGTAAAAAGCAATTCCTCCGAGTATATTGTTCATCAGTGTATCGCTGAACAGCTCATCATTAAAAAGCTCTTTTATGCTCAGCCTGTCCATCTGCCTTGCCGTTATTCCTCTTAAGTCGATGTTATTTTCATCCCTAAGCATGTTTTCAAAAAATTCTTTCGGCATAGGCCTGTAGAAATAGTACCCCTGACCGTATATACAGCCCAAATTAAGCAATATATCCATTTGCTTCTCTGTTTCTACGCCTTCTACTATTACGCCCAATCCCAAAAGTCTTGCCATACTTGATATTGCTTCCAGTATTCCTATTCCTTTATCGGAACTTGTTTCGTCCATTTGCAGAAATCGCATATCTATTTTCAAAACGTCTACGTTTACTTCCTTCAGCATGTTAAGCGATGAATATCCGCTTCCGAAATCATCCATAAACACCTTAAACCCGTAGCTTCTGAGTTTTCCTACCATCTCCGTTATGGTGTCATACTGTTCCGCATATATGCTTTCGGTTATTTCTATCTCCAGCAATCTCGGTTCTATATCATACTTTTCAACAAGCTTTTTAATTGTCTTAGGAACGTCTATGGAATATATATCTGCTCTTGAAACATTTATGGATATAGGCACAATATTATAGCCATTGTCTATCCAGCTTCGTATGCTTTTGCACACTTCTTCCCAGATATATAAGTCCAACTCTGTAATCAGTCCGTTTTTTTCAAGAACAGGAATAAAATAATCGGGAAAAACCAATCCCTTTTCAGGATGATTCCACCTTGCCAATGATTCAAGACTTATTATTTTTCCTGTCATCATATTACATTTAGGCTGCGCATAAAAAGTAAACTCACCGTTTTTCAGACCTCTTCTTACTTCAGTAAGTATTCTTTGCGTTTCTTCCATTTTTATAGACATATTTTTATTATATACGGCGTATCGTTTGGCATAATTTCCTTTAACAGACATGGCCGCTATAAGAGCCTTGTCATACATATCTTTTACGGAAATAGTTTTATCCGAAGCCTTATATATGCCGAAAATCGGAAGAAAGCCTACATTGTCTCCGTAGTTTTTAACTATATTTATTATGTTTTTTTGTATACTCTCAATAGCCTTATCATCTTGAGGTATAATTATACAAAAATCATCCTCGCCCATATATCCGGCCGCTCCGTCGCCATTGTTTTGTATCGGCTTTAGTTCCTTTCCGATATCGTTAAGCAGATTGTCTCCCACTTTTCTTCCATACCATTCGTTAAAAAGCTTAAAATGCTCTATATCTATCGCTATAACGCAATATTCCTTATCATTTTTTCTTCTTAAAATGCTTTCCGCTTTGTCAAAAAAAGTTTCTTTATTATAAAGTCCTGTCAGATTATTTATTTTATCCTCTTTTCTCGAAGAACTGATTTCAACATTTTTTTGTCCGCTTATATCCTGTATAAAGCACATTGTTATATCATCGCTGTTTGCACCGTGTTCAATCGCTATTATAGTGTAAAGCGTCCATCTATAACTCCCGTCAATTGTCCTTTTTCTGCATTGACATTTGATTGCATTATTCGGTGCGGCGTTTTTAATCCTCTCCATTATTGTTTCCAAACTGAAAAACTCATCAAAAATCCGTCTGTCATCGGGATGTATCATACTTCTTGATACGTTTCTGAGAAGACAACTTAACTTTCCGTTCTCTGCCGGCATTATATATTTGCCTTCGGAATGATACATCAATTTATATTTATTTTCCGTAATGTTTATTTCAAACAATTCATCATATGCAGACGATTTTGTCAGGTTATACAGCAGATTTTTGTTCCCTTCATGTATATCATTTGTAAGAACAAGGCTGCATTTCCCTTTTCCCGGCCAATCTATTATTGCCGAGCTTATTTCTATCCATTTATTTTTCTTTTTGTTATAAAACACTGTGGATTTTTCTTTGCTGTCCAATTCCAAATGGCAGTCTTTGCAAACGCAGTCCTCCCCAAATAAAACTTTATAGCATATATCTCCTGATTTCAGCTCAGGAAAAGTTTTTTTCATAGGATCGTTAAAACTTACTATCCTGTACTCATCGTCAATGATATATACGCATGTGTCTTCATTCTTGGCAATCATTTATTTTTCTCCATTTCCACCCAATATAACCCAACAATTTTAAATTATAGTATAATTTAAAATTTTACGCAATGACGCTAAATGGGCGCAAAATCAGCTTGTATATGTTATTTCGCGTAACACGGCATTTTTCTTATAATTACTCCCCATTTCATAATATTTACAAAAATAATATATTAACTTTATATTTTGTAACACAGCTTATCCATTATGAATATTGTAATGTATAACCATTTTAGAAAGGACAAAATATATGAATAACGATTATGAATTCTACGAACGACGGATGTCATTATATGATGATGAAATGAATCTATACGAAAACAGGTGCTGTTGTTCCAATCAGTGCGGTTCTTGCTGCTCCTGCCCTCCTGTCAACAATTGCTGCATAGGTCCTACAGGACCTCAGGGTCTCCCCGGCACGCCCGGTATGCCTGGTCCAATCGGACCTACTGGTCCTACCGGACCTGCCGGTGCAGGATTAGATGATGTTTCTCCTTATATACCCGGAATGGTTTACAATTTAGGCGACATGGTTTACTATAACGGCAGTCTGTTCCGTGCAAACAGAAATGGTGCTGTAGGTATCCCCGGAACTTCACCAGATTTTGATTTAGTTACTGTAACAGGTCCTACCGGTGCTACCGGCCCTACCGGACCCACCGGTCCCACTGGTCCTACCGGTCCTACCGGTGCCACTGGTGCTGCCGGTGCTACTGGTGCTACCGGTGATATAGGTCCTACTGGTCCCACCGGTGCTACTGGTGATATAGGTCCTACTGGTCCCACTGGTCCTACCGGCGATATTGGTCCCACTGGTCCTACTGGTCCTGCCGGTGCTGTAACTCCGGCTGCAGCTGTATCAGATGCTACAGATACAACAGATGTAGTAACAAAATTTAATCAGCTTCTTGCAAATATGCGTGTTGCCGGTTTATTAAGTTCTTAAGCATATAACCATTTTCTTACAGAGGGGAAACTTCCCCTCTGTTTACATAGCATAAATAGTCTTGGGAGGTTTTATATGTATGTAGTTGTATACGCCATTTGTAAAAACGAATCACAATTTGTGGAGCGTTGGATGAATTCCATGTCCGAAGCCGATAAAATTGTAGTACTTGATACAGGTTCATCTGACGATACCGTTAATCGTCTTCGTTCAAAGGGAGCATATGTTAAAGAACAAAAAATAATACCTTGGCGCTTTGATACCGCCCGCAATATTTCTTTATCTCTTGTACCCGATGACGCTGATATATGCGTCTGTACGGATCTTGACGAAGTATTTGATAAAGGCTGGCGCAAAAGTTTGGAAAAAGTATGGAAAGACGGCGTAACAAGAGCAAATTACAGATATACATGGAGTTTTACTAAGGAAGGTAAAGAAGGCGTTGTATTTTGGGCAGAAAAAATCCATTCAAGACACGGATATAAATGGACTCACCCTGTACACGAGGTATTGGAATGGTGCGGAGACGGTGTTCAAGGCAATATGGTAACGGCTGAAGGAGTTCAGTTAAATCACTATCCCGATTTTTCAAAACCACGCAGTCAGTATCTTCCTCTTTTAGAGTTATCCGTAAAGGAAGATCCCGATGATGACAGAAATATGCATTATCTCGGAAGAGAATATATGTATAATTCCATGTGGGATGACTGTATCAAAACACTGAAACTTCATTTGTCCATGCCGAAAGCAACTTGGAGGGATGAAAGAGCGGCTTCAATGCGCTATATTGCCAAATCATATTTAATGAAAAATGATAAAAATTCCGCTATGAATTGGTACTTGCAGTCAATCATAGAAGCCCCTTACCTGAGAGAACCGTATGTTGATACTGCCCTTATGTTATACAATGAAAATGAGTGGAACGGGGTTCTGTATTTTACCGACTGTGCACTGAAAATTTCCGAGCGCCCTAAAACATATATATGTGAAGAAGCTTCATGGGGCGGTCTGCCGCACGACATACGTTCCATTGCTTTCTACAATATAGGCCAATATCATGAAGCTGTTAAAGAAGCGGAAAAAGCCTTATCATTTTATCCTGATAACGTACGAATAAAAAATAATATTGATATCATTAGAAACAAAATCGAATGACCATATATAAAAATGACCTTCCATGTAAATGTACCGACCTCCAATTGTTAGATTTTTAGGTCTAACTTTTGGGGGTCGGTACAAAATCCGTGAAAAGTCATTTTTATTATTTTTCGGCTTCGTCAAGCATAAGCTTTGCTTTTATCATTATTGCACATTCCAGTCTCTTTCTCTGGAGTTTGCAGCCTATGTCATACGTTCCCATTATGCTTCCCGCATAATGGCTGGCGTTAGCCATACATCCTCCGCTGCAATAGAACTTTGCCCAGCATTTTTTACAGTCGGGTTTTGTATATACGTTGCAGTTCGCAAACTCTTCGCGTATTTCATTGTTCTTTATTCCTTCAAATACCGTTCCGAGTTTAAACTCAGGCTGTCCTACAAACTGATGACACGGATATAAGTCTCCTTCGGGCGAAACAGCCATATACTCTGTTCCGCTTCCACATCCGGAAAGTCTTTTTGCCACGCAAGGTCCACCGGTAAGGTCAACCATAAAGTGGAAGAAATTGAAATCCTTTTCTCCGGTTTTGTGTCTTATGTAAAGCTCTTCCGCTATTTTTTCATACTCTTTATATATTGTTTCGAGGTCTTCCTCCTGAATAGCATAGTCCTCTGTTGAATCAGCTACAACCGGTTCTACGGATACCTGTTTAAAACCTAAATCATCTGCAAAATGGAAAATGTCCTTGGAGAAATCCAGATTATGATGTGTAAACGTACCTCTTACATAATAATCCGTCTGATTTCTGCTGTCGGCAAGCTTTTGGAACTTCGGTACAATAAGGTCATAGCTTCCCTGTCCGCCTGCTCTGGGACGCATAAAGTCGTTTATTTCTTTTCTTCCGTCAAGGCTCAAAACAACATTATGCATATTTTCATTTATATACTTCTGTTTTTCATCATCAAGAAGTACTCCGTTTGTTGTAATTGTAAATCTAAAGTTTTTGCCATGCAGTTTTTCCTGTTCACGTCCGTACTCAACTATTTCCTTTACAACCTCAAAGTTCATAAGAGGTTCTCCCCCGAAGAAGTCAACCTCAAGATTGCGTCTGTTTCCGCTGTTGGCTATTATAAAATCAATGGCTTTCTTACCGACTTCTGTACTCATTAATGAGCGTTTTCCATGATATTCACCCTCTTCGGCAAAACAATATTTGCACTTAAGGTTACAGTCATGCGCAACATGAAGGCAAAGAGCTTTTACAACGGGAGCTCTGTTTTTAACCTGTTCAAGCACCTGTTCATATTCGTCTTCCGTATACAGAAGTCCTGCCTCTTTAAGTTCTTCCAGTTCCCCTACAGCCTCTTCTATCTGCTCTCTGCTATACTTATCCGAAAACCTTTCGCAAAGGGCGTCAACGCCTTCATCGGGGTAAATATCAGCTATGTCATACGCTACGTCGTCCACAGCATGGACAGCGCCGCTTAATATATCCATAAGTATGTTAATACCATTCATGGAAAATTTATGAAGCATAAAATTTCTTCCTTTCATCCGTACAATAGAAGAGTGGCGATATAATCGCCACTCCCATTCGTCTCATTATCTGTTTTCGCAAGGCTGATTAGCTACTGTGCAACTTGTTTTGCATGCAGACTGGCAAGATGTCTGGCATTCTCCGCAACCGCCCTTTACTAAAGACTCTTTAAGCATTGCGTTATTTAAAGTTTTTACATGTTTCATTTATAAAACCTCCCATAAAATATATATATTTTTTTCAATTGTAACATATTTTTTTATTTTTGCAAAGTATAAATTTCAAATCGCTCGTTCAGATTTCTATTTTGTATTTACTCCGAGTATTCCTCCTATCCCTCCGCCTGCAGCGGCTACAATAAGGCATGTGGCGCAACCAAGTGAAAGCGGGCCTCCCCCGGCAATTACGCTGACAGCCAGAAGTACCGCTCCGTATATTATTCCGGCAGCCGCACCTGTCAAAAGTCCGTTTCTGCCACGTGCCTTCGACATTATGACTCCCGAAGCCAAGGCCGACAGCGCAGTACATACAGTCGACACTATTCCTATATACGAGTCGCTTATGTCGGTATATGTAAGCAAAAGCGCGCATGCCGCAAATATAATACACGTTATGCCAAGACCTACTCCCGTCCCTTTTAATGCGGCATATAACAACGGACTTCCTTTTCCGTTATTTTTATCCATACAAACATTCTTTTCTTTTTTTGAAGTTTTCTTTTTATTTTTCTTTTCCAAAACAGTTCCTCCCAAAATAATAATATTCCTATTACATTTATATTTCGGAAGAACATAATTATTACATAAGCCCTCTCTTCATCTCTTCGGCAAATAACTGCGGTATTCTCAGGTTTCCTCTTCCGACGCCAAGCTTTATATCCGGCTTATTCAGTCCGTGAAAATCGCTTCCGCCTGATTGCAAAAGTCCGTAAGACAAACATATTTTTCTTATTTCATCAGACTGTTTTTCATTGTATGTCGAATATATTGTTTCCACAGCCATAAGACCGTATTTTTTCAGTTCTCCTATGAGATTGTGTATTTCCAAATATCCGTATCCGTAAAGAGTCGCATGGGCAAGTACCGGTATCCCCCCTGCTTCCAAAATAGTTTCTATACATTTTTTCGGTGTCAGCGTTTCTCTTTTTACATATCCCGGTTTTCCTGCCGATATATATTTGGAAAAAGCCTCTTCTTTATTTTTTACATATCCTTTTTTTACAAGAACATTGGCGTAATGCGCTCTTGTTATTATTGCTCCTCCTGCATTTTCTTCCAATTCTTCGATTGTTACGTCCATTCCGTTTCTTTTAAGAGCCTTTATCATTTTCAGATTTCTTTCGTTTCTTTCCCCAACAATATATTCCATGCTTCTTACGAGGCTGTCGCTTTTATGGTCTATAAACAATCCGACTATATGCAGTTCGGTATTTTTGTATGCCGCTGCCAGTTCTATACCCGGTATGGTTTCTATTCCGAACTTTTTTCCTGCATACATAAATCTGTCTATCCCCTCGACCGTATCATGGTCAGTCAATGCTATAGAAGACAGTCCCGCTTCCTTTGCGGCCTCCGCCAACCGCTCAGGTGTAAAAGTCCCGTCCGACGCTGTAGAGTGTGTATGAAGATCAGTATATTTTTCCACGTTATCATCTCCTATTTACAGTGTAACACAAAATACGTATAATATAAATTTTTTAAAACAGATGGATTTCACAATTATTTGTTGTATAATAATCAAAAAAGACAGGAGAGATTGTTATGAATTATGGTTTCATCGGCGCCGGCAACATGGCCGGAGCAATTATAAAAGGTATGACTGTCGGTACGGGAAGTTTTGACGGAAAAGACATATTTGTCTATGACCTCAATACTTCGGCTGCAAGAAGCCTTGCCGATATGTGCAAAGTAAACGTATGCAGTTCGGCAGAGGATGTTATAGCATCTTCCGACGTTCTCGTTCTTGCCGTTAAACCGAATGTTCTTCCCGACGTTGTAATGCAGTTAAAAAATAAAATAATCGAAAAATCACCGCTTGTAATATCTATCGCCGCCGGAAAATCACTGGAATTCCTTGAAGGGCTCATAGCAAAGGACTTCCCTATCGTAAGGGTAATGCCCAATATAAACGCAAAAGTCGGCTGTGCCACAAGTGCATTTTGCACAACAGAGACCGTATCCGATGAACAAAAGGATATTGTTAAAAAGCTTTTTTCCACTGTAGGAGCTGTAACCGAGCTTTCCGAAAAAATGTTTTCTATTCATAGTGTAATAGGAGGAGCCGCTCCTGCATTCGCATATCTTTATATCGACGCTCTTTCAAGGGCTGCCGTAAAAGCGGGAATGCCGAAAAAACAAGCTCTGGAGCTTACTGCACAGACAGTTCTCGGCAGCGCAAAAATGGTACTTGAAAGCGGCGAACATCCTTGGGAACTTATAGATCAGGTATGCTCTCCCGGCGGTACAACAATAGAAGGCGTATGCTCTCTTGAAGCCAACGGATTTGAAACCGCCCTTTGCAAAGCTTTTGACGCAGTATACGAAAAAGATAAAAGATTATAAAAAATAAGGCGTTTCCGCAAAACCGAAAAAACCGGTTGCTTCACGGAAGCGCCTTTATTAATATCAAAAAGTGTTTATCTCATCAAACCTATTTTTCTGAAAAATCTTACCATGGATTTCCCCTTAGGTATATTGTTAAAGTCTTTAGCCGTTATACCGTTTATCAACAGCATTGTAACAAGGTATATAATCATTCCTACGGCTATAGAACCTAATGTCGATATCGTGTTTCCGAAAACAATATCAAACAGTTTATATGACAGCACGCAGCCTACGCTCATTATCGAGGAACATATTACGGGCTTTATAATCATTTGTCCGTAATACGGTCTTACTCCAGTTATTTTCGTAAGCATAACAAGATCGAATACAGCCGCTACCAAATAGCATGCATCAGTTGAAATTACCGCCCCTACGACGTTTATGCTTTGTATAGGTATAAGCAGTGCGTTAAATATAATTTTGGCAACTGCGCCAAGCAAAGCGCCTATAACCGGAATATATATTTTTCCTATTCCCTGAAGCACTCCCGTAACTATCTGGCACATGGATAGGAATGCAATGGAAACCGCCCCTGCAAGTATTAAAGCTCCGCCTTCATGTTGCGTAGGGAAAAGCATAAGCAGTATTTCGTCTGCCAATACTCCTATTCCGAATGCCGCCGGTATAGAAATAACCATTGCCAGTTTCAGCGCGACATTTATCTTGCTTTTTACCATCTTGACATCTCCGGCAGTAATAGATGCAGCTATCGTCGGTATTGCTGCCGTAGCCATAGCAGATGATATGGATACCGGAAGTGTAGTCAGCGTTACATATTTGCCCGAAAGCTGTCCGTAAAGCACATTTGCCTGTGAATCAGTATATCCTGACGCAAGAAGCAGTGATTTAACCATCTTCATATCTATGAGGTTAGTCATGCTGAATACAGCCGTTCCGGCTATAATAGGTATGGCAGTCGACGCAAGACTTATAAGTATCTGACGATTTGTCTCCTGCTTTATGCCTCTGTCTTCAATATATATTTTTTCCCGTATTGTACGACGTTCTTTATAATAAAAAATCATTATTATAATAAGTCCGGCAAACGCTCCTATTCCCGTTCCGGCAGTTCCTCCGGCTGCTCCCAGAGCTATGCTGTCTTTTACAAGCACCCATGCCAAAAATACGCTGAATACTGCGTTGAATACCTGCTCTACTATCTGGGACATCGCAGTCGGGTACATTATGTTCATTCCTTGCAGATATCCTCTGTAGACAGACATAATTCCGACAACAAGCAATGTCGGCGCCAATGTCTGTATGCAATATACGCTTTCTGGATTATCCACAAACTTGGCAATAGGCTCCGCAAAAAAGAACAAAACGATCATTCCGATTGCTCCCAGTGTTCCTGCCACAGCCATGGAAACCTTAAAAACCCTGTGGGCATTGGAATATTCACCCTTCGCTATTCTTGTCGAGACAAGCCTGGATATGGCTGCCGGCAGCCCGGCTGACGACAGTATGAGCAAAAAAGTATAGATATAATACCCTGCGCTGTATATGCCGTTTCCTTCGTCCCCAATCAACTCAGTCAGCGGCATTCTGTATAAAAAGCCTATAAATCTGACTATAAGGCTTGCACTGGCAAGTACTGCGGCCTGAACGACAAACGAGCCACGTTTTTTATCTTTAGCTGTCATAAAACACCTTCATATTCCGAGGGAATATTTCCCTCTTATCCGTGTATTCTTATCTTTCTTCTAAGTCCGGGATCAAGGACTTTCTTTCTCATTCTTATGCTTGTCGGAGTAACTTCGACATATTCGTCCTCGGAAATAAACTCAAGAGACTGCTCCAAGCTCATAACTATAGGAGGCGTAAGTTTAAGCGCTTCATCTGCGCTTGATGAACGCATATTAGTAAGCTGTTTTTTCTTACATACGTTTACGTCAAGGTCATCTACTCTGGAATTTCTTCCGACTATCATACCTGTGTAAACCTTTGTACCCGCTCCGATAAATAAGTCTCCTCTTTCCTGCGCATTGAAAAGACCGTAAGCAACTGCATCGCCGCTTTCAAACGCCACAAGAGAACCCTGGGCACGAGTAGGTATCTCGCCTTTATACGGCTGATAACCGTCAAAAATAGTGTTCATTATACCGTTACCCTTTGTATCGGTAAGAAGTTCGTTTTTGTATCCTATAAGACCTCTTGACGGTATGGAAAATTCTACTCTTGTATATCCTCCGTTTGCAGAAGGAGTCATGTTTGTCATTTCGCCTTTTCTGCTTCCGAGTTTTTCAATAACGCTTCCTACAAACTCATCGGGAACATCGATTATTACCTGTTCCATAGGCTCGCATTTTTTACCGTCTATTTCTCTGTAAAGAACTTCGGGTTTTGATACAAGGAATTCATATCCTTCTCTTCTCATTGTTTCTATAAGAATTGAAAGATGAAGTTCCCCTCTTCCGCTTACCTTGAAAGTTTCCGTCGTATCGGTATCTTCGACTCTGAGGCTGACGTCTGTATTAAGTTCTTTATAAAGTCTTTCTCTCAAATGGCGTGATGTAACGTACTTTCCTTCTTGTCCTGCAAAAGGTCCGTCGTTTACGCTGAAGTTTATACTGAGAGTAGGCTCCTCTATCTTTACAAAAGGAAGTGCTTCCTGTTTAAGAGGAGAACATATCGTATCGCCGATGCTTATATCCGTTATACCGGAGATAGCGACGATAGAACCGTATTTTGCCTCTTTTACTTCAACCTTCTGAAGTCCTTCAAACTCATAAAGTTTGCTTATTTTTACTCTCTGCTTATATTCAGGATTATGGATATTAAGAAGGAAAACGTCATCGTTTACATGGAGTGTTCCCGTCTCTATTTTTCCTATACCTATTCTTCCCACATACTCGCTGTAATCGATTGTGGATATAAGCGCCTGAACAGGTTCTTCTTCATCGCCTTCGGGCGCGGGAATATGGTTGATTATAGTCTCAAACAAATCCTTCATCGTTTCGTTCTGTTTCATCGGGTCAAGAGATGATGTTCCCTTTCTTGCCGAAGCAAATACGAACGGAGAATCCAGCTGATTTTCGTTTGCGTCAAGATCCATAAAAAGTTCCAGAACTTCATCTACAACGTCTTCGGGTCTTGCCTCTATTCTGTCAACTTTGTTTACACATACTACTACGGGGAGATCCAAATCCAATGCCTTTTTAAGAACGAATTTTGTCTGAGGCATGGGACCTTCAAATGCGTCTACAACAAGCACAACGCCGTTTACCATTTTCAGAACACGTTCAACCTCTCCTCCGAAGTCGGCATGTCCCGGCGTATCGATTATATTTATTTTTGTATCTCCATAATGAACGGCGGTATTTTTTGAAAGTATTGTTATTCCTCTTTCTCTTTCAATATCTCCGGAGTCCATAACTCTGTCCTGTACGACCTGATTCGTACGGAATGTTCCGCTCTGTTTAAGCAGTTCGTCAACGAGTGTTGTCTTACCGTGGTCTACATGGGCTATTATAGCTATATTCCTAATGTCTTCCCTTGATTTTCTCATTTATGTTACTCCTTTTAATGTCTATATTAAAAAACACTTAACTGAATAATTTTAGCATATATAAAATGTCATTACAATAATCATCTAGCCAAACTTCGGCATATAAATCGGTTATATCTATTTCTTTTGCACAAAAAACACCCCTCAATCAATGAGGGGTGTTTGCATAACCTGTTATATATATATTCAAAAAACCTGTTTTCACAGTTTGGATACTAATACTAAGATTAAGCCTTTACTACGTTTGCAGCCTGAGGTCCTTTAGCGCCCTGTACTACTTCGAATTCAACTTCCTGTCCTTCTTCAAGAGTTTTGTAACCCTCTGACTGGATAGCTGAGAAATGTACAAATACGTCGTCCTCGCCGGGTACGGAAATAAAACCGAAACCTTTTTCTGCATTGAACCATTTTACTGTACCTTTTTTCATTTTGCGTCCTCCTACTAAATGTAAATAAAACACTGTAACGCCGTTTAAATTGCCGCCTTGCGACACCGTTTATTAACGTCTTCGCTTTTGGCTGTTGCCGGACACCGATAAGACGTACAGCGGAAACATCCGCTCTCAAAATATATCTTGACGCGGAATACGGATTACAGCTAAGAAAATGTTACAAATGAAGAATAACATACTTTGGAAATGGTGTCAATAAATATTTAGCCTTCTAATGTGGTTTTTACCATTTTTTAGCAGACAGAATTTTACATATTGCCGCACTGTATTTCATAATTTTTATCCTCAGCCAAATTTCCGCTTTCAATCGCAGTTCTCGCCAAAAAATCGCATCTCTCGTTTTCCGCATTATCCGCATGACCTTTAACCCATATAAAAGTTACGTCATGGTATTCCAGCAGAGTCAGCAGTCTTTCCCAAAGGTCAACATTCAGAGCTTTGCTTTTGTCTGATTTTCTCCAACCGTTTGCTCTCCACTTTTTTGCCCAGCCTTTATTTACCGCGTCAACCACATATTTGGAATCGCTGTACAAATTAACGGAACATTTTTCCTTAAGCGCTTCCAGCCCCTTTATAACAGCCAAAACTTCCATTCTGTTATTTGTTGTCTTTCTGTACCCTGCCGAAAGTTCCTTTCTCGCTCCGTTATACAGCAGCACAACGCCGTAACCGCCGCTTCCGGGGTTTCCCGAACATGCTCCGTCGGTATATATATCAATCTTTTTTATATTTTCCGCCCCCATTCAGTATTTTCTCTCCGACAATCAAATCATCCGGAGTGGTAATTTTTATATTATCATAGCTTCCCTCTGTAATTTTAACCGAATATCCTGCGTTTTCAGCCAAAGAAGCATCGTCCGTTCCGAAAATTTCTTTTTCAAAAGCCACTTTATAGGCGTCCGCTATTATTTCAGTTCGGAACGTCTGCGGAGTCTGTATATTATATACATATTTCCTTTCTGGTGTACTTGATACAAAACCGCTGTCATCGCATATTTTTATCGTATCTTTAGACGGAACACCCACAGCGCATGCGCCGTGCTTTAATGCGCATTCGATGGAATCCGTTATAATTTTTTCTGTAACAAACGGTCTTACACCGTCATGTATTATAATAATACCGCTGTTTTTGTCCGCCGCTTTTATCCCGTTGTATACCGAATTATATCTTTCTTTTCCTCCGCAAACGTATTTAACCTTTTTATTCCAGTCATATGCGCTGAAAAGAGAATAGCATTCCGATATACCGTTTTCAGACGATACGAGTATTATTTCGTCTACAGCGTTACAGCCGCCGAATACGGCGGCTGTACGTTCTATAATTGTTTTTCCGTTCAGGCTTAAAAACTGCTTCGGTCTGTCGGAACCCATTCTTTTTCCGACTCCTGCCGCAACTATAACCGCCGAACACATTACATCTTTAAACATAACTATCACTCTTTTATTTTTGTGAATATCATTCTTCCCGCAGATGTCTGCAATACGCTTGTAACTACAACCTGAAGCGTTTCTCCTATTCTTTCGGAGCCGCCCTCAATAACTATCATCGTTCCGTCGTTAAGGTAGGCTATACCCTGGCCGTTTTCCTTGCCTGCTTTTATAATCGTTACCGTCATTTCTTCTCCGGGAATAAGCATAGGCTTTACGGCGTTGGCAAGTTCGTTTATGTTCAACACCCTTACGCCCTGTACTTCGGCAACCTTATTCAGATTATAATCGTTTGTAACGACATATGCATCCATCTTTTCCGCCATCTTTAAAAGCTTGGAATCAACTTCTATTTTCTCTTTCGTATTAAATTCTTTTATTATGACGGGAACATCCAATTGTTTTTGTATCTCGTTAAGTATATCAAGTCCTCTTCTGCCTCTGTTTCTTTTAAGAGAATCAGAAGAATCCGCAATATGCCTAAGCTCATCGAGAACAAAGGTCGGAATAACTATTTTGCCTTCTATGAAACCCGTATGAAGCAAATCAAGTATTCTTCCGTCTATGATTACGCTTGTATCGAGAATTTTCGGTCTTCCTGCCGAAACCTTTGTCTGCGCCGATTTGCTGAACATAGGCATTTCAAGCTCGTCTCTTTTTCTTGTTGCAACCCTATAACCGAGTACTCCCAAAGTTATGTTGAGTATTACCGTTATGCCTGTTCCGACTATACCGTATCCGTTAAGCGCAACGCCTATAAGGTTCGCTATAATAAGACCTATAACTATTCCGGAGACTCCGGTTATAAGTTCCTTTATCTCCATCTTAACAAGTTTTCCTTCAGCTATTCCAACTTGTTTCATTATTGCGTCCGCAGCCACGTCTGAAAATAATATAAAATAAATGATTCCGATAAATATTCCGAAGAGGATAACGGCATAGTCAGCGACGTATTCCTGTATTCCCCATATATTGTTATTATAAAGTGCGTATAAAAGTCCGACAGCTACAGTCATTACAACAAGTGTTATTACATACCTGAATATCTTTTTTATCACCTTTCTCACCTCCCTGTTAATATTTTGCAAATATTATGACAACAAAGCCTTATTTTCCCCGACAAAAATTAAAATTACCGCTAGGTTATCATATAATAAAAGAATACCATATATTTCAAACAATCGCAAATAAAATAATATTACAATAATGTTAAGAAATTATCATAAACCCATATTTTATAAAAGCATTACCTATGCTGTGGAATATGTTGAGCATTTGTGTATGTCCATGATATAATCAATAACATAATCGGGAATTTCTTTATTCTGAAATAAAAATCCATAAATTCAAATAATAAATCTTTTTATCCGATATTTGACAGCAAAGGAGTCTCTGCCCATGAAAATAAAAAATGTTGTTCCGACAGTAAGCGTTCTTATTGCTCTGGTATGCGCTTCTCAGCTTTTCATTCACCGGAATCCTGAAATGCTGCTTCGGCGCGATGAATTGCCAATCACAATGAATGATATAAGCAAAAGCCCCACGGAGGACTTTACAGGTTCTTTGGCAGGCAATGATATCGGTCGCCTTGACGGAGCAGAAGATTTTTCAAAAATGAGCTTCGATACGGATTACATGACAGCTGAACCTGTCGGAATCATCCCCACAGGAGTTTACAGTCTGAAACCATGGGTAGATCGCTATAATAC
>ERZ894232.1429-NODE-1429-length-22414-cov-26.268348_pt1 | contig 22414 bp, 18 predicted proteins | sample MGYA00380296_ERZ894232 | MGnify/ENA primary metagenome ERZ894232 (study PRJEB32331, sample SAMN06328433) | human gut metagenome | biome: human gut microbiome; feature: stool | host: Homo sapiens | collected 2014-08-14 ... | reverse complement strand
AACGATATGGCACCGTGGGGACACATGTATGTCAATCCTGGTCTAACAGAGCCTTGCAAAAACATGGCTTAAGACTGCAAAAATCAAGGATGTGGGGGCATATTTTGCGGTTTCGGATGCCGCCAAAGAAATCGGCACGTGGAACAGCCGTCTGCAGGTCACAAGTCGCGGCTATATGCTGGGTTACAACGATTTGAGAGACCCTTCTGTCAGCGGCTTTTTCCGGTTTCTCGCAAGGATCGGTGACAACGGGATGAAAATGCAAATCGTGAAAATAGGATTTTGAGAGACAAAAATGCAAAAGACGAGCGCTTCTTGCCGCCCAATTGGCAAGAAGCGCTCGTCTTTTCTTAACGCGTTGTATGGCGGAGAGAGCGCAAGTTACGCGAGCGCCCTTCTTGCCAGCTCGGCCGCGCCGAGGATTCCTTGGTCGCCGCCGCAGCCCGGGGCGCAGATGTAGCTCTCCATGTCCTTAAGCTCGGCGGTCTGGATGTAGCCACCCAGATATTCGAGGGTCTTCTTGCGGACGATGCCGTAGAGCTGCTCCTGGTGCATCACGCCGCCGCCGAGGACGATACGGCGAGGCGAGTACATGAGCACGAGGTTCGCGCACATCTGCCCCAGATAATCCCCCTCGAGCGCCCACACCTCAGCGTTGTCCGCGAGCTCGGCCGCGGGCTTTCCCCAGCGCGCGGCGATGGCGGGGCCGGAGGCGAGGCCCTCAAGACAGCTCGCGTGGCTCGGGCAGACGCAGCGTCCCTCCTCGGTGGGACGGGTCTTTACCAGCATGTGGCCGGCCTCGGGGTGCAGCATGCCGTGAAGGAGCCTGCCCGCGCACATGACGCCCGCGCCCACGCCGGTGCCGATGGTCACGTAGACGGCGTCCTCGAGCCCCTTGCAGCAGCCGAAGACCACTTCGCCGAGGCAGGCAACGTTCACGTCCGTGTCGTAGGTCACCGGAATCCCGAGGGCGTCGGCGAACGCGGCGCGAAGACCATAGCCTCGCCACGCGAGCTTGGGCGTCTGGAGGATGGAACCGTAGCGCCCATCTTTGGGGTCGACGCAGGTCGGGCCGAAGGCGCCGATGCCCAACGCGTCCACATCGCGGGCGGTGAACCACTCGACCATTTGCGGGACGGTCTCGGCGGGCGTAAGCGTCGGGGTCTCCATACGGTCGAGGACCTCGCCGTCGCCGGACACCACGGCACAGACCATCTTGGTCCCGCCGGCCTCGAGGGCGCCGAGCCTCATTTGCTTTTCGCTCATGTGGTCCTTCTTACAAAGGGACGCCCGCAGTCATGGTCAACCGCGGGCGCCCATAACGTTGGCTTGTTTCGAGGCGACCCTACCTGGGCACGCGGTCCTGCCTTGCGGCAAACGGGGCGAGCACGGCGTGCGGCTCGCTTTGGTACCAGTAGGCGACGGTGGAGATGTCGTCCTCGCGCTCGTAGAGCTTGATGTCGTCGTTGCCGAGGTCCTGGAACGTCACGCGCAGGTCCTCCTTGAACGAGATCGGGTCGGGAAGGTGCCACCTGTAGAGGCCGTGCCTGGGCAGCGCGTCGTCGTTGGTCGCGAGCATCGGGTTCGGGTTCGGCTTGCCCGCGCTGAAGCGGTCGCGCGTGGCGTCGCGCGTCGAGCGGTACGGGTAGCCGGCGAACAGCGTGTTGAAGCACTGCGCCTCGGGCAGCGCGTGGGGCGGCCTGTCGAGGAAGGCCCAGGCACCGCCGAAGTAGTCCTCGGCTCCCGTCGAGGTGACCGTGGGGAACTCCTCGTCGCCGTCGAGGAAGAACTTCATCTCGCCCTCGCCCCACCAATAGCGCTCCAGGGCGCACAGGGCCATGTAGGTGCCGACGTAGTAGCCCTTACCGCGCACGCCGTCGAGCACGGTGTAGTCGACGCCCCTGCGGGTGCTGCGCTCGCGGTTAAAACGGGCGTGGAAGTACATGGCGTCATCCGGCACGTCGGTGAGCGCGTAGTTGAACGTGTAGAAGATGTACTTAATGAACCCGGGGTGCTCGCTCGTAAGCGTGACCTTGGCGTGCTTCCTGAAAGGCATCTCGAAGTAGCAGTTCATGCCGCCCGTCGGGTTCACGCAGATGGGCATCGAGTTGACGATGGCGCGCTCACCGAAGCCGTTGCAGAAGAAGTCGCCGACAGGGCACTCGACCGAGGGGGTCTCCTCGTCGTCCCAGTAGAAGCGCAGTACGAGGTCGCGCATGACGAAGCTGCCGGCGGCGGTCTTGTCGGGGACGGTCATCCAGATGTGGCGGATGATGCCGGGGCCCTCGATGTCCGCGAGCGTGATGGTCTCGCCGGACTCAAGGGGCACGCAGCACGAGCCCTTGCGGCCGACGCCGAGGTGGCTGGCCGACATGGCGGCGCGGCCCTTCTCGCCCGTGATGTTCTCGGGGGTGATGGCGCGGCTTTCCTCACCGCCGTGCATCCACACGTCCTTAAGGAACTCTCTCATCGTCGACCTCCTCTATTCGTCGTCTTCGCACTCGGCGGAACTGGCACCGTTCACGTAGACGATCTGCTGGCGCGCCTCGTCGACGAGGGCGTCGAAGTCGAGTTTCTCGTCGGGGCGCGCGAGCGCGACCGTCATGGCGAGCGGGAGGTTGACACCCGCGATCACGTGGATCCGGTCGGAGGCGAAGCGGGAGAAGCGCTGGTTCACGCTGCCGCCGAGCGCGTCGGTGAGGACGACGACCTCGTCAGTGCCCGAAAGAGCCGCCTCGACCGCCGCGTCGAGCCCCTCGCCGTTGTCGTTCACGTAGGCGCACACGGCGTTGACGGCGTCGCTCTTACCCGTAAGGAACTCGAGGGTGTCCTTGAAGCCCTGGGCGAGAAGGGAATGGCTCGCCACAACTATCTTTCTCATTGATTCACCAATCTCTTGGGTCGAAGCTAGGCGAGGATGCCAGCGGCGGAGGCGACCATCGCGAGGACGATCACCACGAGGATGAGGACCGTCATGCTCGCGTTCTTCTTGGTAAGAAGGTAATACGCGCTTCCCGTGATGGCGGCGGGGATCATGGCAGGCAGGATCTTGTCGAGCAGCGGCTGAATCTCCATCGAGACGTCGCCGAAGCTGAAGCTAATCGGGCAGGTGACGCCGATGACCGAGGCGATGAGGCAGCCGACCACGGTGAGGCCGAGCACGGAGGCGGCGGCAGTGAGGTTGGGAAGCTTCTCGCTGAAGTCGGTGACGAGCTTCACACCCTGCTTGTAGCCGAACTCGAGGGCGTGCATGCGGACCCAGAAGATGGCCAGGATGAGCGCGAACCAGATGCCGGCTCCCACGGGGTTGCCCTCGATGGCCATGTAGGCGGCGATGGAGCCCATGATGGTCGGGATCATGGTCATGAGCAGGGAGTCGCCGACGCCGGCGAGCGGTCCCATGGTGCCGATCTTCAGGTCTTGGACGGCGTCCGCCGCCGCGAGGCCGTCACGCTCCTCCATGGCCACGCAGGCGCCGAGGATGATGGCGGCGAGCCAAGGCTGGGTGTTGTAGTAGCGGAAGTGGTTGTTGAGCGCTTGCTTATAGTCCTCGTCGTTCGTGTAGATCTTCCTCAGGATCGGCGAGAGGGTGTAGGCGACCGAGGCGCCCTGCTGGGTCTGGTAGTTGAAGGTGCACACGCTCATGAGCCAGCGCCAGTTCGCGTTGCGCAGGTCCTTCTTGGTGACCTTATAGCCGGAGGGCTTGCCCTCGGCGGCGGTGATGTTCTCGTTTTCCATGGTTACTCATCCTCTCCGATGAAGGCGTCTGCGGAAGCGTGGGCGGTGAGCTCGGCGTCCTTCTCGGCACGCTGATAGAACGCGATCGCGAGGGCAACGCCGACGATGGCGGCACCGATGATGGGCACGTTCAGGAAGGCCGAGAGGAAGAAGCCGGCGAGCAGGTACTGGAAGTACTTAGCGGTGGGCATGTAGCGAAGCAGCATGGCGATGCCGACGGCCGGGAGCATCTTGCCGGCGAGAGTGAGGCCGGAGAGGAACCACTGGGGCATGACCTCGAGGAGCCAGTTGACGGCGGGCTGGCCAAGCGTCACGGAAACAAAGACGGGCAGGGCGGCGCACAGACCGAAGAGCGCGGGGCAGACCCACAGGATGGCGTTCATCTGCTTGAACTTGCCCTCGTTGCAGAGCTTCTGGGACTTCTCCACGACGAAGCCGTTGAGGATCTTGGCAATGACGTCGAGCTGGATGCCGAGCATGCCGACCGGCAGGCCGATGGCGAGGCCCGTGTCCGAGCCCAGAGTCACGCCGTAGGCGGTGGCGATGATGGCCATCGTGCCGTAGTCGGGGATCGAAGAGCCGCCGAAGCCCGCGACGCCGAGCTGCATGAGCTGGATGGTGCCGCCGATGACGAGGCCGGTCTGCCAGTCGCCCATGACGACGCCGGTGATAAGGCCCCAGAAGACGGCATAGTTGACGAAGATCATCGGGATGCCGTAGTAGTCCACGTGCTTGATGAAGGCCAGCAGGGTCAAAAGGACGACCTGCAGGATAGTGAAGTTGACCATGATCCCTCCTTAGATGAGGTCGGCGACGGAGACGGGCTTGTCGGCGGGCACGAACTGTGCCGTCACCTTGACGCCGCGGGCGATGAGCGCCTTGTAGCTCTGGACGTTCTCGGCGGAGGCATAGGCGCGCTGGGTGAGCTGGACGCCGCCCTCCTTGACAAGAGAGCCGCCGACGATCAGCGACGGGAGCTCGATGCCCGACTCGACCAGGTGAAGGATCGTCTCGGGCTCCTTGGCGATGACAAAGACCTTCTCGCGGTCATACTTGCCCGCCGCGAAGTTCTTGAGCGCGGTCTGCTCGGAGATGATCGAGACGGCCATGCCCGCGGGGCGCGCCATCCTCATAGTGGACTTCAGGACCTCGTCGCCGGCGACCTTGTCGTCGATGACCATGACTCGGGTCGCGCCCGACACCGGGGCCCACTGCGTCACGATGATGCCGTGAAGCAGGCGATTGTCGATTCGTGCCATAACAACACTCATGTTTGCTCCTATCAAATGAAGTTTTACGTTCGGTACTGCCTCGGCGCTATCCGGATTCGCGCCGGGCAAGGGGTTATCGGATTATTGAGGACGCGCAGTCAGCTTGCGGCGGCGCGGGGAAGGTCACTCGTCGAGCAGGAGGTCCGAGGAGCCGAGGCGCTCTTCTCGCGCCGGGGCGGCGCTCACGCTTATGTAGTCGAAGACATATGCGATCTCGCTTACGGGAACCTCTACGCGATAGCGCGTCGAGATGCTCGAGAAGCTCTGCCTGAAGGACTCGATGAAATCGGCACGCTCCTCCTCGAAGCGGTCCTGGCCAACGTAGGTCTCAATGGGGTTTCTGGTAACAAGGCGCTCGACGAGACAGCAGAGGTGGACGTAGAGCCCAATGATGGCGTTGCTGCCGATCTTCTCGCCTGTCCTGCGCTGAAGCTCGTGCACGGCGCTCTCGATCTCGTGGAATAGCCGCTCCGGGTCGAGGATGGTGATGGAGCGGATGACGTTCTGCAGCGTCATGTTCGAGAGCAGCTTCTCGTGGAAAGAAGAGAGCTCGGAAGCGTCAAGCCACCTGCCGAACACGGCATCAACCTTAGAGGCGGACGCCGTCGACATGATGTCCTCGAGGGCGACGAAGGGGACGGAGGCGACCCCGGGGTCTCCCGTGCCGATGACGGCGCAGACGCGGTGCTCGGAGAAAACGGCGTCATTCGACCCGTTCGCGACGAGCTGCTTGAAGGGCCTCGTGAGCAGGCGCGCGCCTATGGTGCGCGGGAGGCTCTGCGAGACGAGCTGGCGTATCCTCTCCGCGGCGTCGACCCCGGACTCGGAGCAGAAGACGATGGCGTCCTCACGGTTGACGCGCTCGATCACCTTGCAGTGCGTCACGCACACGGCGGTCGCATCGCCAAGAACCTCGGCGATGGACTTGCCGCCGAGCAGCCCGGACCCGATCTCGAGCGCGAGCCCGGTGGAGACGTTGTTCACCACCCCGATGGTGGAGTCGGTAACGTTCTCGAGGGCCTTATAGGCCTCCTCCAAAGAGCCCATGTCAACAAGAAACACGACCCCGGTGCAGTAGGAATGGCGGTCGACGAGGCGCTGGAGCGGACCGACGATGTCCTTCAGCTGCTGGTCGTAGGGCATGTCGACCGCCTCGTACACATGCATGCCGAGCATACGGTTCGCCGCGTCGGCGATGCTCGTCGCCGTTGAGTAGCCGTGGGACAAGATGACGCAGAGCGTCCGAAGGGCCTTCGCGTCGCGAGACTCCGATGCGACGCACAGCGTCAGAAGCGTCTTCGTGAAGTGATCGAGCGAGATTCCCAGCGCCCCTTCCACGTCTGCGGCGACCTGATCGGAGACGCTCGAGGCAAACGGTAATTCGGAGGTCACGGCACCGAGGAGATGGGAGATTTGCTCCGCACAGGCAGACTTTCGCTTAGCCAGGCCGATGCCCGGCCACAACTGCAGGCAAATCTCCTGGGCCAGCAGAAAAGCGACCTTCCTCGAAAGCTCGATGCCATAAGAAGAGCCTGCGTCGGCAAGGACCGCGCCCACGATGCGCTCGGAGGCGCGCGACCTCGAGGAGGTAACGCCGCGGCCGAAGATCAAGTGATCCTCAACGCCGCGCACAGCGGAGACAGCTTGCGAGACGAGCTCGGAGACAGAGAGCTCCCCGGCGCAGAATCGCTCATCGAGAGAGCACAGGGCATCGAGCGCCTGCTCGACCGGCCCTGTGCTCTCGGCGGCATCCAGGGACGCGTCGATCAGAACGCCATCGTCGGGCTGTTGATCGATCTGCGCGGAGGAGAGGAGCCCGCTGGGAAGAAGATACGGGCGAACGACGACGTAGTCGCCCTCGCGATTGAGGAACGCTTTGGCGCAGCAGTTCGTCACGCAGGCGCGCAAGCCGGCGATGTTATCGGAAAAGTCCGCGTTCACGAGGCAACGGTATGCGCCGCGGCTGATCTTCACATCAGAACCGATTCGGCACCCCTCGCTGCGCAGGAAGCTCAAGATGAGATCCTCGCGCTCCTCGGGGGTCCGCTCCTTGAGTGAGGGGACACGGGCACAGATGGGCATTTTGCTGTAGGCCGAGGAAACCTTCAGATCATCGGCGGAAAGCGTCGTCGAAAGAACGAGGCGAGCGCGCGGCGCATCCTGGGAGGCATCGAGCCCGAGGGCCGTCGCAAGGCAGTGCTCCATCGCAGAGGGAGAGAGTGCCTCGATGCCGTTGACAAAAACCACACCCCCGCGCGATTTCGCGATCGACTCGTCAAGAAGCCCGTTGAACGAGGCGGCGTCCGGGACCCCGGCGCAGTCGATGCGCACATAGGAGGAGTCGCGGGACAGCAAGCCCTGGTTCTTGCCGTACTCGTACACAAGGCGAGAAAGGAAAGACTTACCGACACCCACGCCGCCGCTCAAGAGGATGGGTAGGCCAAACGGAGGGTACTGAACCGCAGCCTTGCACTGCTCGACAACGGAGCTGAGGCTCAGGTCGAAGCCCACGGCACGCGCGAAGTCACGGTGATCGGCGATTCCCGTCGCCTGGATGAGGTCGGCGAGCGAGGCGTACTCGCTTGCAGAGAGCTTTACCTGAAAACGCTTCTGGAACGCGCGGCGATGAAAATAACGGACAGGCCTGCCCGCCACCTTAACCACAAGGCCGGCGCGAACAAGGTCGTTGAGGTACTGGCTCGCCAGACTCCTGGAGATGATGAGCGTCTCGGCGATGTCGGAGGTGGACAGACGGGCAAGGTCGTCGAGCGAGACGGCAGAGGTGAGGGCCTCGAGATGCTCGAGAATCCTGTCCCTCATGTCGACGGGCTTCTTTGCCAAGCTGTCCTGTGCGGTCTTGTCCATGACTTCTTACCTCCTTGTACAAGGAGTATAAGGGGAACACAGAGAACGGAAGGGGGCGCGTGGGGGAATCAACAGCCCCGAGGAGAAGTTCACCACTTGAGGGGCAGAAAACAACGGCCATTGAACATTCAGGGCCGACGCTCAACACTTCGGCTCGACACTTCGCTTTGGAAAGGGACCTGCGCGATGGTGCAGCCCTCCATCTCGCAGCACAGGTCGCCGAAGGTCGCGAGGATGCGCTCCTTCTGTTCCGTGGGCGAGACCGCTCGGTGGGCAAGGTCCTCTCAAAAGGGGTCGTCCGACGCCGCAAGACCTCGATGACCGACTACCGCCTCGAGCAAGTGGCGGATTACCTCTGCACTATCGAACTTGCCTTGGTCAAGTACGAGGCCAAGGAGAACGGTGAGACGTACAACAAGTTCTTCGGAGGTATAGGCTCTTTCAAGAGGAACTGGCTCAAGCAAGCCCGCAACAAGCGGATATAGGCGGTTCCGCGGCTCTGCAGGGAGCCGCCACCCCCTCCTTCGGCGGGAGAGCGGGGCGCCGACGTGGAACTCCCGACGACGTGCTTCGAGCAGCGGAAGCTGAAGCGCAAGCAGAAGCAGCTCGGGCAATGATCGGTGCCGACATGGGCCCAGACGTGAACAGTGCTACGTCCCCTGTTCACGGGACGCGAAACCGCAAAGGTTGCACAGAGGTTGCAAAATAAGAAGCCCCCGACCTGTTTTCGCAGGTCAGAGGCTTGAAATCAACGAATATCGTTTATTCCCACTCGGTGGTTATAGTTTTGCCGTCTCGTCACTCCAGTTACACCCAGTTTTCGGCGGCATCTCGAAGTGAGTGCCGCTGAATGACGCGACGTCGCGTTTCATCGGCTTCGGGGACAAAAGCTGGGACAACTTCAAAAACCATTTTCAAACTCAGAGTATTGAGTTTTTATTTATGTCCCAAGGGGCACGGAGAGCCGCCTTTGGAGGCTCGATATCGCCGAAAACGCCCGTTTTGAAACTCAACCGCCTTTGAGCCTGCAAGCCACCAGCTTCAACGGTAAGTGAGTCGACGCGGGTGGCTTACGAGCCGTTCACAAAACCGCAGGCCACAGGTCTTTGTCAACGATAAGCAAAGTGAATAGTCTCAGGTGGCTTGCCCATGAGTTGGCGTAAGCCTGTTTAGCAAAAGGCTAATCGGACACGACAGGCCGCCCGCATGGCGACAGCGTTTCCCGTGCGGGCACAAACAGCCCTGCGTGCCCTGTCGCGCGATATCCCAATGCGACGTTCAGAACCCTACCCGCCAAGCAGCCACCTCGCGAAATTCAGCACGAGCACGCCCTCCCGGGTATGGGGCTCATGCCTCGTGCGAGTGATGAGAATCTTCGGGAATGCATCCCCGATGGATAGAATCGGCGCAATCTCCCTCTCGAGCGTCGAATCGGCGCCGATATCGTCGCTCACATACACTCTCCTTCCCGGTTTCGAAACCTGGAAGGCAGTATGCGCAAGGATGCGTCGAGGAGCGATCCCAGTCGTACCATGCCAGCAGAGATGTCGAGGCACATTCGTTCATGCTGCAATGCGGGCATCGGAGATGAAAAACAGCCCGTCGGGTAGTCATGGGCGTGCGGGAGCCCGCATCAGTAACCTGCCTCCTCGGTTGTCCCTTCTTTGCACGGTCGTCTACATAAAGGAGGAACCAGCCATGCAGATCAGCATGCTTGCCCTTCTTGGGTCACGGACCGGGGAGGCGAGGGCCTCCGTCGGGACCGCCCCGGGCAACCGGCATATCCAAGGAATGACAAGGCTCGATCGCTGTGCTGGTCAGGATGCCGAAGCGGGCCGTCCGCCAATCGGAATGCGGGTCAGGATGCTGCAACGTGATTCCAGCTGCAGGATACGGCTCCTTTGCGGTTGCCGCAAAACCTGCTGGCAACATTCTTACTATCCGAATGATGTACGCATCCCTTGGGATCGTTTCGCCTGACCAGGGCCATCTTCAGCGCCTCATCGGCCAGCTCGGCAGGCGCCTCTTCCACGCGTAATAGCCCTGGCGGGTCACCTATGCAACCAAAGATACAAAAGGGATCGAATGGCCAGAAAGGATTGTCCTTGCCGACAGGCAATCCTTGACAAACGAGCTTCAGCCTCCTTATAATTGCGTGGTCTGCCGAACTGAGTCAGCGAAGGAGGGGTGTCGTGGTTGGTCTTTTCCGCACGTGGATGAGCGCCTAAAAAGCGGCGCTGTTATGGCGTCGCGCTGTTTTGCACGCCATTCCACGATTGGACATAACCATGATGTTTGAAACCTCTCGGCGCAGGTCTGTTTCGCTGTGCCATTCATGGCAATTTAAGATTTGTTTCGTATGGGGCGGGGAGCTCGTGTCGACATTGACGAGCTCGATTCTCCAAATGGGTCTCATTTGGCATATCGCCCTCACGACAGGATCATCTTCCCTCCTCTCCCTGGCATCGTTAGCAGGCTTTCTGCCGATTGCTTTGTTCGGAGTCCTTGCGGGCGCCGTTGTCGACAGACTGCCTTTGAAACGTGTTCTCATCGGCGCCGACCTCTTCGTTGCCGCGGTGGGCGCCGCCTTGGCGATTGCCTCGTTGGCCGGCAGCTTACCTGCGTGGTCAATACTCATCGCCCTGTTTCTCCGCGCAGCTGGCACTTCGTTCTACACGCCGGCCTCCCAATCCCTCACGCCCCATCTCGCCCCGCCAGAGCATCTCGTTCGCCTATCGGGAGTGATGCAAGCGATTCAGTCCGCCGGATACATTCTTGGCGCCGCGCTCGCGGCAGTGATTTATCCTGTGGCGGGCATTACCGCCATGATTGCCCTCGACGTGCTGGGGGCGCTTTTCGCTTCTCTAGCTGTCCTCGCCGCTCAGATAGACGCAGGAGGACTCGACGAAGCCGACCGCAGCTCGTCCTTTTCCAATAAAGTTCGAGAACTTTTCTCTGAGATTTCGGACGGCTACAAGCTGATCAGGGGATACAGGGGGCTGTTCGCCCTTCTTTGGTGCGGGTTCGTCTTCGCTTTCGCGTTCTCCCCACTCGCGGCATTGTTCCCAATAATGACCTTGGGACATTTTGGCGGTAGCACGGGGGATGCTGCTTTGGTGGAGGTCCTTTTCTCCGCAGGCATGCTGGCTGGGTCCGGCATTTTGGCGGCCACGGGAGGGTTCCGCAATAGGTCGCTCACCATGGTCGCCGCGATCGCCGGCTTCGGCGTCGTCGCAATCGCATCCGGATTGCTCGGCCCGTCGCTGTTCGCCGCTTTCCTACCGGCGAGCTTTCTTATGGGCGCATGCTCCCCGCTGTACGCGGGAACCCAGACTGCCCTTATGCAGGAGCAGATACCTCCTGAGTACCTAGGCCGCGTTTTTGGTCTCTATGGAACCATTATGGCGTGGGCCATGCCCATGGGCCTCGCAGCCCCCTCCGTTTTTGCGGACCTGCTCGGAGCTCCGTTGTGGTTCGTCGGTTCTGGAGCGACCATGACACTGCTTGCGTTGGCGATGCTTCTCGCTCCAAGCGTCCGAAACGTGGGGAAAAAAGATTCCGGGCAGATTCAATAGCCCAAGCATTCGAAAAAAGAGGCGGCAGCCATCGGTTCACGCGTCAGCCTTCAAGCCCTTGCGACGACGAGGTATTGCGCCGACATCCCACATCGCGCTCCTTATTCGCCGCCAACTATCATTTTCGGATTTGCCGGCTTGCGCAAGGCCAAAACGCTCACGCCGGCAATCGGGCAAAGGCGAAAAATCGACGTGAACGATTCTTTATTGGCATGGCTGCGCTTCCAGAAAACGACAATACACAAAAGGTGGTTCAACTTATGGAACTCATAGTCAAAGCTAAAGACATCTTTTTGGAATATGCCGGCCGCGATATTCTGGACATCGAAGAATTGGAAATCTACCCCTACGATCGCATCGGCTTGGTAGGAGACAACGGTGCAGGCAAAACCAGCCTGCTAAAAATCCTGAGCGGCAATCTAACCATTGCGGACGCCGACGTCAGGCGCTTCGGCAGCATTGCCCTCATCGGCCAGCTCGACGAACTCGACCTTGATGCGGCTCAGGACAACGGCGAGATGCTCTCCCGTCTCAACGTCGCCGAAGTGGCGCAGGAGACGATGAGCGGCGGGGAGGAAACACGCGCCAAGATTGCCTCTGCGCTCTCCCAGCATGCAAGCGCGATCTTCGCCGACGAGCCTACGAGCCACCTCGACCAAGACGGCATCCGCCTTCTCGTCGGACAACTCAAGGCATTTGATGGGGCCCTGCTCATCGTGAGCCATGACCGTCATTTTCTCGACCAGGTGGTAGACAAGATCTGGGAGCTCAAAGACGGCGGTATTTCCGAATTCTGGGGTGACTACTCCGACTATCTGCGACAGAAAGAAGAAGAGCGCAAAGCTCAGGCGACTCGATACGAAGAGGCGATGCGCGAGCGCGATCGCCTCGAAGCCGCCATCGAAAAACAGCGGAAAAAAGCACGGCAGGTCGACGCCAAGCGGAAGGGTGCGAAAAAAAGCAACGAGTATGCAGGTCGCTTGGGGCATCAGAAAACAACCGGCACCAAGCAGAAGAAAATGCATCAGGCAGCTAAGAACATGGAGAAGCGCCTCGAAGCGCTCGAAGGGATCGAGGCCCCAGATAGCATTCGCGCCGTGCGCTTCCGCCAGAGCAAGGCCCTGGAACTGCACAGCAAATTTCCCATCTCGGCAGATGATTTCAGCTTGAGCTTCGGCAACTGCGTGCTCTATGACCACGCGAAATTCGAGATACCGCTCGGTGCCAAAGTGGCCATCACCGGTGGCAACGGCACAGGAAAGACCAGCCTGCTGAAGGCAATCGTTCGACGCGCCGACGGTATCAACATCTCTCCCAAAGCAGAGATCGGCTACTTCGAACAGACAGGTTACAAGTTCGACGCCCGCCAGTCTGTGATCTCGTTCATGCAGAATGGTTGCGAGTACAGCATGACCGAAATTCGAGGCATCCTCGCCTCTATGGGAATCGGACCGCGCGACCTGACAAAGGACGTTGGCGTTCTCTCGGGAGGCGAAGTCATCAAGCTGCTACTCGCGAAGATGCTGCTGGGCAGATACAACATCTTGCTCATGGACGAGCCTGGAAATTACCTGGACATCAAGAGCGCCGAAGCCCTCGAGCGGATGATGAGCGCCTATGCCGGAACGATAGTGTTCGTCTCCCACGATAAGAGGCTGGTCGAGAACGTCGCAGACATTGTCTACGAAATAAAGGACACCAAGCTAGTCAAAATCTTTCAGCGCGAATAGCCCTAAATGAGCAGGAAATAATCCCCGAACGGAGACAAGGGAGTAAAACGGCAAAGAAAGAGCCTCCGTCCCAACGCAGGGAACGGAGGCTCTTTAATCGCTTTTACTCATCTCCGTCGCTGGTGGCTTTGTCATGACTCTCGTACGAAACGAAACTCAACGGCATAGTGCGGCACTCAAAATCGCAGGTCAGAACCCTGTCGTCCTACTCCCACTCGATGGCCCTGGTTCTGCCGTCACGTCATTTCAGTTGCGCCCAGTTTTCGGCGCCGTCTCGAACCGGGTGTCGCCAGGTAGCGCTATGTCGCGTTTCATCGGCTTCGGGGACAAAAGCTGGGACAACTTCAACAACTTTTTTGGAACTCAGTAGCGTTGAGTTTTCGTTTTTGTCCCAAAGGGCGCGGCGGGCCGCCTTTGGAGGCTCGATTGCGCCGAAAACGCCCGTTTTGAAACTCAACCGCCCTTTTGCCCGCAAGCCGCCAGCTGCAATCGCAAGTGAATTAACGCGGGTGGCTTGCGCGCCATTTGCAAAACCCCAGGTCGCAGGTCTTCGCCATTCGTGAACAAAGTGAGTAGTCTCAGGTGGCTTGCTTATGAGTTGGCGAACGGGCCTTCAGGATTCAGGGCAAACATGCTGGTAGAATAGGATTCTCAAATCAATGACAGGAGACCGAGCATGGCCGAACCCCACGATAGGAAGCCGATTCTCACGATCGAGCAGCAGATAGAGCACCTCAAGCAGAAGGGCGTAGCCTTCGAACTGTGTTCCGAGGAAGAGGCCGCGGACTACCTGCGCGACAAGTGCAACTTCTTCAAGCTCGCATCCTACCGCAAACTCTTCTCGAAATACGAGGGAGGCCCGCGCGACGGCCGCTACGTAGACCTCGACTTCGGCCAGCTGCGCCTGCTCGCGGCGCTCGACCAGGAGCTGCGCCACGCCCTGCTCGGCATGACGCTCGACATCGAGCATTTCCAGAAGGTGACACTGCTTCGCGAGATGGAGGACCGTGGAGAGGACGGCTACGCCATCGTGGCCGACTACATGGCATCGCTTACCACTGCAAACAGGGAGTACCGCCTGCGCGAGCTCAAGATGAGCGGCCGCAGCCCCTACAGCTCGAGCCTCTACGCGAAGTACTCCGGCGACATGCCTGCCTGGGCCTTCCTTGAGCTCACCTCGTTCGGCACCCTCATCGACTTCGTGCGCTTCTGCGCCAGGCGATGGGGCGACAGGCGCCTCGAGGCCTCCCACTACGACCTCAAGCGCGTGAAGTCCGTCCGCAACTGCGCCGCGCACGGCTCGTGCCTGATCAACTGCTTCGCCGAGAGGGGCGCCGCCCGGGGCTCGGCGTCCAGCGGCGTCTCCCGAAGGGTCGCCGCCGTGGGAATTCCCAAGGCGACCAGGAGGAAGTGGATGGGGAATACGGCCATGCAGGAGGTCGCGACCGTGCTCGTGGCGCACTCCGGCTTGGTACCCGAGGGCTCCTCGCGCTCGCGCGCCGCATCCGAGCTCGCCGAGATGTTCGCCAGGGCCGACGGCGAAACCGAGGCGCTGCCCGACAAGGGGCCCGACGCCGCAGCTCGCTCCGCGCTCGAGTTCCTTCGCAGGTTGACAGAATCGCTCGGGTTGGTAGAATAGCCTGCAGATAGCAAAACCTTCACGGTTTTAGGGGCGGACTTGCGCAAGCGACTCTGCCCTATTTTTATATTCACTCGCTATAGGAGACGGGTGATACCTGGGTCAATGACAGAACTGAGAAGCCCGGAATAATGGAGCCAGTTAGAAACCCTCGGGTTTGCGGGGCGGGATCGTGAGAGCGATTCTGCCCTATTTTTTTCCTCCGTCTGCCCCAAACCAAGTAGTTCGAAGATAGCCTGTAGGTGTCCTCGTGGGCGCCTTTTATTTTCAGGGAATCGGCCGCTTCATGAACGAGCGACCGGCTTGACCTAGATCGAACCGCCTTCATCACCGTCTAGGCGCCGGCAATCAACATCGTTAATCCGCGCGTGCTACAATGCGGGCATCAGAGATGAAAACACAGTCCCCGTCGGGTAGTCGTGGGCGTGCGGGAGTCCGCATCAGTAACCTGCCTCCTTGGTTGTCCCTTCTCTGCATGGTCATCTACATAAAGGAGGAACCAGCCATGCAGATCAGCGTGTCGTCCACCCTGACCGTATATCACGACGGCCAATTCTGGGTCGGGCTGGCGGAGCACGTCGAGGACGGAAGGTACGGCGTCGCCCGCATCGTCTTCGGCGCAGAACCGTCCAATGAGGAGATCCTGCGATTCGTTGTCAACAAATGGGCGAAGCTCTCGTTCTTCGGCCGCGATCCGACTGAGGCGAGCAAGCCCGCGAAGAACCCCAAGCGACGCGCCCGCGAGGCGGCGAAAGCACTTAAGCAGCTGGCGATGAGCACCAAGGCGCAGCAGGCGCTCGCGAATCAGCGGGAGACGATGAAGCGGGAATCAGCTCGAGCAAGAAGCCAGCGTCGCGCGGATGAGGCGGAGGCGCGCTTCGAGCAGCGAAAACTGAAGCGCAAACAGAAGCATCGCGGTCATTGATACCACCATCAACCCATATATAGCAGCAGGCGTAGCTTTGATTGAAACTACGCCTGCCACCTGGTGCTATAACGTTATACAGAACGTATGTTCTATACCCACTCGATGACTAACCCAGTCCGAGCACTACCGATGCGTGTCGCGTCATACCGCCTAAGAGCTGATTCGTTCAGAAAAGGTTCAGGGGGATCGTCGAGTTTATTGCACCCTCGCGTTTTACAAAAGAGAGTACAAGGCCCTTTAGCTCGAATTATTGCATTTAGAACCCCGCCGCTCATCCATCCTAGCTTGCCCAAACAGCCCTCCCGCGATGTCCATGTTCCAACGGATGGGTACCATTTACCCGGGTGCACCTGGGGCAACGGGTTGAAAAACCTGCGCAAGGTCGCTCGCAGAACACGCAACATCAAACACGACAGAAGAGGCGAACGACAGATGCCGGACCCCGGACGACAGCACCGCGGAAGACGAGCATTCCGACCACAACCGAACAAACCTCGCTCCTAGGCAGGCGCCCGCATGGGCGCCTTTTACTTTTCAGGGCCTTAGCTGGCAGCTAAGGCGTGCGGCTCATGGCCGTTTCGTGAAGGCACGACCAGCTCGACCCACCTCGACCCGTCTCCGCTCCTGCCGTGCTCACCAATCGACATCAGGCGGTTCAATCGTCGCGCAGACGAAAAGGGACACGGTGCCGTGCGGTGTGCTCGCGCGGTGCCGCACGGGAAGATTGGAGGAACCATGGCACGCGCAGCCGAATGCGCCGCGCCCGAGGGCAACCAGGACCGCGACGAATGGATGACGGTGATCGAGATGCAGGAGTACATGAGAGCAAGCCGAAACAAGGCGTACGACCTCATCTGGTCGGGAGAGATCGACTCGTACAGGCTCGGCAGGAAGCTCCTGGTTTCGAGGGCGTCAGTGGACGCATACATTCAATCGAGGGGTGGGAAGAAATGAAAATAGCGGCGACCGCCCCGGGAGCCGCCCGCGGCCGGGCACGCGAGGGAGCCTCGAGACGAAAGGAGCTCGAGGACGACCATGACCAAGAGCATTAGCAGGAGCCAGGTGAGGCTCATCGCATCAACCAACGCGATATTCGGCGCCGACGAGGCGTGCGCGATGCTGCGCATCAGCCGCGACGCCATGTACCGGCTCGCCAAGGACCCCGACGATCCGTTCCCGATCCGCTACATCGACGGCAAGACGCGCGACGGCATCGTGTTGCACGACTGTGGCCGGGTGGTGAAATTGCTGGCACCAAGGTCTCGTCTCGCTGGGGGTCGGGAAGGGGAGAGAGGCCGAGCACGTGCCGTCTGTCGCTTGCATGTCCGTCCAGGTGCGCTATGTTGCGGGCATCGATTCCGGCGTGGTCGCGACCATCTGGTAGAGTGCGGACCCATCAAAGTAACGCCGACGCGCGCCTTGAACTTCCGCGCAGCCCATGATATAAGGTAATTGGTTTTCCGTTAGGAAGGCTTCCAAGTGCCGGGGACGTTTTCCCCGGCTTTTTTCTTATCCAGGAGAATAATGCGAGAACTCAGCATCTTCGTCGACGAGTCGGGAAGCGACGGCCTCTCCGACCGCTACTACCTGCTCACCGTCGTCATGCACGACCAATCCGACAGCATCGCGGACTCAATCGAGGCATATGAGAGCGCCCTCCGCGCGAAAGGGCTTCCGGACATGCCTTTTCACGCGTCGCCGCTCATGAACGGCAAGGATCTGTATTCCGGGCTCGACCTGAGAACGCGCAAGATGATGCTCGGCTCCTTCCGAGTATTCTTCCGCCACATGCCCGTGAGGTACCACACCTTCGCATACGCGACCAAGCAGTTCGCCTCGCTCGATAAGCTCGCGGGGGCGATGCGCAGGGATATAGTGAACTTCCTGTTCGACAACCTTGCGGAGCTGCAGGCGTACGACGTGGTCAAGGTTTACTACGACAATGGCCAGCACTCCATCGCCGAGTCCCTCCATCGCGCGGTCGAGTACGCGCTGTCGAAGGACGCCGTCGTCTACCGGTCGGCGCAGCCCTCCGAGTACCGGCTTTCGCAGGCGGCAGACTACATCTGCACCATGGAGCTCACGGCGATCAAATACGCGGAGCATGCGGCCACCGCGACGGACGAGAAGTTCTTCGGCAAGTGGTCCGATTTCAAGAAGGGCATACTGAAGGAGACGCGCAAGAAGCTCGTCTAGAGAGGCGATCAGCCCTTGGCGGAGCGTTTACCGACAATGGGGTCTGTCACGCGCGAAGGGTTGATAGATGTCACTTAGCTGCATAATAGGCTCCAGTTAGAAACCCTCAGGTTCGCGGGGCGGAATTGCGAAAGCGATTCCGCCTTTTTCCGAAATTACGAAGCAGTATCAGAGGGCTATAAAGCCGCATTGGAGGCAGCTATTTCGCGATTGGGCTCAAAGAGCTACAGGCAATGAGACGACTCCAATCGGCCAGATTCAACGAGGAAACCACCAAGCAGTTTCAAGTACTGGCAAAAAAAAAGATGATGGAACAAGCGGAGGAATAGATATATAAATACTTAAATATTGAAACAATTTACAACATAATAAACCACAAATAAAGAGGTAATGATGAGAGGTTTATATGATATTGCCACAGATACAATCAATCCCATTAAATTAAAGAAAAATGGGAAGGCGGGCCATGTGGCTTGTGCTTTGGAAACGGTAAGCGGTGCTGTTTATACAGGCATATGTATTGATGTGCCCTGTTCTATTGGCATGTGTGCAGAACAGGCAGCTATTGCTGAGATGTTGAAGAACGGGGAAACGAAAATCAAAAAAATGTAGCTGTCTATGAAGATGGCAGCATCCTGCCGCCTTGTGGGAGATGCAGAGAATTGATTTCACAGTTAGACATAGAAAACGAAAATGCGATTGTTGCCATTGATAACGGCAGAGAAGTTACATTAAAAGACTTATTGCCCGAAAGGTGGGACAAAAAATGGGATTGAATCAATTAACCAACCGAATCTATTTTTTAGAACATGATCCCGAAGTGGACAGACCAATGTTAGCCTATCTCAAAGGAGATAAATTCTCTCTGGCAGTCGACGCCGGATATTCGGCTTCTCATGTTCAGGATTTTTACAGGGCAATTGAAGTGGAACATTTTAACAAGCCGGATTTTACGGTTATCACACACTGGCATTATGACCACACCTTTGGGATGCACGCCATCAATGGAATCAGTATTGCCCACGACAGGACAAACGGGTTTCTCAAAGACCAGCAGAAACAGGCAGTGGACCCCAGCTATATCGAAATCCTGAAAAAAGAAGATGTTCATTTTAGGAAAGAATATTACGGACAGGATAAGCTGACCATTGTGCTGTCTGATGTATCTTTTTCCGATAAGTTAACCTTGGACTTAGGTGGCATCACTGCTCAGATTTTTCATACGGTTTCGCCGCATTCAGAAGATACTGTTTGTGTTTATGTACCGGAAGAAAAAGTTCTTTTTTTAGGGGATTCTACCAGTGAGGATTTCTTTAATGATGGATATATGGACAAGGACAAGTTAAAATCTTTGATGTGTATGATTCAATCAACAGATTGCAAGTATTGTATTCTTAGTCACTGTGAACCGCTTGTGAAAGAAGATTTGCTCTGCTATTTGGAAAGCATACTCTAGATGCGCTCGCGCGTATCATAAAACGTCATCAAGCGGTTGTTAATAGAATCAACCTTGATGCCCGCATCGCCAACAAAGTCGAAGAGGCTGTTACTAAGCGCGAAACCGCCCAAAGCCAAATTGTCGGTGACGCACAAAAGGCCCGAGGTGAGTACCGGCGTTCAATAGACCGTATCGGCAATTCAATAGCAAGGGCCGTTATGTGCGAGCGGCGTCTACGAGACTTCACTTTTGATTTTGAGTCCATGCCAATTGATCCAAGGACGAATCCTGTTGGGGAGCTGCAATTTGTTAGCAGCTTGGGGTCAGTGAAATCACGCCGAAATTACTCGCTTCACTTATCGACGGCCTGATCGGAAAGAGCAAGTCCATCGATACCCTCACTTCTAGCTACGAGACCGTCATCGATGCCATCAACAATTACCCAGATGACGAGGAAGCTCCCCTGTCGGTGCTCACCTCTAAGTTTGAAAATGCGCTCAACGCAAAGCTAAAACCCGCTAAATCAATCATTCGCGAGGGCGATGACGTCTACGATGAGCTCTCGCAGGGATATAACGCGCAGATGTATTTCGCCCTCATGGCCGACAACAGCATGGGAGACGGCATTTATATCGTCGACCAGCCAGAGGATCAAATTTCGCAGAAGGCAATCAGGGAGTCCGTGCTAAGAGAGTTCCGAGCTATAGCCGGGTCGCGGCAGGTGATACTCATCACGCACAACCCGCAGTTTATAGTGAACCTCGATGTTGACAACGTGATTTTCATCGAAAAGAAGGACGGTGCTCTTTCCATAAGGAACGGCGCCCTCGAGTATGAATGCGACGAGTACAGCATGTTGGAGACGGTCGCAGACAATATCGAAGGTGGCCTTGACACCATCAAGAGGAGGATGAAGCGTGTAATCAGCGCAACCGAATCGGGACGCCAAGCTAGGCGGCGAGCGCCGCTCGCACCTGCGCATGCTGAGTTTTTACTCCCCATTGCGTGCCAAGGCATTTCCGGCATGTCCGAGGAGTAAATGGCGCGGTGGCTTACATGGCGGCACAAGGCGGTACCCCGCGGCATTTCCCCTGATTACTCCCGCTTTCCTTGAGACGGTGAGATTCTTTACTCCCCATTAACCACCTGGTGCAACGTCGTGCGGAGACCGCAAAAATGCCCGTTGAGTTCGATTTGAGTTTCACGGGGCCCGAAACGGCCCCGTTTCGCCCTCGGGGACAAAAACCGCGCGTCTACTCACTTGGGATGAATCCTTACTCCCATTCCTCCGAATACCGCCCCGTGCCTTGTCGTCTTGAAACACGGGGAGTAAATGGCGAAATCGCAGGTGAAAGGGAGTAAAAAGGCAAAGAAAAAGCCTCCGTTCCAACATGGGAACGGAGGCTCGATAATTGAGTTTACTCACCAATATCGCTGGTGGCTTTGCCGTGACTCTCGTACGAAACGAAACTCAGCAGCACAGTGCGGCACTCAAAAGTGCAGGTCAGAACCCCGTCAGCCTACTCCCACTCGATCGTCGCAGGCGGCTTGGACGTGATGTCGTAGCAGACGCGGTTGGCGCCGGGAACCTCGGCAACAATGCGGCCGGAAATGCGGGCCAGCACGTCGTAGGGCAGCTTGGCCCAGTCGGCGGTCATGGCATCGCTGGACTCGACGGCACGCAGGATGATCGGGCGCTGGTAGGTGCGCTCGTCGCCCATAACGCCAACGGACTTGATGTCAGGCAGGACCGCGAAATACTGCCAGCAGCTGTGCTCGGAGTTGCGCTCGCCGGTCTGCTCAAACAGACGCTGGTTGTAGGCGTCGAGCTCCTCGCGCACGATGGCATCGGCGTTCTTGAGGATCTCGAGCTTCTCCTTGTCGACCGCACCGATGATGCGGATGGCCAGGCCCGGGCCCGGGAAGGGCTGACGGAACACGATGTGACCCGGCAGGCCGAGCGCCAGACCAAGCGCGCGGACCTCGTCCTTAAAGAAGTGGTCGAGCGGCTCAATGAGGTCGAAGTGCACGCCCTCGGGGAACGGGATCAGGTTGTGATGGCTCTTGATGGTGGCCGTCTTGCCGCCCGTCTTGCGAGCGCCGGACTCGATGATGTCGGGGTAGATGGTGCCCTGAGCCAGGTACTTGACCGGCTTACCATCGGTCTCGAGCTGCTGCGCCACGGCGAAGAACTCTTTCCAGAACTGCGTACCGATGATGCGACGCTTCTCCTCGGGCTCGGTCACACCGGCCAGAAGCTCGGCATAGCGGTCCTCGGCGTGGACGTGGATAAAGTCGACGTCAAACTGCTTGGTGAAGACCTCCTCCACCTGCTCGGGCTCGCCCTTGCGCAGCAGGCCGTGGTTGATGAACACGCAGGTCATCTGCTTGCCCACGGCGCGGGCGCCCAGCGCAGCCACGACGGAGGAGTCGACGCCGCCGGACAGGGCCAGAATCACGCGGTCGTCGCCGACCTTCTCGCGGAACTCGGCCGTCATGGTCTCGACCAGGTCGTCCATGCTCCAGTTGGGCTCCAGGCCGCAGATCTCAAACAGGAAGTTGCTCAGCAGCTGCTGACCGTACTCGGAATGCTTGACCTCGGGGTGGAACTGCGTGGTGAAGATCTTGCGCTCGACGCACTCCATGGCGGCAACCGGGCACACGTCGGTGCTGGCGGTAACGGTAAAGCCCTCGGGCACCTCGGAAACGGCGTCGCGGTGGCTCATCCACACGGTCTGCTCCATAGGCGTGGAGTTAAAGAGCTTGGCGCCGGCCGTACGCGTGATGGTGGCGCGGCCGTACTCGCCTACCTCGGAGTGGCCGACCTTGCCGCCGAGCGTCACGGCCGTGATCTGATGGCCGTAGCAAAAGCCCAGGACGGGAAGGCCCAGGTCAAAGATGGCGGGATCGATAGACGGAGCGTCCTCGGCATACACGGAAGCCGGGCCGCCGGAAAGGATGAGCGCAGAGGCGTTCATTTCGCGAATCTCGTCGGCCGAGATGTCGCAGGGGACAATCTCGGAATACACGTTGA
>ERZ894232.1425-NODE-1425-length-22498-cov-14.537317_pt1 | contig 22498 bp, 19 predicted proteins | sample MGYA00380296_ERZ894232 | MGnify/ENA primary metagenome ERZ894232 (study PRJEB32331, sample SAMN06328433) | human gut metagenome | biome: human gut microbiome; feature: stool | host: Homo sapiens | collected 2014-08-14 ... | reverse complement strand
GTATTAGGCCCTTATAGGGCTGGAGCAAACCACCCGCTATGCGGGTGGTTGTGATGTAAGGATGTCGCTCGGGTGAGAGCATGGTTTCTTTGGCCCGCGCTGCAAAGCCGGACGCAGAACGGTTTGCCGTCGAAAACGGCAAGCGCTCCGGCGGCCGCGGGAGCGGACGCCCGCGCCGAATGGGCCTGAAAAACACGCTTTTCAGGCAAAATGACGACAGCACCGCTTTTGAAATTGGATAATTTCAAAGGCAAAATGCTCCAGCGAGTCCCGCCTGCGCGCTTTTAATCCATAAAACGTTTCACACCGACGACTGAAGACGCCGGAACACGCTTGCTGCACGGCCCGTGAAGGGCCTGCGGAGAGCACGGACAGCGGAACAAGCGACGGCTCCGGCCCCGCAACTTACGCGACAGGCCATCGCGGCCTAAGCCCGCATGATTTCAAAGGTGAAGCTTCAGCGGGACTTGCGACCGGCGTTGCCTGACGCGATGTCAAGCGGTTTTGCAGATATCCACCCAAGCCGCCCCGGTCACGCGTTCCAGATCGGCCAGGGAAATTTCCACGGCGTTGTTGGTTGCGCCCGCGGCGGGATACACCGGGTCGAAAAGGCGCAGACTTTCGTCCAAAAACACCCGGACGCCGGGCAAGGCCGCAAAGGGGCATACTCCTCCCATAGGATGCCCCACCAGGCTTTCCAGTTCATCGGGCTTGGCGAAGCTGGCCTTTTCTCCGAATTGGTCCTTGAACTTGCGGTTGTCGACCCGGGCCGTGCCCATGACGACCACAATGACGGGGCCGCCTCTGGTCGCAAAGGTCAGCGATTTGGCAATACGGCCGGGTTCGCAGCCCAGCGCCGCGGCGGCCAGTTCCACGGTGGCGCTGGACGTCTCGAAGGAACGGTACGCGTCCGCCAACCCATGCTCCGCCAAAAACCGTCGTACGGCTTCCACACTCACAAGGCGCCTCCTGAAAGCAAGCAAACTGGAGGCAAGGCTTCCCGCCGCCCCCGGACGCCCTCCGCCCGCGGGGGGAACCGCAGGCGCCGGGCGTCCGGGCGCACCATACCGCAAAGGCGTGCGGACTTTCAAGCTCGCTTCGACCGGGCCGCCCGCGGCCTTGCAGCACATACGACAAGGCCCCCTTTCCCGGGGGGCCTAAAGCCGCCGATGAAGCCGGCGGGCCGAAACTCACTCGTAATACGGCTTATTCCTTGGCGATTTCAATGGTCTTGCTGTGAGGTTTGTCCGGCTCTTTACGGGGAATGGCAATGCTCAGCACGCCATCCTTGTGGGTGGCCTTGATTTCATCCACCACCGCGTCTTCCGGCAGGGTCAGAACCCGCTCAAACGAGCCGTAGGACCGCTCGCTGAGGTAATAATCCTTCTTTTCCTCGGTATGTTCGTTCTTCTTTTCGCCGTGAATGATCAGGGCGTTGTCGCGCACTTCGATTTTCACGTCGTCGGGCCGGACGCCCGGCAGTTCCGCCGTCACGGAGTACGCCTTTTCATCGCTGCTCACGTCCAGGCGCGGCATGACGGACGCCCCGGAACCGCCCGCGCCGGACGAGGTCAGGCGGGGCATGAAGTCAAAGTCCCAGGGATTCATCATGCCCCGGAACATGCCGTCAAACAGTCGGTCTATTTCATCGTGCAACTGGACCACCGGCGCATACGCCGCGCCCTGCCGTTCGTTGTCCGGACGGGTAGCGGGAGCGTTGTGCGAACCAAACCAGCGACGCGTATTCAAACGGGGAGTATACATACTCTAACCTCCTTGTGGAAATCTCTTACAGCATACTAGTAAGTATTGATTTACATCCGTCAAGGCATGTTGATAAAATCTTTTTCGAGCTACATCCGGCGCGTTGCGGCGCCATCACGGTTTCTTCCGCCCCCATCCGACGTCGTGCCAAGCGCCCGCATACGGCAAAGCCCCCGTCCGGACGACCGGGCGGGGGCTTCAGGTTGACGGCAAACCTCGGCATCACGGTGTTGCGCCGTCTAAGCCGCAACGCGGCTTGACGAAAAGGCGTGAAAACCGCTCGCGGACGGAGCGGCTTAGTTGCGACCCGCTCCGGGTTTTCGGGGTTGCCGACCTTTTCAACTGTTTTTCATATCGGCAATCAGGGTGCTCAGGGTCTGGGCCTGTTCCGCCAATTCGGCCACGGCCTGGGTGGATTGCTCCATGGCTTGCGCCGTTTCGGCGGCTATATTGTTGACCTGAGTGATGGATGCGTTGATTTCCTCACTGGCGGCGGATTGCTGCTCGCTGGCGGCGGCAATGGCCCGTACCTGATCCGCGGCCTTGTCCACCATGCCCACAATTTCGCCCAGAGCCGCGCCGGACTGATTGGCCAGCTCCGTGGCCTCTTCAATGGAAAGCACCGCGCCGTCCACCTGTTCCATGCTTTTGGCCGTGCTGGCCTGAATATCCTTGATGGCGTCGCCGACATGGTTGGTGGCGGACATGGTCTTTTCAGCCAATTTGCGCACTTCGTCGGCCACCACGGCAAAACCGCGCCCGGCCTCGCCCGCTCTGGCCGCCTCGATGGCCGCGTTCAGGGCCAGCAGATTGGTCTGATCCGCAATGTCGGAAATCACGGACATAAGGCTTCCGATGGAGCGGGCGTTTTCCGCCAGGGCGGCCATGTCCTGCTTCAGGGACAGCGACTGCTCCCGTACCTTGCGGATGCCCGTCACGGCCTTTTCCACAACGACCGCTCCGGCTTCGGCCCTTTGTCTGGCGGCATCGGACACTTCGGCCGCCGCGCCGGCGTTTCGGGCCACTTCAAGCACCGTGGCGTTCATTTCTTCCATAGCCGTGGCGGTTTCCGCCATGCGGGCGGCCTGTCGCTCGGCGCCGTGCTCCGATTCCTCAATCTGGGCCGACAGTTCGGCAGAAGCGGACGAAACGATTTCCACCACCGTTTCCAACTGGTGAGCCGCGGCCAGCATGCCGTCCCGGCGGGCATTTTCAGCCTCGCTCCGGGCCTGATTGGCTTCCGCGGCGGCCTGCGCGGCCTGTTCGGCGGCAGCCTTGGCCTCGGCCGTCTTTTGCTCGCTTTCCGCGAACAGACGGCGCAATCCCTCCAGCATGCCCCGCGTTCCTCGCGCCATGACGCCGATTTCATCGCCGCGCGCCTCGTCGCGGGACATGGACCGCTCCTCAAGCTCAGTCAAGCTGAGATCGCCCCGGGCCAACTTTTCCACCAGTACGGCCATGGCCTTCAGGGTTCCGGCGATGCCCCGAGCCACCAGCACAATGACCAGCCCCACGATGAGCATGGCGAGGCCGCCCACCAGCAGACTTTGCCGGAACATGGCGCTTACCGGCGCGTGAATGTCGCTTTCCTCCACGCTGACGATGATCAGCCAGTCCACCATAGGCACGCGATCAAAGTAGCCCAGCATATCGCTTCCGTTCCACTCATAATCATAGCGCCCCGCAGGCGAAGTCAGCATGTGTTCGACCCAGGGCAACCCGCTGTCGTCATCTCCGATATAGTCTTTGTTGGGATGCATGAGCAGCCTGCCCGTCTTGTCGTATACAAAGCACTTGCCGGTCCGGGCGATGTGCACGGTGTCCGTGGTGGAGTCCGCCATCTTGCCCAGGTCCAGGGTACCGTACACCACGCCCACGATTCTGTCACCGTCCTTGACGGGCAGTCCCAGGGCCGAAGACAACAACCCGTTGGCCTTGCTCTCAATGGTCGTCGGCCGGACTTCGTCCCGCAGGGCGGCCTGAAAATATTCGCGATCGGCGATGTTGGACCCGACAAAACTTGCGGTGGAATGCAAAAGCACCGTGCCGGATATATCCGCCAGACCGACATCGCGCAGCAGGGCATACTCCTTGGAAAGCAAGTCTATGCTCTCTTGCAGGTGCCGCTCCAGCCGCGCCGATTCCCCCAAAGACATGAGGGTCGGATCGCTCTTCCCGCGCAAATATTCCACCACCTCGGCATCACGGCCGAAATTGTCCATAGTGGTGCCGAGCAACGCGACGGTATTGGTCAGCTCGTTTTTTTGCCCGGATAAAACCAGTTGGAGTTCCTCGCCAATCTGGTTGTTCAGGGCTGTGCGCGCCGCGTTGTAGTTGAACAGCGTGACGGCGGCAAGGCCGAGAATCACCGGCATCAGAATAAACAAAAGCATCTTTTGCATGATAGACAATTTCATGAGAATCTCCTTCCTTTCCCTTTGTCTCCCCCCGCAATTTACCGGCAGGAAAAGAAACTTTTCCCGCCGTCATACCGGATATGCCTGTGCATGACGACGTTCGCCGCTGCATCGCGCCAGCTCTGTCTCCTTTTTCGCTCGGCCGACTTTTCCCCTAACGGCCCACGGTTAAATTTGAAACCTGCAACATTGCGAGACCGCACGGTCTCGCCATGTCGTATCGAGCCATTTCCGCAAAAAATTAGAACACGCCCTTGAGTCCATGATCACGCAGCGCGGCGTCGCAACTGCCCACATGGTACAGAGTGTGCGAGGCCAACATGCCCACAATGGCCCCATGCGGCACGTCGGAACCAAATACGGCGGACAACCTGGGCTCGCGAACCGCCAGATCGGCATCGGACAGCCCGGCCAGATAGATATCGACCCGGGCCTTGGCTTCGGTCGCCAGCTTTTTTGCCGCCTCTTTCGTCAGATATTGTTCGCTGACCACATTCAGACTGCCCGTGGCCTGATCAAAAGGCCAATCGGAAGGCGTGCCCACCTGCCCCACAAAAAAATCAAGCGCCGTCAACGCGTGGTATATCTGCTGCCACACGGGCCAGCCCCCGTTCTTCTCCCGCCATATTTCCTCGGGGCATACATCGATGTAGCGTTCCAGCAAAGCGAACGCATTGAGAAAGGGAGCCTGGACGGCCGTCACGATATCGCGGGACATGCTTATCCTCCTGACTGAAAATGAACCGGACGCCGCGCTTATACGCCACGACCCCACATTGTTGCCGGTATCTTTATAACCGTACTACACGTCTCACCCGCTGAAAAGCCCCGCGCGCAATACGCCAAGCCGACCGACTTATACTCATAAACACACTTTTATTTTTAAATATCCCATCATATCTATCTTAACGTACAAGATATAATGTTTTCCAGTATGGGAATACGATTAATCACGATATAACCTTCGGTAGTTTTCATTTATTTGTCATTGGCTATAATTCAGTCCAATATTGCTCTTTTTTTTAAACTCACGTCGGCACAAAAACAGCCCGTGTTTCCCGCGAGCCGGCGGCAGCCGTCAGGCCACAAACGGGCCCCACAAACGACGACGGCATAACTTTAACAGGAAAAGGCGGCCGAAGCCGCCTCGACTGTGGGTTACAAATGTGAATACGCCCCACGGAACCGCGCAAAACGACTCGGTTCAATCCATCCTTTCCAGGCGCGCGGAAAACGGCCCATCCAGACGGACCAGCCCGTCCAGTCCCGATTCCACCGTCCCCAGGGGCGCCAGATTGGCGGAAGGTCGAAAATCCCGATAAAACAAGGCCAGGTTTCCCCAAGGAATATAGTAGGTAAAGCTGCCCGCTTCGGGATCGCAGCGGGTGGGCGCATCCCCCGTCGTCAGTTTGCGGGGCGGGTAACCGATCTTTTCCGTATGGTTGTAATCGTCGAATTCCAGAGTCAGGGGCAGCATGGACAACAAATCGCGGGCGGCCGCGTTGTCGTTCAGCACAATCACGACCTCCGCTCCCTCGGTCGCCAGCCGGATGCGTTCGGCGGCCTCCCCGTCGGTCGCTTGAACGCCGTGGGAAACGGCCAAAGCCAGACAGACGGTCGGAATCCATATTTTCATCCAACGCGCGGTCATACTGTTTTCCTTTCTTGCAGGAGCGCGGCCGCCGGGCCGACGCCCGTCGTCAATCCCGATCCGCCTCGCCCCAGGCGAACATCGCGCCGTTGGGCGCATCGACAAAAGTGCGCGTGCCGTAGACCAACGCCCGTCGTTCCACCCGCATGGCGGGCCAGGGGCCGAATTCCGCCCCCAGGGTCCTGACCAGAGCCAGACCTGTGGGCGTCACCGTCTCCCCTTGTCCCCCGAAGGGCCGGACAGGCACCCCCTCCAGCAGTTCCAGCACGGCCGGGGCGGGAACGGGCAGGACGCCGTGGGCGCAGGTCACCGCGCCGTCCGCCAGGGGAAGAGGGCTGACCACAAAACGCGCGGGAGCAAGGCGCGCGAACAGTTCGCAACTGGCGCAAATATCCAGAATGCTGTCCAGCGCGCCCACTTCGTGAAAGTGAACCTCCTCCGGCTTTTTCCCGTGCACCGCGGCCTCGGCCCCGGCCAGCAGGGTAAAAGCGGCCGTGGACAGGCGTTTGGCGCTCTCGCTCAGGCCGCTTGCCGCGATGAGGGCGGCGATGTCCGCCAGGGTGCGGTGCTCGTGCTGATGCGGCAACGTCACTTCAGCATGCCAGCCGCCGACATGATTCACCTCGCGCCGGACCAGACGCACGCTGCCGCTCAGTTCGGGCAGAATGGACGCCAGCAGGGAATTTAAAGCTTCCTCGTCCGTTTCCGTCATGCGCAGCAGTCCGGCCAAAAAAATATCGCCGGACAACCCGGAGTGCGCCCGCACGGTCAGTACGCTTCCCCCAAAGGGGCCCTCGGGCCAAGCTCCGGACGAGCGGCCACGGCCGCGTCCGGCGGCGGATCGGCGATCATGAACGGACTCTTCCGTCGCCCGCTGTTCCTGCGCGTCGCTCATACGCTTTTCCCCGGTCCCGGCGCGCGACGCCGGGACCCGTTACAGTGTTTCTTCATATCCCGCATATCCCGAACAAAAACGCCCTCTACAGCGTGATCAGCTCATACCGATCCGTGCCCATGCCCTGCTCTTTCATATACGAAAGCTGGCGCAGGCCGCCCCGGGATTCGATGCGCTCCACCAGATCATGCCGCTGGGCCTCGGGCAGAGCGTAGACCATGTCGACGGCCGCCTGATCCACGGCCAGTATATCCGTGGAGGCCAAAATGCCCAAATCCGGCGCGGTGGGCGGCAGGGCGGCGACGCCCTCGCAGTCGCAGCTTACCGACATGCGCCGCAGCACATTGATATAGACTATACGCGGACCGAAGTAAGTTGTGACGGCCTTGCCGCCCTCCACCATGCGTTCCATGAATTCGGGACCGCCCACCCAGCTTCCGTCCGCCGGAAGCTGGTGAATCTGCTGTTTGCCCACCTGCCCGGACGCGCACCCGATGGAAATATTTTTGAGGGAACCGCCGAACCCGCCCATGGCGTGCCCTTTAAAATGGGTGAGCACCAGCATGGAATCGTAGTTGATCAGATGAGCGCCCACGGCCACCTCCTTCAGGTGTCTGCCGCCGGGAACGGGCAGACTGACGTCGCCGTCCTCATCCATAATGTCCACCGGGCTGAAGGTCCAGCCGTTGGTTTTCAGCACTTCGCGGTGGCCCGCCGTGGTCTGCCTGGGGCTTGCGTACAGCACGTTGCATTCCACGATGGTATGGCCGGGGACGTGCTCCAGGAAGGCCCGCACCATGTCCGGGGGCAGGATATTGGGGCCGTGAGGCTCGCCGGTATGCAGCTTGACGGCGACGGAGCCCCCCACCCCCCGGTTGATGCGGGCGTAAACCTTAAGCAGACCTTCCACGCCGATGTCGGGAGTAAAAAACACCTGCGCCTTGTCCTGCGGAGCGGCGGCGACCGCTTCCGCCCGCGGAATCACGCCCGCGGCCAGGGCTCCCACGGCGGCGGCTCCGCCCTTGAGAAACGTACGACGGGAAACATGCTTGGACATATCCGGTACTCCATGTCGAGCCTCCGGACGGCGTGCGTCCGGGCGGGAAAAAAGAAAAAATGCCGAAACGGGGCGCGTTGCCCGTTCCGTCCGTCCTCCGACAAAACGGCGTTGACGCAGGCCAGGGCGTTGAAGGTGCGCGGAAATCCGATATAGGGCAGGCATTGAGCCAAAACGTCGACGAAACGCTCTACAAGCCGCGCGGACAAGACGCCGCCGGAAAACGGGAAGACACATCCGGCGTTTCATATTCCGCGACGCGACACGCCCACCCCCGTTCGGGACAGGCCAGATTGACCATGCTTCCCGCATAGACGCCAAACATTGCCACCAACAGCACCAGAGCTCGGATCATGGCTGTTTCCCTCCTCCACGACGGGGCGCGCCCCCTGCTCCGCGTCCGGGCCATGCTGCGTCCGGAACCACGGCCTTTTCACATCCTGGGCACATCCTAACGGACGACGAGCGACGGAAAAAAGAAACAATCCCGGCAAAAAATTGCCCGATTCTCTCAGTGCTATCTGTTCAGACGCGTCTTTGACGGCTTGCGCCCACGTCTGCGCGGCCGACAGGCCATATTATCATGGAGCTTTCCCGCCCGGACCGCTACCAGAAGCGGCAAGGGCCCCCTCGCGCGTCAGGCGTGAACGCCGCGCGCCCCGGCTCGCAAACGTCAACAATATGGGAGTATCTCCATGAAAAAGATGGGAATCGCCTGTTCGGCTCTGCTCTGTCTGGTCGCCTTCGGCGTCGCGTCCGCCGACGAGGACGCGTCCATTCTGTACAAAACCCGCTGTCAGAGCTGTCACGGCGCAGACGGGAGCCTCGCCCCGGCCAAGGGCGTGGTCCCCATCAAAGGACAAAACGCCGACAATCTGCTGACCATGCTGGAAGGCTACAAAAACGGCATCTTCGGCGGAGCCCAAAAGCGAGTCATGGAAGGCGTCGTCAAACGCCTGTCCGACGAACAGTTGAAAAACCTGGCCGCCTACGTCTCCACCCTCTAGAGCGTTTTCCCCTTGAAAATGCCCCGGCAGGCCGCCCCCGTCCGCTTTCGACGCGGGCGGCGTTTCTCTTGCCCGGCTTCGGCTTTTGGGAAAAACGCTTGACGACGCGCATCCCGCACGAACGGGATGCGCGTCGTTTATCCGGGCCGGAGTCCCGCCCCGGCTTATGCCCCGGCTCTCCCGACCGTCTACGCCAGCTTGCCGCCCTTTTCGGCGTATTTCAACACGCCTTCGGCGCAGCGGAAGGACAACGCGCCCACGGTGCCGGTGGGGTTGCAGCCCCCGTTGTGGGGAAAGTTGCCCGCCCCCACCACAAACAGGTTGTCGGCGTCCCAGTGTTGCAGGTAGGAATTGACCACGCTGTCGTCCGGACTTTCGCCCATGAGCGTGCCGCCCGTATTATGCGTGGTCTGATAGGGCACGATGTTGTAATCCTTGGCATTGGGCTTGCTGACCATGCCTTTGGGGTTCATGGCCCGGGCCGCCTCCTCTATTTTGCCGGTGATGAAGGCGAACAGAGCGCGATCCTGATCGGTGAAATTGTAGGTCATGCGCAGCAGGGGCAGGCCATAGGCGTCCTTGTAAGTATCGTCCAGGGAAAGATAGTTGTAGCGGTAGGGCATGGACGCCCCTTGCGCGCCGATTCCCAGGGAGCGATTGAAAGCGTGGATGGAGGCCTTTTTAAAATCCGCGCCCCAGGCGGGCGTGCCCGGCATGACGGCGTTGCTCTCGATGGGGCGTTTGCCCGTCTGGGTCATGGAAATGACGGCCCCGTGGATGAAATCCAGCTTGGCATGGTCGAAATTGTCGGCGTTATAATCGTCGTAGCAGACGCCCAGAGCGCCCGCTCCGGCATACAGGTTCATGGGTTCGTCGAAGAACAGGGTGGCCCCCGGCGTGATCTGATAACAATAGGCCTTGCCCAGAGTGCCGCGGCCGGTGGAGGGGTCGTACCGACGGCCGATGTCGGACACCATGAGCAGCTTGGCGTTGTTCATCACATAACTGGAGAGCACCACCACCTCGGCGGGCTGGATATATTCCTTCATGGTCAGGGTGTCCACGTAGCGCACGCCGGTGACGTGACTGTCCTGACGCAGGATTTCCACCACGTTGGCGCAACAACGGATGTCGCAATGCCCCGTGCGTTCGGCCACGGGGATAAAGGTATTGGTGGGCTGCGCCTTGGCGTCGTATTCGCAGGCGAAACGCTCGCAAAAGCCGCAGTACTGGCAGGGATTGTGCTCGATGCCGTCCGGGGTGGTGAAGGGCTCGGAGGCAATGGCCGCCGGAATCATATACGGATGGCAGCCCACCTGTTCGGCCGCCTGCTCGAAACGGGCCAGAACCGGCGTTTTCACCAAAGGCGGCATGGAATAGGGGGCGGACCGATTGGCGCTGAAATATCCCGGTTCGCCCGCGATGCCGACGGCCTGTTCAAAGGTGGTGTAATAGGGCTCCATCTCGTCGTAGGTGAGAGGATAGTCCTGCAACTGGTAGTCGGGGCCCAGCTTGTTCTTGCCGTAGCGCTCTTCGGTCATGGTTTTGATCTGAAAATCATACGGCGAAAAACGATAAACCATGCCGTTCCAGTGCGTGCCCGCCCCGCCCAGGCCGTCACCCAGCAGAAAGGAGCCGAGGCGGCGCATGGGCAGCGCCCGCATGTCTTCCGTATTACGAAACGTAACGGTTTCTTTGGCGAGATCCTGCATAAGCCCGTACTGAACGGCGTAGCGCCACTCGTCGTGAATTTCCTTGAAATCCTCCAAGCCCCGACGCTCGCCGCGCTCCAGGCCCACCACGGACAAACCGGCTTTGGCGCATTCGGCCAGCACGATGCTTCCGGCAAATCCCACGCCCACGGTCACCACATCCACTTTTTTCAACATATCGGCCATATTGTCGGTTCTCCTCGCTGAGAGCGGTTTGTCGTCGCCATAATTCATTCAAACCGGGCGGCGCGGCGGAGCTTCGCGCCGTTTGATCCCGCAGGCACAAGAAACATGGGCTACTGCATACTGGACAGAGAGACGGGGTCCATCTTTTCGAAGCCCTCGTCGCTTATCAGATACGCATAGCTCATTTGCGCGCCGGGGTATTCCTTCATGCGCCATCCGTTCATGTCGTTGTTTCCGTTGTACAGAGGGTCGGCGTACGCCCCCGCCAGCACGGCGCCGCGCAACAGTCCGAAGAAGTAGGAAGACGCAAAACCCCGGGTGGACAGTTTGTCCGTTTCGCAATCGGCGAGTATCCGATCCTGCTCCGCGCCGTCCAACTGCGTAAAATCCTTGCCGTGGCGTTCCCGCGCGGCGGCGTTCAGGGCCGACAGCCCCTGCTTGAACACGTCGCGGCGCAAAAGCGCCGACTGCGGCCCCTGGGTGGGCGCGCCGGGGTAATAGGGACCGTCCGTATATTCCCGCGTTTGGTAGCCGTAGGCGCCGGCCAACTGATTGTCGATAAAGAAGGGAACGGCCAGCGCCTTGGCGCCGGGGCCGCTTTCGTCCTGGGGGAAAATACGTTCGGCGGCGTCGGCCAGAGTGGCGAATTCCTGCGGATTGGCGAAAAACATCCAGCCCCGGTTCAGGGGGGCTCCCGCGTCGCCGTGCGCGGCCGGCGCATCCGGCTCCGCCGCCACGGACACGCGGACCACGCCCAGCGTTGCCGCCGCTCCTGCCATCAGGCCGCCGTACTGCAAAAATCTGCGTCTGCTGAGTTCTTTTTCCTCGGGCATGAAACCATCCTCCTTTTGCCGCGACCTTACGCCATTCAGCCAATATCACTATGATATTTGACATTTAGAACCACGCCGCACAACCGCGAAAGAACGCGTCCCCGGCACGGACGCCGACGCCCTTATTTTTACGACCCCGGCGCGGAAAAAAGGCCGAACAAGTCCGATAACTCATTGTCCTCAAATATGGTTTCCGGTAACCCTCAAAGGAGCCCCTCCCGGCGTCCCCAAGGCCCGCTTCCGTCGGGATGCGCCGAGCCCCGCCGGGCCCGGCTGCCGCCGCCGTTTCGGGGCTCTCGACCTTCAGCGGGTCGCCCCGCCCTTTCGGGGCGAACACGCGCCTTGTCCCCGTTTTCGCGCCACGGAGTGTTTATGAGAACCCGCCATGTTTTTTTCGCTCTGACCCTGACCGTGCTCCTGCTGGCGGTCGGCGTCTGGATTCTGGGCTTCTTCCGGTCCACGCTCACCACCAAGCGCCTTGCCGTGGAGCAGGAGGCCCCTGACGTCAAAGCCGTTCTGTCCACGGACCGGCCGTTTTTCGCTCCTCCCCGGCCCGAGGACGCGCCGGAAGACATCCGGGGCGAGGTGATGCTGGGCTACCTGATTATGACCCAAACCGACAAATATGCCGGAGAATACGTCGGCAACGACCTTACCTGCTCCAGTTGCCACTTTGAGGGCGGCCGCAGCCTCGACACCATTTCCCTGGCGGGCGTGGGCGCCGTCTATCCTCAGTTCCGCAGCCGTCAGGATTACACCACCGACCTGGCCATGCGTACTCAGGACTGCTTCGAACGCAGCATGAACGGCCGGGCTCCGGCCCTCGACAGCCAGGTCATGCAGTCTCTGCTGGTCTACATGCAGTGGATATCCAAGGGGATACCCATTTATTCCAAGCTGCCCTGGGCGCTCCCCTCCAAACTGGACAGCGACCACAAGCCCGACGCCGCCCACGGCGCGACGGTATACCGCGACGTATGCGCCCGCTGTCACGGCGACCGGGGTCAGGGCACGGCCATCGCGCCTCCGCTGTGGGGCGACGGTTCATACAACGACGGGGCGGGCATGCATCGGGTGACTACCTTTTCGGTGTTCGCCTGGCGCTTCATGCCCAAAAACGCGCCCTCCCTGACTCAGGAACAGGCTCTCGACGTGGCCGCCTACGTCAACGGACAACCCCGCCCCCACATGGAGTCCGCCCATTCGGACAAAATCAGGCGCGTCATCCCCCTGCCGGAGAGCGAATAATGTTCTTCCCCATTCTGCATATCCCCGGCCTGGGCGACGGCATGACCATTGCCCTGGACGCCGTGTTGCATGTGTTTATCAGCCACGGCGTGGCCATCGGCCTGGTGACCATGATCGTGTTGTTTCAAACCCTGGCCTGGCGGGGGCGGGGAGAATTCTGGGCGCAGTTCGGCCACCGCCTGCTCGTCCCCGTGGTGGTCGTGATCACGGCCGTCGGCGCGGTGACCGGCGTGGGCATCTGGTTCATCACCGGAGCTCTGGCCCCCGAGGGCATAGGCTCGCTCATCCACCTCTTCTTCTGGCCCTGGTTCATCGAATGGATGGCCTTTACCGGCGAGGTGATCTTTCTCCTCGTCTATTACTATCTGTGGCGGAAGTTGGCCGCGGAACGGCCGGGCTTGCTGGCCTTCATGGGGTGGGGCTACGTGGTCATGGCGGTTTCGTCGGCGTTTCTGATCACCGGCATTCTCGGCTTTATGCTCACCCCCGACGGCTGGCCCTGGGGCAAACTTTTTACCGAGGCCTATTTCAACCCGACCTTCATCCCTCAATTTTTCCTGCGGGTGTCGGGCGGCGTGGCGATGGGGTCGCTTCTTGCCCTGGCTTGGGCGGCCTGGCGCTTCAAGGGCACGCGCGAGGAACGCGGCCGGGTGCTGCGGGTATGCGGGATTGTTCTGCTGAGCGCCGTCGTGACGGCAGGCCTCAGCGCGTCCGTCTACTTTTCCCGAGTTCCGCAAACCTACCTCACCCACTGGCGTTTCGCCGTGGCCACCTCGGCCCTGTCGCAGGACACGGCCCTGCTGCCCGTCATCAACGCCGCGGCCGCCCTGTTTATTCTCATCCTGGCCCTGGCGGCGCTGTTCCGGCGGCAGGGCTGGAGCCGCGCCCTGTGCTTCCCCGCCCTCGTTCTCAGTCTGGGACTGATGACGGAGTTTGAACGCGTGCGCGAATTCGTGCGCGGTCCGTATCTGCTGCCCGGCTACATGTACGCCAATCAAATCGTGCTGGCGGAACACGAAGCTCTGTCCGCGCGCGACGCGCCGCTGTTGCCCCGCATCAGATGGCTCAACCGATATAAGGATATGTCGCCCGACGAATCGGCCGGACGGGCCCTGTTCGACGTCAACTGCGGGGTATGTCACACCGTGGGCGGCATCAACGATATCCGCGCCCGTCTTGCCGGGCGCACTCAGGACGGCGTCAACGTCATCATCGGTCTGACCGAGGAACTGGCGCCGTTCATGACGCCCTTCACCGGCTCCGACCGGGAACGGCTGCAACTGGCCGACTATCTCTACACCTTGACCAATCCCGGCCCGCGTATGGACCGCACGATCCCGCCCCCCGCCCCGCAAACCGCGTCACCGACCAACAAGGACCGCCAGTCATGACCCCGTGGACCGATCTCTTTCTGGCCATGCCCCTGCCGGAAAACTGGCAGAACGGCTTGTTGTTCCTCACCTTCGGGCTGCACCTTCTGTTCGTTCTGCTCATGCTCGGCACGGCGATGCTGGGCCTCGTCCTCTTCATCCGGCAATGGATGCGCGGCGACCCCGAATCCCAGTTGTGGAACGGCAAGGTGATACGCTCCCATCTGGGCCTCAAAAGCCTGGCCGTGGTGCTGGGCGTCGCTCCCCTGCTTATCATCCAGGTGCGCTATTCCCACGCCTTTTTCACGGCCACAGGCCTGTTTTCCTATGCCTGGCTGGGCATCATCCCCCTGCTTATCGTGGCCTTTCTGCTTATCGACGGGCTGGCTCACCAAATCGAAACCCGCGCATGGCTGGCCTTTATTTTCGGGGTGGCGGGCGTGGGCGCGCTGCTCGCGGTTCCGGCCGTCTTCACCGGGGTTCTGTCGCTTATGGAGCGGGAGGAGCTGTGGCCGCGCTTCGCGGCGGAGGGCTTCGCCCTGCCCGCCGACTACCTGGTCAACTGGCTCTTGCGTTATCTGCATATTCTGGGCGCGGCCCTGGTATTCGGGGCCGCATTCCACCTCTTCTTCTCGACCCGGGACCGGCCCGACAAGATACCGACCCTGCGCGCCTGGCTGTTCGGGGCCCTGCTCGCCCAGGTGATCATCGGCGTGCCCCTGCTCATATCCGTCGCGCCGGGCCTGAACCGGCTCGTGCTGGTTGCGGTGACCGTAGGCGCGGCGGCGGCCATGACGATCCTGTGGACCATGCGGTCGGCGGCGGGCGTTCCCGGCGCGGCGGGTCCACGCAGCCTGCCGGTGTTGCTGCCGATCATTCTGGTCTCCATGCTGGTGGCCCGGCAAGTCCTGCAGGATCGGGAGCTGGCGCCGGGGCACGCCGCGGCCGCGGCGGCCCGAAAGGAACGCGCCGTCAGTCTGGCCCCCTATCAGAAGCAGGCTTTAGAGTCGTTCACCATCAAACTGGCCACGGTCTACGACAACGGCGACGCCATCTACGACGGCGCCTGTCAGCCCTGCCACGGCGGCATGGGCATGGGGGACGGCCCCGCTTCCGACGGCCTGTTGATCCCGGCCGAGGATATTTTTTCCGTCCGGGCCGATCGGGACTACATCTACCATATCCTTTTGGACGGCGTGCCCGGTTCGGGCATGCCCTATTTCCGCCTTTACGACCGAAACAAACTGGAAAGCCTGCTGGATACGCTGTCCGAACGTATGGATATGTTCGCCGCCACGCCCAAGCCCGCGCGCGAGCCCGACGCCGCCGCCCGCCGGACCTGGGCCGAAGTGTGCGCCACCTGCCACGGTTCCCTGGGGGAAGTCAGCGAGTTCGGCCGCACCCTGCTCCCGCCGCCGCCCGACCTGCGCGCCTATTCTCTGTTGCCCGACCGCGCGCTGGACGTTATTGCCGACGGATATCCGGGCACAGCCATGCAACCCTTCCGCGCCCTGCCCGAAGACCTGCGCCGGGACTTGGCGGCCCTCAGCGCCGCTTTCCGTTCCGAATCCTGACGCCCTCGTCCCGCAGCGGCCTTGTTCTCCGTTCCGCCCGGCCCCGGGGCCGGGCGGAACGGAGAACCCGCCAAGACGGACAAGGCCATCCCTTGCAAAAAAATATAACAATCTATTAATATTAGATAAAAAATTTCCTTTCCATAAACGAAGCGCTTTCTGAAAAATGGACAAAATTTTAAAAGTGTACCAGAATTAAGACCCATCGCCCCCTTCCGCGCTTTGCCTCCAATTTTTTCGGGCCCGGGCGCGCGCGTCGGGCGACTTGTTTCCCGACTCAAAGATAAAATTTTTCCTGTAATTATAATACAAAGACAGCTTATAAAAAGACGTGGAGGCACCTTGCGATCATTGCCGGAACGGCGTTCCGCAAAAAAATTCCGCAAGCCCTCACCCCATCGGGCAACCTTGTAGGCGAAAAATCGGACGGGAAGCGAAATCGGCGAAACATCTCCTTATCATCTCAATCAGGACAAAATTTCATGAAAACCGGCACATTATACGGCGTGGGCATCGGCCCCGGCGACCCCCGGTATCTCACGCTCCGCGCGGCGGATGTCCTTCGTTCGGCGGATGTCGTTTTTACCGTGATTTCGCCGAACGCGGAAAGCAGCACGTCGCGGGCGGTGGTGGAATATCTCAAACCGCGCGGGGAAATCCGCCTTCAGGTATTCAGCATGTCCCGCGACAAAGCCGTCCGTGAGGAACAGGTGCGGGCCAATGCCGAGGCCATCATCGCCGAATTGCGCGCCGGACGCGACTGCGCCTTCGCCACCCTGGGCGACGCCATGACATACAGCACTTTCGGCTACGTGCTGAAAATCATCCGCAGGGCCATCCCGGATCTGAACCTGGAAATCGTGCCCGGCATAACCTCTTTCGCCACGCTGGCCGCCAAAGCGGGTGCCGTGCTTGTGGAAAACCTGGAACAACTCAGAGTCATTCCGTCGTTCCGTTCCGACATGGCCGAAACCCTCGACTTCCCCAAGGGGTCCACCACCATTCTCCTCAAAACCTACCGCAGCCGCAAAGCCCTTCTCGACCGGCTGGCGCGGGAGGAAAATGTGGAGATTGTCTACGGCGAACAACTGGCGATGGAAGGCCAAACCCTCCTGACCGATGTGGACGCCATCCGTGAGCGTTCGGAAGAATACCTGTCGCTGATCATGGTCAAAAAGCCATGAAACGCCGCCGCATATCGGCGGGCCGACGGCGCTTGAGGCGAGCGCGGCGGGCAGCCCCGTCCGGGCGACGGCGCGCAAGCTCCCGCCCCCGCGCGGGGACATCCGCGGGAGTTCGGACGATGCGCATACTCTTGGCCACAAGGATGCCACCTTTATGGACATACGTTGGAATTTGAGCGGGGCGGAAATCGAACGCGAGAGCTTCCGGACCATCGAATCGGAATGCGATCTGCGCGAAAAACTGCCTGAACCCGAATGGCGCGTGGCGCGCCGCCTCATCCACACCACGGCGGACATGCATATTGCGGATACCCTGACATTCCGCAACGATGCCATCGCCTCGGGCCTGGCAGCCCTGCGGGCCCGCGCCCCCCTGTTCTGCGACTCCAAAATGTTACGTTCGGGCTTGTCCCTGGCGCGTTTGCGCGCGCTCCATCCGGGGTACGGTCCGGAACACCTGCACTGCTACATCGACGATCCGGACGTGGCGGCCCGAGCCAAAGCCGAAGGCCGCACCCGCGCCCTGTGCAGCGCGGAAAAGGCGCGCCCCCTGCTGGATGGGGCCATCGTCCTCATCGGCAACGCCCCGCTCGCTCTGGCCCGCATCGCCCGTTACATTCTGGAGGAAAACGCGCGCCCCGCCCTGGTGATCGGAATGCCCGTGGGGTTCGTCAATGTCGTGGAGTCCAAACAACTGCTCGGCCGTTGCCCCGTCCCGCACATTGTTCTGGAAGGACGGCGCGGCGGCAGCCCGCTGGCCGTCGCCACCCTGCATGCCGTTATGGAGAGCGCCTGAAATTTCTTGACGCACTCCCCGACGCCGTTCAGAGATTTTTCCTTCGCCGGGTCTACAGGAGCCGATCCCGATGACACAAAAACAGCAGAACCTGCGCTGGGGTTATTCGACCGGCGCGTGCGCGGCTGCGACGGCGGCGGCGGCCTGGATGCGGCTGACCCGGGGCAAAACCCCGGCGAGCATCCGGGTGCGCTTTCTGGACGGCAAAGAACGGGAATTGCCGTTGCGGACCGACACCGGCCACATGGCGGCCATCCTGAAAGACGGGGGCGACGACCCGGACTGCACGCACGGCGCCACCCTGTACGCCGACATCCGCCCCTGCCGTCCCGGCGACATCCGGGCCGAAGACTATGCGCTCAAGGTCGGTAACGGCGCCGTGATCCTGCGGGGCGTCGAAGGCATCGGCCTGTGCACCCGCCAGGGACTCGACTGCGACCCCGGGCGTTGGGCCGTGAACCTCGGTCCTCGCCGGATGATAGCCGACAACCTCCGGCTTGCCGGACTTGACGCGGGTTGCTGGCTTCTGGAAATCGGCGTGGAAAACGGCGCAAGCCTGGCAAAACACACGCTCAATACTCAACTGGGCATCGTGGGCGGCATATCGCTCCTCGGCACCACCGGCCTGGTTCGGCCCTACAGTCACGACGCGTACATCCATACCATACGTATCTGCGTCAAATCGCATTCTCTGTCCGGCGGGTCGAGCATGGTGTTCTGCACCGGGGGTCGCACCAAAGCCAGCGCGGAAGCCCGCCTGCCCGACCTGCCTCCCACCGCTTTCGTCGGCATCGGGGACTTTATAGCTGAAAGCCTGGCCGCGGCCTGTCGCTGCGGCATGCGTGAAATCGTCGTCGCCTGCATGGCCGGCAAGCTGTGCAAGTACGCGGCCGGCTTCGCCAACACGCACGCCCACAAGGTCAGCCAGGACATGGACCTGCTTCGCGCCGAAGTGAACAGGGCGCTTCCGGCCGAAACCGCTCTGCATGAAGCGCTCGAACACAGCGCTTCCGTGCGGGAAGCCCTGCTGTCCATACCCGAGTCCGCCCGTGAAGGTCTGCTCCGCCGTCTCGCGCGGACCGCTCTGGAGCAGTTTGCGCGGCGCTGCGCCTGCGGCCCGAAGCTGCGGCTGCTCCTGTTCGATTTCGAAGGAGGCTTTCTGTTTGAGGAAGTTCGGGAAGCGTCCGCGCAAAGCCTCCGCCATGACGCCGCCCACGCCGCGACCGCGCCTTTTCCGGTCGACGACGCCCCGGACCTTTCTCGCCGACGGGGCGAAAACACGGGCTCGGCGGACGCGGACGAGAGCGAAACGCCCCCGGCCCTCGCGGACCCCGTCGATGCGGTGGGGCCATCGTATTTCATGCGGAGGCCCGCCCCATGATCAATGCCGACCTCGCATGGCACGGGCGTTCCCTCCGGCCCCGCGGCCCCATCTACGCGTTCACCTTTCAGAAAGAGACAAGCGCATGAAACCACTCGTCGAATTTGTCGGCGCCGGACCGGGCGCGGAGGATCTCATCACCGTGCGCGGCCTGCGCGCTCTGCAACAGGCGGACCTGGTGGTCTACGCCGGTTCGCTGGTCAATCCCGCCCATCTCCGGGCCTGCAAGCCCGGTTGCGTCTGCCTCGACAGCGCTTCCATGAACCTGGGGGAACAGGTCGGGGCCATGAGCGCCGCCGCCCTGGAAGGCAAACGCGTCGTGCGCCTGCACACCGGCGACCCCGCCATGTACGGCGCGATCAACGAGCAAATCCGAGGCCTGGCCGAAAAAGGCGTGGGCGCTTCCATCGTCCCCGGCGTGAGCAGCGTGTTCGCCGCCGCGGCCGCGCTGGGTTGCGAGCTTACCTGCCCCGACGGCAGCCAGAGCGTTGTTCTGACCCGTACGCCCGGCCGGACCCCCATGCCCGAAAGCGAAGACGCGGCCGCCTTCGCCCGCACCGGCGCGACGCTGGTTTTCTTCCTGAGCACCGGCAAGGTCGGCGAACTGATGAAGCGACTGACGGAGCGGGGAGGGCTGTCCGAAACCACCCCGGCGGCCATTGTCTACCGAGCCTCATGGCCCGACGAACGCATTCTGCGCGGCACTGTGGGCGACATCGCCCGCCAGGTCGAAGACGCGGGCCTCGGCCGTCAGGCCCTGGTTCTCGTGGGGCGGGCCCTGGCCCCCGCCGACGCCGCTTCGCGCCTGTACGGCGCCGACTTCTCGCACGGCTACCGGAATCATCTGGCCGCGGAGGACTTTTCCGGCCGTTGCGCTCTGTATGCCTTTACCGACAAAGGACTGACGCGGGCCCGGGAAATCGCCGCCGGGTTGGGGTTGCCCGCGGTCATCCACAGCACGCGCCCCGTCACGGCGGAAGACGTGGTCCAGGTGCCGGGTCCGGGTTTCAACGCCCGGCTTGCCGCCCATTGGGAACAGTTCGACGCCCACATCTTCATCGGCGCGACGGGAATTGCCGTCCGCAAAATCGCGCCTCTGCTGCGCGACAAGGCATCGGACCCCGCCGTGCTGGCCTGCCCCGAAAGCGGCAGCCATGTGGTCAGCCTTACCTCGGGCCATCTGGGAGGAGCCAATCGGCTGGCCCGGCGCGTAGCCCGCATCACCGGCGGTCAGGCCGTGGTCGGTACGGCCACGGATGTCAACGGCCTGCCCGCCTTTGACGAAATCGTCGCCCAAGAACATGCGCGCATCCTCAATACGGAATCCATCCGCGTCCTCAACGCCGCGCTGCTCGACGGCGAACCCATCGCCTTCTGCGGAGCGCGCCCGGTGTTCGACCGCCATTTCGCCGCCACCGGACAAGTAAGCTTTGTCGAAAACCCGCGCGAAGTCACGACCTCCTGCGCCGTGCTCTGGGACGCCGACAACACGCTGCCGGAGGGCGTGCGCCATCTCGACGTGAGCGGCCGCGCCTTTGTCCTCGGCGTGGGCTGCCGACGCGGAGCCGACCCGCAGGCTCTGCGCCGCGCCGCGGAAACGTTCCTTTCCGAACTCGGCCTGAGTCGGGACAACGTCGCGACCGTGGCTTCCTGCGACATCAAGGCGGACGAAACGGCTGTTCTCGACCTGGGTCAGGCCTGGGGAATCCCCGTGGATTTTCACGGCGCGGCGGAACTGGACGCCGTGCCGGTGCCCACTCCTTCGGAACAGGTGCGCGCGAAAGTCGGCACCGCGTCGGTATGCGAAGCCGCGTGTCTGTTGTCCGCGAGCCGGGGCGGCGGTGCGCGTCCCAGACTGTACGCGCCGAAAACGGTGCGCGGAGACGCGACCCTGGCGCTGGCCCGTCTGCCGCACGTTTCCACGCCCAAAACGGGCCCCGGAAACCTGACTGTGGTCGGGCTCGGTTCGGGCGCTCCGGGCCAGATCACGCCCGAGGTGGACGCGGCGCTCCGCCGATGCGACACCGTTGCCGGTTACGGCCCGTATGTGGATTTCATCCGCGATCGCATCGCCGGAAAGCCCGTCATTCAAAACGGCATGAAGGGTGAAGTGGAGCGCTGCCGGGCCGCTCTGGAAGCGGCTCTGGCCGGGCGCGAGGTATGCATGGTCTGTTCGGGCGACCCCGGCATTCTGGCCATGGCGGGTCTGCTGTACGAACTGCGCATTCATGAGCCGCGCTTCGCGTCTGTTCCGATCCGCGTCCTGCCGGGCATTACGGCGGCCAACATCGCGGCGGCTTCGCTCGGCGCGCCGCTTCAGAACGGCTTTTCCCTGGTCAGCCTGTCCGATCTGCTGGTTCCGGCGGACGAAGTGCGCCGCAACCTCCGGGCCGTGGCGCAGTCCATGTTGCCGGTGGCACTGTACAACCCGGCGGGGCGCAAGCGCCGGGCTCTGCTGAACGAGGCGCTGGCCGTCTTCCGAGCGTGCCGGGGCGACGACGTGCCCTGCGCCTACGTCAAAAACGCGGGGCGTCCGCAGGAAAGCAAATGGACGGGCAAGCTGGCCGAATTTCCCGTGGACGACGTGGATATGTCCACGCTTCTCATCATAGGCGGCCCCCGGACCCATCTTGATTCCGGCGTGCTGTACGAAGCGCGCGGCTATGTCGAGAAATATATGGAATAAAGACGGTATGGCCGCCATGAACACGACATTTCACGCTTTTTGCCTGGCCGCCCCCCGTTCCGGGGAGGGGAAGACGACGACGGGGATCGCGCTGATGCGGGCGCTCGCGCGGCGCGGGCTGAGCGTGCAGGGGTTCAAGTGCGGGCCGGACTACATCGACCCGACCTTTCACGCCCAGGCCACCGGCCGCCCGGCCTGCAATCTCGATACCTGGATGATGGGCCGCAACGGCGTCCGCGCGCTGTGGGACAGCCGCGCCCACGACGCCGACGCCGCCGTGTGCGAAGGCGTCATGGGGCTTTTCGACAGCCGCGCCCCCGGCGACCCGGCGGGCAGCACCGCCGACTGCGCCCGCGCCCTCGGCATCCCCGTGGCGCTCGTGTTCAACGCTCGGGGCATGGCCTGGTCCGCCGCCGCGCTGGTCGCCGGGTTTCAATTGTATGCCGCCCGCATGGGCGTCCGGCTGATCGGAGTTATCGCCAACAACGCGGGCAGCCCCCGTCACGCCGACATCCTGCGCCGCGCGCTCGACGGCGAAGGTCTGCCGCCTCTGCTGGGCGCCTTGCCCCGCAATGAGGCGTGGCGGCTGCCCGAACGCCAGTTGGGCCTGCTCCCCTCCGAGGAGGTCGGCGCCACGACGGCCTGGCTCGATGCCCTGGCCGAAGAGGCGGAAAACCACATCGACCTGGACCTGCTCCTGCGTCTCACCGCGACCCGGCGTCCGGAACGCCCCGCCC
>ERZ894232.1423-NODE-1423-length-22547-cov-13.783034_pt1 | contig 22547 bp, 19 predicted proteins | sample MGYA00380296_ERZ894232 | MGnify/ENA primary metagenome ERZ894232 (study PRJEB32331, sample SAMN06328433) | human gut metagenome | biome: human gut microbiome; feature: stool | host: Homo sapiens | collected 2014-08-14 ... | reverse complement strand
CCGGCGGCCGCGGGAGCGGCCGCCCGCGCCGGTCTGAAAACCACGCTTTTCCGGCGAAATGACGGCAGCCCCGTTTTTGAAAGGGGACAATTGCAAAAGCAAAATATTCTGGACGGCTTTCGTCATCCCCGTTTCCGCTCCAGCGCGTCGAGGATCAGGGCGGCGTGGCGTTCGGTCTGGCGGGCGAGTTCATAACGGTCGAGGACGGTCCGGCGGGCGGCTTCGCGCAGGGGCATGAGGCGGGGGGCGCGGTCCAGAACGCCGCGCAGGAGCTCGGCCAGACGGGCGGCATCCCAGAAATCGCACAAAAAGCCGTTTTCGCCGTGGCGCAGCACTTCGCGCACCGGGGCGGTATCCGAGCCGACGACCAGAGCGCCGCAGGCCAGGGCCTCGAACAGCCCGGCGGACAGAGTGAAGGGCGCGGTGAGATAGACATGGACCGTGGAGGCCCGCAGCAACAGACGGTATTCTTCCACGGAACGGAATTCCAGGGCGTGCACCCGCCGGGCGTCGCGGGGCGGCAGGGCCGCATTATCCAACCAACGCCGCACGTCGCCCACGGGTGAATCGCCTTCTTCCGACGGGGCGGCGGCCATAATCAGGGCATGACATTGGGGCCGTGCGGTCAGAACGGCGGGCAGGGCTTCCATGAACTGGGGCAGGCCGCGCGTGGAGGCGTTGCCCCGGAACGAGAACGTGATCAGCTCGGGCGCGCCGCTCAGATCGCAAGCTTCGCCTGTGAAACGCAAGCCCGGGCATGGTGAAAAGTAGCCGCTGTCCACGCCGGGTGCCAGGACCGCAATCTTTTCGGCCAGGCAAGCGGGATACTGGGCTTTCTGCCAGAGCGAATCGGTCACGGCCAGATCGCAGGCGTCCAGGGCGTTGTACTGACACAGGTTGCGCACCCGGGCCGGGGCGAAATCCGCGGGCGGCCGGGTCGCGCCTCGGGTGAAAAAGGTGTGGTTCTCGCCCTGGGTGTAAAACCATTCGGCCCGGGCCACGTGCAAAGCTTGGGGAAAAATGTCCGGCGCATAAAAGCCCAGGCCGTCCGAAGCGGAGGCGTACACGACGTCGGGAGCGAAACCGTCCCGCCGCAGACGCAACATGGCGTTGGCCGCTCCGGCCGCCCGCCGCAGGATGCGTACCATATTCCGTTCACCTTCGTCCCGTCCCTCCGGTTCCACCGGCACGAAGGGAACCCGCAGTCGCCGTACGCCGGGCAGCCGTTCGCCCCGGCGGCCGCGTTCGGACAGGAACAGCGTCGTGACGCCGGAAGCGGCGCCGAAGTGGAGGGCCAGAGACCGGAAGGGGCCGGGAAAGTCCCGGTTCAGAAAGAGTATGCGCATGGCAGCCTAGGGGGAATGGAATGTAAGCGGTCAGGCCGCGATCAACCCGTCCAGAAACGCCCGCCCGCCGGGCGTATCCAGATAGGCGCGCAGGGCATCGACCACGCGGGGATCGTACCGGTACGGCGTCACGGACAGAATGGCCAGGGCCTCCCCGACATTGCGGGCCTGTCGATAGGAGCGCGGCCTCAGCATGGCGCAGAAGGTGCCGGCCACGGCCAGGATGCGGCCGTCCATACCGATGGCGTCGCCGTGCAGACGCCGGGGGTAGCCCGAACCGTCCAGGCGTTCGTGCATCTGGGTGATGGCCTCCAGCACAGGCATGCCGAAATCGATGCCTTCCAGGGCGTCCCGCGCGTAATCCACGTGTTTTTCCAGGCGGCTGCGTTCCTCCGGGGTCAACATGCCCGTTTTGGTCAGCAGTTCGCGCGGCAGTTGGATCATGCCGATTTGCGACAGATTGGCGGCGGTGCGCAGGGTTTCGTCGTGTTCCGACATATCCATCTGTTCGGCCAGGGCCGCAGCCAGTTCGCCGGTTCGGGCGGACTGGCCCCGCAAATAGGGGTCCACCGCCTCTATGGCCCGCACGAACACGTGGACGGTCTGGCTGACCATGTGCCGGGCGCGTTCCTGCGCGGCCAGCAATTCGGTGATGTCGCGGTAAACCGACACCACCCCGATCATATCTCCCCGTTCATTGCGGAAAGGAGAGCAGGCCACCTGATAGCGACGGCATTGCCCGTCGACTTCCAGGTTCTCGGTAAAAGTCAGGGGCGCGTCGGCCCGCTGTACGGCCTCGGTGTGGGCTTGCACGCTGCGACTGACGTCGGGCCGGGACAGCGACGAACAGTTCTTGTCCAACAGGGCGGAGGGCGTTTCTCCGGCCAGGGTTGCGAATGCCTGGTTGGCGTACTGGAAGCGGCCGTTTCGGTCGCTCAGGGCGATGCCGTCCTCCATGGTGGTGTTCACGCCGTCGATGATTCGGTTCTGTCGGGTCACGGTTTCGTACAAGTCGCGCAATTCGGCGGCCACGGCCCGCTCGCGCCGCCCGAGCAGCCACCACCACAGCATGACGAGCAGCAGGGCCGCCACCACGGTGAGCAGCGCGGCGGACAGCAGGACGCTGCGGCGGAAGGCGTGGTAACGGGCATCGGCCACGCCGACCGGAACATCCTGTTCCGCCAGCAGAGGCGTGCCGGGCACGGGCAGGGCCAGCGAATAAACCTGTTCCTGTTCTCCCGGCAGAGAGCGCGCCGCCAGGGAAATGCCCCCGGTCGCGTCCGGATTCCACCCCGGCAGCGGTACAGGGGCCGAGCCGACCGTCAGTTCCTCCACGCCGTCCGGCGCAATCTGGAGCAGGCGGCCGGGTTCTCGGGCGCTTTTGTCCGGTTCGGCCGGATGGAGCCGGGATGACAGATCTACGCCCACGACCAGGGCGCCCACGCCTTTGGTGCCCGAGGCGTCCACATATAACGGGGCAAAGACGGGCAGCGCCATATCCATGACCAGGCGGTGGGCGGCGTCGAGACGGGCGGGCAAAACCCGGGGAACGCCCGTGGCCGCCACCTGGCGCGCTGTTTCGGTCAGAAGGGGGGATGCGGCGGCCGGAACGGCGCCCGGAGCGGATACGTTTGCCGTCAGGAACATCTCGCCCCGGCTGTTGAACAGCGCGGCCGAGGTCAGGGGGCGGCGGGAAAGAAAATCCTCGAACTGGCGGCGCATCAGCGGGGACTGGCCGCCCAGGCGGGTCTGGCCGTCCAGTTCGTCGGCATCGGGCCGGAAGGCCAGATTGTCCTCGTCCGCGCCGGATTGGGACATGCGCAGCAGAGCCGACGTGTCGTAGCGGTTGGCGTCGGCCTCGGAGGCGAACAGGCGCACCACGTCGCTGTCGGCCAGGGTTGCGGTCTGATCGTACAGAGCGCCGTACCACACCGTGAGCCGGGTGGCCTGGGTGCCGGCCCGGGCCGCCAGCGTTTGTTCCAGGTCGGCCCGTATGGATTTGTCCGCCGAACGCAGGACGAAGCGGGACACGCCCGCCACCGCCGCGACGATCGACAGCATAAGCAGCAGCATGAACCACAGGGCGCGGCGCGGGGGGCGTCGGACGGGAGCGGGCGGAGTGGGGGATGGAGCCGGGTTGGGCATGGTATCTCTCGCTTGCGGAGCCGGGGGCCTAGCGCTCGTGAAGCGCGTTCTGCCGGGCCTTGAGTATGGGTTTGAGCAGGTAGTCGAGCACGGTTTTCTTGCCGATCATGATGTCCACGGTGGCCATCATGCCGGGGATGATGGGCAGTTCCTCGCCCCGGTAGCTGATGGCGGTGGCTTTGGTGCGCACCTTGACCAGATAGTAAAAGCCGCCGCGTTTATCCTCGATGGTGTCGGCGCTGATTTGCTCCAGTATGCCTTCCAGTCCTCCGTAAATGGAAAAATCGTAGGCTGTGATTTTGACCTGGGCATGTTGGCCGGGCCGCAAAAAGGCCACATCCTGGGGGCGCACCCGCGCTTCGACCAGCAGAGTATCGTCCAGAGGCACGATTTCCATGATGGCTTCACCGGGTTTCACCACCCCGCCCAGAGTATTGAGGGCGATTTGTTTCACGGTGCCGCGCACGGGCGAGCGCACTTCGGTACGCGTCACCCGATCGCCCCCGGCGGCCAGAGTTTCGCGCAGCGAGGCCAGTTCCAGACGACGCTTGTTGATCTCCTCGGTGACGGCGGTATCCAGCTCGGCCTTGCGGAAGGCGATGCGCTGTCGGGCCTCCCGGGCCGCGGCCTGAGTCTTGGGGATGGAGGCCGCCAGGGATTCGATGTCCCCCTGCAATTGCACCACCTTTTGCTGCAAGGCCAGATAGTCCGCCTTGGAGTAATTGCGGCGCTGGAGCAGGGGATAGGCGATGTCGCGCTGCTCGATGGCCAGAGCCAGACCGCGATCCATCTGTTTTTTGCGCGCGGTCTGTTCCTCCACTTCGTGGATTTTTTGCTGATACTGCGATTCCAGCACCTGCAATTCGGCATGACGCTGGGCCGCGCGGGCGGCGTAGGCCGCCTGCTGATCGCGGATGAGCTGAGCCGCCTGGGCGGCCACATCCGCCGTGACGGCCCGCCCGACGCTTTCTTCCAGGGAAGCGACCAGGTCGTCCGGAAACACCGGCGGTTTGTCCGTGAGTTCGGCTTCCAGCCGGATAATGGCCGCTTGGTTTTCCAGCGCCTTGTTCACCGCGTCGCGGTAACTGCTTTCGGCCATTTCATTGTCCAGGCGGGCCAGCACATCGCCTTTTTCCACAATCTGGCCTTCGCGCACCTCGATGGAGCGCAAAATTCCGCCTTCCAGGTTTTGGATAACCTGGGTGCGTTGCGAGGCCACCACTTGGCCTTCGGCGTGGGTTACCTCGTCCAGAGAGGCAAAGGCCGCCCAGGTCAGAAATATGACGAAGAACAAGCCCACGGCGAGGGACAGCAGGCGCGCTCCGAAGCCCGGCCGCCGCGCCAGGGCTGCCCCCACCTCGTTGGCGTAGGGCAGGTCCTCGGGCAGCAGGCCCCGGCGGGGCGCTTCGGTGGGCTCGAACAGACTGCGGGCCGGACCCGAAGACCGCTTCTGCCGGGCGGCCTGACCGTCTGGAGCGGAAGAGACTCCGAGCGCGTCTCTGTCCGGCTCCGGGGGAGGATCGGTCAAAGCGTTCCGGTCGGGTTGAACCGGCGCGGGCGGGTTCGGAGAAATTTTTTCAAACATGGGACCATTCCTGCGGACGGGGTTCCCCGACCTTTGTCGATATATTTTTTTCCTGCGCTCCGGGACAAAGACTCAGACGCGGGGATCGCTCGGTCCGGGGGCGGGATGAGGAGCGGCCGGTTTGCCCCGCAGTGTGTTCAGCACCTCGTCGCGGGGTCCGTCCAACGCGATGCGGCCTTCCTCCATGACGACGAGGCGGTCCACGATGCGCAACATGCTCAGACGGTGGGTGATGATGATCAACGTCTTATCGCCCGGCATGGAGGCCAGACGCTTCTGCACCAGCAATTCGGAATCGGTGTCCATATTGCTGGTGGGTTCGTCCAGAATAAGCACCTCCGGATCGCGCACCAGAGCACGGGCCAGACCCACGGCCTGGCGCTGCCCGCCCGACAGGTTGCGCCCCTGTTCGCCCACCTGGGCGCCGAATCCGGCCGGGTTGCGCCGCACGAAGTCCGCCGCCCCGGCCAACGTGGCGGCGCGCAGCACCATATGGTCGTTGATGGACGGATCGCCGAGCGCGATGTTGTCGCGTATGGTGCCGTAAAACAGCACCGCTTCCTGTGGCAGAAAGCCCACCCGGCCGCGCAGATCGGCCCCGGCCAATTGCCGGATATCTACTCCGCCGAATTTGACCGCGCCGTCGCGGGGCTCGTACAGACCGATAAGCAGTTTGCCCAGCGTGCTCTTGCCCGAGCCCATACGGCCGATAATCCCCACCTTTTCTCCGGCCCGGATGTTCAGCGACACGCGCTCCAGGGCCGGTCGCTCCGAACCGGGATAGGTGAAGTTGACGTTATCCAGCGTGAACGAGGGCGACAGCGTCCCGAAATCCATGCAGCTTTTTTCGTCCTGATTTTCCGAGGGCAGGGCCATGAGTATGTCCAGAGCCTGGAGCGACACCTTGGAGTTCTGGAAGCGGGTGAGCAGCGAGGCCATCTGCATCAGGGGGGCCATGGCGCGCCCCACCAGGATGTTGCAGCCGATAAGGCCGCCCATGGTCAGTTCGCCCGCCGCGATGCGGTAGACGCCCCACACCACCATGCATACGGTTACCAACTGAGTGACCAGAGTGGAGAAGGTCACGGCCCGGTTGTTATATTTGCGCGCCTCGCTGGAGGCCTGGGCCGAGATGCCCGCCACGGCTTCCCACAAGCGTCGCATGCGGCTTTCGGCCATGCAGCTTTTGACGGTTTCCAGCCCGTTGACCATTTCCACCAACAGGGCGTTCTTCTGCATATTGTGCTTGTAGCTGCTTTCGGCGCAGCGCTTGGCCGCCGACTGAAAGAGCAGGCCCGCGACGAGAAGAATCGGCATGGCGATCAGGGGCAGCAGGACCAGCGGGCCGCCGATGAAGGACAAAAGAGCCAGAAAGATGATCAGGAAGGGAACGTCGATCAGGGCCAGCAACGTGGACGAACTGAAAAATTCGCGCAGCGATTCAAATTCCCGCAGATTGTTGACCAGGGCTCCGGTGGACTCGGGCCTGGCGTCCAGACGCATGGTCAGCACTTTGTCCACCAGCGAGCTGGACAGCACCACGTCGGCATTGCGGCCCGCCACGTCCACAAAATGGCTGCGCAGCAGGCGCAGGATAAAGTCGAACACGTAGGCGATGACAATACCCACGGCCAGTACCCATAGGGTTTCCAGCGCATTGTTGGGCACCACGCGGTCGTATACGTTCATCACGAACAGGGGGCTGGCCACGCCGATAATGTTGATGATGACGCTGGCGAAGGCCACGTGGCGGTAAATGGGCGCGTAATAGCGGATAACGTCCCAAAACCAGCTCTTGCCGCGCGACAGGCGCAGGCTTTCGATGCGCGCGTCGGTGCGTTCCTCCAGAGTGCCGAACAGAGCGTATCCGGAATATTCGTCGTGCAGAGTCTGCCGAGACACGGTTTGCGCGGTTTCGCCGTACTCGGGGAACACGATTTCCGCGCTGTCGGCCTCAAGCTTCAGGAGCACGCAGGACCGGTCGTCTCTGAGCAACAGGATGCAGGGCAGGGTGAGGGGAGAAATATCGGCCAGCGAAGGCCGGTACACAATGCGTCCCTTAAGTCCCGCCCGTTCGGCGGCCCGCAGACAGGCTCCCGCGCTGACCTTGCCCGCTCCGGCCAGCCCGGCCAGCAGAAATTGAGGGGAAACATTGCGGCCACGCAGACGCAACAAGGTGGCCAGGCTGTGCAGCAGCGGCGGCATGAAATCCACTTCGGACGGCGTCAGAGGCGTCATGCGCGGAGCATCCGCGTCGGGATCGGCCCCGGCCGGGGCCGATCCGTGTCCATGTGCATGGACACGGCCGGATTTCTTTCGGCCAATGAAGTCCGGTTCTGTCGGGGGGCGGTCGGATGACGTCGTATTGCTCATGAAAACTCCGCGGCGAGGGCGGTAGCGGACGCGCCGCATACCGGCAAGTATCAACGATGCCGCATAGACAGAAAGCCGGGCGCGGCCGCCGGATAGGCCCATGCCGGAGTCAAAACGCGACGTCGCGTTTTGACTCCGGCATGGGCCGGCGAAACAGAGACTTACCAGGCTTCGCGCGGGTCGGCCGGATCAACGGACGGCGCTTTGTCCAGAAACGAGGTGTCGATGCCCAGATCGGGCAGCAGCACGCCGGCCAGAGCCTGGAGCCGATAGGCGCCCACCAGAATATTGCCCCGGGCCGTAGCGGCCTGGGTGGACGAGTTGAACAGTTCGCTTTCGGCGTCCAGTACATCCAACAGACTGCGCTGGCCGAGCATGAATTGTTCTTCGTAGGCGTCGCGGGTGGCGGTGTTGAACCCTATGGCGTCGGTATAATGCTTGAATTGCTCCCGGGCGGAAAGGTATTGAGTCCAGGTGGTTTCGATTTCCAATTTGAGGTCGTCCACGAAACTGTACATGGTTTGCCGCGCTTGACGCACGCGGGCGCGGGCGGCTTTTGTTTCGGCCACGTCGGCGCCGCTGTTGAAAATATTCCAGCGCACGGTCCCCATAACGTCAAAGCTGTAAGTCCACTGACTGCCTTTGCCTCCCCGATCCGTATAATTGGGACCGACTTCAAGGTTGATGGAAGGATGGTAGGCGGAGCGGGAAAGTTCCTCCTCTCCCCGGGCGGACTTGATATCCTGAATATAGGCTTCCAGTTTGGGGTTGCTGCGTTCGGCCGCTTCCATCACCCGGGCGGGACCGTCCGGCAGAGGAGAAGGGAGCGGCACTTCTTCCAGGTATTGCGTGGGACGCATCCCGGTCAGGCGGTAATAGGTTTCCTCGCCTTCCCGCAGAGAGGCGCGGGCTTCCACCTGCAACGACTGGGCGCGGGCCAGACGGCTTTCGGCCTGGGTCACATCGGCCATGGTATCGGCTCCCAGGCTTTCGCGGTCACGGGCCTGGGCCAGAATTTCCTCATGCCGGGCCACATTGGCTTCGGCCAGGTCGTAAATGGTGCGCCGACGCAGCACGTCGATGTGGGCGATGAGGGCGTCGAGGCCCAGCGAGGTGGCGTTGTCGAATACCCGGTAATTCATGGAATCCAGGGTGGATTCGGCCGTGCGTACCCGGCTGCGGGTTGCCAGGCCGTCCCATAGAGGTTGGACCAGGGTCGCGCCGACGCGGCTGGCGTTGTAAAATCCCTTGTCCACACCCAGAGAGCGGGTGGTACTGTTGCTCAACTTGCCCGCCCCGACCGCGCCGGTCACGTCCAACCGGGGACCATACCCGGCCTTGGCGCGGGTGACCTCATGGGCGACGGCTTCCCGGTTTTCCTGAATGGCTTTTAATGCGTGGTGTTGATGCAGCGTAGCGTTGATGGTGTCTTGAATGGTAACGGCCTCCCGGGAGGTCTGCTCTCCGGCAGAAGGAGCAAGTGAAGACACGGTCGGCGCGGCCGCGACAGGCCCCGCCGCCACGGCGCAGACAAGAACGGCAAGCGGCAAAGACAGACGATGGTGCGACATGTAAGGAGCCCTCTGGAGAAAAATGGAAAGAAAAAAGAGTCAAACTCGGTAACCGTGCCTGCACACCGACTTTTATTACTAAGGCGGAGAGGGGAAAACTAACGTAAAAATATAATGTTTAAGCTATGATATGGAAACCTGTTAAGAAAAGAAATTATTTGAAAAAGGTATAGTATAAGAGGGTTGTCATATCCGTCGGAAGGCGTGGAAGAATCCTGAACCGGCCTTGGGCTGGGGGAGCGCGCGAAGCGGCCGGAAGCGCGCTTCCTTTCCCCATGCGGGCGAAGGGCGGCGCTCGGCGGGCTCTGCATCAGCAGATAACGCGTCTTTCAAATTTAGCGGACTTGATGCGGGCTTGTGGAATGTCGGCCCGAGTCGTGGAGATAGGCGCGTGCGCGCGCTGGCGCGATGGAGCCGCCCCGAAAAGGCGCGAAGGGCGAATTTTCAACGACGGACGGATCGCATACCGAATGGACCCGGATAAAAAAAGAACGGATTGCCCGATGAAATAGGTTGAAACCGGAAAGAAAGAGGAAGCGCGGGAAGGCGGAGGGCAAAGGTGAGGGGACCGGAACGGCATGGGGTGTTCCGGTCCCCCGGTTTCCGCGGGTTGCTCCATGCTCATGCTTTTTTACCGGCACGGGAGGGCGCGTTCGCGCCGGACGACGCCGGAGCGGTTCGTTCCTCCGGCTCCCCTATGGCACTGTTCCAGTCCCGTCCGAACAGGCGGAGCACGGAGCGGCGGAATACCCGAGCAGCGGGATATCGTATCTCAGTTAAACTTATTGTGCATGGCCCGTTCGGCCTTATGGGCGGTTTCGCGTGCGCTGTCCCGCGCGTCATGCGCGGCGCGCATCACTTTGTCCTTGGCGCTGTTCGCGGCGTCGCTCATACGCTCTTTCATGGTCGCGCCTTTGTCTTTCATCGAGTTTTCCGCCTTGGCGGCATTGTCGGCCAGACGTTCTTTTTCGTCGTACAGGCGATCCTTGGCGCAGCCCATCATATCCTGGCAACGGCCTTCGATATGGCCTTCGTTGTGTTCGTAGTCTTTATCCATGATGATCTCCTTTCATGCGAATAGGTTGAAGGGGACAGGCAAAAGATAGGCATGGGGCGGGGAAAGGCCATGATTTTGCCTCGGCGCGCAATGAGGGAACGCCCGAAGACAGGCGTTCCCCGCGCGAGGACGGAGGGCGGCCGTCCGGAGGAGAAAACGACATGAGCTTGGCTGGTTGGATAACGGATGCCGTGCGAAAATACAGGTCCCCGCGTTTTGGAAGAACGCGGGGACGGCGGCGAGGGACCGGACCGGGGCTCCCGCCCGGTCCTCAAGGGAGTTGTGTCAATTCGCTGATGTAGTTGTACACTTGGCACACGTCCTTGACCGCGTCTTCCAAGCTCATGTTGCGGTCGCGCGCCAAAAGTGTGCACGCGGCCTGCGTCAGTTCCATACATTCCCGCGTATTACCCACAACCATGCGAAATACTTTGGGCCTTCCTCTTCCCGAGCTGGTACCGGCAAAACAATCCATCTAAAAATCCTCCTTCTTGGATTTTGACGGAATTATATCAAGATATATGCTATGCACCAGACTGGAATGCGGTTATTTTAGTGAGCACCGTATGGAGGTATATCTTTATTTATCGCTACATTAATATTTATAAAATCATAATGTTATGGTGGATGGACTCTTTTTTTGCCGACGGAGGACAGGCAAGGCCTCTTCCAGGTTGGAAACAGGCAAGGAAGCGGCCGTCGCTGGCGGTACAAGCGGCGGAAAATAGCATCAGGAAACGTATTTGCCGCAGACTGCGGCGCGTGCGAGTTACTTAAAGTTTTTCATGAATAATATAAAATATATTATAATAGTTATATTATATTTAATTTATTAATTTGGCTTGTGTTTTTTAAATAAATTATATTTCGCCGTGGAGGATTACCAAACAACCTTTTGTATTCTCTAATAAATTGAGTTACACTTTCATATCCTACACTGAAAGCCGCCTGAGTAACATCACATTGTCCTGCCATCATAAGACGTTGAGCTTCATCAAGGCGAAGCCGCTTTTGATATTGCAGCGGGCTGAGAGTCGTAATACTTTTAAAATATTTATGAAATGTTGATGGAGCCATATTGGATCGCTCGGCAAGCTCTTCTATGCGCAACGGTGTTTTGTAATTTTTCTGGAGCCAATTTATGGCCTTGGTAACTTGATTTCCCTGTGATCCAAGAGTGTTGAAAGTGCGGAGGAGATTGCCGATTGGACTTTTAAGTAAACGATAATGAATTTCTCGAAGAAGAATATCCCCCATAACTGGAATATCATCATACGTATTCGATAGTTCCGCCAACCGCAAAAAAGCGTCTACCAAGTCGGGTTCCATCTCCTGTATCATTGCGCCGCAAGAGATGTCATTTGCGTAGCCGGAAGAGGAGGGAGTTTTGACAGCTAATGCGGACAGCAGTTCCGTATCCAGATAAAGAGACATTGCCAAGTAAGGTTTCTCTTCACTTGCCTCCATGACGCAGCTTGCGACAGGCATATTTACTCCGGTCACAAAACAGATATTTTCTCCATAGTTATATTCATTTTTACCAATGCGCACCAGCTTTCTTCCCTGCGCGACCACGATAATGACCGGTTTCAAAAAACGCGGCATGGGAGTACTCGCGCTGACATAACGATGGAAAGCCAATCCCCTGACAGCTGCGTCCGTCGTTCCCTGCCCGGATGCTGTGCTGCGAAATATGGCAGAGGCCAGTAATTCCCAGCTTTTCTTCATATCCACACGCGACGTTTCAGCCATAAAAAAAACCTTTTTATCAATATAGGTTGAGCGTTACCGGTAGAAAATCCAACAACATTGCCGTTCCCTGTCCGGCCCTTTCTTCATGCCGCAAATAATCTTTTAAGTCATCCGGCGTAGAGGATCAGGCAGAAAGTATGGAGGAATATATCTACCTCCCTTGGCGGCGCATGGTTAATCTCTGACGCATCCTCCCTCTTTCCGAAACAGGACAGTCCGAGTTTACCTCGACCCCGTGCCGCGAACATGAAAACCGAATGGAACATTTCTATCAACGCACGGGGAAATATGCAAAAAGCTGCTTTCACCAAAACAGGCGCAAAACCAAGGGGGTCTTATGAATAAGATTATACTGAACAACGGCATGGAAATACCGCAGCTGGGATTAGGAGTTTTTCAAATAGAAAACGTGTCCCTCTGCGAACAGGTCGTTTCTGAAGCATTGGCTCTTGGGTATCGGTTGATTGATACCGCTGCGGCATACCATAATGAGGAAGCTGTCGGCGCCGCTATAAAAAAGAGCGGCATTCTCCGTGAAGAAATTTTTATCACATCAAAAATTTGGGTGCAGGACTTCGGCTACGAAAAAACCAAAAGAGCGGTAGAAACAGCACTGCAAAATCTTGACGTGGAATATATTGATTTGATGTTGCTGCATCAACAGTTGTCTGATTATTATGGTTCATGGCGGGCATTACAGGAATATTTTCATAGTGGCATCATAAAATCTATCGGTGTTTCCAATTTTTATGCGGATCGCCTGGCTGACCTTTGTGCGAATTTTGAAACGGCTCCCGTCGTCAATCAGATTGAGTGCCACCCATTTTATCAACGTCAGTATGATATTGAGGTCATGAATAAACTTGGCGTTGCTGTCATGGCATGGGCTCCATTGGCTGAAGGAGGCCATGATATATGGAACAATATGACGTTGAAGAGCATCGCGGATAAACACCACAAAACAGTGGCACAAGTCGCTCTCCGCTTTTCCATTCAAAGAAATGTCATCGTCATCCCCAAAACTGTTCACCAAAACAGGATGCTTGAAAATATGAGCATCTGGGATTTTGAGTTGGATGAAACCGACATGGAAAAACTGAAAACTCTTGATACCGGAAAAACGGAAATCATCGATCATCTGAATGTAGAGACGGTGCGGTTTTTGAACAAACATAAGGTTCATGACTGAGGGGCAAGAACATGAAAAAAATCCTGCTTGTCTGTGCAAGTCCCCGCAGGGGAGGGAATTCGGACATCGTTGCCTCTACCCTGGCTTCCGATCTGACGGACTGTGACGTGACGGTATTCACCATGAGGGAAAAGCGCTGTTTCCCCTGCAAGGCATGCGCGGCCTGTCAAGGCAGGGAATCGCAAATATGCGTACAAGATGACGACATCACCCCGCTTCTTCCTCTTATTGACGCCTGTGACGCCCTTGCGCTTGCCACGCCCATTTACAACCACCAGATAAGCTCCCAGGCCAAACTGTTTATTGAACGCTTTTATCCGTTCTTCCATGTGGGAAAGAAAGCTCTGAGCAATACTTCCAAATATGGCAAAAAAGCGGCGCTTGTCTGTTCCTGCTGGGGGAGTCCCAAAGATGTCATCGAAAATTACGCCGCATGGACGGTAAAAGGTTTTTCCCAAATAGGGGCCGAGGAAACGAAAGCCCTGGTGTTCGATGGAATCCCCGCGCCCGGGCAGATTTTGGAGAAAAGCGCGTATCTTGAACAGCTGCACGCTTTGGCACAGTGGCTGAAAGCATAACCCCGCGTGTATCGTGCATACTGGTAGTTTGAAAAAGGAGAACTGTAATGAAAGCCCGCAAGCTGGGAAATGAACTCACTGTTTCCTCAATAGGCTTCGGCTGCATGGGGCTTTCCCATGCATACGGCGTGGCGCTGGAAAAGGACACTGCCATTCGGCGCATCCATGAAGCCTTTGAAAAAGGATATACTTTTTTTGATACGGCGGAAGTCTATGTGGGACAGTATGCGGACGGCTCTCCCGCCGTCAATGAAGAGCTGGTAGGGGAAGCCCTCCGGCCCATCCGAGATAACGTCGTCATCGCAACCAAAGGCGGTATCCGTTGGGGAAATGAGCACCAGACTATCCCTGACGCCTCCCCTGCCTCTCTTCGCCGCTCGCTGGAAAACAGCCTGAAACGGATGGGGGTGGAAACCATCGACCTCTACTACCAGCACAAACAAGACCCTGCCGTGGAACCGGAGGCTGTGGCTCAAACCATGAATGCTTTTATCCGGGAAGGGAAAATACGGTATTGGGGAATTTCCAATGCTTCGTCGGAGTACATCCGGCGGGCGGATGCCGAGTACAAGGTGGCGGCTGTGCAAATGCGCTACTCCATGATGGCCCGCTGGCATGAGGCCATGTTCCCGCTGCTGGAGGAACGCAATATCGGCCTGGTGGCGTACTCTCCTTTGGCAAACGGCTTTTTATCGGCTGTACAGACAGGAACCGAGCAATATGACAGGGACTTGGATTTTCGCAGCCGCATGCCGCAATACACCAAAGACAACATGGAAAAAAGCAGGGCGCTGCTCGACGGCATTCATGTCATGGCACAGGAAAAAAATGCCACTCCGGCACAAATATCCCTGGCATGGATGCTCTGTAAAAAACCGTGGATTGTACCCATTCCCGGAACATCCAAAAGCGTGCGCATTACGGAAAATGCCGGGGCATCCGACATTTCTCTGAGCCATGACGACATCAACAGGATTGACATGCTGCTTGATGGAATTGATCTCGACGTGTTCGGACAGTGGGAAAAAGCTCAATAACCCTTTTCCCACGCATGATTTTTCTGCAACACACTGTCAAAACATACTAGGAGCATTCAACGATGAAGAATATCTTGCTGAATGACGGCAACGCCATTCCTGCCATCGGTTTTGGCGTCTATATGATTCCCGATGATGGTTCTACCTATAATGCGGTCAAAGAAGCGCTGCGAGTCGGCTATCGCCATATTGATACGGCTGCCGCCTATTTTAACGAAGCCGAAGTAGGCAAGGCCATCCAGGATAGCGGCATCCCCAGGGAAGAAATTTTTGTGACCAGCAAGCTCTGGCTTCAGGATTACGGCTATGAAGCGGCCAGACGAGGAATTGATGCTTCCCTCAAAAAACTGAACTTGGACTTTATCGACCTGTATCTGCTTCATCAACCCTACGGAGATGTGCCGGGCGCATGGAAGGCGCTGGAAGAGGCACAAAAGGAAGGAAAACTGAAATCCATAGGCGTCAGCAACATGACACCCAACCTCTGGAAGAAATTTGTCCCGCAATTCGCGACCAAGCCTTCCATCAACCAGGTGGAGTACAATCCTTTCTTTCAGCAAAGGGAATTACGCGCCCTCCTTGCCGAAGATAATGTCACTCTGGAAGCATGGTATCCTCTTGGTCATGGTGATGAAAAACTGCTTGCCCATCCACTCGTCACATCGCTGGCGGAAAAATATCACAAGAACGGCGGGCAGATTATCCTGCGCTTTGAAATGCAGGAAGGAGTCGTCATTCTGCCGAAATCCACCACCCCTTCCAGAATCGCCGGAAATATCGACATTTTTGATTTTGCATTGACCGAAGAGGAAATGGAGCAGATGCGCGGACTGGATACGGGCAAAGGCGTTCACGACCCTGAAGCTCCCGGCGTCGGAGAAATGTTGCTGGAAAAATATAAAGTCCATGATTGACGGGACATACCGTATGAAGATCGTTATCCTGAAATCAAGCCCGCATAAAGACGGCGCGTCAAATACATTAGCCGGCTTTTTCGTCAAAGGCGCTGGAGAAGCCGGATATAAGAGCTGGAGCTAATGATTCTGCATAGTTTCATGGGTTATTTTAAAGAATATACTGATAACAAAACCAAACCAAAATAACTTGCGGATATGCAAATGATGCAAGAAAAAAATATAAAATCGCCAAGTTGTGAATAGTATTCAGCACAGAATGGAGCGGTTCAAAGATCAAATCATTATGACGGTTGACGTTGCCTCCAAAGAGGATTTCGACGTTTATATGACACATCCCTATTATATGGACTATGTTGGCAAAACATGGGATATGTACTTTGAACGTTTTTCATTTGTAAACGCCCAATTCGAGTTTAAAGCGATCAGTTTGCATTTTCGCAAGCAATACCAGGAGGAACGACATGGAGTTTTCTGAAGTCATCAAGAATCGCTACTCTTGCAAAAAGTTCACTGCACGTCAGGTGGAGCCGACGCACCTGAACGCCATTTTGGAAGCGGGCCGCATGGCTCCGACCGCCAAAAACCTTCAGGAACAACGGATTTATGTTGTTCAATCCGAAACTGGTCTTGCCGGAATCGACAAGGTTACCCCCTGCCGGTACGGTGCGCCGACCGTTATCGTGGTGGCTTTTGACGCAGGGAATGTTTTTACCTATCCAGGCGGAAAACGGAATTCCGGTGTGGAGGATGCCTCCATTGTAGCTACCCACATGATGCTGGCCGCAGCCGATGAAGGCGTGGATAGCTGCTGGATCAACTTTTTCAACCCGGAAGATATGGCCAGGGAATTGGGCCTGCCCGAAAACGAAGAAGTTTTGATGATGCTGGATTTGGGGTATGCGGCCCCCGACGCCGCTCCTCTCCCCACCCATAATAAACGCAAGGAATTGTCCGAAACCGTCAGTTATCTGTAATTCGGGAGAAAAACGATGGACAAAATATTGATTGCCTATTTTTCCGCCAGCGGCGTGACGGCCAAGGTCGCCAAGGAACTGGCCAAGGTTGCCGGAGGAGAACTCCACGAAATTATCCCCTGCCAGGCGTATACGGACGCGGACTTGAACTGGCATGACAGCCGCAGCCGAAGCAGCCTGGAGATGAAGGACAAGGCTTCTCGCCCCGCCGTCAAAGACAAGGTGGAAAACATGGACGCCTACACGACCATTTTTCTGGGGTTCCCCATCTGGTGGTATGTCGCGCCTACGATCATCAATACGTTCCTGGAACAGTATGATTTGACCGGAAAAACTATTATTCCCTTCGCCACCTCCGGCAGTAGCGGTATGGGAGACACCAACGCTTATCTGAAACCGTCGTGCCCCGGAGCCATTCTGAAAGAAGGAAAAAGATTTCCTGCGGGAGTTTCTGTGGCCGACCTGAAAAAATGGGCGGAAAGCGTAAGGTAAAAACAGTCGTTCGCGGGGTAGCCCGCTTGGACTAACTCAATACGCTAAAAACATTGCGCTTATTTTATCGAGGAAAAACGGTATGGCTAGCTGAGAGGAAAATCGCCGGGTAATTTCAGCATCGACAGATAACTTCCTGAACCTTCTCGGTTCGGCACTCCGCAAACTGAAAAACCGCGATTTCCGTTTCCCGGATTTCGCGGTTTTCTTTTGGGGCTATCTAAAAACATCCGGGCACAACCAAAAGCATCCGGTAATGTTAGGGATAAAATCAGGGCAATTAAAGAATACTGTTGAATAATTATTCAATAACAATAATAATTTTTATGGAGTGCGCGTTAAAAGCTGTGGCATCGCCGGTCAGAGGCGCCTTCTTGAGCAGGGCTGCGCTCCGGTGTTGAAGATGCGTCACGCCTACGGCAAGGTGGTGCACGTCGGTTGGCGGGGGGCCGTCCGGCAAGATTCACCGGCATGAAGGCAATCCATGAAAAAGCCCCCCGCAACGAATGTTACAGGGGGCTTGCTTTCTATGGAGGGAAACGGGATTGGCATTTCCATAGTAATAACCTGATATTACTAATTTTAATTTAGAAAATAAATATGAATACCCTCTTAAATACCCCCGAATTAATTGTATGTAGTTCGATCTCATCGGCTGGGAGTGGAGCATCTATGGAGTTTCCTCTCCTTGAGTGGGTAGATAGCATAACATTGGGATAATCACGTCATTTAACAGCCATTTCCCAGAACCACCTGAACAATAGCTTTTTTTTCCATCAATATAGTAATCAACGATTAGGCAAATATCTTTATTCAATTCAATCCCTCTCTCTGCAAAGGTTATCGTTGTACCAAAGACGATACCGCCACGCTCTTCTTGAATAAAATCAATTTGGTAATCTAGAAGACTTTTCGTTTTTAACGACCATCTTAATTGACCAGCAAGCATACCTTTTGTTGTATCATTTTTTCTATGCACCAAATCAGCCATTAATCCATAGTTGGAAATTTTCCAACCATAGAGAAAAGATATAATGCATTGTTCTGGAGAATTTTCAGGAAAATCTTGCGGTAGACCAGTCTTTATGAGCATATCCCATTGAGATTGAGTTCTGCTTGGTTTCCAGTTATAGAATGAATTCGCATAATCAAGAACTCCGTTTATATACTTAATAGAATTTTCCACAAAAGATAAAAATTCTTCCTGCTCTTTTTTCTGCTGTTTATCATATTTTGTTCTTTCAGACTCTTCATTCCTTTTATCGACTAATATATCCCTTATCGTGAATAGAAGAGCCCATGCTTTCACTGCAACTGATTTGTTGCCATATCCAACATCAATTCCATGTAATATACCATTTCTATAAGGAATAGTAAGGTTTTCAGAAGTAAATTTCCTTCTTGTGCTGGTTATCTCTTTTATTAGGCTATCAATATCTCCATTTATAGTTGATATACTATCCCAAATATTGAAATCAATACCATTCTTAAATGTAACACTATTAAAGGCATCATATCCTATCCCATCAACCATCATGAGAATCAATGGAACACAAGATATATAATCTTCTTGAAAAAATCTTTCTTTAGCTGTTTCAAATATATGCTCCCTTTCAAAGTAAGTAGGTAAGCCTCTTAGTAAAATGAAATGATATTCAAACTTATCAATATAGTGACTCATGATTAATGTTTCAGCATCCTCAAATAAGTTGCTTTCTGCTAATTGGTTAGCCTGTTCTAGTAAATGGATTGGCAAGGAACCATGTGCATGCCAACCAAATGGATTAAAATATTTATTAAATTTTAAAAATAACTCTGGAATTGCAAGTACCGATTTTGCTTGGCTTTCAAATTCTCCAATTCGTTTCACCATTTCGTCTATCTCTTTATTATTACCAGAAATAGACAAGAGCTGCTTCACAGCTTGCAACTGCGACAGTGATCGCTCTGTTTGAATACTTGACGGAAGTTTTTTAGCCATACTTGCTCCGATTACAGCAATGACGATGAGTGACCTAGTCTACATCGCTTGACTCTTCTTTTTTTGTATGATTTTGTCAATTCAGGTGATTCGTACCCACCTTTCCACGAGCGGTTACCATCCCGACAGTATGGCTTTTTTGCGCCCATTAGTTGACGCTACTGGCTATCTATTGCCGGGTGCTATGGTCATGTCCAAGCCGAAAGGCCAAAAACCATAAACCGCTCTCGTGGGCGGGTACGACACCCGGCATTTGCTATTTTGGGCAAATGCCAATCGTACAAATCACGAGGTGCCTTATGTCCCATCATTCTCCGAGCGCTGCACCGCAGCCTCAACCTCCATCATCCAATCTCCATAGCAATCCAGAATTGGCTAAAAGAATCGAAAGATTCCATGAAGCCGCACAAGACTTGCTGGCTTTGTACGAGCCAGAGTAAGGAGAAGTTGTTCCGCGTCCTGCGGTAAACGGCGAAACCCGTTGCTACTATCTCTCACCGGGAACGATGCAGCATGAGCGCGAACTATTGAGGCGTTCGCGCGGAAGACTTTCGCGGGCTTCTGGCGGAAACCCACATGCTTCTGGTTGGCTTGGTCAAGGTAATGAAAAACACGCACCATGACGTGCGTGTGAAAGGCTATGTCATTGCCAGTCTGGGGTGCTTGCTTGAGCAAGTTTCCGCCTTGGTGCTTCGGATGAAGAATGTCTATGACAAGGTTGAGTCTGTGAATTAGCGTTGAGCCGAAAGGCGAATAAGCAGCCCCGCAGGGCAGGACGGGAGGTAGCGCTACCTCACCTGTCCTGCCCTCTCTCTTGATTGCAATCTATTAACCGAATGGCGTTTATCGCCCATTGGCGTTGCTATTTTAAAAGGCGCGTCAGGATTGGGCGGTATATGCATAAACGTGCAACAGATACGTCACCTGTGGACGAAGATGGGCATATCGCCTCCTGCTAGCTGTGCCATTGGAGATACGCCCTGAATCTTTGTGGGGAAGAAAAGTAGAGCGCACTCGGTTTCCATAGGAAACCGAGTGCGCTTTGCGAGGCTTCGAGCGTGGCGGATGTCTGCCTCTGGTCTTTGCGGAGAGCAGAAGTATCGCCCACTATGCTTTACTTCGTAAAACGTGGGCAAGCTTCCAGCTTGACCGGAAAAGACAAGAAGAGGGTTACGGCACGTCCACAGCCTTTTGAAGAGGACATTTCCGCGACAGCGGGAAAACTGAAAGAAGACTGCCATAGAGCCGGGGCGTCACGCGCTTTGCAGCGGCACACTTCTTTGGGGGGTGCCGCTGCAAGGAGCGCATACATCATCAAAAATCTTACAAAAATCCGAAAGATAAGTCCTGCTATTATATTTTTTGCTGCCACATGACTAGACCATTCATGAGTCCAGTATGTACCCAATCTCTGAATGGCAAAGAAATTTTTTCTTTATGATCATTAGCGGTAAAAAGGTACGGTTTTTCGGACAAGGCATAGGGGCCATCAATATTTACATATCCTTCTACATTTTCCCTATATTCTAAAAACATTATTCCTGCCATAACTCCTGAGAAGTTTCGGGATACAGAATGGATTGAAAGTATTATTGAACAATTACGCCTATTCCTTAAGCGAAGCCTAACCCACTTGTGGTATTTTTCTAGATTAACGTAATAGTCGAAAGCATCGCCAATTTTATATATTTGCCCCCTAAACCAATGTTCAGTGTCATGGCTGGATTTTGCAACAGAAAACGAATAATGGCTGTCTGGTATTTCAAGGGTGCCTAGCCGTTGACTTATCTCATCAAATTCATTGCAACTAATTTCAATCATAGCGTCCGCGAGAGAAACAGCGCGTTCGTTATATTGATGATTACTTGTTGTTTTATCAAAAATTGTTTTTTGAATTGCTGTTAATACATTCTCTGTTGTTCTCTGGCTGCTAATTACCGTTTCACTGATGCTAAGTGCTCGAATAAATGCATCCTTAGCAAGCTGAGTAAAGAAAGCCACTAAAGGCTTAAGATCGCCATAATCAGCTTTTTCAAGACTGTCGATATATTCCTTGCGATTCTCATTTGTGATAACCAAAGGGAACCAGCCATTTTGAAGAAAAACTAAAGTTGCTAATGCTCTAGCAATTCTACCATTTCCATCTTGAAATGGATGAATTTGAGTAAAGCGGTGATGTAGCCAAGCAGCTTCAACCTCTGGAGTAACCCCACAGTTGACGTGCTTATTGTGCCATTGGATTAATTTGTCCATCTCATCCTGTACAGAAATTGGTGGACAATACTCATGAATTTGACCATCGGGTCTAGTTGGGTTGTTAGGGTGTGTTTTCCATTTGCCCTTTTCCAATGGAACCATAATATGGTTGCCAAGTGTATCAACCGCTTCGGTTTGTTTTTGACTTTTAGTAAGAACCGAATGCATTTCTTTTATATACGACAGGCCCAGAGGGCGATTGCCCTTTATACATTCAAAAAGACCTTCGACAACAGACTGCTGATCTTTGATAAGGGACTTAACATAAGCAGGGGGCTTATTTGTTGCACCGTGAGGTATATCTATTGCATCAATACCAAATTCAATCATTGTATACGTTATACCCTTATCAAGTTCGTATAGTCTTTCCAACAAACCGGTTTCAATAGCCCACTGGCGTTGAAGCTTTGCGTTAAACAGGCTAATTGCTGTAGGGTTTAATTTAATTTTTTGCTCTTCCCACAATGATGAAAGATTCTTAAGGGTTTCACTTTCCATCTCCTTCCAATTGGAAGGAAGTTCTTGTATTGATTCCCATTTATATCCTGATTTAGACATAATAACCTTCCTGAAAAAATCGCGACACTTGTGTGTGTTAATATTGTAATGAAGGTCGCAGATGTTGTTTTATATTCTTATATATTTCTTTATTAATCAAGCCTCACAAGTGATTATTCCCTGCTCAACGACTATAGAAATCTCTAGCCCCTTATCAGTTTTTCCAGGTAATCCGCCCAATCCTGCATCATCTTCCGGCGCTCCGGCAGATACTCAGCGCAATTGTAAATGCCACGTATCTTGTTGCGCGGGTTGTGGGCAAGCTGCTTTTCAATGGCATCAGCGGGATAGCCCTGTTTATTGAGTATAGTGCTTGCCATTGAGCGGAAACCATGAGCGCACATTTCGTCTTTTTCAAAGCCCATGCGCCGCAGGGCGGCGATAAAGGTCGCGTCACTAATGTTCAGTATCTGTGAGGGACATGGGGGATAGACTCCTGGCAAGGGGTTATATACCCCCAGAAGTACCCCCAAAGAAGTGGGCTATCTATGGATTTTTTGAGCCGAGCCCGGACAATCTATTTCCGTTTTTCCCTTGCCAGGAAAGGATTTTTAGATCGTGTCGGACTCGGCCGTTTTGAAATCTGGAGCGGGAAACGGGATTTGAACCCGCAACCTTCAGCTTGGGAAGCTGACACTCTACCGTTGAGTTATTCCCGCAGGGGGAGAAAAGAATATACTGTGGAGCGGGAGACGGGATTTGAACCCGCGACTTCAACCTTGGCAAGGTTGCACTC